>OGZF01001460.1_pt1 | contig 14324 bp, 16 predicted proteins | sample 1576771 | NCBI WGS metagenome assembly OGZF01 (sample SAMEA3541536, study PRJEB24748) | human gut metagenome | biome: human gut; feature: human-associated habitat; material: faeces | place: China | collected 2012
ACACAGCTATCGATGAGGCTATCTATAACGGTATGATGTCACAGCCCTTCCTCTATACTCCGTGGAGAAAAGAGCACAAAGACCTTGCTGCAATCAAAGTCGGCGACTTGGTGCTGACCCCCGGTATCAACATGAAAGCTATCCAGCATTTCTATGATGCGATCCGTAAGGCGTTTTTCAAATCGGAGGAATACAACTGGAGATGGTACAAGTTCCGAAACAGAAGTGAATATGTGACCTATCTCCGGAAACACGAGGAGGCGGAATAAATGACGCGAACAGAAAAAGAAAATCTCGTTCCTGTTTGGGAGCGCATTACCATTAGTCTGGAAGAAGCTGCCGCATATAGCGGTATCGGCGTGAGGAAGCTGCGAGATATGACCGATAAGCCCGAATGCAACTATGTTATCTGGGTCGGAAACCGAAGAATGATTAAGCGGAAAAAGTTCGATGAATACCTTGAGTCGGCCTATTCTGTATGAGTCAAGTATGCGATTTGCTTGATATGGGCTGATTCGCAACATTGGAAAACGAGATGTCTCTATGTATCCTTAATGGTGCCAAGAGAAAAGCGAAAGCAAAGGAGTGAAGACTATGCAGTTTCAAAAGAAGGAAAAGCGGCAGACAACCGTTCGCTTTGATAGCCACCATGTCAGGCTACGCACCGGAGAGGTACAGAGAAAAACCGGCAGCTATATGTACCGCTGGACAGATAAGCTCGGAAAGCGTAATACCATATACGCCGCAACATTGGAAGATCTCCGGGAGCAGGAGGAACAGATTCTTGTTGATCAGCATGACGGCATCAAAGCCAATATCAAAAATATCACGGTGAATGATGTATATGAGCTTTGGTGCCAACTGAAAAGAGGCATCAAGGACAGCACCATGAAAAATTACATTTATATGTATGAGTTGTTTGTGAAGCCAACTTTCGGAAAGAAGAAGCTGGTACAGGTGAAAAAATCGGATGTGCGCCGATTCTATAATCAGCTTATCGATGATAAGGTTCTGAAGCCGTCTACGGTAGATGTCATCCATAATATCGTCCACCAAGTATTTCAGATAGCCGTCGATGACGATATGATTCGCAGCAACCCTGCGGCCAATATGCTTCGGGAAATCAAAATGGCGCACGGTTCGGAAATCGAGAAAAGAAAGGCTTTGACCCTTGAGCAGGAAGAATTGTTTCTTGGTTATCTGGCCAGAACTCCCAAATACCAGCACTGGTATCCTGTCTTTTATATTATGGCGAACACCGGAATGCGTGTGGGGGAAATCACTGGTCTGCGCTGGTGCGATGTGGATATGGAAAACGGCATCATCATCGTGAACCATACGCTGGTGTACTACAACCACAGAGATGAGAAGGGCTGCTACTTCTCCATCAATACACCTAAGACAAAAGCCGGCATTCGGGAAATTCCCATGACCGAAGGTGTGAAGCAGGCATTCCTCATGGAAAAGGAGTTCCAAGAGGAGTGCGGAATGAAAAGTGTCAGCCACATTGAGGGGTATTCAGACTTCGTGTTTGTTAATCGGAACGGCGAGGTGCAGCATCAAGGCACATTGAATAAGGCTCTGCAACGGATCATGCGCGATTGTAACAGCGAGGTCCTTGAGAAAAAGGGCGTAGACTCCGATCCGGTTCTTCTGCCTAAGTTCTCGTGTCATGTGCTACGGCATACATTCGCTACAAGAATGTGCGAGAGCGGTCTGAATGTCAAGGTCGTGCAGTCTGTGCTTGGTCACGCCGATGTAACGACCACGCTCGATATTTATGTGACGGTCACGAACGACCTGAAGAAACGAGAAATCACAGCCTTTGAAACATATTTGAAAACCGGAGCCAAGCAAATGGCAAATGTATAATATGGTTCTCTCCCCCTTGCGGTCGCAAAATCTGCGATTGCAGGGGGATTTCTCTTTTTGCACATTTCTCTTATTTTGAGGTTTTTCTTATACTGTTAGCAGTACGCAGGAAGGGCGGCAACAGTATGGAAAACAGTTTGGCAAATAAGAAACCTTGGCTTGTAGCTGAATGGTCAGAAAGAAACGGCAGCATCTCACCGGATGATGTATCCTATGGTTCTAAAAAACTATATTGGTGGCATGGCAGTTGTGGTCATGAGTGGCAGGCCAGCGCGAAGGCAAGATCAAGCGGCGAGAATTGCCCGATTTGCAGTAACGCCAGAATCGTTGCGGGTATCAATGACCTTGCGAGTTTGAAACCGGAACTACTGAAAGAATGGTCGCCGAAGAATACCATCCAACCAACAGAGATCGGTGTTGGCTCTCATAAGAAAGTGCTCTGGATAGGAGCTTGCGGACATGAGTGGAGCGCAGAAATCCGAAATCGAGTCAGGGGAGCCGGTTGCCCCTACTGTTCGCACAACGCAGTCCTTCAAGGATTTAACGACCTTGCAACTGTACTGCCACAGGTTGCAAAGGAGTGGGCGCCTCGAAACGCATCACTCAAGCCAACGCAGGTAACACCTTATGCCAATCGGAAAGTTTGGTGGAAATGCGAACAGGGCCATGAGTGGTTTACGCTCATATCTACACGGGCTTATGGAAGCAAATGCCCTTATTGCAGCGGAATAAAATTGCTGAAGGGATTCAATGATTTAGCTTCGCTCCATCCACAGCTCGCATTGGAATGGTCACAAAAAAACGGCACATTATTGCCGGAGGATGTCAACGAGCGCTCCACCAAAAATGTCTGGTGGAAGTGCAGTACCTGCGGACATGAGTATAGGGCGGTAATCAAATCCAAAGTTCATGGGTTAAAATGCCCAGTATGCACGAGGAACGCTGTGTTGCCTGGTTATAGCGATTTAGCAACTACAGACCCGGAGCTGGCACAGGAATGGAATGCGGCAAAAAACACAAGAAAGCCCACAGAGATATCAAGACTGTCACAGTACCCGGTTTGGTGGAAAGGCATTTGCGGGCATGAATGGAAGGATAAAGTGTTTCACCGTGCAGTTGAAGGGGCTGGCTGCATCTACTGCGAGAAAGCATTTCTTAAGGAGCTGCCATATCTGCTTGTAACGATGTATGCAAAGCAATATGGGCTTGCGACACGCACAGACGACGAAAAACTGATTGGGGCACGGATCGATGCGGTTATCCCGGAACTGCGGCTTGCGTTTGCCTTTTCTCAAAAAGGCACTGATAGAGAAGCCAAAGTTGAGGAGGTTCTTCGCTTCCTGTGCAAAGCGAAAAGGATACAGTTATTTATGATACGGCAGAAAGACCCGATTGCGCTTGCCACAGAAATCAAGCAAGCCTTCACTAAGGCAAACCTATTTATAAATTCGGATAGTCAAAGGGATGTTGCCCATCTTCGGAAGCGATACTTTGCTCAAAAGAACAATGGAAACTAAAAAGAGGAACTGCGACTTGCAGTTCCTCTTAGTTCTTTTGATTCGTTTTTACTGCATGGGCAAGCAGCATATTGAGTGCGTCTTGCTTTGCTCGCTCATCAGCTTTTCGTGATGCGATCAACAAGCTGAGTTCATATTCAGACAGTGTAGAGTCCTCGATGTCCTGCCTTCCCAGCAGGTAGTCAACCGTTACACCAAAAATATCTGCCAGTTGGATCAGAATATCAATGGAAGGCTGCCTGGAGCCGGTTTCATAACGGGAGTAAACCACGGAGGATACGCCCAATGCGGAGGCCACTTCTGCCTGTGTAAGACCCTTGCGAGTGCGAATATCCTTGATGTTCACAGGCACGACCTCCTTCCAATATACTATATTAAATTATACTACCGGAACGGAATGCAATGTACTACCGTATCGGTAAATAGCTCGTTGACCAGATACCGTTTTGGTAGTATCATATTCCGTAGGGGTAAATGCTTCGTGTCACTTCGCACCATCTCGGAATGCGGAGGAATACATGAACCTAAAAGAAATACGAGTCAGTCGCAGACTCAAAGTGCAAGAGGTATCAGACTATCTGAGCTGCTTGCCATCTGTTTACAGCCGTTATGAGAATGGCAAACGAGAGCCATCCATCGATATTCTTCTGAAGCTGTCCAAGCTGTACGGCGTTTCAGTTGATTGTCTGATTGGAAATGATGAGGTCGTTGACACGAGCATAACCGAAAAAGAAGCTGCAATGATAAGCGCTATGCGTCAGGCGGACGAACGAGCCAGACAGGATGCAATTGCCTTGTTAGAGCTGCATACAGGGAATAAGAAAATCTAAACAGAGAGGTGCAAAGTGACAGGAGCTTTGCCCTCTGTATCTTGAAAGGGCACCGTGCAAGCGGTGCTCTTTCTTTTAAGGTCGCAAGGCAGCACGCACTTTTGTGAGCATCCCTTTTGCGAGGTTAAAAGCAGGAAAAGTGCGAGCTTGGACACCGTTTTTGCCAAAATGGCTCAGTGAAAAGCGGTTATTGCCGAAACGGCGATGGAAGCAGATGCGTCACCACCTTATAATAATAGTAGTGACTTATGATCCCTATCTGCTTTGAGAAATGTGCGAGGTTAGAATGGAAGGTTCCGTTTACCAATACTACGCAAATGTCCGAACTGAGCCGGTCGAATGGCTATGGTATCCCTATATACCGCTCGGGAAGCTGACGGTGCTCCAAGGCGATCCCGGTGAGGGTAAATCTACATTTGCGTTGAATGTCGTAGCAAGAATTACGACAGGACAGCCTATGCCGGATGGTGTTCCTGCTAAAGGAAAGCATGTTGCGATCTATCAGTGTGCTGAAGACGGTATTGCAGATACAATAAAGCCCCGTCTCCAGCAGGCCGGAGCGGATTGTGAACGAGTAGCTTATATCATAGACAGCGACATTGCATTGACACTGGAGGACGGTCGAATCGAAACAGCGATCAAGGACACACACGCCAGTGTATTTATTATCGACCCCATTCAGGCATTTATCCCGCCTGATGCAGATATGCAGAGTGCCACCAAGATGCGCTCTGTTCTGCGGAAGCTGGCAAATATTGCAGACCGTAATAAATGCGCTGTGATTCTCATCGGGCACATGAACAAAGGCAACGGTGCCAAAACATTGTATCGAGGGCTTGGCTCTATCGACATTGCTGCCATTGCACGGAGTGTGCTCATGATTTCAAGAGATGAAAGCCGCCCTGACATTCGATACATGTATCCGATAAAATCGAGCCTTGCTCCGGAAGGACCTGCAATTGCTTTCTCGTTCAAAGAGCATGGCGGAATCGTATGGCACGGCAAATATGATCTGAATACCGCAGAACTCATGGACAGCATCACAGTAAAAACAACCAAGCGGGAACGAGCTCGTGCAAAACTGGTTCAGCTTTTGGAGCATGAGGATCGTCCGGCAAAAGAAGTATATGCCGGCCTTGCTGATATAGGCGTTGGAAGCCGTACTGTTGAGAAAGCAAAAAAAGAACTCCAAGTCACAACTTACCGTTCTGGCGGAAGTTGGTACTGGAGTTTGCCAAAACCCAAATAACCAATGATGTTTACCGGGAGATGAGATGATGGAGAACTTGGTTTGGAAAGCCTACTATCACAGTATGAGTGGGCATGAGATTCGGCCATTTAACATATTTGAACATGGGAGATTCAGAGAAGAAGTACGGAAGCTCTTGCTGAAATGCACAGAGAAAGAAGCATTCGCTGAGGAGCTGCGCCGTTCTCTTTTCTACTATTATTGCAGTAAATGTGAATGGGAAGTTGTCATCGGACCTTGGTGCGGAGATCGGGACACAAAGGAAATCAAGGTAGATGTCTATATGCAGGTCATGAACAACTGGGATATCTTCGTGGATTATGTTTGGAACAAAGGAAAGAAGCAAAGACGATGAGTGTGAGCACGGATACAAAGCGGATTTTCCGTATCGGTGGCTATGTAAAGCGGGCAAAACTGAATCTGCGCAATGAGCGTGAGATAAGAGCTTTTCATCGAAATGCGATTGAAAGACGGTTGGGTGATTTCGAGGACGGCACACTCGTGGATGTTTATATCGACATCACCGGTTATAAAGAAACGGTCAAGCGTCCTGAGATGCTGCGGCTTATGCGGGATTGTGCAGATGGAAAAGTGAATCTGATTTTTGCAGAAACCAAAGGATATTTGGCTGCAAACACACGAGAGTTTTGCTACTGGCTCCACTTCATCTTTAATCTGAAAGAACGGGTAGATATCATAACCGACGATGACCAGTTCAACATCAACACGATTCTCAACGCAGACAAGCAGCGTGAGGCACTGACAAAAATGGCTGAAGACTACATATATCTGAATCCGCCTGACCACCAGAAGTGGTTGAATGGAGTGGTTTCTGCCATCACAAACTTACGGGAGGACGGATAAGGATATGGCAAAGGATGAAAACAAGGAATCGGAAATTCGAGGTGAAGAGCAAGAAAGCGTAGACCAGCGGCTTCCGGTTTGGCGTCCGCAGGATGCTGACCGAGAGTATTTTCGGTATGAAACGAAGAAGAGAATCCAGCATTATTCAGTTCCCCCGCAGACGATTTTCCGTCCAGCAAAACCCACTCCTACTATTCGGGATTCGGAGCATAAGCGTGTTGCAGTTTATGCTCGTGTGAGTACAAAGAGCAAAGAGCAGGTTTCCTCCATCGAAAACCAAACAAAGTACTATACAGAGAAGATCGCTAAAACGCCCAACTGGGATCTTGCGGAAATATACAGTGATGAGGGCAAATCCGGCACATCGAAAAAATGGCGTCCAGAGTTCAAACGAATGCTGGAAGATGCGTCGAAGAAGAAAATGGATTTGATCGTTTGTGCCAGTGTGTCTCGTTTTGCCCGTAACATCTCTGACCTGATTGAGGAAGTGCGGAAACTAAGAACGACGAATCCGTCAAACCCGGTCGGCGTGTATTTTGAAACGGAGGACCTTTATACGCTGGACCCGAACATCAACGAAAGGCTCCAGATGCAAGGCCTTTTTGCAGAGTGGGAATCCGGCAATAAAAGTCGCCGCATGATCCTATCCTATGATCAAAGAATCTGCACTGGACAGTTTCCGCTATCCGATCTGCTCGGTTTACGGCACACAATAGAGGGCGGTTTCATCATCGAGGAAGAAGAGGCTAAGACCGTAAAATATATCTTTCTCGCTACACTTTGCGGATACACCGCAGAAGAAATTGCAGAGGTGCTGACGGATAAGCAACGACCAACACTTCGGGGACGAACCGAATGGACAGCCTCAATGGTGAAGGCAATTATGGAGAATGAACGGCGTTGGGGTGATCTTGAGGTTCGGAAAAGGGTCGTCATTGACTATAAGGAAAAAGTGACGGCGAAAAACGATGGTCTGAGAGAAGGAGCCTACATCCCCCATTACCATGAGGGAATTGTATCTCCTGAAATTGCAAGAGCAGCACATATGATGCGAGCCAGCCGATACAAGTTCGGAAGTGTCCCGGATGTTTATGTGATCGATAGTGGAGCACTGAAAGGCTTCGTCAGTATCTCCCCGACATGGAGCGGCATCGACAATCGGGCTTTTCAGGATATTTCACGCCAAGTTTACAACGAGGATGAGTTTTGCGAGCTTCAGCGTCGGGCAAATATCATGAACGGCAGAACACACAGCAATGTCGTTTCCATGACGCTGAATGATTACCGTGTTGCACCCGGTGTCATGTTCATGACCCGCAGTGATCCGCAGCTTACATTTTCGCAAAGAAGTATGAAATTGAATGCAGTCTGTTGGGAAAAACTTGGGCAGCAGAAATATGTAGAGTTCTTGTACCACCCGGTACTGGAAGTAATCGCAGTACGAAGCTGCAATGCCACAAACCCCAATGCGGTGCTATGGGACGAAACGAAAAAGTCGGGTCTTCAACTATGTACTTCCGCATTCTCAAACGCCGTCTATGATAAGCTCGATTGGATGAGAAAGTATAAATTCAGATTCAGAGGCGTGACCCGTGTCAGAGGGGGCGAAAGGATCATTTTCTTTTTTCTTGATGAACCGCAGATCTTGGTTGGAAAGGATAAAAAGAACCTTGATGCTATGGACACCTCAGATTCAACCGTAAAGTACATTCCCTATAAGGAAAGCGAGTGTGGCGAAGCGGCTGGTTTGACAGCCGGAATCGCTTACCCTGAGAACTGGCAGGAACAAGTTGGTGTCAGTTATGAGATCAAACAGCAACGAGGGCGTGTCCTTGATGCGGTGTCTTCAGCAGATATTCGCAACCATGGTACAAAAGTAGTGAACCCTTTTATAGGAGTAATCCCTACACACGGAGAGCTTGAAGATGAATTAGAACAAATCTATGAGGCAATGTAACCGGAGGACAATATGGATAACGATAATTTTTCCTTTCTCGCTGATGCAGAAAGCTCGATAACGGGAGATAAAACCGAAGGGTACACGCCCAAGGAACAGGAGCTGATTCATCAACTGGTTCAAGAACGACTGGGCAAGAAAAATGCCATTGAGTTTGAATCTCTCGATGACTATGTCGTTCCGCCCAAAATGTTCTTCTCCATGATCAAGAAGCCAGCAGTGAGTATTCGTGCAAACAGAATGGAATTTAGTATGTCAGCGATCCGGCTGTTTGAGGGAGTACAGCACGTCCTTCCTATGCTCAGTGAGAATAAAAAGCGAATGGTTGTGGCCATCTGTGCGGAAGAAGAAATCTCTTCGATTGAATGGGCAAGACTAAAGAAAGATAAGTGGGTCAACCGTTCTATATCCTGCCCGGAATATGTCCAAAGCATTTATAAGATGATGAACTGGAACAAGGAGTGTCGGTACAAGATCTATGGACGGCTTGCCAATTCTGAGCGAGGGCTGGTTCTGGTATTTGATCTTGCATCCGCTGTTATGTTTGATCCGCTGCCGGAGGAGTACTTTGACAAGCACACCGGCAAAATGAAGAAACGCATTGTTAAATACTATCCTGATGAGATCCGCATGAAGTTGGGCAGAAGCTATTCTGATTATGAAGCCCTTCAGCAACGAAGTAGCTTCGAATCATTATCCGGATACATGGATACCAGCGGTGGCGCTGTTCCCGCTACGGTTTCTGAAGAGCTGGCTGCTTCCCTCAGTATGCAGGAGCAGGAGAGAAAACGGGAGACTTTGTTTGGCACGATTATTGGAAATGGAGGCGACGATGATGTCCGAAACAACGAATGAGGATAGAATGTATCCAATCGAAATGACGCTGCAAGGCGCTCGCTGCTGTATCAGTATCGGCAAGGGCGTTATAAAAGCCTTGGGAAAGCCGAGCCATGTCTCAATTAAAATTTCAGACAGCCATGATTCTTTGAGCGTTTTCCCCTGTGATGAGGATGATGTGATGGCTTTCCGAGTTCCGCTGAAACTGTTCACCGATCACAGATGCGTCATGAGGATCAATAGCAAGCAATTTGTTCATGGAATCATGCGGACAAACCAGATGGACACTTCAAAGACATATGTTTTATCCGGCGAGTTTCTGGAAGAGAAGAATACGGCAGTGTTCTCGTTAGTGGAGGGTGTCAGCTTGCGCACACAGAAAGGGCTGGCGCAGTCATGAACGATTTCGTCAGAGAGCTTTTTGAGGATCAGCCTGAATTACTCAGGCGATATGAACGCAACGAGGCACGATATATCTTGCAGCTTCCGAAGAACTACGATACAATAAGCATAAACTTCGGCATTGATAAGAATGAGATGAAGCGGCTGGTGATTGCCCTTGCCGAGCTTGATCTGACCATAGATGAATGGCTCTGCCTTAAGATGAAAGAGCTGATTCTGGCCGAAAAACTATCCAAGGAAAATAGAGGCAAAGAGTAAGGGATTATGCGCTACTATGTTATCTCCGATGTTCACGGATACTATACGCAGATGAAGTCTGCTTTGAAAAAGGCAGGCTTCTTTTCCGATACAACTCCTCATAAGTTGATCATGCTCGGAGATTTATTTGATCGAGGGCATGAGGCGAAACAGCTTCAGCAGTTCATATTGGAGCAGATGGAGCAGGACAAGATAATTCTCATTCGTGGAAACCATGAGGACTTATTTGTGGAGCTTGTGACCACGGATGCAGGGATGCCATATAGCTATCACAAATCAAACGGAACTTATGATACTGCACTCCAGTTGACGGGCTTTGATCCAGTGATGGCATCTATACGCCATTATGATTTTTCCGATGCAGCGAAAGACACACCGTTTTACAAAGAGATTATCCCAGCGATGCTTGATTACTTTGAGACGGAACACTATGTTTTCACGCATGGCTGGATACCAAGCATTCCGAACAGGGATAAAAGCTACAGCTATATTTCTTCTTGGAGAGAAGCAGACCGTGAGCAATGGAATCAAGCAAGATGGTTCAATGGCATGGATGCAGCACAGACCGCAGATGAGAATAAGACCATTGTTTGCGGACACTGGCATACTTCGTATGGCCATAGCAAATACGAACACAAGGGGACCGAGTTTGGAGAAGATGCGGACTTCTCTCCCTATTATGGTCCCGGAATTATTGCCATAGATGCCTGTACAGCGTTCAGTGGAAAGGTAAATTGTCTTGTGATAGAGGATTAACGGCGTGGCGTAGTACGGGATTGAACTTTGCATATCCGTTTATAACCATGCTTTAGACAGGCACAATATAAAGAGTGAATGTAAGCAGAGTATTGAAGTTTTTTCTGGATTCCTTACGGGACGACCTGAAACCCATTGAAATTCTGAGATTCTACTGTTATAATATTAACTACAATCTTTCGGAGGTGCGAAAGGTTGGAGTTGCACCACATACACCACTTGGAGCACCACTATGGTGTATGCTTTCAGCAGGGAAATGTACAGAGTTATCACACACGGGAAAATGTGACCTGTAAGCAAAGCACAGTATTAACAGGGCTTCTACACAGCTATTCCATGTGAGGAATCTTATCCCGACGATGAAGCCTATTGACCAGTAAATTGTCAATTTGAGCGCAAAAAAGCCTGAAATTTCTTGAAGATACGAGAAATTTCAGGCTTTTTCTTTTGGCAGGTTTCTAACTGAAATCATGCCATACGCCAATCTTACGCCAAACGATGTATAAACTTATGCAAGAGAAAAAGAGCGTTGTTCCCGTTTGGCATAAAATTCGAGCTGACGAGGTGTAGATGTAGGTTTACGGTCGCTTGTATACGTGTATAATCCCGCGTGTTACAATTAGTATGTTCAAAATAGGGTTCAGCCAAAAAGGTTGGACATTTTCACCCAGAGTCGTACCTGACTATTTTCAGGCACGGCTCTTTTTGTTTTGGGCAATTTCTGATTTGGGAGGTTTTGCAGATGACCGTAATACGTCCGCCTTGACGCAATGATTACGCAATAAAAAGTCAAATACGCAAAAGGACGTATTGATTGCGCATTAGCGACCTGCGGCTATGCTGCCGACAGTGCCTAATGGTAGGCTCGCTGCTGACCCCATCCCGCACCTTTGCTGTGTTCAACGGCATGGATGCTGTTCCGACCTTTGACACGCAAATCGAACAGCGGGGAAAAATCATGCTGCAAAATATCCGCTATTCGCAAAATCGACCACACCAGCAGCGAACTGCTGGACGGTCCTATGCCGGAGCAGTCGGAACTGGCTGCCAAAATCCAGAAGCTGCACATTTTCTTCTCGCTGCTGATTCCCGATTTGAGCAACGAGGAACGCCAGCTATTGGATGAAGCCATCGTCACAACCTACCGCAATAAGGGCATCACTTATGATAATGCCAGTCTGGACGACCCGGCACATCCCGGTCAGTACCGTGAAATGCCGATATTGGGCGACCTGCACACTGTTTTGTCCGCTGCCCCGGAAACGCGGCGTATCGCCAATATTCTGAACCGCCTTGTACACGGTTCGGCATCCAGCTTCAACCGCCAGACAAACGTGAACCTCGACAACAGCTATGTCGTCATCGACATCAGCGAGCTGTCCGGCGACCTGCTAACCGTGGGTATGTACATCGGGCTGGATTATATGTGGGATAAGGCGAAAGAGGATTTGACCCGCCGCAAGCAGATTTTCATAGATGAGGTATGGCAAATCATCGGCGCATCGTCCAACGCTTTGGCGGCCAACTATGTATTCGAGGCTGTCAAAACCATTCGCGGCTACGGCGGCGGGGTTCTGGTTGCCACGCAGGATTTGAACGACTTCTTTTCCTTGGAAGATGGAAAATACGGTCGCGGCATCCTGAACAACTGCAAAATCAAAATCATTCTGAATTTGGAGGAAGAGGAAGCCCAGCGCGTGCAAAGTGTTTTGAAGCTGACAGATGCCGAAATCGACAACATCACCCGCTTCGAGCGCGGCAGCGCGCTGATCGTCACAAACTCCAACAATGTCACCGTTGATATGCGGTGCAGCGAGGAGGAAAAAGACCTGATCACCACAGACCGGGACGAGCTGCGCCGTATTGTAGAACGCAAAATGCAAAATCAACCCGAAACGGAGGAATCCTAATGAAGAAACCTGTTATCACTGCCCTGTGCTGTCTGCTGTCACTGGGCACCGCCACCGCAGCCTTTGCCGAGGAACCCACACCCACCCCTGCCCCGGAGTTGGTGGGATTGCCGCCGGAAGATACGGCGTCGCTGTTCTACCCGGACAGCATCTCGTGGCAGGAAAACGGCGGGCAGCTGCTTGTCGTCAAGCAGTACAGCGTACCGTATGGCACAACCGTTGCCGACCTGACCGAAAGCACTATGCAGTGGAACGGCGTCGATTACACCTTATGGGGCGTTACGCAGTCTGTGGAGGGCGGTGTGACCGAGGAGAAAGAGGTCACGCAGGATTTTGAATTGTCTGTGCGCAGCGCCGATGCCGAAACCGCCCGCAATGATGTGAAAGAGTCTGTTGCCTACGATGACGAGTACGGTTTTTCCGGCACGCTGACCTTGCAGGACATTACGATTGGCGAAACTTTGCAGGCCGACAGTACCTATATGGCAACAGCGCATTACGCTGGAACGGTCACCCGCACCGAGGCCGGAACGGTGCATTACACGCTGCTGTACGCGCCGATTTCTGCACCTGTGGTGGTTGCTGCGGCGGAAAGCGGCATTACCCCTGCCCTGCTGATTACGGGTATCGCCTGCGCGCTGCTCTTTATCGCGGTGCTGCTGATTATCACCCATCTGCTGCACAAAGAGCCTGTCCATGCGACTGAACCCGCAAAGTCTGCGCCTGCGCCGAAAGTCTATGTGCCGTCCGGGGATATTGTCCTTGGCGGCAGAAATGAGGATGACGATGAAGAGAATCTCTGATTGGGCAAAAGTCCTGCTGCCGCTGGTTGGCAGCGGGATGATTCTGCACTACCTGTTCCTATGGCATGAGCGCCGCCACGCGGTGGCGCTGCATAAATCAGGAGGAATCCACCCATGAAAGAAACCATGCAGCAACATTTGCACACCGTTGGGCAAAAAGCCATTCAGAACGTGATTCGCCACGAATACGGCGATTGGCCGCCCAAGAGTGGGGGCCTTTATTACCAACCCCACCGCCCGGAGAAAAAGCCCGCGGCGGCCCAGCCCCAGACCCCCAGCAAGTGACCCCACCTCAGCAGCTGCAACCGGGCCGCCCCAACCAACGCATAAACCAACTGGGGAAAATCCATCAATGCAGCAACCCCCAGCGGCCGACGCTCTCAACCCGAGCGTCGGCCGCTACATTTATATGTACATAAAGCACGGAGAGAAAAAATTCTGCGGAAATGCTTTTGAGAAAGCAATTTAACTCAGCCTATATTTATTAGGAAGCACACAATATAGCTAAAACAACAGTCTGGAAATCAATACGGCGTAGCAAAACCAAGTGACATAGGGGCGTGAAAGTTTTTCACGCCCTTTTTTATTGCCTATTGGAGGTTTTTATGCCGCTTGCGCCCCGCTGCCGCTCTCCGCCGCACTCGGTTTTTGAAATCAAATCAATTTCAAGAACGGAGTGTGTTTATGAAAACCATTGATATGAACGATTTTTATGTTGATCCGCTTCTGTACGGCAATCCGCCGCAGACGGAAGTATCCGATGAAATGGCAGAAGCGTTATGGCAGTTTATGCGTGACGAGCAAGCTGCCGACCGTCGTGTGCGCCGTGCCAAGGCGTATTACTCGTTAGACTGCGGGGACGGCATTGAATATCGACGAGCATATCCGCGACCCCCACGCCTGCCCGTTGAATGATTTGTACGTCAACTGGGAGGCCCCAGACCCTTGCGCAGCGAGGATTTTTCTGAATCGGTAAACAGGCGCCAAATAACAACAATCCCCAAGGTGACGTATGTGAAGTGACCCCAAAAAGTTAGACAATATTCTGAAGTAAAAATTGTTCAAGCAG
>OGZF01001462.1_pt1 | contig 14318 bp, 21 predicted proteins | sample 1576771 | NCBI WGS metagenome assembly OGZF01 (sample SAMEA3541536, study PRJEB24748) | human gut metagenome | biome: human gut; feature: human-associated habitat; material: faeces | place: China | collected 2012
CTGGTTCTGGTTCTGGTTCTGGTTCTGGTTCTGGTTCTGGTTCTGGTTCTGGTTCTGGTTCTGGTTCTGGTTCTGGTTCTGGTTCCATGCCTTGTAGCTTCAAAGATATGCATACTTTTTTTACAATAAATATTATTATATCAAGAGGAACGATAATAAACGTAATCGAAATTATCATCAAAACCAACCAATCTTTAAATGTAACCGGATTCCCGTCAACAGTTCCAAAGCTTAAACAAATTCCAAATAATATCAGCAATATAACAGAAGGAATTGGAAAGAAAAAATATAACCATTTATTTCGCTTTTCTATAGTGTTGCGTGGTGTATGCACTGGAATTTTATATAAAATGCCATCGTGTTTCACAAGATTATTTTTTATGGAAAAAGCTTTATTGCTATCTTCTTTCGAAAGAAAGGCATTTTTCTTATAATAATAGTAGCACAAATAGGTTGGAAAACCGAATGCAACAATTTCGAAAGCTAAAATTATCAGGCCTTTCAACAATCCAATTTGGTTGCAAATATCTTGCATTTCAACAAACCATCGGATAATTTGAAAAACCATGATTCCTCCAAACGTAACAATGCCGAATAAAAGTAATGAATTTTTATAGCCAAAATCTTTTAGAGACCTATCGGATTTTAATAGCTGTTCATAGTCTTTATGACGATTTTGTTTGCGAGTTATCTTTTTCTGCATTTTTATACGTTTTTTACGCGCTTTACGATTATACAAACCGCGACTCAAAGCTCGCTTGATGTAATGATATTGGCTGGGACGCATTTTATGTTCCTCACTTCCCTATATTTTCTTGAATTTCATAATCATTTCATCGTATCCGCACAATCTTGCCAGTTGAGATTGTGACATTCCAGGGTTGTTATAAATTAATTCGTCTGGAATTAATAGCTCAGCTGCAAATATGTTAGCTTCTGTTTCAATTTTTGATGTAAGTAAAAGCGTTTTATTCCTGATAAAATAACAGTTTTCTTTTCTGTGCATTATGGAGTGAGCTAGTTCATGAGCCATGACAAGTGTACGCTCATTATCATTTAAGTCCTCATTTAAAAATACACATTTATGATTTTTTAAAAACATATAGCAACCAGCACGATTGCCTAGAGGTCCAATCATAACTTCTACATTTAGATATTCTGCTAATTCAAAAGGATTTCTGGTGTGATACTTCTTTGTGTAGTATGATACTAATTTTTTAATATCTTTTTTCAAACATACTCACCTACTTTTTATTCTTGTTAGGATTGTATTTTTCCTTGTTGATAGGTTTCAATCGGCGCATCATAAGTTCAATCTGTCCAAGTAGTAATTCTGCGTCCTCTTCCGGAATAGGTTCACCATCGTAGGAGAGCGGACCATCGGTACCATTCATCAATTTTCCACGGAGATTTTCTAAATCCTTTGCAATGTCTCTTTCGTCTTTGGGAGTAAGTGCATAAGGATCTTCTTTCTTTTCTTCGCCAGTGAAGTATTCTGTAGGGACTCCAAAGTAGTCCGCTATTTTCTGTAACTTCTCCATCTTTGGAGTATATTTACCCTGCTTCCAACTGGTAAGTGTGGCTGTTGTTACTCCTGTTTCTTTTGAAACTCTATAAGCAGTCACATTATTTTTCTTTAGTAATTCTTCAAATTTTTCATACATAGTTTTTCCTTTCTAAATAACTTAGAAAACTATGCTAATTTGTGTTGACAAGCTAAGAAAACCATGCTAATATACAAATATAGCTTAGATAACTAAGTTAAAACAATATAAGGTTTCTTAAATAACTTAGATGGTACTTTGATTATATAAGAAACCTTAGATAATGTCAATATCTAAGGAGGTGTAATAGTGTACGAAAAATTCCAATTATTATTGGATAAAACGAACAAAACACCATACCAAGTATCGAAAGATACAGGAGTTTCCACGGCAACTTTGTCCAGTTGGAAAAATGGCGTATATGTTCCTAAAGCTGACAAATTACTTATTTTGTCAAAATACTTTGGTGTCCCGATTGAGTATTTCTTGGAAGAGTAGAAAAGAGAGCAAAAAGAAAGGAGAGAAGAAAAATGTATAGAAATAAAGTTCAAATAGCAAGATTGTTCGGTATTTCAACACCTACAGTATCCAGAAGAGCAAAAGGGATAGAAGAAGAAATTGGTAAGCGATATAACGATTACGCAATTATAGATGGTTTAATCAGCGTGGCTGTTTTTGCTGATTATCAGAAATACCACAGAAGGTTAGCTGACAAGAATATGCGTAAGTATGTGCCAGCATTCAACATGGATGAAGCAAGATCCTATATGTTTATAGAGAAAGAGGTACGTGTCGATGAAATCTAAATTAAAAAACATAGTGCTTACATGTTCGACAGGTATTGCAACAGTACAGATGATTGTAGCAATTGCAATGTTTGGGCAAAACAATTGGGATGCAACATGGCTGCCAATACAAGCAGGAATGTTCTTACTTGGTGTTACATGGGATGTGATGTTTGTAATTTCAAATTTCCCAACATTTGAAAGGAAGTGATCATATTGAGGGAAATAAAAAGGTGCCCAGGAGCGGCAACTCCAATCGGGCACACAAAAAATAAACCAGTTAAATTATAACGAATTGCGGAGGAATTGTAAATGGAAGAAACAAAAATTTCACTTTCAGAACAAAGATATAAGGAACTGATTGAAAAAGAGGTACGACTCGAAATTCTGAAAAAAGAACTCAAGAAAGACAGAACTTTATTTGATGTAAATGAAATTTCCGATATTCTTGGGTTGCATTTGAAAGGAAATGACGAAAATTAATGTTTAATTATCGTTGTAAAAATTGTGGGGCATTTCTTGATCCAGCAGAGAAGTGTGATTGTGAAACACTAAAAAGAAGAAAGATTCGTGCTGTTCAGGAATTGCTTAGTGAATCAGAGGAAGGACAAATAGTGATTGATTTTTCATCACTGAAGAAAAGAAAGAGACAAAATTATATAGAGGAGGAACTATTAAATGTATGATTTAGAGCTTGCTGTATCGCAGGACTTAGGAAAGATAACAGCAAATTTTGATGAAATTAAAACAGCATTGGCAGGACAGCTGAAAGAATATAAGGACAAAGAGTTTTTGGAAGATAAAAAGAAAGATGCAAAAGAAGATTTGGCGTCTTTGAGAAAACTGAAAAAGTCTGTAGATGACAGAAGAAAAGAAGTCAAAAAAGTGTACATGAAACCTTATGACGACTTTGACGCAAAAGTAAAGGAATTGATTGGCTTGATTGACGAACCCATCAAATTAATTGATTACCAGGTAAAGAGCTTTGAAGCAAATCGAGTAAAGGCACGAAAAGAGGAAATTAAAAAAATATATGAAGAGCTTGTGCCGGATGAATTACAGGATTATATCCCGCTGGAAAGAATCTATGGACCTAAATGGGATAATGCAACTACAACAATGAAATCTGTAAAAACAGAGATTTCTAGTAAGGTATCATCCACAAATGCGGATATTGCAGCAATCAAAGCAATGAAATCTGAAAAAGAAGAAACAGCATTAAACCTATATATGGAAAATAACAATCTTGCGATTGCAATCAAATATCTGAGCGAGTATGAAAATGAAAAAATGGAAATCTTGAGAAAACAAGAATCCGAAGAAGCTGAGAGAAGAGAACAGGAACTTGAAGCGGAAAGACAGCGTATCCGTGAAGAGGAACGCAGAAGAGTTCGACAGGAAGAAGAAATTCGTGCAACAGCAGAGAAAAAAGTAATCGAGGATTTGAAAACTGTTGATGAAGAAAAAGCAGCTCAGTTAAGTACAAATGATTCTAAGACAGTGATATACACAGTTGTTGCTACAGAGGAAGAGCTGGCAGACATTGAACAGGCAATGACAAGTTTCGGCGTTTATTTTGAAAGGAAAGATGCTTGATGAGTATTGGTGAAAAATTATTTAAGATTCAGCAAGAGATGAATGTTCCGAAGGATTTATATAACAAGTATGGCAACTTTTATTATCGTAATGCAGAGACAATCCTCGCTGAATTTAAAAAAGCTGCAAAGGATTTGAAACTTGTATTGTTGTTGAATGATGAGATTGTGGAAATTGCAGGGAAAGTGTATGTAAAAGCAACTGCAAGTATTACTGATTACGAAACAAATGAAGAAGTATTAGCGACAGCATATGCAAGAGAAGCGGATAAAAAAACCGGAATGGATGATGCACAGATCACAGGAGCAGCATCCAGTTATGCAAGAAAATACGCATTAAACGGATTATTTCTTCTGGATGATGTAAAGGATCCGGATTCAGATGAATATAAGAATCAACAAGGGAAAGACGAACAACAGACTGAATCCAGTGCAACTCAAAATAATAGAAATACAAAAAGTCCAAAAGTTAATCAAAACCATATTATTTCTCTTCGAAAAACATTTGAAGAGAAAGGAATTGATGAAAGCAAAGTGTTAGTTATGTACAAGGTTGAAAAGATTGAGGACCTGACAATTAATCAGTTCAAAAATATATTCGACCATGAAAGCGAACTGATTCAGCAGTGTGGTGTTTAAATGAAGTTTACAGGAAAATTGAAAGAGCCGGTAATTGATTATCTTACTAATCGTCTGACCATCTTATTTGAGCCAAATGAGGACTTTCGACAAGCATACGAGGAATTGAAAGATGTAAACAAATTAATTCTTGAAATCAAGCCATACAGACGCAAGCGAAGCTTGGATGCAAACGCTTATTACTGGGTATTGGTTGGAAAGCTGGCAAAGACAATAGGCTTGTCGAATAATGAGGCCCATAACATGCTTCTTCGTGGATATGGACATCCAGAAATATTCGAAGGTAAATCGGTATATATGACAATACCTGATACAGAAGAAGCAGAAAAGAAAGTGAACAATGCGATGGATTACCATTTGAAACCTACATCTCAAGTAAGAGAGGGCGTGGATGGTGTCATGTATCGTACATATCAGTTGTTGCGAGGTTCACACACATTCAATACAGAAGAAATGGCACACTTAATTGATGGATTAATTACTTGCTGCAAAGAAGCAGGTATACCGGATACAGAGATAGCAACACCGGATGAAAAGAGAATCCTAAAAGAAAGATATGGTGTTGATATTGGCTAAGAGATTGAAAAGTGTATTCACGGAGGATATGGAACATTGCTATTTTACCGGCGCCCCATATCCACATATACACCATATATTCTATGGATCAAGAAGAAAATTATCAGAAAAGTATGGGTTTGTGATTCCCCTTGCACCATACTTACATGAATTTGAAAAGGGGAGTGTTCATGACTTACCAAATGCAGGACTTGATCTGAAATTGAAGCGGATGGCTCAAACATATTTTGAAGAGCATTATGGCTCAAGAGAGGATTTCCGACAAGTATTTGGTAAGTCATGGTTGTAACTGGTATTAACGGCATAAGCGTTAATATATATTACCTCCAATGGTTTAAGCGGCATGTCACGATGAAACGTAAGCCATTGAGTTTCCTCCGGGCGTTATGCCCGGGGATATAAGGAGAAGAAATGACAACAAGAGAGCAAGCATTAGAATACTTCAATCGAATTCCCGATGGACATAGAAATGCAATACAGCGTCCGTGGAATAAGCTGGTAGACAGAGTGTTACGGAAGATGATTGAGAAAGCAAATAATAATGGAGACTGCATTATTAATGTCGGAGAAGGAATTTATAGACCGATTCCAGGAGATGCGGTTGATGAAGCTGAATTGAATCATTATTTGAACAGAGAATTGCATCGGGCAAGAGCAATACAGATAAAAAGATTGACCATGAAACAAACATTTGAAGGGTGGCGAGACAGTGCAGTATACGCTGATTATAAAAGGAAAATTAGACAGTCTGAATGATTATACAAAGGCGTGTCGTTCTAATCGTTATGCAGGAGCAGAAATGAAGCATAAGAACGAAAATACTGTCTTGTGTGCAATATATGAGCAGTTGGGTAGAACACGTATTAATGGCAAGATTAAGATGCGATATAAGTGGTTTGAACCAAACACAAAAAGAGATCTGGACAACGTAAGTTCCTTTGGAAGAAAAGTTATACAGGATGCTCTTGTGAAAGCGAAAATCATAACAGATGATGGTTGGAAAAACATTATCGGATTCTCGGATGAGTTCTATGTAGACAAGGAGAATCCGAGAATTGAAGTGGTGATTGAGGAGATATGAATGGAAATTACATAAAAATAAATCGGTCGTTGCTGGAATGGGGATGGTATCAAGACATCAATACTTGTCGATTATTCGTGCATCTGCTATTAAGAGCCAATTGGAAAGATGGAAATTTCCAAGGTGAAGTAATTAAAAGAGGTTCTGTAGTATCCTCAATTGCTAAATTGTCAGCTGAAACTAACTTGAGTGTAAGAGAAGTGAGGACAGCAATTTCGCACCTTGAAAAGACTGGTGAACTGACAGTCACACGACATAGTAAATATAGCGTATTTACTGTAAATAATTACTGTTTGTATCAAGCAAGTGACACGCAGAACGACAGACAATCCGACAAGGTAACGACAGAGTATCGACAGAGTAACGACAAGGTAGCGACAACAATAGAAGAAAAGAAAGAAGGGAAGAAGGAAAGAAATAATATAAGGCGGTTTGAACCGCCGGCTGTAGAAACAGTGAGAGCATATTGCATTAAGCGTAATAATCACGTAGATCCACAACTGTTTGTTGATTTTTATGAATCGAAAAATTGGATGGTAGGGAAAAACAAGATGAAAGACTGGAAAGCAGCAGTGCGTACCTGGGAGAAAGGGAGAAGCCAGACAAGGAAGGAAGAGACCGCCAAACATGGCAGCACAAAGTTTAGTAATTTTGAAGGACGAGATTATAACATGGACTCACTGGAAAGCCAACTGTTAGGAGGTTAAGAAATGGCACAGGTGATGAAGCACTGTTTTAACGGACACAGGAAACAATTAGCTGGATATAAACGTGGGAATATGGCAGCGTTTATGCATGCTGGTACAAAGAGAAAATCAAAGAAGCGAGTAAGAGGAAAGTGATATGAACAAGAAAGAGGTATCGGAGATCAAGAAACAATTTACACCTGCAAACTGTGCGATTACACGTATTAGCGGATGTTATGTAGACCATGAGAAAGAAAAGCGAATGACATCAAAAGATGCGTTCTTGTCGCTCCCGGAAGAGGTGGCATTTAAGTATTTCGATATATTCAAGAAAACATTGTCTGGAAGTTTGGGGAAGAACCTGCTGAATATGGAATTTCCTACAGAGCAAGAAAGCCCCGGTGGAAAACAAGAATTTTTGATGCGACTGCGAAAGAGCAGATTGACAGATATTGAGTTGTTAGATGAATTTTACGACAAGATTATTGAGTCGTATGACTTCGCAGAAAATTATTACATAGTCTTGATTCATGCAATGTATGATATTCCGGGGAAAGGAACGGACGGAGCAGAAATAGAGGATGCATCAGAGGAAGTATATGAGTTTCTGTTGTGCAGCATATGTCCTGTGCACTTATCAAAGCCGGGGCTTACATACAACCCAGAGCATTATCAGATTGAAAATCGAATCCCTGATTGGATTGTGGACAAGCCGGATAAGGGATTTCTGTTCCCGGCGTTCAATGACCGGAGTACAGATATTCACAGCGTATTGTACTACACGAAGAAATCGGCAGATTTGCAACAGAAATTAATTGACGAGGTACTTGGAGCTGAAATTCCAAAATCGGCAGATGAACAGAAAGAATCCTTCAAGTGTCTTGTGCAGGATGTCATGAACGAGCAACTGAATTACGACAACATGAGATTCTTACATGACAAGTTGAATGAACTGGTGGAAGAGCACAAAGATGAGTCAGAACCATTTGAGCTTGACAAGTTGGATGTTAGAAGAATGCTGGAAGAATGTGCAGGTAACGAATTGTCAGATTTTGACGAACATTATAACAAGTGCATTGGCGAGCAAGGAGTGTTAGTTGCGACAAATATTACGGAGATGAAGACATTCGATATTAGAACACCGAATGTAAACATCAAAGTTGATTCTGATAGAGCAGATTTGGTTGAGACAAAAATAATTGACGGAAGATCATGTGTGGTGATTGCGGTGGATGGAATTATTGAAGTGAATGGGATAGATGTTGCGACAATTGGAAAGGAGAAAAATCATGAAGTATAAAGTTGGAGATAAAGTAAGAGTAAGAAGAGGCTTAAAAGCATCATTGCATTATGGAGGCGTATTAGTAAATTCTGAAATGGCGAAAAAAGAGATTGTAACGATTGCATCTGTGAGTGCCCTTTACTACAAAATCAAAGAAGATAGTTTCTGTTGGACAGACGAAATGTTTGAAGGCTTAGTAGAAGAAGAACTGACAGCAGAAGAGGTAATTAAACTTCATGGTGAAATGTGTAATAAAAAGGCTTGCAGTGATTGTAAACTAAGTTCTAAGAATAACGGTATGGGTATTAATTGTGGTGAATTAGAGAAAAAACATCCAGACAAAGTAGTTGAGGCCCTCAAGCAGTATAAGAAAGACAACGAGATTGAGACAGAATACATTTGGTGTGTGCAGATTGTAGATGTTGACACTCATATCTTGAAACATGAAGAGCCATTGAAAGGTGTTCCAGAAGATGAAACGATAGCGGAAGTTCTCAAGAAATGGTGTTCGGAGCATGAGGGTAAGTATTACGCAATCAGTGATAGACGATGTGTTGTAAAGGAGTAATCCGATGGGTGCAGAGAAAGTGAAAATCTGTCCAGTCTGCGGAAAGCGATTCAAACCATGTGGACGAAAAACGTACTGTGATAAGAATTGCACTAGGATAGCTCGATTGCAAAGATACAAGAAAAAGCAGGAAGTTAAGCAAATTCCGAAAGCAAAATGTTCAATCAGCGAGGTAGCAGCAGAAGCAAAAAGACATGGTATGAGTTATGGATATTTTGTTGGACTTATGTGGTTGAAAAAGATCAGGAAGGTGGATGTGAGTGGATGAATAGTAGACAAGCAATAAAGATTTTGAAAGAAGAAAAATCATGGGAAAGTGATGATAGGAAAATTGAAGCTTTTGTACTTGGCATAGCCGCACTTGAATCGGTGGAGGCATTGAAGAATAGATTTATCAATGGCATGAATGTTCACTATGAAGGTGATGATGCAGGTGATGAAATTGAGTGTCCATTATGCGGCTATGGAGTTGCAAGGAATGACGATTACAACGAGATGAGGACAAAACATTGCCCGGAATGTGGCACAAAATTAATATATTAAACAGATATGTAAATAACAGAAAGGAGCAGGGGAGTTGTGGAAGTTCCTTGATACACACAGAAGTCCAAACAAAGCATTGATTAAGGATAACTTGAAGAATGCGGCAAGAATGGGGTTCCAGCTTGTAAATGAGGTGATGACATGAAAATCAGAGAGTTAGCCGAATATTGCAGTTTAATAGAAATTGACTGTGATAAATGCGAAAACAAAGCACAATGTGAAGAAATGGGGAACATACTACAAGATATGTCTCCGTTTGGAGTAGTTGATTTTGTGGACAAAAATACAGAGTTAGATTAAAAACAATCAGAAAGGAGTACGGAGCTCCGGCCGGGCAAAGATATATCGGCTCCTTTCGAGAAGATGAAATATCAAGAATTTTTAAATAATAAGAAATTTGTTCTCGAGAGTTCTGGATTCGATATTGATAAAAACGAATTGAATCCGAAACTATTTGATTACGAGAAAGATATTGTTAGATGGGCGTTAGCAAAAGGCAGGGCTGCCATATTTGCTGATTGCGGACTTGGAAAAACAGCCATGCAGCTTGAATGGGCTAACCAAGTATCAAAGAGAACTGGTGGAAAGGTTTTGATACTTGCGCCATTAGCAGTTGCACCGCAGACGGCAAAAGAGGGAGAAAAGTTTGGAATTGAAGCGATTGTTTGTGAGTCGCAATCAGACTGCAAGAAAATTAGCATAACAAACTATGAAAAGTTAGACAGATTTATTGCAAAGGAATTTACAGGGATTGTGCTTGATGAGAGCAGTATCTTGAAATCTTTTACCGGGAAAGTAAGGACGCAGATAATCGACACGTTTAATAAAGTTCCATACAAATTAGCGTGTACTGCGACACCTTCCCCAAATGATTACATGGAACTTGGAAATCATAGCGAATTCTTAGGAGTTATGACAAGAGCCGAAATGTTATCAATGTTTTTCGTACATGATGGTGGAGAAACTTCAAAGTGGAGATTGAAAGGGCATGCAGAGAATGTATTTTGGCAGTGGATGGCATCTTGGTCGGTTTTTATTGGAAATCCTAGAGATTTGGGATATGAAGAACAAGGATTTGATTTGCCAGAATTGAATGTGAACCAAATTATTGTTGATGGCGATGAACCAACTATGGACACATTGACACTGACGCAACGTAGACAAGCTAGAAAAGAAAGCATTGGATTAAGGTGCAGCACAGCAGCAGACCTTGTAAATGATTCGGAAGAGCAATGGCTGGTATGGTGCGATCTGAATGACGAAAGTTCATTGCTTCATTCGATGATAGATGAATCGGTAGAAGTGAAAGGTTCGGATAAGCCGGAGTACAAAAAAGAATCTATGTTGAGATTTTCTGACGGAAATATAAAAGTGTTGGTTACAAAGCCTAAAATTGCTGGATTTGGAATGAATTGGCAGAATTGCCACAATATGATTTTTGTAGGATTATCAGACAGTTACGAAGCGTATTATCAAGCAGTACGGCGTTGCTGGAGATTCGGGCAAGGAAAACCAGTAAATGTGTATATTATCATTTCGGCAAAAGAAGGATGCGTGAAAGATAATATTGAACAGAAACAGAAAAAAGATGAACAGATGAAATCTAGAATGATTGAACTGACAAAGGAAATCACAAAGAAAGAACTGAGAAAAACTTGCAGAATCAGTACACCTTATGATGCTGAAAAAGAAATGCAATTGCCAAAATGGGAGGAATTCAACTAATGAAAATTTTAGATCAGATAGTAGCAGACAAATACACAATTTACAATGGAGATTCTTGCGAGGTGGTAAAAGGTATTCCAGATGATAGTATTCATTACACAATCTTTTCCCCACCGTTTGCAAGCCTATATACATACTCTAATTCAGACAGAGATATGGGAAATTGCAAAGATGATGAAGAGTTCTATGAACATTTCAAATTCTTAGCGAAAGAACTTTACAGAATTACAATGCATGGAAGATTGCTGAGCTTTCATTGCATGGATTTGCCGTTAATGAAGTCAAAAGATGGTGTGATTGGATTAAAAGACTTTCCGTCAATTATCAGACAAGTGTTTGAAGATTGCGGATTTATATACCATTCAAAAGTGACAATTTGGAAGAATCCGGTTACCGAAATGCAGAGAACAAAAGCTCTTGGTTTGTTATGGAAACAAATCAAAAAAGATAGCTCAATGAATAGACAGGGTATCCCGGATTATATTGTTACAATGAGAAAACCTGGTGATAATCCAGAAAGAATCACACATACTGATGAATCATTTCCTTGCGACGTGTGGCAGAAATATGCAAGTCCTGTGTGGATGGATATTAAACAGTCTGACACTTTACAGAGAACATCGGCAAGAGATGAAAAAGACGAAAGACATATTTGCCCGTTACAGTTAGAAGTTATTCAGAGATGCATTGAATTATGGAGCAATCCGGGAGATATAGTTTTTGATCCGTTTGCCGGAATTGGTAGCGTACCATACATGGCGGTAAAACTGAATCGAAGAGGTTTGGGATGTGAGCTTAAAGAAAGTTATTACAAACAGGCTATTAAAAATTTGGAAGTAGCAGCGGACAATATACAGGAAGATGATATCGTTGGTCAAATGAGTATTGAGGACTTCCCGGAGGTAATGCTGAAATGAAAGATTTAATCATAGACGCATTTGCCGGCGGCGGTGGAGCATCGGTCGGAATTGAGATGGCACTTGGTAGACCGGTAGACATTGCTATTAACCATGATCCGGACGCCATTTTGATGCATAAGACCAACCACCCGGATACACTACATCTGACAGAAGATATTTTTAAAGTTAATTTGAAAAAATATGTAAAAGGACAACATGTGGCTCTTATGTGGGCGAGTCCAGATTGTACAAGCCATTCAAAAGCAAAAGGTGGTAAGCCGAGAGAAAAAGGACTTCGGATTCTTCCGTGGGCGGTATACAAACACGCAAAGGAGATTCTTCCAGATGTGGTGTTGATGGAAAATGTGGAAGAAATACAACAGTGGGGTCCGCTGGATGAAAAAGGATATCCAATTCCAGAGAGAAAAGGCGAGGATTACAAGAAATTTATTACGGCAATGAAGAGTCTCGGGTACCGTTTCGGTAGTAGAGAATTGGTAGCTGCGGACTACGGAGCACCTACGACAAGAAAGAGATGGTATGCGGTATTCCGTAGAGATGGGAAAGACATTCGGTGGCCGGTGCAGACACATAGCAAAGACGGAACGGACGGACTCGAAAAATGGGTTCCCGTATCCAGCGTGTTGAACTTTGGAGATTTAGGGAAATCAATATTTGGACGCAAAAGACCTCTTGCAAAGAATACGATGAATCGTACTGCAAGAGGGTTAGAAAAATTTGTATTCAATAATCCAGAACCATTTATCGTACAGGTAAATCATGGTGGCGACAATTTTAGAGGTCAGAACATCCATGAGCCAATGCCTACCATTACAGGAAAGCATGGATTTGGAGTGATTACACCGTATATTATCCAGTACCATTCTGAGACAACAAAAGATAGTGTGAGAGGGCAGAATATCGCGGATCCACTACAAACAATTGACACAAGCAACCGATACGGCTTAGTAATTGCGTTCCTTGAAAAATTCTATAAATCTGGAACTGGACAGGCATTAAGCGAACCATTACATACGATCACGACAAGTCCAGGGCATTTTGGACAAGTATCTGTGCTTGCGGTGAAGTGGGAAGAACTTAAAAGAGCCGGCATTGAACCAGAAGTGGCTCAAAAGGCAACCTGGGTATCACAGTTTATTATGGAATATTACGGGTGCGGAACGGGATCAGCAATTAACGAGCCATTACATACAATTGTTACAAAAGACAGGTTTGCATTGATTACAATTCTTGGAAACGAATATGCAATACTGGATATCTATTTAAGAATGCTACAGCCGGAAGAGTTAAAACGTGCACAGGGATTTCCGAAAGATTATATTATCGACCGGGATTACAACTGGAAAGCGTATCCGAAATCGAAACAGGTAGCAAGGATCGGGAACAGTGTAGTACCGATTATGGCGCAGAAGCTTGTAGAAGCGAACTGTCCGTATCTTAAGGTTGGTGAGAGAATGCCGAACATGAGCATTGATGATACAGAAGAACAATTAAGATTTGCTTAAATAACAGTACCTTGACAATTGAATATTGATGGTTGGAATGGTATAATTTCTGTATCAAATGTACGGGAGGAAATGCCAATGAACGAATTATTTGAAAGCGAGAAAAATTCATTGCGTAATGCTGAAGAGGTGGCTGATATTGCTGATAACCCTGTAGTTAAAACGGCGGCGTCACTAATAAATTTGTTCCCTGGGGCTGGAACAGCTATCACATCCATGATATCTGGAGGACTAGAGATGTTTCAAAAAGAAAAAAGAGAGAAAATTCAAAGAATCATTTTTGAAGATGGGACGATTACTCTTGATGATATTAAAGATGTACGTTTCATAATGGAATATGTAAAGTTATTAGATGTGGTAGATCGGCTATCGACAAATACAAAAGTTGAATATCTCGGTAAACTGTTCAAAAATTCCGTTTTATCAGATGAGGAAGATAAATATGATTTGTTTGAAGAAAGAATGAATAAGTTTAATGAACTTTCAAATAGGGAAATTGAAGTGTTGTACTATTTGTATTGTGTGCAGAAAGATCTCGCTGGGGTATCCTTTCCCAAAGATACTCCAGATGATAAAAGATTAAGGATTTGGAGTATGTTCTTAGAGATTGCCGAGGAACATGGATATAAAAAATGGGAATCTGAATCAATAATAGCAGGAACAACAAGAACTGGGTTTTGCAAACTTCAATATCTGAATACAAAAGAGAAAAACAAAATAATTTATTCAGTAACCGGAGAATATTTTAATTTCATAGAAATGATAGGAATGAATAAATAATATTTTACCAACCATCAATATTCGGTGGTTGGTATTTTTTACGCATTTTTAAGGAGAAGAGGTAAGGAAATGAAGAAAATATTATGCTT
>OGZF01001467.1_pt1 | contig 14285 bp, 15 predicted proteins | sample 1576771 | NCBI WGS metagenome assembly OGZF01 (sample SAMEA3541536, study PRJEB24748) | human gut metagenome | biome: human gut; feature: human-associated habitat; material: faeces | place: China | collected 2012
CGGAGCTGAACATCCGCGGCTACCGTGCCCAGAGAACGGGAATCTATGAAGATGGCCTTGGGGGCTATGACGCAGTGGTGAATACCGTGCCGGGAATCATCATGACGGCGGAGCAGGGGAAATCCCTCAAGGAAGACTGCGTTGTGTTGGAGCTTGCCTCTCTGCCCGGCGGATTTCCGGAAGAAATGAAGAAAAGGAGCAGCATTATCATGGGCCAGGCGCTTCCGGGAAAAACAGCGCCGGAAACCGCAGGAAAAAATCTGGCAGAGGCGGTCTGGTCGTGCCTGGAGGGAGAGGGGAGAACACTGGAATGAAAATTGGATTTGCCATGTGCGGCTCATTTTGCACCTTTGCGCCGGTGTTTGCGGAACTGGAGCGATTGACAAAGGAATTTGACGATGTGGTGCCGATTTTGTCGGAGGTCAGCGCCAGCGTAGACAGCCGATTTGGTACCGCAAAGGAGCATCGGGAGAAAATCGCGGCTCTGTGCGGCAGAAAACCGCTGCTGACCATCGCAGAGGCGGAACCCATCGGCCCGAAAGCGCTGCTGGATCTTCTGATTATTGCACCGTGTACCGGTAATACCCTGGGCACCCTTGATCAGCACTTCGCCGTCTGCATCCATATTTAAGGACATGGAGTCTTTTAAAGAAATATGGAAGCCGGAACCATCTCTTCCCAGATATACAGCATTGATGATATTTTTAATGATCTCACCAAACGCCAGAGTTACGATAGCCAGGTAGTCACCTTTTAATCGGAGTACCGGGATACCGATGAGAATACCGAAAACAGCTGCTACTACCGCTCCGATGATTACTGCAATGATCAGAGAAACCGTCGGATTCATAGAGCCCTTCATGCACTTGGAGAACAACGCTCCGGCGAAAGCGCCTACGCACATAAAACCTGCGTGTCCAAGGCTTAACTCACCCAGGATACCTACTGTCAGGTTTAAGGAAACTGCCATAATAACATAGATACAGAAAGGAACTAAAAGTCCTTTCATCAGGCTGGACATATGTCCGGTGCCCATTAAGATCTGAACAACGATATATGCCACAACCACAATGGCATATGTGATCATATTGTTGATAAATGTCTTCTGCTTTGCTTTACTTTTCATACCCGCACCTACACTTTCTCACTGATCTTCTTGCCAAGAATACCGGTGGGTTTTACTAACAGTACAATGATCAGTACTGAGAACACGATGGCATCTGAAAGCTGGGAAGAAATATACGCCTTGGAAAGGATCTCGATCACACCTAAGAGAACGCCTCCGATAAAAGCGCCTGGGATGGATCCGATACCGCCAAATACTGCTGCCACGAATGCCTTGATACCTGGCATGGAACCTGTATATGGGGTTAAGGACGGATAAGCGGAGCATAACAGCACACCTGCAATGGCTGCCAGTGCAGAACCGATAGCGAAAGTTAAAGCAATGGTTCCGTTTACATTGATACCCATTAAGGTTGCCGCACCCTTATCTTCTGAAACAGCTAACATAGCCTGTCCTGCTCTTGTACGGTTAATAAATGCCATCAGGCATACCATGATCACGATACAGGAAAGAATGGTTGCAATGGTCTCGCCGGTAATATTTAACTGGCCGTCTGCCAGCTTTAATGCCGGGATCTTTACAACAGAAGTAAATGATTTTGTATCCGCGCCAAAGATCAGCAGTGCTACGTTCTGGAGCAGGTAGCTGACACCGATGGCTGTGATCAGTACAGCAAGAGGTGACGCACTACGTAATGGCTTATATGCCACCCGCTCAATGACAACACCTAACAATGTGCATGCTGCTACTGCCAGCAGGACGCCTAACATAGGCGGAAGCCCCATGGAGCTGACTGTGACGAACACAACATAGCTTCCTATCATAATAATATCACCGTGAGCGAAATTCAGCATCTTCGCAATACCATAAACCATGGTATATCCCAGTGCGATGATCGCATATACACTGCCCAGGCTGACGCCATTGATCAAATAGTTGATAAAGCTCATACATACACCTCTTCATTAAATATTGAAAGTTTAAATTCCCCTATAAAACCAAGAGGGTTGTCTTAACGACAACCCTCCTTTGGGTTATTGATCAGATTTTAAACCTTCTGAAATTGATTATTCCATTGCCTTGTAAGCGCCGTCTACAACCTGAACAGCCTTAGGATCCTTCTCAGGCTCGCCGTCTTCAGTCCAGCTCATGTTGGAACCGGTCAGACCGTCTACCTTGATCTGGGTCATAACGCCTTCCATAGCGTCGCAGATATCACTTGCGGACATATCAGGAGTTACATTTGCTTCTTCCATAGCAGCCTTGATGATGTAAACTGCATCATAAGCATCTGCAGCGAACTGGATTGGAGTCTCGCCATATGCTTCTTCGTAGCTCTTTACAAAGTTTACTGTCAGATCATCGGTAGCATCTGCAGCAAATGGAGTTAACAGCATCAGTCCTTCTGCCAGCTTTACATCAAAGTTCTCAACCTGTAAGATACCATCCATACCATCGCATCCGAAGAACTGTGGAGCATAGCCCATGGTATTAGCCTGCTGTAAGATCAGAGAAGCCTCTGTATAGTAGATTGGTAAGAATACCAGCTCTGCGCCGGACTCTTTTGCTTTCTGTAACTGAGTAGAGAAATCCTTGTTGCTGTCTGCGGTAAATGCTTCTGCGTCAACAACTTCAAGGCCCTGGTTTGGAGCTTCCTGAGCAAACTTCTCATAGATACCGCTAGAGTATACATCAGAGCTGTCATAGATTACAGCAACCTTGCTTGCCAGTTTGTGCTCACCAATGTACTTAGCAGATGCAGTACCCTGAGCCGGGTCAGAATAGCATACACGGAATACGTTTGGATTTGCGGCACACTCTACTGCGGAACCGGATGGAGTGATCTGGAACATATTATCAGCTGCGGTCTTATCAGCAACTGCGATACATGGAGCGGAGGTAGTAGTTCCTACCAGAGCCTGCATGCCCCAGTCTTTTAAAGTATTGTAAGCATTAACAGACTTCTCTGCGTCATGCTCATCATCCTGGAACTGGAATTCGATCTGTGCGCCATTGATACCGCCAGCCTCGTTGATCTCCTTAACAGCAACTTCTGCACCATGCTGTACAGCCAGACCATAAACTGCTGCACCACCGGTTACAGGGCCGATGCCACCGATTTTAAATACAGCGCCATCTGCTGCTGCACTGCTTTCGCCTGCTGCTGCGCTTTCTCCCTCTGCCTTGCTTTCACCAGCAGCTGCTGCTGTGGTAGATGCGGAGTCAGAGCCGCCGCATGCGGTTAAAGATGCTGCCATAACTACTGCTAAACCAGCGCTTAAGAATCTTTTTTTCATAATAGTTTCCTCCTCACATGACTGTATCTGATATGTCTTTCATACAGATACATTTGTTCTTAAACTTTTTACATTATAAAAACTGACTATTGCCTTGTCAATACCTTTTTATAAAAAAATATGAGAAGGATAGGTTGTTTCATAACCTGTAGTTATGGGAGTTATTCCTTATCCCAGACAAGACAGGTATTTTCCATCCTCTTATCCCGCAGCATCAGCTCTGCCAGGGCATCTTTTGCAGACTTGCCATCAAATAAAACTTCATTCACCTGTTCTACGATGGGCATGGTCACATGGTATTTTTCTGCCAGCTTTAAAGCTGCCTTTGCAGAATAAACGCCTTCCACTACCATCTTTACTTCTTTCATTGCCTCATCCATGGTATAGCCTTTGCCGATGAGGATACCTGCCCTGCGATTACGGCTGTGCATGCTGGCACAGGTAACGATCAGATCGCCGATACCAGTCAGTCCTGAGAAGGTCTCCGGCTTTCCGCCCATAACCGTTCCTAAACGGGTGATCTCTGCAATACCTCTGGTGATCAGGGCTGCCTTTGTGTTATCCCCACATCCTAAACCATCTGCCGTGCCTGCCGCCAGGGCAATGACATTCTTTAATGCTCCGCCCAGCTCAATGCCTAACATATCCGGACTCGTGTATACGCGGAATACAGGACTCATAAATAAACTCTGCACATATTCTGCTGCTGCCTTGCTGTGAGCGCCTGCTACACAGGTGGTAGGAAGACCTCTGCTCACTTCTTCTGCATGGCTCGGTCCGGAAAGGACGGTTACCTCTGCTTCTGGAAGTTCTTCTTCAATGACCTCTGAAAGAGTTTTTAAAGTTGCCTCTTCAATTCCCTTTGCTACATTTGTAACGATCTGACCTGGTTTTAACCATGGTTTCATTTTTGCTGCTGTCTGTCTCACGTAGACAGATGGCACGGACAGGACCAACAGATCTTTGTCCTTCATAGCCGCCTTTAAGTCACCGGTGATCTCAATTGCTTCCGGTATTGGCGTATCTCCTAAATTGGGATGCTTTCTGTTTACTGATAAACTTTCCACTTCTGCGGGAACTGCTGACCAGAGCTGCACTTTATGACCATTTCCGTTTAAAAGGATCGCCAGTGATGTTCCCCATGTTCCTGATCCGATTACTCCAACTGATGCCATAACCCCACCATCCTTTGCCATTTTTTATGATTTTTTTGCGCCGATCTTATTTTCATTTCCATGGATCAGACGGACGATATTTGCCCTGTGCCGCCAGAATGCCATAGCAGCGATCACTGCTGTCACTGCGCTATATTCTATAGAAGAAATAGCGCTTAAACTGTAAGCTCCGCATCTTCCCATGTAGATATTCCATGCCAGAAGGATCACAGAAACCACCAGGGAACCTAAAGAAACATAACGTGTTACAGCCACGATCAGTACAAATACCGCCAGACATAAAACAGTCAGTCTCCAGTCAATTGAGAAAATGATACCGGCTGTTGCCGCAATTCCTTTTCCGCCTTTAAAATGCAGATAAAAAGGATAATTATGTCCTAAGATAACTCCTAAACCAATATAAAGCATATACACATATGCATAGTCCGGCTGGTCTTTAAAAACAAAGCGCACTGCCATACAGGGGATCACTGTTTTTAAGAAATCTCCCAAAAATACAGTAAGGCCTGCTTTCTTTCCCATTACACGCAGCGCATTGGTACTGCCGGAATTTCCGCTTCCGTATTTGCGGATGTCGATCCCGTGGACCCTTCCATAAATATAACCAGTCTGGAAGATACCAAACAGATACCCCACTGCCAAACATACAAGACGTTCCATTTTCATACCCCTTATGTAATTTTATCACATTTTATTTTTTGCGTTTTCACATGTTTTTACACTTTTTAGCATAGATATTTGTCCGTGTAATACGCACATTTGCTTTTGCAACCAAAACGCAATTCAGGGACTGCTGCGCCAGCTGTTTTTAAAAGCTGTGTGCAGCAGGCCCTGCTGATCTACATTGTCTATTTATTAACTATTTATCCTTATCTTTCCGCTCGCGGATAATGAATTTTAAAGATGTACCTCTGAAACCAAAGGCATTGCGGATCTGGTTCTCTATATATCTGGTATAAGAGAAATGCATCAGTTCCTTGTCGTTTACAAAGACTACAAATGTAGGCGGCTTTACAGCGACCTGGGTCACATAGTAGATCTTTAAGCGCTTACCCTTGTCAGACGGTGGCTGCTGCATGGCAACTGCCTCGGATACGATCTCATTTAACACACCGGTAGCTACACGCATATTCTGGTTCTGGCGCACTGCATCGATCAGTTCAAACAGTTTTGGAAGTCTCTGGCCTGTTTCTGCTGAGATAAAGATATACTCTGCATATGGCATAAAAGAGAGAGTTTCTTTTAACTTATTGGTATACTGATAAATGGTCTTGTCATTCTTTTCAATGGCATCCCACTTGTTTACAGCAACAATGATACCTTTTCCACGTTCATGGGCAATACCTGCGATCTTTGCATCCTGCTCTGTGATGCCCTCTTTTGCATCAATTACAATAATGACTACATCCGCACGGTCTACTGCTGTTACAGTACGGATGATACTGTAGCGCTCCAGGTCTTCTTTGATCTTATTCTTACGGCGCAGTCCTGCTGTATCAATAAATACATAGGGAACACCATTGTGGATGATCTCTGTATCTACTGCATCTCTGGTGGTTCCTGCAATATTGGAAACGATCACACGGTTCTCACCTAACAGCTTATTGATAAGAGAAGATTTACCCACATTTGGTTTTCCTACTACTGCGATCCTTGGACGGTCATCTTCCTCTTCTTCCATCTGGGAAGCATCGAAATGTTTTACTACCTCATCTAACAGATCGCCGATACCTAAACGGGAAGCACCGGATACGGGGATCGGATCACCGATACCTAAATTATAGAATTCATATACATCATTGCCGAATTTTGCAAGGCTGTCTACCTTGTTTACAGCCAGGATCACTGGCTTGTGGGACTTGCGCAGCATATCTGCTACCTTCGAGTCAGCGTCTACCAGACCCTGACGTACATCTACGATAAATACGATCACGTCTGCAGTAGCAATCGCGATCTCCGCCTGCTCTCTCATCTGTGAAAGAATGATATCGCTGCTGTCAGGCTCAATACCACCTGTATCGATCAGTGTAAAGTTCATGTTCAGCCAGGTACAGTCTGCATAAATTCTGTCTCTGGTAACACCTGGTGTATCTTTTACAATGGAAATAGTATCCCCTGCAATTACATTGAACAGGGTGGATTTTCCAACGTTTGGCCTTCCTACAATGGCCACTACCGGTTTACTCAATTGTTTTCCTCCTTACTTTGTCAAGCGCCATGCTTTGCCTGCGCTTTATCACCACTATATCTGTTTGCGCACGATCTTATACTCGTCATCTGACTGGTAATAAGGGCAGGCTCTCACATCTCCTTTTAAGAAGCGCACCATATCGTCCTCATCTAAATCTACTTCGCAGACATAGTATTCATTTTCTTCATCATATACATAGTTTCCGCAGCATTCACAGCTGCCGACGACCTTATTATCTTTCACTTTCTGTTTCATCGTCCTCTATATACTCATCCTCATCTTCCCATATCTCATCTAACTCATAGCCTTCATAACCATATTCTTCTCCAGGAAGCCCTTCTTCCTTTGGTTCAGGCTCCGGCTCTGAAGATGGATCAAGGATAGCGTGGACAAAATCTTGCCCGTCTGATTTTACTATACGTATCTTAACTTGTAAAGCCTTTTCTACATCTTCTGCTGTTAAGTCATCTAAGAATACAGTTTCACCGATACGGAACATATTAATAGGAAGAAGGAGATATTCTCCCAGATTTTTATCCTTCAGCTGGGCGATCAGGTCTTTTGCAGTGATCAGACCTGAAACCGTAATACGCTCCCCAAAAAAATCATTCCGGATGGGATAAATGTTGATGGTCCTGTTTGGGAATTTTTTCCGGATCCATCCAGCATATTTTTCCATATAAGGATAAGGAAGACGGCCGGTTGCAAGGGATACCAGTCCCGGTTCGTCATTTCCTTCTACCTTGTCTAAGGCATCTGCTACCTCTGTAGCCATAAGACGCAGCATTCCCACGCCATTTTCCAGCTGGATATAGCCGTCATAGCGTTCTTCCTCCGGCAGTTCCCTTTCTGCCAGTGTATAAAACTCATCGCTGGCATGGATAAAATGGATCCCGTGTTCTGCGTAGATCTTCTTCTGCCACCGTTCGATCATATCAATAGTAGCGCAGGCGTCTTCTTTTGTAAAAGGCTCTAATGGATATAAGCCGTCTCTGTATTTGGAAAGTCCTACAGGAACTACGGAAACGCTCTGCATAACAGGGGCATATTTGGACAGGTCACTGATGGAACGTTCCAGCTCTGCCCCGTCATTTACTCCCTTGCAGAGAACGATCTGGCCGTTCATAGGAGTTTCCGCTTCATATAAGCGGTCAATGATCTTTAAGGCCCGTCCCGCAAACCGGTTGTGCAGCATCATACACCGCAGTTCCGGATTGGTCGTCTGTACGGAAATGTTGATGGGCGCCAGTTTGAAGCGGATGATACGCTCTACATCTTTATCTTTTAAGTTGGTCAGTGTAACATAATTTCCCTGAAGGAACGATAAACGGGTATCATCATCTTTGAAATAAAGGGTCTCTCTCATTCCCGGCGGCATCTGGTCGATAAAGCAGAAAATACATTTGTTGCTGCAGGAACGGTAATCGCTCATCAGACCGTTTTCAAAAGTCAGTCCCAGATCTTCATAATCATTTTCTATATCCAGTTCCCATTCTTCCCCGTTGGCCTTTCGCACCACCATGGTCATAGACGGGCTGTTTACATAGTATTCGTAGTCAAAAATGTCTTCAACGGGATTTCCGTTGATGGTAAGGACCCTGTCTCCCGGCTCCAGCTCCAGTTCCTCTCCAATGGAACCCGGATCTACTTTTGAGATCGGATGTCCTTCCAGTTTTTTATTCATATTCATATAACCTCTGTGTATTTCGTTAGTTCACTTAGGTTCACGCACTGACGCGCTCCACTGCCTGCTGTCGCAGGCAGAACCTTCGTTAATGGCTCGTGAAAAATAAATGCCACCTTTCGGCGTCGCTTATTTTTCCCTTCGCTCATTACATCATAACAATTTTAGAAAGTTTTGTAAACCAGATTTACAGCACGAAAATGCCGCAAAGCAGATTTACCCTCTGTTTTGCGGCATGATGATTGCTAGTATATACACTCACGACCCCCGCGCTATCGCGCTCCACTGCCTGCTGTCGCAGATGGGTCGTTAGATCTCCCCATTGTGGCGTCTCTGTACCAGCTTCTGGATCTTGTCTGTTGGAGACAGGGATGCGCTGATGGAACGGTCGTGGTTTAAGGAGTTGATGATTGCTGCAGTGTACTTGCTCATATCAGCTTCCAGATACCACTTGCGGTCGAAAAGTTCTTTTGGACGGTAATTTAAGTTGGTGGTAATTACATAGTCCAGATATCCCTTTTCATAATATTCGTCAAACTTCTCAAGACCATTGGTGAACAGACCAAAGGTGCAGCATACGATCGCCTTTGCTGCCTTTCTCTCCTTTAATTCCTTACAGGTGTCTAACATGCTCTCACCGGAGGAGATCATATCGTCGATGATAAGAACGGTCTTTCCTTCTACAGAAGAACCAAGGAATTCATGTGCAACGATCGGGTTACGTCCGTTTACTACCTTGGAGTAGTCACGGCGTTTATAGAACATACCCATATCAACTCCCAGGTTGTTTGCCAGGTATACAGCACGGTTCATAGCGCCTTCATCCGGGCTGATGATCATCAGATGATCTTTGTCGATCTGAGTGGTCTTATCATGAGTAAACAGTGTCTTTACAAACTGATAAGTTGGCATGAAGTTGTCAAATCCGTACAGCGGGATGGCATTCTGTACTCTTGGGTCATGAGCATCAAAAGTAATAATGTTTTCAACGCCCATCTGGATCAACTCTTCTAATGCCATAGCACAGTCTAAGGATTCACGTTTGCTTCTCTTATGCTGACGGCTTTCATACAAGAAAGGCATAACTACATTTACGCGGTGCGCAGTTGCCACGCAGGAACCGATCACACGCTTCATATCCTGGAAATGGTCATCTGGTGACATGTGATTGGTGTAGCCGCAAACAGTGTAAGGAATGCTGTAGTTCATTACATCTGCCATTACAAAAATGTCTGTACCTCTGACAGACTCATTGATCACTGCCTTTGCCTCACCGGTACCAAATCTCGGGCACTCAAAATCCAACAGATAAGAGTCCACATCATAACCGCGATAATGCAGATCTGCCTTGCGGCGCTTTAATTCCTCCATATCGTTGCGGCGGAACTGAACGATGTGAGAATCTACCTTAGATGCAAAGTCCTTGCAGCTTTCCAGTGCAGCTAACTTTAAAGGTGCTACTGGAAGAGAGTCATTGAATACAAAATTATTAGCCATGAAAGCATACTCCTTTGTCCTATAATGGTCCTAATAGTCCTAATAATAGTCCTTTATCCTATTGTTTTATACCATTTTCCACGATAAGGGTCAAGTATTCCAGGACATTTCCTTAAAAAATACATCACCTAAGGCACAGAAAAGCACCCATATTGCCTCTTTCATTTCCAACTTTACGGTGGGAAAAGAGATATTCATGGTTGCACATGGTGCAGATATTGGTAGTGTGGATATTTTCCGGCTTTACCCCGGCTTCCATAAAAATGATCTCATTGGCCCGCCACAGATCTAATTGGTATTTGTCCGGACGTTTTCCAGGGGCAATGATCTCATTGTGCCACTCCGGCTTAAAACTTTCCATAAATGCCTCTGCCACTTCTTCTCCTACTTCAAAACAGTCCTGGCAGATGCTTGGCCCGATGCAGGTGATCAGATCCTTAGGGCTGGTTCCAAAGGCTTTTTTCATGGCATCTATGGTACATTGTCCCATTCTGTTTACAGTGCCCCGCCAACCGGAATGGGAAAGGCCGATGGCTTTATGTTTCGGATCCACAAAATACAAAGGCACACAGTCTGCATAAAAGGTTGCCAGTGTAAGATCAGGCACATTGGTGATCAGTCCGTCCACATCTGTGTAATCCCGTTCTCTCACTACACCTTTTCCAGCGTCTTCTTCTGTCACAAGGCGCACATTGGTGGTATGGGTCTGCTGGGATGCCACCATACGGTCCCTGTCAACTCCCAATGCCTTTGCCATACGGGTGTAGTTTTCCAGCACATCAGCCGGATCATCTCCTTTATTCCAGGCAAAGTTCATAGTAGCATATTTTCCCTTGCTTGCCCCTCCTAAACGGGTGGAAAATCCATTTACCACAAGGCCTGTCTCTTCCAAGGCAGCAAAAGAAAGATAGGGAACCCCATTTTCTTCCCTTTGTATAAATATATTCTTCTCATTTTTATAGTTCCATGGGATCATCTGTCTGCCTCTTTTCTATATAAATCAATATAAAGATCCTTTACAAGGATACTTTGTTTAAAAAGCATTTCGTATCAGCTGTATATTACTTCCGGTTATTCCCACCACATCAAAACGGCAGGGCGTATTTTCCGGATAGCCGTAGCGGCACAGATAAAACAGGGCTGTGCGCCGTATTTTCTCCTGCTTGCGAAAATCTACTGCCTCAAAAGGTGAACCGCAGGATGCATCGGACCTGTATTTTACCTCTGTAAATACCAGTTCTTTTCCTTCCCTGCACACCAGATCGATCTCCCCCTGTCTGCAGCGGAAGTTTTTCCCTAAAATGCGAAATCCCTGTTTTTGCAAAAAAGCAGCCGCTGCTTCTTCGTAACGGCTGCCAATTTTTCTTTTATTCATCAAATCTTTTATATTTTCCCCTATACTTCAACAAAATGGCCGATAAAGCTTCCTCTGTGGATAGGACATGGGCCAAGTGTCTTTAATGCCTCGATATGTGCTTTTGTGCCATATCCTTTGTGTTTTCCAAAGCCATAGCCTGGATAGATCTCATCATATTCCATCATCATATGGTCCCTGGTAACTTTGGCTAAAATGCTGGCTGCTGCAATAGATACACTTTTTGCGTCGCCTTTTACAATAGGGATCTGAGGAATTTCAATCCCGGGAATGGTCACAGCGTCATTTAACAAAAGTCCCGGCTGTACGCCAAGTCCTTTGATTGCCTCACGCATAGCCTCATAGGTAGCCTGCAGGATATTGATTTCATCGATGCGCTGCGGTGTGGCAATTCCTACACTCCAGGCAAGAGCCTTTTCCTTGATCTCCAAGAATAACTCTTCCCTGCGCTTTTCAGAAAGCTTTTTAGAGTCATTCAGATATAAGATCTGACAGTCCTTTGGAAGGATAACAGCTCCTGCTGCTACCGGACCTGCTAAAGGTCCTCTTCCGGCTTCGTCAATACCACAGATCAGCTCATACTGGGCATTTTCTTTTTCATAGGCTTTCATTTCTTCCAGCCTTAAAAGCTCTTTTTCCAGTTTTTCCCCTTTTAACTCTCTGGCCATTTATTTCACCTTGATCCTGTCTTTGTAATCCTCTGCCTTTTCCAGGCTGATACGGCCTAATTTGCCTGCGCGGAAATCATCTAAAAGCAATGCAGAAGCTCTCGCAAGATCTAATTCCCCGCCTTTCATCAGGCAGGCACGGCTTCTTGCGATCTCTTCTAATACTTTCACACGGTCCTCTTCCACATTTTCAATGCCAAAGCGGTCTTTTACCACCTGTGGATAATCTTTTTCCAAAAGGCTGATCAGTTCACAAGCCAGTTCGTCCTTATTTAAGATCTGATCATTAATAGAACCAATGAGAGCCAGGTGCAGACCTACCTGCTGGTCCTCAAAACGTGGCCATAAGATACCAGGGGTATCTAACAGCTCCAAAGTCTTATTTAAACGGATCCACTGGTTACCCTTGGTAACACCAGGCTTATTTCCTGTTTTTGCGCAGGCTTTTCCTGCAAAGGAATTGATAAAAGTAGACTTTCCTACGTTAGGGATACCTACTACCATGGTACGGATCGGGCGGTTTAAAATACCTCTGCGTCTGTCTCTTTCAATCTTTTCCTTACATGCTTCCTGCTGGGCAGCCTGTACCTGCTTTAAGGTTCCCTTGTTACGGGCATCGATCTTTACTACATGGATCCCCATGTCTTCAAACATCTGAGCCCACTTACGGGTCTCTGCCTCATCTGCCAGATCTGCCTTATTTAACAGGACCATTCTTGCCTTTCCTGCTGCAAGTTTATCAATATCCGGGTTACGGCTGGAAAAAGGGACTCTGGCATCCACCAGCTCGATCACTAAGTCGATGAGCTTGATATCTTCCTGCATTGCCCTTCTTGCCTTGGTCATATGACCTGGATACCACTGTATATTCATACTATTTAACTCCTTTACGATACAAAGCCCAGCTTCAGCAGCGGAAGCATGCGAAACCACACTTTGCCCAGTATCTGTTCTCTTTTTACATTTCCAATATTTGGAAAACGGCTGTCCTCACTGCTGCTGCGGTTGTCTCCTAAAAGAAAATATTCCTTTTCTCCCAAACGCACCGGTTCTGCCGCTCTTCCTGCCAGGGATACTTCCCCCATTTTATCTTCTTTTAAAGCTTCCCCGTTAATATATACAAGACCATCTTTGATCTGCACCGTCTCTCCCGGAAGACCGATAATACGTTTTACATTTTTCTTTCCGTCTTCCCTCTTAAATACCACCACATCAAAGCGTCCCGGATCTCTTGTTACATAGGTGATACGGTTCATAAGGACCACATCCCGGGCACTTAACTGGGGCTGCATGGAATTGCCGGATATAAGGATCTGCTCTCCAAATCCATAAACCAGAAACCAGCCGCAGGCAATAGCGACCACAATATTTACGATCCACCTTACAGCCTTTCGCAGCCAGGCTGTGTCTTCATTAATATAGAAATCCAAACTGTTACCCCCGTCTGTGTGCGCCTGTCTGCAACCTGCCCTTTATGAGCTAAAAAGGGGCAATTTACATTGCCCCTTTTTTAATCATTCCTGCTTCAATTATTTGTGATAATATTTCTGGATTTTCACTAGCTGGACCGATAGTGCAAATGATTTTAGTTTTTCTCATTTAAAAACTCTCCTTTAATCTCTAATTTAATGTATTTTAAAATAAAATATTGGCAATATTAATTAAATTACTTAGAAATTTCTTCTGAAATTCTATATAATTCTTTATCAAATCTTCTATCTAAAGCTAAAGCTTCATCTATATCTTGGTCAAAAATCTCATTATCTTTTATACCAACAACTTTTGAAGTTTTACCTTCCATTAAAAGCTCAATTGCTTTTGAACCCATTCTTGAAGCTAATACTCTATCAAAAGCACTTGGAGCTCCACCTCTTTGAATGTGTCCTAATACAGTTGCTCTTGTTTCTATTCCTGTCTTATCTTCAATATATTTAGCTAATTCAGAAGCTCCACCAACACCTTCAGCAAGTAAAACTAAGTTATGCATTTTTCCAGCTTTCTTACCTTCTAAAATAACTTTGCATAATTCATCTTTATCATAACCTTGTTCTGGTGTAATAATATATTCAGCTCCACAAGCTACACCTGTATGAAGAGCTATATCTCCACAATTTCTACCCATAACTTCTACGATAGAAACTCTTTCATGAGAAGTTGAAGTATCTCTTATTTTATCTATGGCATCAACTACCGTATTTAATGCTGTATCAAATCCTATTGTATAATCAGTATAAGTTAAGTCATTATCAATTGTACCAGGTAAACCTATAGTTTTAACTCCTAATTTTGATAATAATTTAGCTCCAGTGAAAGATCCATCTCCACCGATAAC
>OGZF01001487.1_pt1 | contig 14030 bp, 11 predicted proteins | sample 1576771 | NCBI WGS metagenome assembly OGZF01 (sample SAMEA3541536, study PRJEB24748) | human gut metagenome | biome: human gut; feature: human-associated habitat; material: faeces | place: China | collected 2012
AGGTAAATTGCGGGGTCGGGCTTGCCATATGCGACGTCCTCGCCGAAGGTCACCGTTTCAAACTTGTCAAAGAGGCCAACCGTTTTAAGGTTGCGCTCGGCCGCAATGCGGCGCGATGACGTCGCAAGGCCCACGTGATAGCCCGCGGCCAGCAGCTCGTCTAGGCACTCGGCGGCGCCGGCCTTAAGCTCCAGGTCGGTCTTGGCCATCTCGGTGTGAAGCTCAATGTTGCGGGCATAAATTGCATCGGCAGTTTCGCCCTTGCCGTAATGTGCCTCAAGGATGCCCTTAACATCGGCATTCGAACGGCCGATAAACTGATGCATCAGCGCGTCATCAATCGCGATACCCAGCTCGGCAGCACCCACCTTCCACGCCTTCATGTCCAAGCGCTCGGTATCGATCAACGTTCCATCCATGTCAAAAATAACAGCCTTGATCATATCGGCCCCCTTCGCCGGCTTGCGTTACCGCAACCCTACCCCCACTTTGCAACTTGTATATAACGTATATATCATATCGCGCCAACCTGCTGAAAAGGGACAGGTTTATTTTGGCAAGTTTTATCTGGGGAAACGCAGACAGGGCCGCAACGTCGTATGCGTTGCGGCCCTGCTCCTTGGAGAAGGACCAATAGATTGAGCGGGCTGGTTGCACCTAGCCCTCGAGCCCGGCGTTAATAAGCTCCGCGATCTCGGCGGGATCGGCGCCCGTGCGCACCTTGTCACGGAAGCCGGCATCCATCAGCATCACGGCAGCCTTGGAGAGCAGACGCAGGTGCGTGGTTCCCGCTTCGCCGGCGGGCACGTACAGCGCGAGCGCCACATCGACGGGCACGCCATCAAAGCTCGGCCACTCAACAGGCTCGGACAGCTTGAGCACGGCCACGCCCGGCGTATGGATCGCATCGCTCTTGGCATGCGGAACGGCAAAACCGGCGACGAGGCCAGTCTCGGCCTCGTTTTCGCGAGCAATAAAAGCCGCCTCTACAGCAGATGCGTCATCGGCAAAACCAAGCTCAACAGCCTGCTCGGACAGATAATGCAGCGCGTCCTCGCGCGAGGCGGCGGCGTAGCCAATCGTCACTTGGTTGGCAGATACAAACCCCATGGAAAACCTTCCTTACAACACGGACCTGACCGCGGCTTCGATGCCGTCGGCGTCCAAACCGTACTTGTGCAGCAAATCGACCGCAGGGCCGGACTCGCCATATACATCGCGCACGCCGACGCGTCGCATCGGCACCGGATGCTGTTCCGCGAGCACCGAGGCCACGGCCTCGCCAAGACCGCCGATAATCGAATGCTCCTCGGCGGTGACCACGCGACCAGTCTTCTTGGCGCTGGCAACCACCAGGCGCTCATCAAGCGGCTTGATCGTGTGCATGTTGATGACCTCGGCGTCGATACCATCGGCAGCGAGCGCCTCGGCAGCCTCAAGCGCCTCGGCGACCATGAGGCCACAAGCGACGATGGTCACATCGGACCCCTCGCGCACGACCACGCCGCGACCAATCTTGAACTCATAGTCCTCGCGGTCGTTGATGACCGGTGTTGCCAGGCGGCCGAAGCGCATGTAGACCGGTCCCTCAAACTCATAGGCGGCGCGCACGCAAGCGCGAGCCTCGATGTCATCGGCGGGAACGATCACCGTCATACCCGGGATCGTGCGCATGAGCGCGATGTCCTCGCAGCACTGATGCGTTGCGCCGTCTTCACCGACCGAGATGCCCGCATGCGTAGCGCCAATTTTGACGTTGAGGTGCGGATAGCCGATGGAGTTACGCACTTGCTCATACGCACGACCGGCGGCGAACATGGCAAAGGTGCTCGCAAAGGCGACGCGACCCGTGGTCGCAATGCCGGCGGCAAGCCCCATCAAGTTGCTCTCGGCAATGCCGGCGTCGTAGAAGCGCTCAGGGTGAGCGGCCTTAAACTTACCGGTCTGCGTGGCGGCGGCCAGGTCGGCATCGAGCACTACAAAGTCATCGCGCTCATTGCCCAGCTCGACAAGTGCCTCGCCGTAGCTAACGCGCGTGGCGACCTTCTTGACGTCTGCCATTAGAGCTCCTCCCCTGCTGCTGCGAGCTCGGCCATGGCCTGCTCAAACTGTTCATCGTTGGGTGCCTTGCCGTGCCAGCCCACCTGGTTTTCCATAAAGGAGACGCCCTTGCCCTTCACCGTCTCGGCGATAATGGCCACAGGCGAGGCGCTCACTTTGCGAGCCTCGGCAAAGGCGGCGGCAATCTGCGCCATGTCGTTACCGTCGGCGAGCTCGATCACATGCCACTTAAAAGCGCGGAACTTGTCGGCAAGTGGCATAGCCGAGTTAACTTCGTCGATACTGCCGTCAATTTGCAGGCCATTATGATCGACGATAGCGACGAGGTTATCCAGGTCGTGGTTGCCGGCGAACATGGCCGCCTCCCACACCTGGCCCTCCTCGCACTCGCCGTCGCCCAACAGCGTGTAGACGCGGTAGCTGTCACCCCAGTGCTTTGCGGCGAGCGCCATTCCAACCGCGGCGGAGATACCCTGACCGAGCGATCCGGTAGACATGTCGACGCCCGGCGTGTCATTCATATTGGGATGGCCCTGCAGGCGGCTGCCAATATGGCGGAGCGTCTCGAGCTCCTCCTTGGGAAAGAATCCGCGTTCGGCGAGCACGGCATAGAGTGCCGGAGCGCAATGTCCCTTGGAGAGCACAAAGCGATCGCGCTCGGCGCGGCTCGGATTCGCCGGGTCGACATCCATTTCCTCAAAGTAGAGGTAGGTCATAATGTCGGCGGCGCCAAGCGATCCGCCCGGATGCCCCGACTTGGCGGCGTGGACGCCCGTGACAATACCGCGGCGAACCTCATTGGCAATCTTGGCCAGTTCCTGATCGGTCATGGAGTTTCCTCTCTTGAGCACGCCGACCCGGCATAACAAATGCTGGGCCGGCAGAACCATCGTTACTGTGCCTCGACGACCTTTTTCCAGTCAGCCTCGAACGAGGCAAGGCCCTGGTCGGTCAGCGGGTGATGCAGGCACTTCTTGAGAGCGGCCATGGGCACGGTCGCGATGTCGGCACCGAGCAGCGCCGCCTGAGTCACGTGATTGGGCGTGCGGACAGATGCGGTGATGATCTCGACGGTGTCGTCGACGTTCTTGCCAGTCCAGTCATAGTTCTTGATGCAGGTCACAACGTTGTCGAGCTGCGAGATACCGTCCTCGGCGATGTCGTCGAAGCGTCCCACAAACGGGCTGATGTAGCGGGCACCGGCATTGGCGGCCATGAGGGCCTGCGTCGGCGAGAAGACAAGCGTCATGTTGACGCGCACGCCTGCATCGGCCAGCGCGCGGCACACGGGAAGCTTGACCACGATGTTGGGAGCCAGGGCGGCAAGACGCTTGCCCTCCTCGATCATGCCCTCGGCAGTGGTCGCGGTGGACTCGGCGGACACGGGCAGGCCCTCGCAAAGCTCGGCGATCTTGAGCATGTGGGGTTCAAAGTCTGCAAGCTTGCCGCCGGTCTTGGCGTACAGGGACGGGTTGGTGGTTACGCCGGCAAGGCAGCCCCAGCTCTTGGCCTCGGCGATCTCGTCAAGGTTGGCGGTATCGATAAAGAACTTCATGGTGCAAACTCCTTCTAAGGAATCCAAAACTCAAAAGAAAGGACAAAGGGGATGCCCCTTTGTCCTATGTGCCGGGCCTGCAGCTGGGACATGCCCCAGGCCCGGCGTCGTGTAGGAAAAACTACTTAGTCCTCGAGAGCCTTCTCGATGCGGCTCGTGACGCCCTTGAGGTTAAGGCCGACGACGTACTGCTTGATCGGGCGCTTGATGTGCTCGATCACAAAGCGCTTGCCGTCGATGTCCTGGGCAGCGAGGTTGCGGTAGAGCTTCTCGACCTGCTCCTTGACCTCGGGATCGTTGAACGCGTAGTGGCCGGAGACATCCAGAATCTTCAGGCTGAGCTCGTCGTCGGCCAGGATGTCGTCAACCTGCAGGTTGACGTCGTCGCCGGTCATCCACTTGCGCCAACGCTCGGTCTTGATAGCCTTGACCAGCAGCGTGTGATACAGGTCGGAGGGATCGTCGCACAGGCCGTTGTCGACCAGAATCTGTTCGGTAGCGCAGAGCTTGAGGTAAGCGCGGGTCTCCTCGGTGCCGTACTGAGGGGCAACATTGGAGGCCGTCACGTGAGCCGGGATGTGCTCGAGCAGCGTCGCGTCATCCAGGTAGTCGGCGTTGTGCTCCTTCAGGCCCACGCCGTAGCGCTTGGCCATGTCGGCGAGCTCGCGGGCATTCTTAAAGTTGTAATGGCCGACCTGCTCGGTCCAACGGGTGAGCGTACCGGTCTGGCCGACGATAAAGGTGGGCATGGGGCAGCCGCGCTTCTCGAGCTCGGGCTGCAGCTGAGAAATGAACTCCTCGTACTTATCGGTAGAGGTCAAGCCGCCATTGGTCTCCTCGGTACCGACCTCATAGGCGACCTCGGGAAGGTTATGCTCGCGACGGTACTGCTCAAGGTAGTCGATAAGATCGATCGTACGGCGAAGCACCACGTCGAGCGGAATAACCTTGCCGATCTGATAGGGGTCCTTGGTGGGGTCGACCATCAGCAGGTCAAAGCCCGCCTCCATGTCGGCGACAAAGGACTTGCGGGCGAGCTCCATGGCCTCGTCCTCGGGCAGGTGGGCGTTACGCTCCTCGTCGCGCTGCCACGGACCGCCGTGATCGCGGCACAGGTAGTACGGACCGGTGTAACCCACCTCGTCGGCAACCTTCTTGATGTCGGCAGCAAAGCGCGTCTGGTCCCAACCGTTGACGTAGCCGGCGCCCATCTCGTCCATATCGACCTGGTTGCGGCTAGCGATAAACATGGGCGGGAAATCCTCGTCCTTGGCAAGCTCGAACACGGCCTGAATCAGGTTGGGGCTCATGGGGCCAATGCCGACCATGGTTGCGTGATCGCCGCTATCCTGCAGCTTGAGCATGCCCTGAACGGCCTGGCGGATGGTGAGGTTGGACATTTTGTTCTCCTTCTCCAGAGGATTTTTGACAAAAGTTCCCTGGGACCCAGATGCGGGCCCTATCAGTACGGATGGATTTTGTTGTGTAGGGGCGGTTGTGCGGAGTCAAATCCATCCCTCCGCACAACCGGAGTCCTTAAAGGTTTACTTGGCCTGCTTATCGAGCGTGGGCTTCATGGCAATCAGGATTGCAGCGGCGACCACGGAGCCAATCACGATGTCCAGGCAGAACAGCGCGACGTTGTTGGTGGCAAGGGCGACGATAAAGCCACCGTGCGGGACGTAGCAGTCGATACCCTGGAAGGCGGCGAGCGCCGCACCCACGGCAGAGCCGATGCAGATGCCGGGCAGGGTGTGGCCAAGGTCCTTGACCGCGAAGGGGATAGCGCCCTCGGTAATGCCGATGCAGCCCATGAACAGTGCGGAGATACCCATCTGACGATCGGCGTCATCGAACTTATTCTTGGCGATGAGCGCAGCGAGGCCACAGGCGATCGGGGGAATGGCGACGGCGACGCGGAACATACCGTTAGGGCCGTAGATGCCGGAGGCCATGATGGCCATAGTAAAGGTCGAAGCGGTCTTGTTGATGGGGCCACCCATATCGAAGGCGGTCATAACGCCAATGACCAGGCCCAGGACGACGGCGGAGCCGCCCTGCAGGCTACCGAGCACGCTGGTGAGCCAATCCATCACAAAGCCAAGCGGCGTGGCCAGGATGTAGATGTAGGCCATGCCCAGGACGAGCGAGGTCAGAATCGGGATGATCAAGATCGGCATGATGGTCTGGATGGTGTTGTTGACCTTCCAGGTCTTCATCCAGCGGACAAAGTAACCGCAGATGACAGCCATAATCATGGCGCCCAAGAAGCCGGTCGAAACACTGTTGCCGCTCGGGGTGACGACTGCGTTGTTGACCAGGTAGCCCAGGACAAAACCGGGGGCGAGCGCGGGCTTGCCGGCCATCGAGTAGGAGATGTAAGCCGCAAGCACCGGAATCATCATGGAGATGCCGGCCATGCCGATGGTGTTAAGGCTCACCATCAGCGGATTCGTAACCTCCATGCCGTTGGCGCCGGCGGTACCGGATGCCAACGAGAAGGCGAGGAACACGCCACCGATAACGACAATGGGGATAAAATAGGAAACGCCGGTATTGAATGCATTGAGCAGCGTCTTGCCAGGATCGGCAAAGATAGACTGCTTGGACGCCGGTGTCGGGGCCTGCGGGGCAGCGGAGACGGCCTTCTTCTCTGCCTTGGCCTCGGCCTTGGGCGCGTCAACGGCGCCACCCGTCGCCTTGATAATCTCAACAGCCTGGTCGATGATCTTGACCGGATCGGCGATTACATCCGAGGTACCGACCTTCAGGAACTTGCCCTCGGCCATCTTCTGCTCAAAACGGTCCTCGTTCTCGACACCCACGTCGACGGACTCCAGGACCAGGTCGGCGGAGTCCACGTCTTCCTGCGTGAGCTCATTCTCGATACCCAGGCCACCCTGAGCCTCGACCTTGCACTCGATGCCACGGGCGGCGCATTCATCCTGAATCGCCTTCTGGGCCATATACGTGTGGGCGATACCCACGGTACAGGCGGCAACGCCTACGATCTTCATTGCTTCCCTCTTTTCATAGAGTTGCGTGCGCAAGACACCGTTTGCGGAGGCCTCCGGAGCATCCCCTGCCGTTTGGACTTGCTGTCTTTTCGACAAGACCAATATAGGGTGCTGGCATTGATTAAACCAGCTCAATTCGGTAAACGCGCAGGTCAGGGTATTAGTTATGCGATTTAGTTATGCGTTTAACCAAAAATGAATCCTGCGATTTTACCCTCGATTTCAAAAGTCAAGAAGTATTTGATTTTCTCGGTAGACGGCAGATACGCATGCCGGTCACAAATTTCGACCCCACCCGTATACCGCATTTGTTGCATACTCATATGAAAGGAAAAAGCCGCTCACCGAAGCGTATCCCTCGCCAAGACTCAAAGTCATCATGTTGGAAAATGCTCATCTGTCGGAAGGAGTCGCTGTGGCAAAACAGCGCGTTACGATCGCAGACGTCGCTCGAGAGGCGGGAACCTCGACGGCAAGCGTCTCGTATTACCTCAACGACAAACGAGAAAAGCTTAGCGAAAAGACGCAGACAAAGATTGCGCGCGTCATCAAGGAACTCGGATACGTTCCCAACGCCCAAGCGCAGACGCTCACCGGCAAGCAAACCCACGTCATTGCCATCATCATTTTGGATAACACCAACAAATGGGCGGGGCTCGTTCTCAATGGCATGGAGCAGGTCATGCTCCCCGCGGGCTACCAGACGGTCGTTTGCACGAGCAACTTTAACCCCGAGACCGAGCTCATGTACGTCGACAAGATGCTCTCGCTGGGCGTCGATGGCTTTATCATCCAGCCCACGGCAAATTTCAAGGCCGTGCACGACCGCATTAGACGCGCCGGCAAGCCCGTCGTCTTTTTTGACGCGGCCATCTACAGCCCAGGCACCAGCTGGATCAAAACCAACCTCTACGACGGCGTGTACAACGCCACGCAGGCGCTTCTCGATGCCGGCTACGAGGACTTTTTCTCCATTGCCGCCAATATGACCGAAATGCGCACCCGCATGGAACGTTTTCAGGGATATGCCGAGGCATTAGCCGCGAATGGGCAGCTCTACAAAGCCATCCCCATCGATCACAACAAGCCGTCAATCAACGAGCTCACCGAATACTTTAAATACAAGTTCAACCCCGCCAAGCGCACACTCATCTTTGTCCAAAACCAATGGGCGCTCCCCCGCGTCTACAAGGCACTTCAGCCCATGGCCCATCTGCTTCCGCAGCAAATCGGCCTTTTGGGACTCAACTGCGAAGACTGGACTAATCTCACCACACCGACCGTCTCCACCATCATCGAGCCCGTCGACCAGGAAGGTCGCGAAGCAGCCGAGATGCTGCTCGCCCTACTTGACGGCAGCAGCGAACCCGGCGAGCAGCGCATTCTCGAGTGCAAGCTCAACTGGCTCGACTCCACCTCGATCTAGACCGCGGGACAAATTAATCAGTAGTGTTTGTCCCAAATCTTAAGTATTTGTTCGATAGAACGGCCCCTGCCGGCTCCTGCTAGACTGGTAGATTCCCAACCGTCCCTCCAGGAGCCTCAATGTCGCGCAAGTCCGCCTACAAGCAAGTACTTTCCATCGGCACCGCCGTGGTGCTGGGGTTTGCACTGTTTACGGGATCGCTTGACGGGGCGCCCAAGCTGCTGTCGCCGCAAAGCGACGAACAGGCGGCGGCTCTGGCCGAAAAACAAAACGAGAGCCCCAGCCGCACCGACGACGAGGCAGACCTGGTCGCCCGGCTCGAATCGGGAACAGCGAGTTCCTCGGACTCTCAAAATAGCCAAGACTCTGACGATGGCTCCGATTCCGCCGCAACCGACACAGGCGACGGCGCTTCCGCGGACAGCACCGCCACCCCCATCGACGAGGTCGAAAACCCCGACCTCAACCGCGCCCGCGGTGTTTATCTCAGCAGCATTCCCGACTATGCCGGCAACCCCTACGTTGCCCTTCGCGCCGACAGCACGCACCCGCTCGGCACTCCGTCATTCACACTCGATGAATACGATCGCGCCACCGAAGAGGGCTGCTTTAAGAAGTTCTCCAAGCTCGACAGCCTGGGCCGCACTCGCAAAGCGCTCGCCTGCGTGGGCCCCGAATCGCTCGGTCAAGGCAAGCGCGGCGATATCTCGCGCATCCATCCCGCCGGATGGCATCAGCAGCGCTACGACTTTATTCCGGGCCAGAGCCTCTACAACCGCTGCCACCTCATCGCCTGGTCGCTCTGCGGCGAAAACGCCAACCGCAAGAATCTCCTCACCGGCACGCGCTATCTCAACGAGACGGGCATGCTACCGTTTGAGGAGCAGATTCTCGACTACATCCGCGAAACGGGCAACCACGTGCTCTACCGCGTCACGCCCATGTATAACGAAGAGGAACTTGTCTGCCGTGGCGTGCGCCTCGAGGCGCAATCGGTCGAGGACCACGGCAAGGCCCTCTGCTTCCACGTATATTGCTACAACCTGCAGCCGCATGCGCAGATCGACTACGCCACCGGCCGCAATCAGGCCTCGGGGGACTAGGGCCGACTAAGCTGCCCCAAAACCTAACATGATCCGTTTTCCTCCGTCCCCTAGGGATCAAAAAGGGCCGCCCTGGATTGCCCAGAGCGGCCCTTGCATCGGCATGTATGTTGCAGGCAAAGCCCCGCGCTACTTGGCGCGGCCCTCCTCATAGCGCTCGACCAGCTTGGCCTGAACGTCATAAGGCACCTGCTCATAGCCTGCGGGCTTCATGGTAAAGTCACCCGTGCCGCGCGTGATAGAGCGCAGGCGCGTCGAGTAATCCGTCAGCTCGGCCAGCGGGGCCTGGGCAATGACCACGGTATCGCCGCGCTCGTCGGTCTCCATACCCGTCACGCGACCGCGCGAGGCCGAGATGTCGCCCATCACGGCGCCGGCATAGCTCTCGGGGATAGTCACCGTAATTTCCTCGATGGGCTCCAGCACCACCGGGTCGGCATCGGCACACGCCTTGCGCAGGCCGATGCGAGCCGCCGCGCGGAACGCCATCTCGTTGGAGTCGACGCTGTGATACGAGCCGTCGTACACAGCCACGCGAATGCCCGTGAGCGGGTAGCCAGCGATGATGCCGTCCTTCATGGTCTCCTGGACACCCTTGTCCACGGCGGGGATGAGCGAGCGCGGGATGCGGCCGCCCACGACCTCGTCAACAAACTCATAGCCGTCGCTCGTGCCGTCGGGCCCAATGAGCGGCTCCACGCGCAGCCAGCAGTCGCCGTACTGCCCGGCGCCGCCGGTCTGCTTCTTGTGGCGACCCTGGGCGCTTGCCGTGCGGCGGATGGTCTCGCGATACGGAATGCGGATCGGCACGCTCTTTGCCACAACCTTGGTACGGTCCTCCAAACGGTTGAGCAGCACCGAAACCTGCGCCTCGCCCACCGCCGAGATAATGGTCTGGCCGGTCTCCTCGTCGCGGTCGATGCTCATGGTCGGATCGGCCTTGCAGGCCTTCTCGATAAACGTGTAGAGCTTCTCTTCGTCGCCGCGATTCTCGGCCTCGATGGCAATACGGTACTGCGAGTTGGGGAACTTAAACGCCGCAGCCTCGACCTTACCGGTAATCGAGAGCGTGTCGCCCGTCTCGGCAGCCAGCTTGGGCGCCACGATGATATCGCCGGCATAGGCGTGACCGACCTCGGTCATGTCACGACCGCACATCACATACAGGTGAGCCAGACGCTCGCCCTTGCGCGTGCGCGCATTGATCAGCTCAAGGCCCGGCTCAAGCGTGCCCGTCAGTACCTTGATAAAGCTGATGCGACCCTGCTGCGGATCGGCCAGCGTCTTAAACACAAACGCCACCGGACGGTCATCGTCACTCGAGATCTTAAGCGAATCACCGTCGATGAGCGGCATCTCGCCGTAGTCGGTCGGCGCCGGGAAGTACGTGGCGATGTCGTCCATCAGCGAGTTGACGCCCTGCTCCTTAATGCAATCGCCCGCAAAGACCGGCACAAAGATGCGCTCGGCGATCGCCTTAGACAGCAGGCCTTCAAGCTCCTCCTGCGTCAGCGTCTCCTCGCCTTCCAGGTATTTCATCATCAGCTCGTCGTCAGCCTCGGCCACCAGCTCGCACAGATGGTCATGGGCCTCCTCGGCCTGGGCACGATACTCCTCGGGAATCTCCGACTCAACGGCCTCGGCGCCGTTGCAGTGGCGCGCCTTCATGCGCACCAGGTCGATGATGCCGTCAAAGTCCTCGCCCTCGCCCCAGGGAAGGGTCACGGCGCCCAGTCGTGTACCAAAGCGCTCCTGCAGCAGGTCCATTGTGGTCGCAAAGCTGGCCTCGGAGCGCGACAGGCGGTTTACGAACACCGCACGCGCCAGACGCAGGTCCTCGGCGGCATACCAGAGCTTAACCGTCGTAGGCTGCGGGCCGGCCTCGGCGTCGACCACAAACAGAGCCGTCTCGCAGACGCTCATCGCGGCAAAGGCGTCGCCGATAAAATCGGGGTAGCACGGGGCATCGAGCACATTGATGCGCGCGCCCTTCCAGTCGATCGGCGCGATGGTCGTCGAGATGGAAAATGCACGCTTGACCTCTTCGGGGTCATAGTCGAGCGTGGGCTTGGTGCCGTCGTGGCCGCCCAGGCGGGCGGTCTTGCCGGAAAGGTGGAGCATGGCCTCGGCGAGTGAAGTCTTGCCCACCCCGCCTTGGCCTACGAGCACCACGTTCCTTACGTTACCGGTCTTGGGAGCACCCATGATGACCTCCTTGCAGGGCCGCGCGCAATGCGCGACGCCAACGGGGAGAGTTCGCGGTCGGTGCCGTCCCGGGAGCAGCATGGTCGGCAGCCGAGCCGACTCACCCTCCAAATGTCCTATGCCACCACCCTACCCTCACGGACGGCTGTCCATGCATACCTTTCGGCACACGTATGAATACAGGCGGCGAGAGGAAGAGACAAGCTTGTGGGGCAATTATTGAACCCCGTCGATGTAAACAAAAAGCCGCCACAGACCGTAAGACCTGCGGCGGCTTCGCCTCAATTAATAGTTGAGTAAATACCTGAGTCTATCCCTCGATACGGCTCAAGAACTCACGCGTGCGCTGCTCGCGCGGATGGTCGATAACCTGCTCGGCAGATCCCTCCTCGACAATGCGACCGCCGTCCATAAAGACCACGCGGTCGGCAACATCGCGCGCAAATTGCATCGCGTGGGTCACGATTACCATCGTCATATTCTGCGCCGCCAGGTCCTTAATGACACGCAGCACCTCGGCCGTCAGCTCGGGATCGAGTGCCGAGGTCGGCTCGTCAAAGAATAAGATTTCCGGATCGAGCGCCAGGGCGCGGGCAATACTCACGCGCTGCTGCTGACCGCCCGAAAGCTCACACGGCACCTTGTTCTCGTTGCCCGTAAGCCCCATCTGCGCGATCAACTCACGCGCACGCGCCTCCGCCTGCTCGCGCGGGCGCTTAAGCACGCGGATCGGCGCGTCGATGATGTTTTTCATCACCGTATAGTGCGGGAACAGATTGTAGTTCTGGAACACCAGACCAAACCGCGAGCGCGCCTGTTTGGGCACGTCGCCTTTCGCATAGACCGCACCCGGCCCCGCGTCCGTCGCAACGGCAAGGTCGCCAAACGAGAGAGAGCCTCCGTCGAGTGTCTCGAGCAGCGTGGCACACCGCAGCAGCGTAGACTTACCGCCGCCCGAAGGTCCGATAATCGCCACGACCTCGCCACGCTTTACCTCGAGCGAGATATCCTTGAGCACCTCATTGCCGCCAAACGCCTTGCGTGCGTTCGCTATATTCATTACCGTTCCGGACACGGGAACCTCCATGTGTTTGAAAAGCACGACGGAACAGGCTAGTCGTGGTAGTAGTCAAGTCGCTTTTCGGCAGCGCCCAGCAGCATCTCGACGACGAAGTTAAAGACCCAGTAAATCAGCGCCGCAATTGCAAACGGCACCATGCTCACCTGCGAGGCGACCAGCGCCTTGGCCGTCGAGAACATCTCGCCCACGCCAATGGCAAATGCCAGCGACGTATCCTTGACCAGCGTGATAATCTCGTTGCCCATCGCCGGCAAAATGCGCTTGGCGACCTGCGGCATCACGATATACAGAAACGTCTGCATGCGCGAGTAGCCCAGCACCTCGGCAGCCTCGTATTGACCGCGCGGAATGGACTGCAGGCCCGAGCGATAGATCTCGGCAAAGTAACCGGCGTAGTTGATGATGAACGCCACGACGCACGCCGTCCACTTGGAATCGGGCGTGAGCGAAATGCCAAACACGTAGTACGGGGCAAAGTAGATGGCAAACATCTGCAGCATAAGCGGCGTGCCGCGCACCACCGAAATATAGATGCGCGCAATCCAACGCAGCGGCGCGACCTTGCTCATGCGCATAAACGCCACGGGGATTCCCAACGGAATCGATCCGAGCAGCGTCAGCACAAACAGCTGCAAACTGACCAAGAAGCCCTGGCCAAGCATCTGCATCATGACCTGAATAGACATTATTTCAAAACCCAGTTGTCGAAGGAAAGACCGTAATCTGCATATTTATCGCACAGGTCCTTGACCGTGCCGTCCTCGTAGAGCGTCTTGAGCGACTCGGTCACGGCATCGGCGGACTCGGTGTCGCCCTTCTTAAAGCCGACGGCGTAGTGCTCGCTGGACAGCGGCTTGTCGAGCTGCGTATAGGCATCGGGCTTGGCGGCCAGCTGATACTGAGCGATCGAGAGGTCGCAAGCCACGGCATCTACTGCGCCGCTCTCGAGCTGCATAAAGGCCGTGTTGTACTCACCGATGGTATCGAGCGTGGCAAACGTCGCGGCCAGATCCTTCTGGTCGCCCTCGAGCACATCCTGCGCAGCGGAATCGGTCTGAGTGATCACGGTCTTGTCAGCGAGATCGTCCCAGCTCTTGATACCCGCGTCCTTCTTGACCACGAGCACTTGCTCGTTGAGCATGTACGGCTCGGAGAACGTGTAGCCGTCCTCACGGCCCTCCATGGTAAAGCCGTTCCAGATGCAGTTGATGGCGCCGGAGTTGAGCAGCGTATCCTTGGCGTCCCAGTCGATGGCCTCGTATTTGACCTCCCAGCCCTGCTTATCGGCAACAGCCTTGGCCAGATCGAGATCAAAGCCCATCTGGAATCGGAATTGCCTGTGTTGTGGCTGAAATTTTTAATGTTCCGGTTGTGTTTGCAAAGAAATCGCAGAGTATCAATCTTGACGGAGAAATGTATGTAGCGGAAGTGGAGTCATTTACACACAAATGCAGAAATCATGTGATCGTATCTCAAAAATTCCTGACGCCGGAAGATCATGTTCTTATTATCGACGATTTTCTTGCGAACGGATGCGCTCTTCAGGGATTGATCCAGATCGTTCAGTCCGCAGGCGCGACAG
>OGZF01001499.1_pt1 | contig 13893 bp, 15 predicted proteins | sample 1576771 | NCBI WGS metagenome assembly OGZF01 (sample SAMEA3541536, study PRJEB24748) | human gut metagenome | biome: human gut; feature: human-associated habitat; material: faeces | place: China | collected 2012
CGCAAAAAGCCACTAACTCCGTCCCCATTTGGCTCTCCGGTTCTCCCAACTATTGATCCTGCTGTCGCAGTTCGTTTCCAAATCTTGTATACTGAGGCATCCATGCCAGTCGCACTGTACCAATCGGGCCGTTACGCTGTTTTGCAATAATAATCTCAGCAATGTTTTTATCTTCCGTATCTGGAATATAATAATCTTCTCGATAAATAAACATACATACGTCGGCATCCTGCTCAATGGCTCCGGATTCACGCAAGTCAGACAACATAGGACGCTTATCTGTTCTGGATTCTACTGCACGACTCAACTGAGAAAGTGCAATAACCGGAACATTTAACTCTCTTGCCAGCCCTTTAAGCGAACGTGAAATCTCTGAAATTTCCTGCTGACGGCTCTCATTACTTCTTCCACCGCTTCCACTCATCAACTGTAAGTAGTCAATAATGATAAGATCCAGTCCCATCTCCATCTTATACTTACGACATTTCGAACGCATCTCTGCAATTGAAATACCGGATGTATCATCGATGATCATTTTCGATTTTCCAATTCGTCCTGCTCCTTCTATCAGCTTCTCCCAATCTGTATCTTTCAAATTACCGGTTCGAAGCACCTGTGCATCTACATGAGATTCCAGCGAGAACAGTCGGTTAACCAGCTGTTCCTTTGACATCTCAAGACTGAATATTGCAACTGCCAGATTTTCACGGAATGCAACATGCTGTGCGATATTTAACACAAACGCTGTTTTTCCCATAGAAGGACGGGCAGCGATCAAAACTAAGTCCGAACGCTGCAATCCGGATAATTTATAATCCAGGTCTATAAAGCCGGTTGGAATGCCGGTTACTGTTCCCTTCGTCTTGGATGCTTTTTCGATTACATCCAACGCATTTAACACAACCTGCTTAATAGGAACATATTCTTGTACATTTCCCCGTTCAACTAACTCAAACACCTTTTTTTCTGTCGTTTCCAAAATCTCCTCAAGTGGACGATTTTCCATATAACAGGTATTGGCGATTTCTTCATTAATCTTGATCAGTTTTCTTAATGTCGATTTCTCCTGAACAATCTGCGCATAATACTTTACATTTGCAGAAGTGTCAACATTTATCAGCAAATCACGGATATACTCCATACTGACAATTTCCGGCGGAGCATTTTTTTCTTTTAAATGTTCCTGCAATGTAATCAGATCAACCGGTTTGCCAGAATGAAACATCTCCACCATCGCATCAAACAAAATTCCATAAGCAGTCTGGTAAAAATCCTCACCATGCAAAATCTCAGATGTCTCCATAATTGCATCTTTATTCATCAGCATGGCTCCTATGACAGCCTGCTCTGCCTCTGTACTGTGCGGCATAATTCTTTTAATTACTGCTTCTTCCATACATTCCCCTTAAGAACGTCTTTATTTTTCTTCTTTTACTTCTACTGTCACTTCAGCTGTTACCTCAGGATGAAGCTTTACAGGCACTTTATGTGTACCAAGTGTTTTTAATGCATCCTTCAGCTGTACTTTCTTCTTATCGATCTCCAGTCCTAACTGCTTCTTTACCTCTGCTGTAATCTCTTTATTTGAGACAGAACCGAATACTTTTCCGCCTTCTCCAACTTTAATTGCAACTTCAACTTTACCGGCTTCCAACTGTTTTGCAAGCTCTTTTGCAGCTTCAAGATGCTCTTTTGCAACCTTTGCTTCATTATTCTTCTGAAGCTTAAGATCATTCATATTTTTTCCATTTGCCTCAAGACCAAGCTTCTTTGGCAAAATAAAATTTCTTGCATATCCATCGTTTACATTTACGATTTCACCTTTTTTTCCAAGGGATTTTACATCCTGTAATAAAATAACTTTCATGTTAAATATCTCCTTCTTCTATCATTTTATCAATCGTCTGTTTTAACGCCTTGATTGCTTCTTCCATATCGGTATGATCAAACTGAGCACCGGCAGCATTGATATGACCGCCTCCACCAAGCTTTTCCGCAACAATCTGAACATTTACCTCATCAATAGAACGGGCACTCATATAAATCTTGCCCTCATAAATAGTCAAGACAAATGATGCCTTGATTCCACTAATATCCAACAGCTCATTTGCAGCCTGTGCGGCCAGAACAGTCGGACTTTCAACATCACTCGGACACTCTGCGATTGCAAATTCCTTGCGATATACCTCTGCCATACGGACAGCCTCTGCCTTCGCTCTATATGAATCCATGTCATCTCGGAACATCTTACGGACTCTTGTAATATCCGCACCGCATCTTCGCAAAAATGCAGCGGCTTCAAATGTTCTGACACCCGTTCTGTTCATAAAGTTTCTCGTGTCGATCATGATTCCTGCATACAGACAATCCGCCTCAACACTTGGAATCTTAATATCATCCACAATATACTGAAGCACTTCTGCTACCATCTCACAAGCAGATGACGCATACGACTCTACATAAGACAAAACTGCATTCTCAATTATATTACTGCTCTGTCTATGATGATCCAATACAGCAATTGTCTTCGACTTCTTAAGCAACTCCGGACACTCTGTCATCTGTGGCTTATTTGTATCAACCACGACAATCATCGTATTATCGTTGATATAATCCAGTGCTCTCTCTGATGTCAGGAAAATATCATCCTCATATGCAGTACTATCCACAATCTCATCATATAATGGACGAACAGAACTTGGCACACTGTTCATGACAATATGCGCTTTCTTCTTCAATTCCTTTGCAGCTCGATAAATTCCCATACAAGCTCCAAGACAGTCTGCATCCGCAATCTTATGTCCCATAACAATAACCTGATCCTTGGCAACAATAAATTCACGCAACGCTTCTGCTTTGACACGCGCTTTCACACGTGTATTTTTTGAAGTCATCTCTTTCTTACCACCAAAATATGTGATGCCATTACAATCTTTAATTACTGCCTGGTCTCCCCCTCTTGCAAGTGCAAGATCGATTGCTATACGGGCATAGTTATAACTCTGAGCATATGTTGCTGTATTTAATCCTAATCCAATACTTAATGTCGCTGAGCGGGCATTACCAATATTGACCTGTTTTACCTCTTCCAACAGCGAAAATTTATCTGCTTCGAATTTCTTATAGCTTTCTTTTCGGATTACAATGAAATACTTGTCCTTCTCCAGTTTCTTGACAATTCCATCTACATCTCCGATATACTTGTTAATCTTTCGGTCAATCAATGCGATTAATAAGGACTGTCGCACTTCCTCAACACTTTCCATGACTTCGTCAAAGTTATCAATATAAATGAGTCCTGCAATCATACGCTGGTCTTCATTTTCTTTGATGTACTCATTTAATTCTGTAACATCTGTCATGTAAACTGCAATAAAATACTCTTGTTCTTTTGGAATCTGAAGCACTTCTTCTTTCTCACTGAATCCTTCCATCGACACCTTTCTAAGTGTCACTTGATAATCGCGTTCCTTGTACTGTACTTGTAATTCCACTTGTTCCATATTCTGCTTTGGAAATACACCGCGATTCAGCTCCGGAATCAGTTTGTTCATATACTTTTCCCACTTCTGATCTACAAACAGTTCTTCAAAACTATCATTCTTCCACAATATTCTTCCATCTGCCATCAATATTGCATACGGAATTGCAAGTTCCTTCAAAAGTGTATTTTGGATTCCCTTGTACTGTGTGGAAAATTGGATCATGTCCGCAAGAATTAATGAGCGATTGTAGAAATACAGCACGCCTACAATTACCATATAGATGATGACAAATACCGACATCATTAAGCCGGCTTTCCGGTCTACCTTATACATCCATATATTCATAGCGACCAGAAGAATTGTCATAATGACCGGCCACTGCATATACATTCGCAGCTGCCCTTTTAAACGCACATTTCTATTATCCATGAAACTTTCCCTTTCAGGCTATACTCGTCTCTCCCCTTGAGTATGCACGTAAATATGTAATTATTCTGTATCCGTTCACGAATGAACAATCTTATTACCCCATTATTGAGTTCTAGTATATCACTTTTTACATATTTAATCCACTGGGATTTTTTCGCATCAGACTTCTCATAAAATATAAAAAAAGAGCTGCCACACAAAAGTATGACAACTCTATCATTTCAATTAGTCCTGAACGTATGGCATCAAAGAAATGTGTCTTGCTCTCTTGATTGCTACTGTAAGAGCTCTCTGATGTTTTGCACAGTTTCCTGTGATTCTTCTTGGAAGAATTTTTCCTCTTTCAGAAACATATTTCTTTAATTTTGCAACGTCTTTGTAATCGATTTCGTTATTTTCTTTACCACAGAATACGCAAACTTTTTTTCTTCTGCGTGCTGGGCCTCTTCTCTTGAAGCCGCCTTCTGGTTTGCTACCTTTTTCGTAAGCCATTTCGTTTACCTCCATAATTATTCATTTGGAAGTCAGACTTTAGTTAAACGGTAACTCCTCATCGATTCCATCTGGAATATTCATGAAGCCATCTCCGGCATCAACGCTTGGTGATGGTGCTGCCTGGCTAGGAGCTGACTGGTGGAACGCACCTCTGTTCGCTTCACTCTCTGCTCTGCTTTCAGCAAATTCCTGTTCTTCTACGATTACCTCAGTAGTGTAGACTCTTACGCCATCCTTATTTGTATAGCTTCCTGTCTGGATACGACCGGAAACGGAAACGCGCATTCCCTGACGGAAATATTTTTCTGCAAATTCACCTGAACGGCCGAACACAACACACGGAATAAAATCTGCGCTTGGCTCATTATCTCTTTTGAATCTGCGGTCTACTGCTAATGTATATCTGGCAACTGCTGTTGAGCTGTCACCCTGAGAATATCTAACTTCCGGGTCTCTGGTTAATCTTCCTACCAAAACTACCTTGTTCATATATACCTCTTTCTATTATGCATCCTGTCTAACGCATAAATATCTGAGAACGTGATCCATGATACGGATACGCTGTTCCAACTCTGCAGGAACAGTACTCTCAGCCTCGAAGTGGATGAAGTAGTAGAATCCTTCTTTCATCTTCTGAATTTCGTAAGCAAATCTTCTCTTACCCCATTCATCGACGTCTGTTACATTACCACCTACACGAGTGATCAGATCTTTCACTTTTTCAATGACTTCTGCTCTAGCGTCGTCTTCGATTTTAGCGCTGACAACAACAGCTAATTCATACTTGTTCATGTGTTTTTACCTCCTTTTGGTCTCTGGCCCTCGACTTTGCACGAGAGCAAGGAAATGTTTTCAACCGTTTATTTAAACGGCATGTCACAATTTGCTATTTTATCATAGTGTTCTATTTCTTTCAAGCCTTTTTTCGTATTTCTTTTGTATTTTTTTCAACCAATTTTCTAGACACCATGACCTGATGCCCACATCCTTCACATTTCAAACGAAAATCCGCTCCCACACGAAGAATCTCCCATTCATGACTTCCACATGGGTGTGGCTTCTTCATCCGGATAATGTCTCCTACCGCAAAACGATCTTCCATGCCTCTCCTCCTATTTCTCTTCTATTAATACACCCTGCAACAAAAATCTTTCATCCTCATTTACATTCGTACATGTAGACAAACTTACGATCTTGGATTGTACATTTACCTCTACATCCACAGCATAATTAGATGTACTCCTGCACAGTTCAATATATTTCATAAAATCCTCATCTGTCGCATAGGACAGTATATAATTGTCTGCTGTATCTTTGACCACACCTGCACTGAACACCTGATATGTTCTTGTTTTTCCATCTGGTGTGTAAATATAGAAATATGGATGTGCCTTGCAAAAGCTCTCATCCGCATATTCATTTAATCTCGAAAACATCTCCCCGCCATAATTCAAATGATGTCCGTAGATTAACGTATTTCTTCCTGAAAAATCTGATGCACAGTCTTTATCAACAAAGATTGCTCCCAATTTATTGTCATTTGCTGTAAATGTCTTTGTCAAATATTCATTGTTATCCTGGCTTTTTACTACCGGATAACTGATGATCGACGGCTCATCAAATCGAATCCACGCTACCGTATCTGGATTCATTTCTAATAATGTTGCAAAATCTACTTTGAATCCTGAAGCTGCTTCCCCTACTTGTTCTTCACCTGAAGTGTCCTGTTCTGTTGGAGTTTCATTTTCAATTACCAGTTTCTTTATTTCATCATAATCTTTTCCTCCTTGATAATAAGGAAGGATATTTTTGATCAACTGATAACCTGAAAATACAAAGACACACAATGCTATAATCAATATAATTTTGGAAATGATATTACCTGCCTTATTTTTCTTTTTTCTATTTGGTTTTCTATTTCTTTTACTCATGCATTTTATTTCCTTACAATTCCAGACAATAAATATTTTTTCAATAAATTCAACTTCGTTCTGGTATCTGTATACACAACTGTGTTGAAAATGGATGTAGAAACCTTTCCACTTTGATACCGGCGTTGAATACTCATCTGCTAGATATTCCTGCTCAAGCTCATCTATTATATCAAACGGAAAACATAATGTACAGCTATCCGATATTTCTTTCAACCTGACAAACTGCTACTATCTAAATCTTTGCATACTATATTTGAAATCTTCCAATCCTTTTAATCTTTTTACTCTACGAAGTTTAATACCACATACATTACATATCTGGTCAAGTCCGGCTTCCACAATTACATTTGACACCCTTATTTCCTTCGGTGCTCCAAATTGAAAAATGAAACCTATCAGAATTTCTGCCAACATTACAATCGCATCATCCTCCGGTTCAAGCATTTCAAATTTAATGATAGTTCCTGTATTTGCATCTCCTAATAACGACAATGCCGGATTTGCAGGGCGATCATATTTTTTATCCGTAACTGATGCTCCTAACACAGATACATCCGCCTCTAAAACAGCATTGCATTTCGGGGCTTTTCCCAGGTCTGAGAGCAAAACTTCATCTGTAATCAGTAGATTCCCAAATTGAAAAGCTGTAAAAGGAAGTGGCTCTTCACCAAAATTCCATATTTTCTTATCTTTTCCAAAAGAAAGCAGAAACATATTTCCCGATTCAAAATCAACCTGCATTTCTGTATCAACATAGTAACGCAAAGCTAGTTCCAAATCCTGTAAATACTCGCTCATACGCAATACTTCTTCCTCATCCATATTATATGGATAATATCCCGGCTCGAAAGACAGGAAATACAGCCACTGATTTTTTCCGCGATATGTATATCCTAATTCCTTAATAAGCTTTCTTTGCCTATTAGATAGTTCGTCACGATTACCCCAATAGCAGGTAAGATTTCTTTGGTTAAACATCGCATATCCAGGAGCCAGATTCATGCTCTCCTGCATGGTAAGCATGAGAAAACTATTTAATCCCTCGTATCCTTCATAGACGGCTATTCCATAACAATCACCGTCTCGCCCCAGTATACTGAAGAAAATCGTTTCCTCTTCAGTACCATATCTGATGCCAATTAAATCCATATCCCAGAACTTTTCCCATGGTTTCAGTTCCTTAATGCGTGTTCCTGCCTCATACAACGTTTTCCATTGTTCTATAGATGCCTCTTTTCTCATATGTCCCCTTAGCTTCTCTTGAATCCGTATTCTTTCTTCAAACGCTCAAATATTTCAAATACAACCGGGCAGATGGAAATAGTATCTAACATCCCCAACAAACTACACAACCTTTCCGGCTGGTCTGTATAAGGATATTTCTTACAACTATCCGGTTTACAATCCCCAAGTTTACAGTTTCCATCTTCCTGCAAAAAATCACACGGCTTATGTTTCGTATGATACCCGAGTCCCAATTCCTCTTTTTCCAAAAAGAAATCAATAAACTGTTCTACTGTAATCCCCAAATATTCCGCATCCTTTTCTAAATTCTCTTCAGGTATACTTCCCTTGTACATCTTGCAACAATTTCTGCACATACTACAATCGTAATCAGCGAATAGTTCTTTATGCAGTCGCAGAAACTGCTCATCTAATTCTTCCTCATCTGCATGTCCTTTCAAAAACCTACGAAATTTGAAATTTTCATCTTCTTTCTTCTTGGCTTCTACTCCAACTTTATCCGGGTGTAGCATATGATGCCTCCTATCCCGATTTATATCGTCGGTCTTTATTCTTTCCAATAACAGAAATTTTTCCCTCAGATATAAGTGGTTTCAAAATCTCTTTTGTTCGAGTCTCTTTCAGACCTAACAAATCACAAAAATCCTGCAAACGATACTCTTTATTCTCTTCCATATGATTTAAAATCTTTTCTTGCTGTTTATCTGTTTTTTACCCATTCTGACATAGCCCGGATTTGCCAAAATCAGCTTGTCCGGTTCTTTACGGATTACAACACCTCGTAAACCATGATAATCTGCATTAATAAGACAGTTTGCCAAGGCTTCATGTAGTGCCTTGTGCACTAGAGTATCGTCAATACGCTCACCACCAGACATTTTAAACGGTATCTTAACATCTTTATCGTCACCAACTTCATACATCTCTACGTCATCTTCCGACAGGAGATTAATATTCACTTTCTTAGAATTGTTGATGGTATCCCAGAATTCTTTTCGAATCTTAGACACATTCTGAAGACCGGTAGTTCTCCAACTGCCATCTTTATTTTCTTTGACACCAAGAATAATGACTCCACCATAGCAATTTGCAAAGGAAGAGTAGATATCCCACAAAGGAACTGGCAGACCACCTTCTGCTTTTTTCACTTCTCTTCTGTTGTCTTCTCTGTATTCATCAAATTTTGAAAGGTCAAAAGTATTATTCAAATTGCTCATCTCACTTTCTATTTTGCAAAATATAGATTCTTATTATTGACTGCTAAATTCCCAATTTTTCAAATAAAACTTTATTTCGTTTTTCGGCATCCACAATAAGTTTATCGTATGAAATAAGTTCTATATATGCGTGCTTCTTTTCATGATATTTATCCATCCCTAACTTATCCGGAGTTTCGATAAAATCCCTATCTTCTGCCACTTTTATCATTTTTGTAGCCAAATCACATACAGCATATAAATAAAACTGAGTATTACTACCACCCCTAATAAGTCTTCCATTTTTATCCGTCACTTTATTCGTACATATTTTATCTACATATCCTAATAGTTGTTGTATTTAAATCTCTATGATATTAAATCAAAGATTACTCGATGATTGTAGCAACACGTCCTGATCCTACAGTACATCCACCTTCACGATATCAGACCGGTGTATTGCGGTGTGCAAATGGTGATTTTTCGTATGATTTGTGAGGGAAAATCCGGATTTTCCATTGTGTCCGTGTAGTTTTTTGGGATTTTGTTATCATGGTGTTATCACACATTATTCAATTCTCAAATTTCGCAAATAATAATCCATCTTTATACAGGTTGTATGACTATTTATAACAGTTCGTTCATTAGGTACTCCATAAACCTCATAATTATCATCATATTTCAAGCAAAAAAAATACCCATGATTACATTTTTTATATTCGGCAACATTATGCCCTCTTTTTATCCTTTCAATTGCCTTTCCAATATTATTACTACCTTGATATTTGATTTTCAAAGTTGCTTTACCAATATAATATGATAATTTCCCCACAAAATTTTTATCATATGCCCAATCATCAACATTATCTACACTTAACTCAACTTGTTGTGCATTCTCGGCAAGATAATCCAATAAAATCTTCGCCTCTCCATTTAACAATTTCCTTGATGAAAATATTTTCATTTGAAGTTCATCTATTTCTTTTTGTTTCTTTTTTCTTCTATAATCAGCAGACCTTATTGTCTCTACTAATCCTTCAACTTCCTTTAGATATTCTCCATTATATGGCTCTTGTATCGTCTTCTTTTTCCAATGAGCCCGTAATACTTTCTTGTTATTTATTTGCCTAATAATTTCATCTTTATATTCTAACAATAACTCATTGTATTTCTTTTTTGCTGCTACAATGTCTATATCCCAACCATTTGTGCTTACAAAAACCTGCAATGGAATCTTTATAAATACTACATATACGCTTTCAATTCCATCTATTGTCAAAAGTTCCTGTGTTTCAGTTCTTATCCCATCGGCAATTCGTATTGCAGAATATTCATCTTGAAAAATTTCTTGAATATCCTCAAATCTACTAACTATAACCTTCATATCTTCTGCCTGAACAAGTGGTTCTAGTTTGTTATCATCAATTATCCCCTTTTCAACAACTTGATATCTAGTAATATCATCTAATATTTTTCCTTTAAAAGAATCCATATAGATATCTTTCATAATATCTTGCTGTTTCTCAACTCTTTCTAAATTGCTTAGGGCTTGCTCACCTTTTTTTAATAACGAGCAAATATCAGATGATATAGATATTAAATCTTTTACGTGCAAATCTGCGAGAGTAACATCCAATAACGGCCTAGTAATTCCTAAAATTTTCGCAATCTCATCCACTTGGTGAACGCCTATTGAAACAATCTGTAAAACTTTTTCCTCTACCAGATTTAGCTTTACAGTTTTTCTTTTTGTAATTTTTAGTGCATATTTATAAACTGGTAAATATACTTCATCATCAAACAAAAATTCATATCCATCATTTTGCCTAACAATGTTTGTTACCCATTTATGAATTAGATTCTCTTTCAAATAACTTTCCTCCATCGCATTGTATAATTTCACATTCTTCTCCTTCAGAGATATAATCTATTATTTCAACAAATTTATTATCCTGATCGTCAAAATTGTAAAAGAAATTTTTATCTCCACACACAATTAATAATTTTTTTGCTCTAGAAAAAGCTACATTAACTCGTTCCTTCTCCTTTTGAAATCCAATAGAATCTCTTGTTCTTACAGTGCTATAAATTATAATATCATTTTCTCTTCCCTGAAATGCATCTAAAGTATTAATATCAATTTTTGATGCTATTTTGTCAAGTCCTGTAGCTTTAATAGATTTTCGCAATAATTCTTTCTGACCGCTATACCCTGTAATAATCCCTATATCTAGCCCCTTCAATTCTCCAGTACTTTTTAAATCATCTAATATTTCTAAGATAATTCTTTTTTCTTCTTCATTTATATATGAACCACCTTTTGTTCCTTTCTGTGATTTTTTCTTATTTGCAGAAGTATCAAACCACACTATTGATTTTCCAACATACCTGCTCAATCCATGTCGTTTTTCATCGTCATTACATCCTGTATCAATAATTCCTCTGTAAAATACTTTGCTTATCAGATTTCCTATATTTTCAATCATTCTATACTGAGTGGTCAAAATTTGTTTATGTGTATCTGGCAACGAATTGTATAAAATATCAAATAATCTATAGTCTGGATTTTTAGTCAATTTAGCCAATGTTGGTGATACCTCTGCATCTGCATATGCCGGCAACTGATTTTGATCGCCTACTAATATAATCTTTTTTGCTTTAATAATCGATACCAGTAATTCTGGTGTTGTTGCTTTAGCAGCCTCATCAATAATTACATAATCAAATGACATATCTTTTATTACTTCATTAGACAAAAATCCAACACATGTTCCCGCAATAACCACTGCACTTCGGATCATTTGATAATCTAAACTGTTCTGATCTACTAATCTATTTATCCAATCTTCCTGTATTTTCTTAACTTCTTCCCATTTTTTCGCCTCGTTTTTATCGGTTATAGTATTCATCAAATCATTTTTTTGCTTTACATATTGCTGAACATTATTTTTTATTTCGGAAACCAATTGCTCTCTATGTGCAGCAATTGTGTATTTTGTCGCAATTTCTTCAGAAATATTCTTTTCCGCACCAATTCTTATTATCTCCAATGGATTATCAATAACTTTCCCCAATCCTTCTAAAATATTATCAACTGCCGTATGCGACTGCGAAACAATAAGTATTTTAGGACTGTCCGTCATCTTTATATCCCTTTTTATAATTTGCCCAACTATTTCCTTTATAACAGATGTCTTACCTGTCCCAGGCGGTCCTTGGATTAAACATATATTTTCCGTATTTAGAGCCTTCATCACAGCTTGTTTCTGTGATTGATTTAATACTTTTGAAATAAAACTAGGCTGTGAGATTGTCTTTATTTCCTCTGGTTCATCCAAACATAAGATAATGTCTTTTAAACTTCTAGCAGAATATTCATCTTTGTTCAAATCAAAAATTGCTCTAAATTGTCGTTTATAAGCCATAGTTTTCGCACGAAAATCTTCAAGAAGTGGTGTATTTTTATTCAATAATTGTCTTACTGTTGGTTTCAATCTCCCTTTTGTTAACGATAAGACAATTTTTACCGAATCATCATCACATACAACTTCTTCAAAATTTCCTACCTCTGTATAAATAACTCCTTTTGATCCTTGGCTTTCTACAACAAATCTAGTTGGTGGCATCAATTCATCAATTGATTTTTTCTCGCAATCAATCAGATTGAAAATCAGTTGACTACCATTAATCTCATATTTATCATATTTTATAATCGCAGATTTTCCTTTTTCTGTTTCAACAGCCTCTGTAAGACCAATTTCCCAACCACCAAACAAATTTTCAAACTTTTCTTCTTGCAATTGATATTGTTTATTATCATCTTGATGGTTTTTAAACATAACAACCAGTTGGTGATTGTCTTGTGGATCATACCCATTATCTCTGCTATTTAATACAAAGGACATTTGTCCAACAATTCTAAAGCTTCTTTTAATATTTATATTTCTTCTATCAGCAGTAATTTTTCCAACATATGTTACATACATTTTCTGCTCATTTTCATCATATCCACACTTCATAATCATTCTTTCACCAGTAATTACATACTGCTGATCTTTTACATCATAATAACCATAGGATTGTTTAAATTCATTTTTGAGAAATGAATTAGTAAACTGTACCATTGTCATACTTTCCTCAACAATAGAATTCCTTTTTAATTGAACCAGCTTTCTAGAATCAATTGCAATACTATAGCTACAACTTGATGTATTAAGATTTCCTATTAACTGCTCCAAAACCACAATTACATTTTCCAGTGACTCTGGTCTATTTTCAGGTTTTTCTTGAACTAATGATAATAGAATATCTTTTATCTCTTTTCTTCCAGTCCACTCCTCAATTCTACTATTAATATCACTTCCATTTTTTTGTGATAATAAAACTTCACTCATTATTATTCCTATTGAATAGTAATCACATTTTTCTGTGATATTTTTACCCAATATAAGTTCTGGTGCAGAATAACCTTCTGAATATAATGGCATAGTAGTTTCGGAATCCATAACTGTTTTTATTTTACTTGTTCCAAAATCAATTAACGTAACCTTATCTGCATATTTATCATAAATTATATTTGAAGGTTTCAAATCTCTATGAATCACATTATTCGAATGAGCGTTATTTACTGCTCTTAAAATCTGAAGACATATTTCATACTTTTTTAGTTGCGTATATTTATTCCAATTTATATGGTCTAAAGTTTCACCCGGAACATAATCCATAAGAATGCCACCATAGCATTCATTCTCCTTAAAAGGATATAACTCTGTACTGCTATCTCTTAACTTTACTATTCCTTCACAAACATTCAATGTTCGTAAGGCTTCAATCTCTCTTTTAAAAATTAGTTTTTGCAAACCATTTTCAATCTTCGGAAAACACTTAAGCACATACAACTTTTCTTTATTTTGCGGTTTTACTTTAAATACGATATTTCCCCATGAAGAAGATTTGTGTAATAGTTCCACCACTTCATAGTTCATAATAATTTTTTCATTCATTACCTTCTCCATCTTTCACCTCCGAGATATGCTTTTATTTCTGCATTTTTCTCACATATTCATAAATCCGTTTCAGCATTCCGTCTTTATCTTCTCCTAATTCTCC
>OGZF01001504.1_pt1 | contig 13833 bp, 10 predicted proteins | sample 1576771 | NCBI WGS metagenome assembly OGZF01 (sample SAMEA3541536, study PRJEB24748) | human gut metagenome | biome: human gut; feature: human-associated habitat; material: faeces | place: China | collected 2012
AGGGGCCGACGAAGATGATGAATTCCTTATCCTGGATCTCCAGGTTGAAGTCGGTAACAGAAGGAGCGGTAGCGCCCGGATAGATCTTGTAGATGTGCTGGCAGCTAATCGAAGCCATAGGTCATTGCCTCCATTAAAATTTTTCTATGTTACGGCACCTTGACGGTGCACGCTCTCGTTGGTATTATAATAACAGATAACTTTGTGATATAAAATAGCATTTTATTGATTTGAGGTGTCAGATATTGCTTTATGATTGGACAAGCACCGCAGCCCTTGGTGTGGTGCGGGATATCCAGCCCAAAGAACCCCTGACCCTGACCGGCGAGGGGCTGTGGGTCTGCCTGATCTCCAGCGGCAGATGCACTGCCAGCCTGACCGATGTTTCGCCCTCCCCGGCGGGCAGCGCGCTGACCCTGCCGCCCCAGAGCGCGGCGGCGGGCCATCTGGTGCTGTGCCGCGCCCCGTTGACCCTGACCCCGGAAGGGGAGAGCCACCTGCTCTGCATCCAGCTGACCGGGCAGGCGGCGGTGCAGTTCCTTGCCGGGCTGACGGAGCTGCCGTTCCTGGCCCGGGGCGAGACCTGCCCCGCCGCCGCAGAGCTGCTGGGCCGCCTTGCCGCCGAGGCCGATACACCCCGCAGCCGGGCTGCCAGCCAGCTGGCCTTTGCCCTGCTCTGTGAGCTTGCGGGGGCCGACAGCGCCGCCCCGCCCCTGCCGCCGCTGGTGGAGGCCGCCATTGAGGATATCCGCCAGAACTACGCGGGCCTGTACGGCGTGGAGGAGCTCAGTGAGCGGCTGGGAGTCTCCAAGAGCCACCTTGTCCGCACCTTTACTGCCGCCGTGGGGGTGCCCCCGGGGCGCTACCTGACCACCGTGCGGGTGGAAGCTGCCATGCGGCTGCTCCTGCACCGGGAATACACGCTGGATGTCATTGCCAGCCTGTGCGGCTTTTCAGGGGCCAACTACCTGTGCCGGGTGTTCAAAAAAGAGACCGGCCAATCCCCCGCACAGTGGCGGGCCTTGGCCGGTCAGACAGCACGGCCCCTCAGCCCGGCAGAAAGCCAGCGGGAGCAGGCACTGTATATTTAAAATGTTCAGGAGCCGGGGCAGCACCCGGCTCTTTTCCGTGGAGGCGTTCAGCCGCACACAGACTGCGGGCGCTTGAGCAGGAACACCGTCAGGGCCAGCGTGATGGCCTCGGCGGCGGGGAAGGCCGACCACACGCCGTTCATGCCGAACAGGGCGCTCAGGATCAGCGAGCAGGTGACGATGGCGGCTACGCCCCGGCTGACCGAGGTGATGGTGGCCTCGGTGGGGCGGTTGACCGCACCCAGATAGCCCGCCGCAACAATATTGCAGCCTGCAAAGAAGTAGCCCAGGAAGTAGATGCGCATACCGCTGTGGGCATATTCGGCCATCAGTGCAGAGCTCTCGCTGTTGAAGAGGGCAACAAAGGTATCGGTAAAGCCAAACACGGCACCGTACAACACCGCCGCCAGTGTCAGCGCGGTGCCGCAGCCCAGCAGAAGCAGCTTTTTTGCCCCGGCCATCTCATTTTTGCCGTAGCACTGGCTGATCAGCGGCTGGGCACCCTGGGCCACGCCGTTGAAGATGGCTGTTGCCACCAGCGCAAAGTTTGCCACCACGCCGTAAGCGGCCACGCCCACGTTGCCCGCCAGCCGGAGCAGCAGGAAGTTGAACACGGTGGTGGTCACGGCAGAGGAGAGCTCCCCGACAAAGCCAGAGATGCCCAGCTGGCAGCTCTGCACCAGCAGCCGGGCCGAGGGAGCCTGCCGGACAAAGGTGAGCGTGTTGCTCTTTTGAAAGAAGTGGCGGCTGCAGATGGCGATGCTGAGCACCGGCGAGATGGCCGTTGCCAGCGCCGCGCCGGGCAGGCCCAGCCCCATGGGGAAGATGAAGATGTAATCGAACACCACATTGAACAGGCTGCCGCTCAGGGTGGCCACCATGGCAAGGGATGGGTCGCCGTCGTTGCGGACGAAGGCCGAGAAGATGTAGTTGCACATGAAGAAGGGTGTGAACAGCAGGAAGATGCGGGTGTAGTTCAGGCCCAGCGCCACGATGTCCCCATCGCCGCCCATGAGCTGCAGAAGCGTGCCCGGGCAGAACGCGCCCGCCAGCATGAACGGGATGGCGATCAGGCAGGCGCAGAGGATGGCGTTGGAAAAATACCGCTGGGCCCGCGCCTCGCCCTGCGCCTGCAGGATGGCGTACCGGGTGGCCGCACCAAGGCCGATCATCGAGCCGAAGGCAAAGATCAGGTTGTACATGGGCAGACAGAGGTTCAGCAGGGTCACGCCGTCGGTGCCCGCCGCCTGGGCGATGAAATAGGTGTCGGCCAGAATATAGCACGATGTGCCGATCAGACCGAAAATATTCTGCGACACATACTTGAAGAACTGCTTTGTCAGGTTCATGGGAGCTTCCTTTCCGCAGGGAGAGTAGGGGAGTGAAACGTAAAAACGACTACTACTATATCATAAAACTTGGCATATTTCAACGAAAAAGCGAGGAAACACGCCGCCGTTCCCCAAGCGGAACACTTCTCCCCGGGGAGATGCCGCTATCCGAAAATGCCATACAGATACTTCCTCTTTTGTGCAACTCGCCAAAGATGGTTTTTGGTTATTGACAAAAAAAAAAAAGTTTTATGATTTTTGTGTAAGATGCCACATAAAAACAGAAGAATCGGCAAACTAGTCGAAAGGCTGCGGCGCAAAGCTACAGGGCCTGTAATATGGCAGCCAGCTGCACTTCCTAGAAGCTTTCTCAGAGCGTCACACCAGCCTTTCAGCCGGTGCGGCGCTTTTCTGTTTGCGGTGGGTGCAGAGAAGAGTAATTGGGGCAATACGCAAAGGAGGATTTTTATGAAAAAGCGGCTGCTCAGCATGATACTGGCGCTCAGTATGATGCTGACCATTCTGCCGGTGAATGCCATAACGGCGTTTGCAGCGGATGAAGATGTTGTCGCAAGCGGAAATTGCGGCATAGAAGGTAAAGATGATAATAGTGTTACTTGGAAACTGACAAAAAATGATGACGGTATAGAAAACAATACTTATACGCTGACAATTAGTGGCAGTGGGAATATGGAGAACTTTTACGACACATACGGCTCGAGAATGGCTCCATGGCGCACTTCGTCTAATGGTTATGGAGCCAATATTACGCAGATTTCTTTTGCGGACGGAATAACTTCAGTTGGAGCGAAAGCATTTTTCGGTTGTAGCAATTTGGAGAATATATTCATACCGGATAGCGTAACCAGAATTGCTTCATCTGCATTTGAAGAATGTTCAAAATTGAAAAGTGTAAAAGGCTTCAAATATGTGACGTCGATCGGCTCGAGTGCTTTTTCTGGCTGTGCTAGTTTGGAAAGTATACCGTTCCCTGTTAGCCAAGTTTCAATTGGAGACTATGCATTTGAAAGTTGTTCGAGTTTGAAAAATGTAAAAATTCCTGATAATGTGACCTCAATTGGAACGACAATTTTTAATAGGTGTGGGAATATTGAAACGGTAACTCTACCATGTGTATTACCTCGAATGCCTTATAATGCATTAGCCGGTGCGAAACATACGTATTATCCAGGGACAAAGCAGCAATTGGATGCACAGAGAGGACAGATAACGGAATCTCCGGACATGTTTATAAGTTCGGTTCAATACTATTGCGATGTGACCTTCGATGCTAATGGGGGTGGATTTAATGATACTGATTCGGACAAAAAAATAATCTTAAAAACTTGGAGTGGCATAAATCTGACGGAGGAACAGGTTGAGAGCATTGGTGAACCGAAAAAAGCTGGTAAAAAATTTATTGGTTGGAGTACTGTTTCGACTCCTTCGAGTGTCGCCACACCACTCAGGCTGACAACTGATATTGAAGCAAAAATATATGATTATAGAAAGACTTTTTATGCGATGTACAGAGATGTCGTTCCTGCCACTATTGCCATTAACGATTCCAACAAAACCTTTAAGGCAGGTACGGAAAGTAATACCTTTACCATTACCGCAACCAAAGGCGACACAGAAGCAGCCAAGGTGAAGTTTAAGTTCACAAATGGTACAGTACAGTACAAAAATAACAGCACCGTTTGGACTGATCTGACTGGCAATGAGATAAGCATTGACGAGCTGAATAGTGCGCTGTTCCGGATTGCAACCAATAAGAATGCCACTGTTGGTACCTCCACCCTGACCGTGGAGCTTGTAACTGAACAGGGCACTGAGATTGGCGTACAAAATACGGCAGACTTTACTGTGACGGCCCGTACACCTGCAAACATTACTATTACTGCCCCCACCAACAATGCTGTGAAGGCCGGTGAACCCAGCCAGACCTTTACAATGAGCATTACCAACAACGATGATGCAGTTGGCAAGGTGACATTTGACTTTGACGGCGAAGTGCAGTATGCGGATAATACATACGGCCCCAACTGGACAACGGTTGATAAGGACAATGGTGTGACCCGTGCAATTGCAACCGGTAAATATTTCCGTGTTGTACCCAAGGCAGATGCTGCTACTGGTGATATGACCCTGACTGCAAAGCTGGTTGATACCGATGGCAACGAAATTGCCGGTGCAACCGCAAGCACGACCTTTGCTGTAACGGCCCGGAAGCCTGCCGAGGTTACCATTACCGGCCTTGACAATACCACGGTGAAAGCCGGTGAAGCAAAAGACTTTACCGTAAGTGTTACCCCCAATGATGATACCATTGACAAGGTGACCTTTGTCACGACCAGCGGCGAGGTGCAGTGGAGCAGTGATAACGGCAACACTTGGACGACTGTGTCTGGTGATGTGGATTACAGCGAGCTGACCGGAAAGAAGTTCCGTGTTGTGCCTGCTGCCGATGCAGAAAATGGAAATGTAACTGTGACCATTACTGCAAAGAAAGCAGGTGGCACTGAGATTGCAAAAACTGCAAGCTTTACTGTGACCGCCCGTGAGCACGCAACCGTTAAGATCAACGAGCTGAACGGCAAAACCATTAAGCAGAACAAGGCATATACCTTTACTGTGACTGTGACCGCCCATGATGACGGCGGAGAAACCACGCTCAAGTTTGACAATGTTGCAGGGCTGACCCACAACGGTACTGCTGTGACGGATGCAGGTGTGACGGTTACGCTGACCAAAAATCAGAGTAAGCCCCTGAACTTTACCTTGACCCCGGATGCAGAGGGAGCTGGCAAGACCCTGACAGCAACCCTGAACAATGGTGCAAAGGACACTGCAACTTATACCGTAAGTGCGTATGAGCACGCCAAAGTTACCATTGAGGGCCTTGGCGATGACCTGAAACAGGGCGAGAGCAAAGACTTTACTGTGAAGGTTGACCCGAAGGATGACAGCGGAAATGCTATCATTGACTTTGGCGACAAGAACAGTGAGATCCAGTACAAGGACGGCGAGGACTGGAAGCCGATGCCGTCCGGTGGTCTGGAAATTGACCTGAGCGAGACGCATGATTTCCGTATTACGCCCAAGAATGATGGCAGCCAGACCCTGACCGCAACCGTCAAGCAGAATGACAACGAGTTGGACAAGGTTGAACAGACCTATACTGTTGCCAAGAAGAACGAACCTACCACTCCCGGTGGTGGCAGCACTGGCGGCAGTGAGAACCCCGGCGGTGGCAGCACTGGCGGCAGTGAGAACCCGGGCGGTGGCAGCACTGGCGGCAGTGAGAACCCGGGCGAGAACCCCGGTGGTGGCAGCACTGGCGGCGGCAACACCAAGCCCACTCCCAAGCCGGACGAAAAGCCTGACCGCAAGATCAAAATCGACGGCGGCATTGTGGAAGTCAACGGCAAGGAAGTTAAGCCGGACGAGGATGGAAACATCACCGTCAAAAAGGGCGATGAGATCACCGTTACCGTTGACAAGAGCAAGATCTCCGATGCACAGGTGTTCGACCAGTGGGTCATTAAACCCGACAGCGTGCTGAACGAGGTCGATCCCAAGTCGGAGAAGATCAGCTTCACGATGCCTGCCGAGGATGTGACTATTGAGGCCATGACCCGTGACGCATCCATTGAGGACGACGGCCCCGGCATTCTGGGCACCGGCGCACTGATCGCAACCGGCGTTGTGGGCAGTGCAGCGCTGTTGTACCAAGGCCACATGCTGGGTACTGAGTTGTACCTGCGGTATCTGCTGCCCCACGGGGCCGTTATCCCGCAGAACCGTGCAGAGCTGGCAGTGCTGCTGTGGCAGGATGCCGAAAATCCGGAACCTGTCAGCACCACTCTCTACAGCGATATCAGCGATGAGGACAGCGCGATTCAACAGGCTGCCCGCTGGGCCGTGGAGAACGACCTGATGGAGCAGCTGGATGCGGATGAACATCCCGACCACTTTGACCCATTTGTACCTGTGACTTTCTCTGATTCTATCCGTGCATGGAAAAAAGCGCAGGAACTGAAAAAATAACTTAGCCATCCTCTTTTAATATCCCAAACTGGAAATGCCGCTCTGGGCTGTAAAGCTCGGAGCGGCATTTCTGGTTAAAAAGGGAGCACGGCAGGCCGGATTTTATATAATAGCGCCGTGGTTTTTATTGACAAGCTCACGGCTTGCTATTATAATAGAACAGTCATAATAGCATTCGTGCGCGGCTTTGCGGCTGCGTCAATCCAATAGACAAGGAGAAGATCCAAAATGGCACAAGAAATCAAGATGTCCGCTTCCGGCCTGAAGGCGATGCAGGACGAACTGGAATACCTCAAGACGGTCCGCCGCAAGGAGCTGGCCGAGGAGATCAAGGAAGCCCGCAGCCACGGCGACCTTTCTGAGAACAGCGAGTACGATGAAGCCAAGAACACCCAGGGTCTGGTGGAGAACCGCATCACCGAGCTGGAGCAGATGGTCAAGAACGCCGTGATCATCGACGAGAGCGAGCTGAGCGTGGACAGCGTTTCTGTTGGCACCCACGTTTCCATCAAGATGATCGGCGATGATGAGGCCGAGGAGTACGATATCGTTGGCCGCACCGAGGCTGACCCCATCAACGGCAAGATCAGCGACGAGAGCCCCGTGGGCCACGCTCTGCTGGGCAAGGCCGTGGGCGAGAAGGCTGAGGTCCTGCTGCCCTCCGGCCAGACCGTCGAGTACGAAGTACTGGCCATCACCCACGCCGCAAACTGAGCCTGAACGGGAGGAAACCATGGAAGAACAAAAGAGAAACCCCGCTCAGGGCCTGTCTGAGAGCGAGCAGGTGCAGGTGCGCCGCCAGAAGCTGGCCGACCTGCAGGCTGCCGGAAACGACCCCTTCACCCTGACCAAGTTCCCGCAGGACGCATACTCTGCCGACCTGAAGGAAGAGTTCAAGGATCTGCCCAACGAGACCGACAGCGGCAAGCAGGTCGCGCTGGCTGGCCGTATGATGTCCAAGCGCGTGATGGGCAAGGCAAGCTTTGCCCACCTGCGCGATGACAAGGGCGATATCCAGCTGTATGTCCGCCGCGACGAGCTGGGCGAGGAGGCCTATGCTGCCTTCAAGAAGCTGGACGTGGGCGATATCATCGGTGTCAAGGGCGAGGTGTTCCGCACCAAGACCGGCGAACTGAGCGTTCGTGCTACCGAGCTGACCCTGCTGGCCAAGAGCCTGCGCCCCCTGCCCGAGAAGTTCCACGGCCTGACCGATACCGAGATGCGTTACCGTCAGCGCTATGTGGACCTGATCGCCAACCCCGAGGTGAAGGATACCTTCGTCAAGCGCAGCCAGATCCTGAAGGAGATCCGCGCCTATCTGGACGAGAAGGGCTTCCTGGAGGTGGATACCCCCATCCTGACCCCCTTTGAGATCGGTGCCTCCGCCCGCCCCTTCTACACCCACCACAACAGCCTGAACATGGACATGGTGCTGCGCATCGAGACCGAGCTGTACCTCAAGCGCCTGATCGTGGGCGGCATGGACCGCGTGTATGAGGTTGGCCGCATCTTCCGCAACGAGGGCATGGACCCCAAGCACAACCCCGAATTCACCAGCATCGAGCTGTATCAGGCCTTTACCGATTTCCACGGCATGATGGATCTGGTGGAAGAGCTATACAAGCGCCTGGCCCTCAAGATCTGCGGCAGCATGGTCATTCCCTATCAGGGCAAGCAGATCGATATGGGTCACTGGGAGCGCCTGACCATGGTGGAGGCTGTCAAGAAGTATTCCGGCGTGGACTTCAACGACTGGAAGTCCGACGAGGATGCCATTGCCTCTGCCAAGGAGCATCATGTGGAGCTGCCCGAGGTTCCCACCAAGGGCGCCATTCTGGCCGAGTTCTTCGATGCCTTTGTTGAGGACAAGCTGATCCAGCCCACCTTCATTTATGATTACCCTGTCGAGATCAGCCCGCTGGCCAAGCGCAAGCCGGACGATCCCGCCTTTACCGAGCGCTTTGAGTACTTCATCGACTGCACCGAGTACGGCAACGCCTTCAGCGAGCTGAACGACCCCATCGACCAGAAGGGCCGTTTTGAGCGTCAGGTCGCCGAGCGCAAGGCCATCGAGCCCGATTGCAAGGCTCAGGTGGATTACGACTACGTCAACGCACTGGAGTACGGTCTGCCCCCCACGGGCGGCCTGGGCTTTGGCGTGGACCGCCTGGTCATGCTGCTCACCGACAGCGCCTCCATCCGCGATGTTCTGCTGTTCCCCACGATGAAACCGATTGAGCAGTAAAATGCAAAATTAAGGCGCAGATACGATGAATTTCAAAACGAAATTCGGGTGATATCTGCGGTACTACACCACAACTACACCAATTTTCATGCGTTTCGTTGAAAAGGGGCCTTACAAAGCGGTGTGGTGTAAGAATTGAATAGGTGGATTGGTGTAGTAGGTACACCGAACTCCCAAAACGAAGATACGGCAGCTATGTTGCGAAAAACAACGTAGCTGCCGCTTTTTGTTTCATATAAGGATTTTATGCTACCAATCGGCGTTCCCTGCGGTTAAATCAGCTCGTCGCTGGTGATTATAAAATGCACCTTGATTCAGCATACGCCAAAATTTACGCCAATGATTCATAGCACACGTTCCACCCAACGCAGTGCAGCGTTAAGACGCTCACTTTGCCGGTCATGATGGCCGTAGTCATCCAGCACAGTTTTGGCTCCACATGTCGCTTGCAGGGCAGTGTGGACTCGTTGGGCATAGCTATAGGCATCACACAGGCGGTTGTTGTGGCCTTCGCCCTCCCGGATACCATTTTGCAGATAAACCTGTGCGGAGTGGTTTTTGGGGACATGTTCCTCTATGAAATCGGCAACACCCGGATACCAGAACGACCCACAGAGGGAAAATACTGCAGCAAAGGCATCTGTTTCCCAGAGACTCATGGTTGCAGCCAGACCGCCCAGCGAATAGCCGCCATACGCCAGCTTTTCCGTGTCAAGGGCGTATTCGTCTATAAGCGCCGGGAGAATTTCGTTGTTCAGTTCTCGATGATATTGTCCTAGCTGCCCACCAAAATCCGGTGTGCCCGGTCGAATAGCCGGTTCCGGCCACGGGGTATACTCTGAAAGTCTGTTATTGGGGTATATCCCCACCAACACTGCTCGTTCCGTGCGCAGATTCAACTGCTCAATCAGTTCCCCATCGTTGAGTAGGATTGCAGGATTTTTGCCTTTGCGCAGTCCCTTTTCCGGGAACCGGACTCCAATTCGATGTGAACCGAGATTTAGAATTTCCATCCATAACCGCCCTTTTTTGTTAATTATTACGCAGTGTGGGTTGCTCCCCACGTAGACAATCGGCAGCATTTTGTGCTATATTAGTAACAGCTAACCGTTTTTGCACAAAGGAGCTCCCAATGAATCAAATATCCGCGCTTCCTAATCCGCTGGAAATTTTATTTCAGGAATACAATCAGGGCCGAATCGAGTCTGTCGGCTTCCGCAGCTTTACCCTGCACGCTGGTGAGAGTAATAGCTACCGCACCCTGAAAAGTGCACTGATTGTTCCGGTGTCGGGTCGGGCCATCTTCTCATTTGAGCACGAACCTTTCATTGCCAAGCGAGGACTATTCCTGCACGGATGTCCCGACAAGACCCTGACCATTTCGGCTTTGGGCGAGCAGGATTTCCACTACATCAATATGTACTACGAAAACGACCGGCCTTTGCTGTTCTCCCACAAGCTCAAAAATCCGGAACAGACCTTTTCTATTCTGGAGCAGATCCTAAAGCTCCACCCGGACGCTGACATCCGCAGCCAGTACCAGCAAGAAAAGCTGGCGGAAGAATTCTTCGCCCAGATTTTCGCAGATTTTCAGCCAGAGAAAACTTACAATGAAAGCCAAATCATGAGCATCCTGCTGGATTTCATCGCAGAGCACTATGCAGAGCCGCTGACGCTGGACGCACTGGCCGAACAGGTCAATGAGAAAGCTGGACATGTCAGCTATCTCTTTTATAAGTACAAAAACATCCGCCCCATCGATTACCTCATCAATTATCGTGTCCGAATAGCCACTGAGCTTTTGCGTTCCGGCGACTACACTGTGACACAGGCCGCTCATGAGGTCGGCTACCGAGATGCCTGTTATTTCAGCCGCATTTACAAAAAACGGATGGGCTTTCCGCCCACCCGTATTCTGCCATAACCGAAATTTTTGATTTCAGGTTCCGTTAAGATGCACTGTACATGAAGTTGTACAGGGTCTCAGCAGAATCGATGACCCGTGCACCGTAGTCCATTACGTCATCATAATCCATCTCGATGACCTTCTGGTTGGCGATGGCGGGAACCTCCTGCACAACGGCGCTAGAGGTCAGCTGCTCCACCGCGTCGGCATCGGTGGAACCAAAGCGGTCTGCGCGGACGTAGACGATGATATCCGGGTTCATGGAGACCAGATTCTCCAGAGTCAGGCCGTTGCCGCCCTTGTCCAGAACATTCTCAGCGTTCAGGGCATTCAGCATACAACTGCTCATCTTGGAATTGAAGGCCACGAAGGTGCCATCGGCGTAGCCAGCCATGAACAGAACCTTCAGGGGTTCGCCACTCTGGCTGCTGACCTTGTCCATCAGCGCGTCGATTCTCTCCTGCAGCTCGTCAGCGTAAGCGTTTGCAGTCTCCTGCACGTTGAAGATCTCGCCGATGTTCCGCACATCCTCTACAATGTTATCCAGCGACTGATCAATGGAAGCGCTAGCCAGCTCAGTGTAGACGGGAATGCCCAGTTCCTGATAGGATTGGACGGTGCCAATGCTGCTTTCGGTGAACATCAGAGGACCCTTGCCAAGGATCAGATCCGGCTCGGTGGCAAGGATAGTCTCCTTAGAAACAGACTTCTTATCGCCAAGGCTGTTCAGCGAAGCAATTTCATCGGCGATGTCGCCTTTCAGGGCGTTGTCATTGTCGAACACACCGACAATTTTGTCCTTGAGCCCCAGCTTAATGAGCAGCTCGGTCATGGACAACTGGGTGGACAGCACCTTTTCGGGAGCATGATCGTAGGTCATATCCACAGCATTGCCGTCAGCGTCATAAATCTGCAGGGTCAGGGGGTAAGAGGTCTCTTCGGCGGAGACGGTGCTCTCGGCCACCGATGAAGCCACCTCAGAGGAGGCGGCAGCAGACGATGCCACAGAAGGTGCGGTCTGACCACAGCCAGTGGTCAGCATGACGGCTGCCAGTGCCGCGGCAGCAACACTCAGGGTTTTCTTTTTCATAAAGGTTCCTCTTTCTGCGGGGTACTCCCGCGTTTTTGTTATAGATATTGAATCATCAGTTTTCCGTTGATTGGGCTGGGGTACACACAGGCTTCTACATCAAAGATACTGTGCAGGTTTTCAGGAGTCATTACGGCTTCGGGTGTCCCCTGAGTAACGATTTCTCCCTGTTTCATTAGGTAGAGATAGTCGCAGAACTGCGTCGCAAGGCTCAGATCATGCAGAGCAGCCAGGACCGTGATCTGCAAATCTTTGATGATTGAAAGGATTTCTAACCGATAACGGATATCCAGATGATTGGTCGGTTCGTCGAGGATCAGGATCTTGGGTGACTGGGTCAGCGCGCGAGCCAGAACCACCCGCTGTTTTTCACCGCCCGAAAGGGACTGGAAGTTCCGGTCGCGGTAGCTTTTCATGCCTACCTTGTCCAGTGCCTCCAAAGCCATCTCATAATCCCGCTCTTTTTCCTGCTCCAGCAGGGAGTGAAACGGATACCGTCCCATCAGGGCGATGTCCAGCACGGTATAGTCAAAATTGATCTGGTTGAATTGTCCCATCACCGCCATGTTCCGCGCCAGCTTTTTGCCGGAAAAGTGTGTGATGTCCTCGTCATCCAGACGAACGATGCCGCTGTCCATCTTTTGTGTGCGGTAGATGGAGCGGAGTAGAGTGGTCTTGCCGCTGCCGTTGGCACCCAGCAAGGCCGAGAATTTCCGGTCCGGCACCTCAATGGAGAGATTCCGAACGATGGGTTTTCCAGCAATCGAAACGCTGACGTTTTTCGCATCCAGTTTCATTCAATTGCCTCCAAATCCATATTTTTTACGCACCATCACATAGACGAAGAACGGCGCACCCACCAAGGCGGTGAAGATGCCCACAGGCAGCTCGGTGTTGGGAATCAGACTGCGGGCGATGGCATCCACCCAGAGCATGAACAGTCCGCCGGATAATGCCGCAATCGGCAGTAGTTTTCGGTGGGCTGTGCCGGCAATGGCGCGGGAAACATGCGGGATGATGAGCCCCACAAATCCGATAGTGCCGCAAACCGATACAAGTGCACCGGTCAGCACCGAGAGTACCAGCAGGTAAACCAACCGACACCGGAAGGTGTTGATGCCAATGGTGGAAGCTGCTTCCTCACCAAGCATCAGACCATCCAGTGTCTGGGCCTGCGTCCGAAAAAAGACTGCTGCTGCCAGTACGATCAGTGCAATGGGGCCGATGTTTTTCCATCCGGCGCGGGTCAGGGAGCCCATCGTCCAGAACTTGATGGACATCATACCGTCCGAATCGCCGGCTATCGCAATGATAAAGTTGGAAAATGCTGTCAGAAGTGCATTGACAATCATGCCGGAGAGAATCAGCTTGACTGAGGTGGTCTTGCCATCCGCCGATGAGAGAGCCAATACGAGGAAGCAGGCACCGCCTGCTCCTACAAAGGCCCAAAAGCCGGAAATCACGCCCAGCCCTAAAAAGAGTGAACCGGTGGCTCCCAGCGTTGCGCCTGCCGACACACCAAGAATATATGGGTCTGCCATTGGGTTTTGGACAACTGCCTGCATCACGCAGCCACAGAGCGCCAGCCCGCTTCCTGCTAGAAAGCCCAGAATAATTCGGGGCATTCGGATCTGCCAGACGATCTGTTCAAATGCCACAGATACCGAGGCGCCTGTGTCTGTCCCGAACAGGTGCCGAAGCAGGATCGATAGTGTATCTTGTACCGGAATGCGGACTGCTCCCATGCAAAGCGTAATGATTGCAGAAACAAGCGTTAGAATCATCAATAGAATGATCGTCAGTCGTGTCTTTTTCATATAGAAATCACCCTCTCAAGTGGTCAGAGGTTAGTTTTGACTACCCAAAAAGTATTTTACAGGCTGCTTGCAGATTTGTCTATGGACAATTCTTTAAAGAATGGACGATTCTTGAAAATCGCATGACCGTCTGCATGGGATACACGGCGATGACCTCGCAAGAGCAAGCTGGAAAACGCCGCCGGAATGGTTTCCGGAATGCCCGGAACGGATAAGATCAACTCAAAAAGAGCCGCTGCACCTGTGTGTGAACTGCACCCCATTTGTTAGACAGTATGGTATACTGTTTAGGAAATGGGGTGT
>OGZF01001508.1_pt1 | contig 13811 bp, 9 predicted proteins | sample 1576771 | NCBI WGS metagenome assembly OGZF01 (sample SAMEA3541536, study PRJEB24748) | human gut metagenome | biome: human gut; feature: human-associated habitat; material: faeces | place: China | collected 2012
CTCCACGCGCAGGCGCTCGCGCAGCTCGATATCGTCGGGAACCAGCGTCTCCCAAATGGCGGGCTCGTTAGACCCCGAAAGATCGGGGATCTCGTCAAAGTGAAACCCCTTCTCTTCCATAAACGCCACGCGGCGGCGGTTGTAGAACCACTCGGTATCGACCAGCACGCCGTCCATGTCAAACAGCACCGCCTTGATCATACGCATCTCCTCCCACCTGCCAAAAAGGGACAGGTTTATTTTGGTAGGTTTTATCTGGGGTTTTGTAACGCGACAAACACGCCCTCCCCAGAGCAAAAAAGGGGACGGGGTGCAAACCCCATCCCCTCTCAATCAACCCGTAAGGTTTACTTACTTGTGATTAGTAGGAAAGCTTCCACATGTAGCGACGCATGGTCAGCGGGTGCTGACGGGCCTCGGCGATCTGGTTGCCGTACTCGCGCATAACGGCGAGGTGCAGCAGCGGGTTGAAGTAGGTAACGACGCTCGCGGGCACGGCGTCAGCCAGGCCGTAGTCCTTGGAGTCGATCAGAGCGACCTTGGCGCCCATGCGCTTAAGGAAGGTGAGGGCGCGGGCGTCCATCGGACGGGTGGCACCATCGGACATGAAGAAGACGTAGGGCTTACCCTCGGTGGAAACCTCGAACGGGCCGTGGAAGTACTCGCCGGTGTTGTAGGCGGCGGCGTCGATCCACTGCATCTCGGTGAACAGGAAGGCGGCGTGAGAATAAGCCATCTTCTCGGAGGCACCGGAGGCCATGAAGTAGATCATCTTGTCGTCCTTGAAGTCCTGGGCGAACTGCTTGGCGAGGCCCTTGGCGGACTGAGCGGCGTTCTCGCAGAGCTCGAAGACGTTGGTGAGGCCGGTGATCATGTCCTCGTAGTGGTCATAGCCCTCGGTCTGCTGAAGAATCTCGACAGCAAGAGCGATGGCGTAGCCGGGCTTCTCGCACTTGGCAGCGTAGTTGGCGTGGAAGCCGTGAACGATGACGTGGTCGGCGTCGACGGTCAGAGCGGAGCCAGCCTTGTTGGTGAGGGAGACGACCGGGCAGTTGTGCTTCTTGGCGGTCTTGTTGGCCTCGACGGTCTCGGGCGTGGAGCCACCGAGGGAGCAGGTGATCACGAAGGTGTGCTCGTTGACCCAGGAAGGCGTGTCGTAGTTGAACTCGTTAGCGGTGAAGATCTGAACGTTCAGCTTGTCCGTGTTGTTGGCCAGGAAGTACTTGGCGGGGTAAAGGTCGGACATGGAAGCACCGCAGCCGACGAAAGCGACGCTGTGGATCTCGTGGTTGGACAGGACGTCAGCGACGATCTGCTTAGGGAGGTTAAGGTCGATCTCGTACATCTGACACATTCCTTTCGATTTGTTGCGGCGTCACATTGCCGGACGCTCGCAGGGTTACCGTAGTTAGGACCGAGTCGCCGGCCCGTTGAGGATGTGACAAAGGAACTGTCCCTTTGACACGTTTAGGGATGGAAGCCTGCCTGGGGTATGGGATGCCAGGCAGGCCCCCGGGGGAAAGCGATTAGGCGCTTGGTCGCGACTAGGCCAGGATGCCGGCCGCGGAGAGAGCGATGCCGCCCACGATGGCGATCACGAGAAGCCAACCGGTGTTGACGTTCTTCTTGATGAGCCAGTACATAAGGCCAGTGAGGCCAAGGGAAATCATCTGGGGCATCATGCCGTCCAGGATGTCCTGGATCACGACGGTGCCCTCAGCGAACTGCAGCGGGGTGGTGGCGCCGATCAGCGTAGCGATCATGCCGCCCACGGACATAAGACCCACGATGCCGCAGACATACATGAGCTTCTCCATGAGGTCGCCACCCTGGAGCTTGCTCAGGTACTCGTGGCCGCCCTGGTAGCCGATCTTGGCAGCGAACCACGTGATCAGCACGGAGGGCACGATGGAGATGAGCATGGCCAGGATCGGACCCATGATGGAGCCCTGCTGAGCCAGCTGAACGCCCAGGCCAAAGGCGATAACGCGGATGGTGCCCTGGAAGAAGGAGTCACCGATGCCGGAAAGCGGGCCCATGAGGGAGGTCTTGACCGCGTTAATCGAATCGGGATCGAAGTTCTCGGGATCCTTGGCGTACTCCTCCTCCATGGAGGCGGCGAGGCCCAGGATGAAAGCGCTCGTCTGCGGGGTGCAGTTGTAGAACGCCATGTGACGGTGGTAAGCCTCTTTCTTAGCAGCGAGCTGCTTGGGGTCGGACTCGTCCGGATAGAGGCGATCGAGCGTGGGGACCATGCCGTAGAGGAAGCCCATGTTCATCTGACGCTCGTAGTTCCAAGAGGCCTGGATGGCCCAGGAGCGCCAGAAGAACTGGCTGACCTTCTTGTTCAGGGACACGTCCTTGGTTGCGGTTGCCATAGTGTGTTCCTCCTTAGTCTTCGTCGTCTTCGAGCGGATCGTAGTCGGAATCGACACCGGCGGCTGCATGGGAGCCATTGAACTTGAAGCCCATGAAGACGATAGCCAGGCACACACCGATCAGAGCGACCGCGATGACGGACAGGTTGAGGTAGGCGGCGAGCAGGAAGCCGATGAACAGGAACGGGGTCATACCCTTCTTGATCATCATGGTGAGCAGCAGGGCCAGACCGTAGGCGGTCATGATCTTGGTCGAGACGTTCAGACCAACGGACAGCCACTCGGGAACCATGTTGACGATGGCTTGGACCAGGTCGGTACCGACAAAGACGGCCAGGAAGATCGGCAGGAAGTACATGATGGCGTACAGACCGGAGCCGGCGCAGATGTGCATACGGTAGGCGGTCTTGAACTTGCCGTTATCAATCGCGCTATCGGCCACATGGGTGAGGGCGGCGATGATGGAACGGAACACGATGCCGAGGAGCTGACCCAGGACGGCGACCGGGATGGCGATCGTCATGGCGGTCTCGGCGGAAGCATCGGTCAGGCACGCGAAGGCAGCGGCCACGATGCCGCCCAGGACCATATCGGGCGGAACGGCGGCGCCGACCTGCACCAGGCCCATGGACACGAGCTCGACGGCGGCACCGACGGCAAGGCCGGTGGGCACATCGCCCAGCAGCAGACCGACGAGCGTAGCGCCAACGAGAGGCTGCTCGAAGTTAAGACGACCGAGCAGGCGGGAGTCCCACATGCAGAACACGCCGACGAGGCCGACGAGCACCGCACTGATGAACGCATTCATACCCTTCTCCTTTCAGTCAGGCAAATGCCTGGTTGATTACAGCTTGGCGTCGATGTCGACGCTCTGATACGTAGGGGTCTGCTGGACGTAGAGCTTGATGCCCATGTCGAGCAGCTGGTTGACGTCGGCCTTCTGGGTGGCGTCGAAGAAGACGGAGCTGTCCTTGCCGCCGACCTGCTCGGCACCGTCGTGGTTGGCGGTGGCGCCCAGGTTGATGGCGTCGAGCTTGTAGCCCTGGCAGAACTGCAGCATCTCGGCCGTGTTGCCAAAGACGAACATGACGCGCTCGCCGAGGGTGTTGAGCTTGTCCATCTTGGCAAGGGCACGCTCAACGGTGAAGACGTTCAGGCGCACGCCCTGGGGCTTGGCCAGCTTAAGAGCGCCCTTCTTGATGTCATCGTTGGCGGCAGCGTTGTCGACGACGATGATGCGCTCGGCCTGAACCTTGGTGGTCCAGGTAAAGACGACCTGGCCGTGCAGCAGACGGTAGTCAAGACGTGCGAGGACGATCTTGGCGGGACCGGAGCTGTGACGGGGCGCCTTAGCCTTCTTGGCGGGAGCCGCAGCAACCTCGACCGGTGCGTTGGGGTTGGTCAGACCGGTGCGGGCCTCGTTGATGAGGGCCGCGAGCTCGGCGCCCTTGACGGGGGCGGGGCTCATAGCGAGCGTGAGCGCCAGCGGGATGTTGAAACCGCTGACAACCGTGAACTTCGTGCCGTTCTTGGAAAGCTCGACCATGTTGTTGTTAACCGAGCTGCCGAGCATATCTGTCAGCACATAGACGGTGTCGTCCGCGTTGAACGTGGCGATCATGGCGTCCACCTTATTGGTGATGGGCTCCTTGTCGTCACGAGCAAGCGACACGACGTGGACGTTCGACACGTCGCCGAGAACCATCTCGAGCGTGTCTTTGGCGCCTGCGGCCAGGCCGCCATGAGATGCGAGAATGATCTGATTCATCTTGCCTCCTCCTTTTCGTTATGGTCATTATAACGTCTTATACGTTGCTTATATTGCTAATTAGTATAAAGACCGTTCGCGGGTGAAAATCGACCGTTGACGGGTTTAACGTACTTGAAACGTTGGAGCCGGGTAGGCCGACGCTGGCTGGATAACCCCAGGTCGGACACCGAGCGCAACCCCCTATCGCACGAAGTACCAGGGGCTTTCCTGCACGGTGGGCTCCAGCGTGATGCCTGTGCGCTCGCGGAACAGATCCATGTCCTGCGATTTCTCCGTCCACCACGCGTTGGGCTTAAAGGTCATGCTCTCAATGACATGGCCGACAAACACACTGTTGCGCAGCTTGGAGAAGTCGGTGTTCATGATCAGGATGGACGCGAGCACCAGCACAATGCCCAGGACCTTGATTGCGCCGGCGGACTCGGCATAGATGCCAATACCGACCAGAACGGTCGCCACGGTTTCGAACGAAGCCACGACCGGCACCTTCGACGTCTCGAGGTCCATAGAGAGGCCCTGCATATAGAAGATGTACGCAAGAGCCGTCGGAATAAAGCCAAAGCCCGCGAACAGCAGAATGAGCTGCGGGGACATTGCCGCGGCTACATCGGACCACGGAGCAGAAAGCACAGCCATAAAGCATCCGCCAAAGACAAAGCCCCAAAACGTCACCGCCAGCGGATGCAGCGTCTTGGTGGCCATGCGGCTAAACACAGCCAGCAACGCACCGCAAAGTCCGGCGATCACACCCGACGCGACGCCCCAAGTCGAGAAATGGAAACCGGACAGGTCCCCGCTCGTCACCGCGAGCACGCAACCCACAATGTTAAAGATGATGGCGACGAGCTTGTTGGGGGTCACGCCCTCGCGATAAAGCACGCGGCCGAGCATGACGCCAAACACCGGCGAGGTATAGAGCAGCACCGAGGCCGTGGACATGCCCACCTCGCCCATGCACTCGTAATAGCAGGTGTTGGCGACGGCCAAACCGACGATACCGACAAGTGCGCAGGGGACGAGCTCTTTAGGACTTGCCTTGAACAGCGCCATGGGACCCGAGGCTTTTCCCTCACGAGCACCTCCCTGGCAACCCATGAATACCAAAACCGGAGCCATCAAGACGGCACCCGACAACAGGCGAAAGGCCGCCATGCTCTGAGACGAAACGCCCAGGGCGGATATTCCGTTAACAAAGATGCCGATGGTTCCCCACATGAGGGCGGCGATCAGCACCAACGCATAGCCCATATTGCTTCTCTTCAACGCAGCCTCCTTGGTTCTGTTTCCAATATGTTTCATGCTACGTTATAGTCGTTATATACATTTATCAAGACTGAAATCGGCGAACGGGAAAACTCTTGACACAGGGAGTGTCGCAGGTGCCGGCAGAAAGGGAACGTCCCCAAGTGCCGCTCTAGCAGTTGCGGTGAAATAGTTCTCAAACAGAGGCTTCACGCTCCCAAACAGGAACTATTCCACCGCAACTCATGAGGGGTATTGGGCTGTTAGGCCGCTCTATCCCTTAGTAATCCAGCTTCCACATGTAACGGCGCGTCATGTAATCCTTGTGGGTGACGGCGGAGAGCGCACGCATGTAGACGTTGTTGAGGATCGGGGCAAAGATCAGGTGGTTGAAGTATTCGCTCACGCTGTCCTTGATGTCGTTGAGGCCAAGCTCCTTGGCGTCGAGCTGATAGACGCGATCGCCACCGTACTGGTTGACGAAACGGATGCCGCGCTCGTCGTTGCAGCGGCTGCGGCCGACGCTGATGAGCTGGAACAGCGAGGTGCGCTTGTCCACGATCTCGAAGGGGCCGTGGAAGAAGTCGCAGGTGTTGATGGTGCAGGAGTCGATCTGCAGCATCTCCTGCACATTGCAGATGCTAAAGACGTAGGCGGCACCAAAGAGCGGGCCCTGAGCCATGACGTTGATGCAGGGCTTGTCGGCGTTCTGCTCGGCCCACTTGGCAGCGAGCGGACGGGTGTACTCGACGGCCTTGCGATAGATGGGGTCGACCAGGTCGAAAGCGGCCATAGCGGTCTCGTACTCGGCATAGCCCTCGGTCTGCTGCGTGAGCTCCATGGCGATCATGGTCACGACGGCGGAGTTGGTACGGCCCATGCAGGACTCGTCAACGGCCAGGCTGTCATACTGGATCTTGTAGTCGCAGACCTCGGTGAGGCCGGACTCGTCAACATAGATGGCGATGGTGCTGGCGCCGTGGTCCTTGGCGACCTGGGCGGCGACGATGGTCTCCTTGGTGCCGCGCATGGACACGACGACGGCCAGGGTGTTCTCGTTGACGTAGGCCGGGGTGGCATGCACGAACTCGTTGCTGGTGTAACTGGAGCTCACGACCTGCGTGGCCTCGTGCTCCATAAAGTACTGGGCAGGATAGTTGCCGCCGTTGGATCCGCCGGCGCCAATCCACACGACGCGCTTGATGCCGCCCTTGTCTGCCTTGTCAGCCAAAACCTGGGAGACGACGTCCTTAACCTGTTCCTGAGTAGTCATCGTGCATCAGCCTTTCTTCTCGTTTGATGCTCTCGATGGCATACAAGTTACATACACGTTTTGGTTATGTCGACTAGTTGTATGCTATATTTGTCTTAGAAATTTTGCTGGTAAAGTTTTCGACAATCCATTACCAGCGGTTTTGTTGTCATGTTGGATACATGCTTGGTTCAGTAAGCATACAAGTTAGATACAGGTTGTTCGCATGAGCACTTCGTCAAAAAAGAACTTGGCCCAATACGAGCGTCTGGCGAGTACGCTGCGTGACCGCATCGCCGCCGGCACCTACGCACGCGGAGACAAGCTGCCGTCCGAGATGGAGCTCATGGACGAATCGGGGCTGTCGCGCAGCACCGTGCGCCACGCGCTTAAGGTGTTAGTTGACGAGGGCCTGGTGCGCACCGAGCGCGGACGTGGCACCTTTGTGGCCGACACGCCCGCGCTCCACGAGAACAACCTGGTGTTTTCGAGCTATACCAAGCAGGTCGAAGGCCAGGGCATGAAGCCCACCACGCGCACGGTGGACTCGGGCTTTACCAAGGCGGCCGGCAGCATAGCTAAGTTCTTTGACGCCGCCGCGGGCAGCAAGCTCGTCAAACTTGTCCGCCTGCGTTATCTGGACGACGCCCCGCTGTGCTTGGAGACCACGTATCTGCCGCCAAGCTTTGGGTCGCTCATCGATCGCGACCTCAACGGATCGCTCTACGCGACGCTGCGCCAAGAATTCCATCGCGCGCCGGCGCAGGGGCATAAGACCTTTGAGGTGTGCTATGCCTCGCAAAACGAGGCGTTTTTGCTCAACGTCGAGCGCGGGCAGGCGCTAATCCTGATCACCGACTACGTCTACGACGCCGACGGCCGCCCGCTCCATATCTCCAAGCGTATCCAGCGCACCGACCGCGCCAAATACACCGAGCCCATCGGCTAACCACCACAAAGGGACAGGCACCTTCGTGGTGGTTTTAGGCGGGAAGGTCGGGGAACCAGGTTGGTTTGGGCTGGTTGGGGGTGCGCTCGGCCAGGACCAGCTCCATCCAGCACATGTCGTACCAGCGGCCGAACTTTTGGGCACAGCGGTCGAAAGCACCCACCAAGCGATATCCCATATGGGCATGGAAGTCCTGGCTGTTGTGCGTTAGATACTCGTCGTCCTTGTCGTGCGGCACGGCGATGAGCGCGCACATGTTGGTGATGCCCATCGCGATCAGGCACTGCTTGAGCGCATCGTGCAGCTTGCGGCCCAGCCCGCCGTGGCGCACGTCGCGTGCCAGGTAAATCGACGTCTCGACCGACCAGTCGTATGCCTCGCGGCTGTTGAGCGGACTCGCATAGGCATAGCCTACCGGACGCCCGTCCAGCTCCATCACCAGATACGGATAGCGTTTGAGCGTACGCTCGATGCGCCCGGCGAACTCCTCAACGCTCGGCACCTCGTATTCGCAGGTAATCGCCGTCTGGCGCACATACGGCTCATAGATGGCAAGCAACGCCGGCGCGTCTTCGGGCGTCGCCAGGCGAATCGCCGGCTCGGACATCTCGGTCATACAACCCTTCTCTCTCAAAAACAAAGGCCGCCTTGCGCCAACCCAGCGCAAGGCGGCCCCTCGTCATTACATCAGGCTACAGGACAGCCGCCAGCGCGTCGATGTCCTCCTGCGTCGTGGCCCAGCTGGTGCAAAAGCGCACCACCGTGTGGGTATCGTCGTACTTTTCCCAGTACTCGATCGCCGCATGCTCGCGAATGCGGGCCATGTCCTCGTTGGGCAGAATCACGAACTGCTGGTTTGTGGGCGTCTCCAAAAAGAACTGGTAGCCGCGCTCGTGCAGCACACGACGCAGCGCCTGGGCCGCCTGAATCGCCTGTCGACCAATCTCAAAATACAGGCCATCGGTAAAGAGCGCCTCAAACTGCACGCCCGTCAGGCGGCCCTTGGCCAACAGCGCGCCGTGCTGCTTAATACGCGGAATGGGATGCGCCGGAGCGTGCATGCCGCAGAACACCACAGCCTCGCCGCAAAGCGCGCCGCACTTGGTGCCGCCGATGTAGAACACGTCGCACAGCTGCGCCAGCTCGGGCAGGGTAATGTCGCACTCATCGGCCGCCAGTGCATAGGCCAGACGAGCACCGTCCACAAACAGCGGAATCTCGCGCTTCTGGCACACCGCGTGAATCGCCGCGAGCTCGGCCTTGGAGTACAGCGTGCCGTACTCGGTCGATAGACTCACGTACACGGCGCCCGGGAACACCGTGTGCTCGTAGCTCTCGTTTTCGTAGAACACCTGGATATAGTTCTCGAGATCCTCGGCGTGCATCTTGCCCTCGTAGCCGGGGATGGTGAGCACCTTGTGGCCGCCAAACTCGATGGCGCCCGCCTCGTGGCAAGCGACATGGCCGGTCTCGGCGGCAACGACGCCCTCGTAGGGCGCGAGCAGCATGTCAATCACCGTCGCGTTGGCCTGCGTGCCGCCCACCAGCAAGAACACGTCGGCATCGGGGGCCTGACAGGCCTCGCGAATCAGCTGCTTGGCACGCTCGGTGTACGCATCGGTACCGTAGCCGGGCTGCGGCTCCATGTTGGTATCGACGAGCGCCTGCAGCACTGCCGGATGAGCACCGTGGGAATAGTCGTTGTTGAACGCGAGCATGGCAATCCTCTCTAGCCGGGCATGGGCCCGATGATTTAAACGCCGCTATTGTACGCCGCCCGGATAGGCAATGCGTGCGGCAAGGCACTCAAGTGCCAACACCAGGGCAAAGCCGCAGCTCACGTCAGTCAAAAAGTGTGCACCGATCACGATACGGCCAAAGGCGACGAGCGCCGCGACCACGGCAGCGACCCAAAAGACCACGCGGCGTCGCGACGGCTTTTCCTTAAAGGACGCCGCAGGAAGCCCGGCGAGCATAAGGCCGATCGCCGCGTGCGCCGTGTGTCCGCTCGCAAACGACTTAAAGCCGTCCTTGATTACGCCGGCCGCAATATAGCTCCACTTGTCGGGGTTGCCAATCACCCACCACGGCTGAAAATTGAGCCCCGGCGTGACCTCGATCACGCGCATGCGCGGGCGCGACCACAGCGGCTTGACAACCACGTTGAGGATGATGGCCTGAGCGACCCACACGGCCAGCACCATCAACGCCCAGCGTGTGAGCTCGTCGGGGTCGGTCGCGCGCGTGAGGCGATAGACGATAAGGTTGGCGACGATGACCAGCACAAACGTCAGCACCAACTGAGCCGCGATGAGTTTGCCGCCAACCCTCAGGGACGAAACGATCTCGTAGCCGGTCAGGCCCACGTTGACCAGAACGCCCAGCGCGGCAAGCCACTTGCTCGTCTTGGAATCGGGGCGTGCCGAACGCACGAGCATAACGCCCGCGACGCTCGCCGTCAGCTCAAACGGCAGCTCGCCAGCGGCCTCGATAAAGCGACCGTACATGCTGCCGATATTGAACAGCGCGCTCGAGATCTGATAATCGAAGAAACTGCCCACGCCCAGACAAAGGCACAGGACAACCGCGATCATGGCGACATCTTTCTTATAGATGTATCCGAACATGCTTTCCTTTCGGTCGGGTGAAGGGCGGTCAACCTGCAATGTGGGTGAGACGAAGATGGCTTTGTCCCGTAAACACCCTTACAGGTTGAGCATAAGTAAGCGAAAACGTTCCATTTGTGGCAAGGTGGCCCGAAAGAGGAGGGAAGCGTACTTGAGTACGCGACCGACGAGTGAGGGTCAGATTGCCCAAATGGGGCGTTTGCAGCGTCGACCCATTAGTCGTCATCGCTGGCGCCCAGCTGCTGCAGCAGCATGAGGGCGGCCGCCACGGGGCCGGTGCCGTCGTTGGCGTCGAGGCCTCGGCCCAGGCCGCTGCCCGCACCGGCGCCGGCCTTGTAGGGCACCGACAGCTTGCGGCTCTTGGGAAAGTTCACCGCACCGTAGCGGGTCTTAAGCTCAAAGGCCACCTTCTTGGGCACGTCGACGCCCAAAAACGTGATGCGTCCGCCGCTGAGCGTGACGCTCTCGAGCCCCAAGCGCTCGCCGCGGATACGGATACGCGCGCGGTTGAACAGATTGAGTCCCGCCAACGGCAGCTCGCCATGCGCGGCCTCGGTCTCTTCCTGCACCTCGTCGATGCTCTCCAGGTCCTCAGCCGCTGCGAGCTTGCGGTACACGAGCACGCGCTGGTCCACCGCCGGCAGGTACTCCTCGGACAAGAAGTAATCGGCCGGCAGATTAATACCCACGCTCGCCGCCTCCACGCCGGCGTCGTCATCGCCGCGCGCCTCGGCCACGGCCTGGCCCAACATCTGCGTAAACAGGTCAAAGCCCACGCTCGACAGGTTGCCGTGCTGCTCGGCGCCCATGAGCGAGCCGGCGCCGCGGATCTCCAGGTCGCGCATGGCGATGCGCATGCCGCTGCCCAGGTCCTGGAACTCGGACAGTGCAGTCAGGCGCGCCGTTGCCTCCTCGGTGAGCGGCAGCTCGCCGGGGAACATAAAGTACGCGTATGCCTGCGTGGCCGAGCGGCCCACGCGGCCCTTAAGCTGGTAGAGCTGTGCCAGACCCAAGCGCTGCGAGTCCTCGATGATGAGCGTGTTGGCGGTCGCGTTGTCGATGCCGCTCTCCACGATGGTCGTGGCGATGAGCACGTCGATCTTTTTGGTCGCGAACTCGATCATCACGTCCTCGACCTCGCGCGGGCTCATCTTGCCGTGCGCCACGCCCACGCGCGCCTCGGGCGCGGCCTCGTGCACGCGCGCCACGGCGTCGTCGATGGTCTTGACGCGGTTTGACACGTAGTACACCTGGCCGCCGCGGCCCACCTCCAGGCGAATCGCTGCGCTCACCACGTCGGGGTCGTACTCCCCCACGTGCACGATCACGGGACGACGCCCAGTCGGCGGCGTGGTGATCAGGCTCATGTCGCGCACGCCGCTCGTGGCCATCTGCATGGTACGCGGGATAGGCGTGGCCGAAAGCGTAAGCACGTCAATCTGCTCGCGCAGGTTCTTGAGCTGCTCCTTGTGCTGCACACCAAAGCGCTGTTCCTCGTCGATGATCACCAGGCCCAGGTTCTTGGGGTTCACATCGGCGGAAAGCAAACGATGCGTGCCGATAAGCACGTCGATCGTGCCCTCGGCAAATGCCTTGAGCGCGCGCTTTTGCTGCGCCGGCGTACGGAAGCGGCTGAGCACCTCGACCTCAAGGCCAAACGGGGCAAAGCGCTCAAAGAACGTCTCGTAGTGCTGCTGGGCCAGAATGGTCGTGGGGCAGAGCACCATGACCTGGCGACCGGAGTCCACGCACTTAAACGCCGCGCGCAGGGCGACCTCGGTCTTGCCAAAGCCCACATCGCCGCACAGCAGGCGGTCCATGGGCTTGGGCGCCTCCATGTCGGCCTTAATGTCAGCGATGGCCTCCAGCTGGTCGCGCGTCTCGTCGTAAGGGAAGCTCTGCTCCATCTCAATCTGCTCGGGCGTATCGGGCGGACAGGCGATACCGGTAATCGAAGAGCGGCGCGTATACAGATCGACCAGGTCAAACGCCAGCTTTTTGGCGTTCTTGCGCGCCTTATTGGTGGCACGCGTCCAGTCGGCGGTGTTGAGCCTGGTCAGGCGTGGCTTGTCACCGTCGGGGCCAACATAACGCGTGATGCGGTCGACCTGCTCCAGCGGCACGTAGAGCTTGTCGCCATCGGCGTATTCCAGCAAAAAGTAGTCGCGCTCCTTGCCGCCCACTTCCTGGCGCGCGATCTCGCTAAAGAGCGCGATGCCATGCGTTGCGTGCACCACGTAGTCGCCCGGCTTAAACGGGAACGTGATCTGCGTAATGTCCACCTTGCGGCGGCTGCGCGCGCGGTTGGCATCCATGCGGGCGTTGAGGTCGGCAATCGAGAACACGGCCAGGTTGGCATCGGGCACCACCACGCCCTGCGGCAAGGCGGCATCGACAAAGGTCACGCGTCCGCGCGAGATGGTGGGCACGGCGGCACCGGCGGCAGCCTGGGCGGCACCTGCCTCGAGCGAGCGGGCGTTGAGCGCGTCGGCCTTGCGTTCGCGAATTGCAGCATGAGCATCCTGGCGGACAGCACGATCGGCAGAATCTGCCGCTGCCACGCGCACACGGTCGCCAATAGCGCCCGCGTTTTCGGGCGCGGCCGTCAGCGACTCCTCAAAAGTAATACCCTCATCGCCAAAGGTGAGCTCCATCGACTCGCGCGCACCGCGGTCGGGGATGGCAAACACGCAGGCATAGCGCTTGCCCACGACCTCCTGGATGCGCGTCATAAAGCGATTGTCCGAGCCCGCGATGGCCGGCTGCTCAATCTTGAGCTCTGCCGTCACCGCACCGCCGGCACGAATCAAGCTCACGTAGTTAAGGCGCTGCTGGGCACCAAAGTCGAGTTGCTGGGCACGCACGTACAGGCCGTCCAGACGGTCGACCCCCGCCTCGCCGGCACGTGCCTCGATATCCTCGTAGGCGCGCAGGCAATCGTCGAACAGCGAGCGCGGCTCGGACAGCACCACGAGCGCCTTGCCGCTCACATGCGACAGCGGGCTCACGGTCTGGCCGTACATCACCGGCAAAAAGCGGTCGAGCTCGGGCGTGACGATGCGCGCATCCACCATCTCGAGCAGCGCCGCCAGTTTGCTGTCGTCCTGGCTGGCACGATAGAGCGCCACATGCATGTTGTGGACGGCGTCGTCGGTGAGTGCGAGCTCGCGACAGGGGAAGATCTCGATGCTGTCCTCGTTGCCGATGGTCTGGCCCGTGGAACTCACCATGCGGCGGATACGGTCGATCTCGTCGCCGAAAAACTCGATGCGCACGGGCGCCTTTTCCTGTGCGGGAAACACCTCGACGGTGTCACCGTGCACGCGGAACAGGCCGGGTGCATCGGCGGCGCCGGCATTGGTGTAGCCCATGCCCACCAGGCGCTGCGGCACCTCGTCGAAGGGAATCTCCTCGCCCACCGTAAAAGTAGTGGACTCCCAGTAGCGGCTCTCGACCGGCGGCACGCAGCGCAGCAGAGCGCGCGCAGAGGCCACCATGATGCAGTGCTCGCCGCGGGCGATGCGACCCAGCGCGGCGCAGCGAGCGGCGACCACGGAGTCATCAGGCGCGGTATCTTTCCAGGGATAATCCG
>OGZF01001518.1_pt1 | contig 13731 bp, 10 predicted proteins | sample 1576771 | NCBI WGS metagenome assembly OGZF01 (sample SAMEA3541536, study PRJEB24748) | human gut metagenome | biome: human gut; feature: human-associated habitat; material: faeces | place: China | collected 2012
AATTACAAAGAAAAATAAAAGCCCTTACATTGAAATGGAGGGTATGTTATACTAACAAATAGTGAGGTGTTAAAATGATTAGAATATTATTATGTTGTGGTGGGGGCTTTTCTTCAAGTGCTATTGCAACAAGGATGGAAAAAGAAATTAAAGAAAAAGAAGACAGATTAAATGAACTGGATGAGTTATTAGCAGATCCTGCTGTTTCCACTAATTCCGCAAAACTTAACGAAATTAGCAAAGAACAGAATGAAATAAGTGAACGATTAGATGAACTTATGGATCAATGGGAGATTTTATCTGACCAACTTGACTAATAATATTGCATTTTGTGCTAATTTATCTTAAAATAATTTTATAGTTTTTACGTTTAAGGAGACAGTATTATGGAGAATAAAAAAGTAGTTGTTGCTTTAGGAAGAAATGCTTTCAGTGAATCATTTCCTAAGCAGCAGGAACGTGTAAAGGCAGCAGCAAAGGCTATTGCTGATTTAGTAGAAGAAAAATATGAAGTTATTATTACTCACAGTAATGGACCACAGGTTGGTATGATTCAGACAGCCATGACTGAATATTCAAGACTTGATCCTGACAGAACAGTTGCTCCTATGTCAATTTGTGGTGCAATGAGTCAGGGATATATCGGTTTTGACCTTCAGAATGCTATTCGTACTGAATTACTTCACAGAGGAATTTACAAACCTGTAAGTACTATTATCACTCAGGTTCGTGTTGATCCTTTCGATAGAGCTTTCAATGCTCCTTCTAAGGTTATCGGCAGATTAATGACTAAGGAAGAAGCTGAAAACGAAAAGAAGAAAGGTAACTATGTTGAATACGAAGAGGATCAGGATGGTTATAGAAGAATAATTGCCAGCCCTAAGCCTATTGATATTTATGAAATTGATGCTATCAAGGCTTTAGTTGATGCTCACCAGCTTGTTATTGCAGCAGGTGGTGGCGGAATTCCTGTTCTTGAACAGCGTACAGGTTTAAAGGGCGCCAGCGCAGTTATTGAAAAAGACTATACAGCAGCTAAGTTAGCTGACATGTTAGACGCTTCTGCTCTTATGATTCTTACATCAAACGATTACCTTACAATCGACAACAACGGCACACAGGAAGAATTAAAGAACCTTACTGCTGAAGAAGCTCAGAAGTTAATCGATGAAGGACACTTTGATCCTGTAACATCATTACCTAAGATTGATGCTTCACTTTCATTCGTATTAGCCGGCAAGGGACGTAAGGCTATAATTACAAACCTTTCAAAAGCTAAAGAAGGAATCCGTGGAAAAATCGGAACAATAATTGAATAATTCAGGTTTGGATATATTGATATTTGGTATTTGGATATATTGATATATTAGTATATTGATATTTGGATATATTAAAACCATTATTAAAACAAGATATAATGACAATGGCACAGGGCTGTGAATCAGCCCTGTGTTTTTTGTTGTCAGAATATTGTGTCGGTATTGTATCACCAGTGATTGGGACAAACCTTTTCTTTCATTTACGGATTATATAGCGCGTTTCAGTTGCTAGATTCCGTAATCGGTGACGAACAGACAAGCTTTTTTCTATGATTTACGGATTATATAGTGTTTCGGTTGCTAGATTCCGTAATCGGTGGCTATTGGAGAAGAAAATTGACATATTTTACGTTTGACAGGGGTGATTTTGTCTCACAATCCGTAATTGTATTTTCAATTACTTGTCATATGATAATTTCTTTTGCTGACACGTAATTTTTCACGTGATAGCAAGCTTTTTGCTTCTGATTACGTGTGTCACAATATTTCTTTCATATGACACGTAATTTTAGACGAATTTTCTAGATTTCTTCATTGAATTACGTGTGACACAGCATTTACTTCAAATGACACGTAATCGCAGACGAAATTTCTAGATTTCTTCATTGAATTACGTGTAACACAGTATTTACTTCAAATGACACGTAATCGCAGGCAAAATATCAAAGATTTCTTCAATAAATTACGTGTGACACAATGTTTCTTTCATATGACACGTAATTCCTACAACAATCATAAGTATACTGGACCCCGTGGCGTGGACACCGCCCCGGACGACTTTGTACGGAAAGTGAGAAGATAAATCTTCAAAGAATCACCTTACTTCCAAAGAAAAAGCTGTCAGGAAATCAATTAACCATTCAATACAGTTGTTTGATTTCCCGGCAGCTTTCTTTTTTATTTCACTAATCAAGCCATATAAATTCCTACTAAGTAATTGGTTTTATTCCATATTTTCTTTACCATCAATACTCTTAGCCAAATCCTTAGCTTGCGCAGTAATCTGCTCATTAGTATTCTCTTTCACTTCATTATTCTTTGATTCTTTATTTGCTTTTGAAGCATCATTATTCTGTGATTCTTTATTTGCTTTTGAAACATCGTTATCCTTTGCTTCTTCGATTCCAGCATTCTTAGAAGTTTTCTCTACCTTATGTTCTCCATAAGCTTCCTCAAAGAAGTATTCCTGTGAATTTATTGCTTCGCCTGTGATTTCGTCTTTGCAATATTTTCCATTAGGCTTCATTCTTCTTCCTTTTACGTTATCTGAAAGCATTATGTTAAACATACCTCTTATACGTTTCTTTATTGCTTCATCGTATATTGGTGCAGCAACTTCTACTCTTCTGACTGTGTTTCTTGTCATTAAGTCTGCTGAAGATATATATATTTTGTCCAAAGGCTCCTTACCGAAAATATAGATTCTTGAATGTTCAAGATATCTTCCAACTATACTTTTTATTGTTATGTTTTCGGTATATCCCGGAACGCCGGCTATAAGACAACTAATTCCTCTTATAACCATATCAACCTTTACACCTTTGTTAGAAGCTTCAATAAGTTTTTTAATTATAACTTTATCAGTAAGTGAGTTGCACTTAAATCCTATGTATCCTTCCTTACCTTCTGCTATTTTTTCGATTTCATTGTCAATAAGCTCCACTATTTTGCTCTGCATACATTTAGGTGATACAAGAAGATGCTCTGTTTCTTCAACTACCTGTTCCAAACATATTTTGTTGAAGACTTCTGCTACTTCTTTAGCAATATCTTCGTTAGCTGTCATCAATGACAAGTCAGTGTAAAGCTTTGACGTCTTCTCGTTATAATTGCCTGTTCCAACCTGTGTAATATGCTTAACCTGATTGTCTTTCTTATATGAAATAAGACAAATTTTTGAATGAACTTTTGTATGGTCGATTCCGTAAATAATTCTGCATCCTGCATCTTCCATTCTCCTTGACCACTCAATATTGTTCTGTTCATCAAATCTTGCTCTAAGTTCAACCATTACCACAACTTCTTTTCCGTTTTCGGCCGCGTCAATTAAAGCCTCAACTACCTGTGAGTTTTTGGCAACTCTATAAAGAGTCATCTTTATTGAAGCAACATTTGGATCTGCGGCAGCTTCCTTTAAAAGATTAATAAAACTTGTCATGCTTTCAAAAGGATAACTTAACAGAATGTCTTTCTTTTCAATCTGATCAATCATAGGTTGTGTTTTGTCAATTGCTGTAGAAACCTGTGGAATCCTTCTCTTAAAGAATAATTCTTTTCTGTTTCTAAGCATATCCTGAATCTTAAATACGAAATCAAAATCAAGTGGTGTTTCCTGATGGAAAGTCTGCTCTTTTTTAAGATTTAATTCTTTACAAAGACTTCTAATAACCTTTTCATCTAACACTCTTGAATATTCCATTCTTATTGGGCAAAGCTTTGTACGCATTCTAATCATTTCTTCCATTGATTCTCTGTAACTAATGTCTTCGTCTGCAAAAATCTCATCAATATCAATGTCTGCGTTTCTTGTAATTCTTATTAAAGACTTGCTTTTTACTGTATAGTTTTCAAAAATCATAGGCATATAATGAAGTATAAGTTCTTCAATAAGCATATATCTGCCACTACCCGGCACTATTTGAACAAGCCTGTTAAAAACACTACTTCTGCAAGGAACAATGCAAATCTTATCATTGTTTTTGGACTCAAGAAGTGCAACAGCATATATTTCCTGATTATTTAGGAATGGGAATGGATGCTTCTTTCCGATTACCTGTGGAGATAATAACGGCATAACATTATTCTTAAAATAATTCTCCATTCCATCTTTTTCTTCTTTTGAAAGTTTATCAAAATTTACAATCTGCACGCCATAATTCTTAACTTCTTTCATCAAGTCATTATATATATGCTCTTTCTTCTTTAACAATTCCTTCGTTCTTTTAAAAATACGTTCTAACTGCTCGCTTGATGTCATATAAGTTTTGTTTTCTCTTTTTTTGTCAGAAATAATCATCTGATCATAAATTGAGCCTACTCTAACTCTATAAAATTCGTCAAGATTAGTTGAAAAAATACTTACAAAAGTTAATCTTTCACACAACGGAACATCTTCATCACTGGCTTCATCTAAAACTCTTTCATTAAATTTAAGCCATGACAATTCCCTGTTATCATAGCAGGGCAAAACTTTGTGCTTTCCTCTAACAACTTCTTTTACATTTTCAGCTTTTGTTCCTTCTGCTTTTAGGTTTTTCTTTTCCTGTAACCCACTTTTCATTTCCGGCTGAGGAACTTTATTCTTCTCTATGATTGGATTGTTTTCAGTTACGTCTATTTCGTTTTTCTTATTTATTTCCATTTTAAACCACCCGAGTTTACTTATTAATCTCCTAAGCATATGCCTAACATTCTAACCTGTCTTATAATTTCATCATTTGGATCTACACGTTTTGGTTTTTCAACCGCTGTACTTAATGGCACACTTGTAATATTGTTGCTTTGTACGGCCACCATTCTTCCATATTGCTTATTAAGGATCAATTCTGCACCTTTAACACCGATTCTTGAAGTAAGAACTCTATCAAAAGCACAAGGATTACCACCTCTTTGAATATGGCCCGGTACAACAACTCTAACTTCGCCGTCAATTTTTTCACTAAGTTCAGCCTCCAAAGGGTAGCCTGCTGAAATATATCCGTCTTTTGCTCTTTTCTGCTTAAGTTCTTTCTTTGAAAGCTTTGTCTCTTCCTGTGAAATAATTCCTTCTGCCACTGCAAGAATAATATGCTTTCTGCCATTTTTAAGCTTATCTTTTATATATTGGCTAATTTTCTCAATATTATATGGAATTTCGGGTATTAAGATTACATCTGCCTTTCCTGCTATTCCTGAATATAACGTAAGCCAGCCTGCCTTATTTCCCATAATTTCAGCAATCATAATTCTTCCGTGTGACTTTGCCGTTGTATGCAACTCATCAAGAGTTCTTGTTGCAATATCAATGGCTGACTGAAATCCGAAAGTCATATCTGTTCCGTTAATGTCATTATCTATAGTTTTTGGAAGAGTTACAATGTTTAAGCCCTTCTCTGACAAAAGATTTGCTGTTTTGTGGGAACCATTTCCTCCTAAAACCACAAGACAATCAAGTTCCATCTTTTTATAATTAGAAATCATTGCCTCTACTTTGTTTCTGCCTTTTTCATCAGGCTCATTAATCTTCTTAAATGGTGTTCTTGATGTTCCAAGTATAGTTCCACCTATAGTTAATATCCCTGAAAAATCATTAATATCCATAAGCCTATATGTATTATTAATAAGTCCTCTGTACCCATCAAGAAAACCATATATCTGAACATCATCCACTTTATTGTAAAGACTTTTAGCTACACCTCTCATAGCGGCATTAAGTGCCTGACAGTCACCACCGCTTGTCAACATTCCTATTCTCATATTAATCTCCATTCCTGCACACATTTTTGTACATATCAAGCTTATGTCTAGTGCGCACAGACACAACCTCGCGTGTAAAAATTTATTTTTACACTTATATCTTTATCTTTGTTACTTATTATTTTCTATTGTACATTAAACAACTATCTAATATCTTCATTCTTGATATATTTAAATAAATTGCTTCATAGTTTTGCAATTTCTGACATTATATTATAGTAGTTATGTAAAGTTTAACAAACTTATATGTGAAATCTATGTAAATTAAATATACTATACAACATATTCACATCTATACCGAATTAATATATTTATAGTATATCACACTATATTTTTACTGTACATATATATTTAAAAATTTATATACTTTTTATATATTAAGTTAAATAAATTTCAACTAATACTAATTACATTTTTTAATGCATTATGATACAATAAGAAGCGCTGAATTAGTATGCCGTTATCTATACACCGGCATTTATGGAGGATTAATATGACAAGAAAAGAGATTAATGAAATCAAATCACAATTCAATATAGAAGACTGCGGAATTCTTAAATTATGCGGATGTTATGTTGACGGTGAAAAGAATAAAGTCACAACTATGAATGAAACATTCCTCAATCTTCCTGAGGAAGAACGCCATAAATATATAGATATATTTAAAAAATGTCTTTCTGGCACCCCCGGACGTAACCTTATTGATATGCAGTTTACTCTTGATGCCTACGGTGATAAACAGCCTCACGATTTTCTGCTTGAGCTAAGAGACAGTGAATTAAAAGACGAGAATAAACTCAATGAATTATATGATAAAATAATTGCCAACTATTATTATCCAGGCAACTACTTAATTCTTGTAATCAATCAGGCATATGATGTTCCGGGTATGACTGCAGATAATATCGCTATGGAAGATGCTTCTGACGAAGTGTATAACTATATTTTATGCTGTATCTGTCCAGTTACTCTCTCTAAACCTGGGCTTGGATATTTTGAAAATGATAAGACTTTCCACAATCAGGTTCAGAACCATATGGTTGACAATCCTGACATAGCATTTCTTTTCCCAGCTTTTAATAATCGGAGTGCTGATGATGAAAAAATTCTGTATCACAGCAAAGATATAGATGATTTCCAACAGAATTTTCTTACATATGTACTCAGCTGTGAAATTCCACTTCCAGCCAATGTACAGAAGGAAACCTTCAATACATTAGTAACTGAAACTCTTGGTGATGATTGTAACTATGAAACTGTTAAAAATATTCACGACAACCTCAATGAAATAATTGATGAGCACAAAGCTGTTTCAAGTGCTCCTGTAATGCTTGATAAGACTGAGGTTAAGGAAATTCTTGAAAAAAGCGGCGTAAAAGAAGAAAAGCTTGCTGACTTTGAAGAACATTTCGAGATGGCTGCTGGAGAAAATGGAAAACTTGCCGCTAACAATATCACACCTTCAAGAAAATTTGAAGTAAAGACACCCGATGTTGTAATCAAAATCAATCCTGATAAAACCGACCTTGTAGAAACCCGTGTAATTGACGGAAAGCAGTGCCTCGTTATCCAGATTGATGAACATCTTGAAGTAAATGGAATTTCTGTTAATCCTGATACCGGCGAAGTAATTGACCGCAATGAAAATACTAATAACAATATATACTAGATTAATTATGCAATAAAATAAGCATTATTGTATACAATAATACTTATAATATAAAATACCGCATTAATGTGTAACATATTCCAAGTTATGGAATATCCACATTAATGCGGTATTTTTTATTATTTATGCACTAAACAGATGATTATAATTCACATATCTGCTTATGTACTATATCTTAAAGAACTTCATTTCTGAGTTAAGCTTCTCTGATATCTTCATCAAATCATTAGCAGTTGTTGAAAGCATACTAATTGTAGCTGTAAGCTCCTGCATTGAAGCTGTTGTTTCTTCTGCTGATGCAGCATTCTGTTCAGAAATAGCTGAAAGATTAGCTATTACATCATTAACCTGTTGTCTTGCATCATCACAGGAACCTGCATTAATCTCAATTGCTGCCGTCTCCTGTCTTGATACATTAATACCATCACTAACATCAACAAAACTGTCCCTTGTCGCATTAAGCTTAACAACCTGCTCATTAATAAGAAGCTTTGTAGAATTCATCTCTTCCACAGTCTTTTCTGATTCCTGCTTAAGCTTTTCAATTATCTGCTTAATCTCACCAGCCGCTTCATCTGACTGTGATGCAAGCTTCTGTATCTCAGATGCAACAACTGCAAATCCTTTTCCTGCTTCACCAGCCCTTGCTGATTCGATTGAAGCATTTAGTGCTAAAAGACTTGTCTGATCTGCTATATTAGTAATAAATGCAGCTGCTTCTCCAATCTTGCCAACTGATTCATTAGTAAGCTCAATCTGATCTGCAATCTTATTAACTGCTTCTGTAGTATGGTCATTAGACTCAGATAACTCAACCATAGTATTCATTGAAGTATCACCTGCGTTACCCATAACATTAGCCGCCTGTGTAAGATTAGATACCTTCTCAACAATCTCCTCAATAAGCTTGCCCATATTAGCAATATGCGAAGAAGCATTCTGGATTTCTTCTGCCTGCGATACAGCTCCTTTTGATATATCTTCAACTGCACTTGATATTTCTTCTGTAGCCTTACTTGACTGACTCGCTGTAGCCGCCATCTCATCTCCAGACTTATATAACTGATCTGCTGATTCTGTAAGTCCTGTCACAATACCATTAAGTTTGCTGATAAGTGCCTGTACAGAACCCGCCATCTCTCCAATCTCATCATTACGCTTTAACATATTAGGATCAACCTTCATAGTTAAATCACCATTAGACAGGGAAACAAATAATCTGTTGACTGTCACTAAAGCATTAGCAATTTTTCTGGAAAGCATCAATGTTATCACTGCTATTACTAAAAGAACAATAATTGTTACTCCCACAAGTGCTATAACCTTCTGTATAATAAATGATGTTATAGCTGTTCTAGGTTCTCCAGCAAATAACATACCCACAATATTGCCGTTATAATTCTTTAATGGAAGATATACACCTGTATAATCAACTCCATCAATATCGATATGATCTGATTTATATGTCTCTCCTGTCTTAACCTTTTCCCATACTGAATCTGGTGCTTTAAGGCTTAACATTCTCTTATTATTAGAATCTCTTAATGATGTTACCTTGGAATCAACACCATAAAAGATTGTAATATTTGCATCATTATCATCTGTAAACTTATCAATTCCGTCCTGCTTCTGTGAAAGATTAGTATCACCTTTAAAAATGTTGCCATTATTATCGACACGCCAATCACCAGAATATGTATTATCATAACTTGACTTTGTTGCCTCTGCTAGAAGCACAAGTCCATTAGATGCCTCTGCATTCATACCAGCTGACATATTAACAATTGCAATAATAAGCACTACTGTAATACCCACAACTGTAGGAAGAACAGAACTAGCTATAAGTCTTGCTTTAATACTCATCTTAAACCCCGGCTGTCTATGCCCATTCGATGTGTTATTACTATTAGAAATATCCTTATTCTTAACTGGCTTCTTAGGCTTACTCTTAACAACCTTAGGCTTGTCAGCTTTCAATTTATCTTTTACAGGCTGCTTAGCTGATTCCTTCTTTCCAAATCTTTTAGGCTTTGGAACTTTTACCTTCTTATCCAATTCTGATACAGCTTCCTCACTATCTGCTTCAGGCATCGTAGATTCAGCATCAACCTTTGTTGTATCTTCCATACCATAACCTCCTAGTTTCTTATATAACATAGAATATATCATTTCATATTGCTGGAGTATTATAACATAAATAAATGTAAATGTCCTACATTTTTCTACTCTTTTTGCACATATTTTCCTGTATTATTAGATATAAATTAATCCCATTCAGCAAGTGTTCTATAAATAAAAAAGTTCCCCGGTCTGGGGTGACCGGGGATGAGTAGAGGGGATAGAAATATAGTCAAGCATATTGGCTTTGGAGATTGTCCAATATACTTTCGTCCAAATTAAACTTAGTATCAGGTTCTCAAAAATATAACCAAACAAACATCATCTAACTTTCAAATATCATAACCTGACACTATTTATTATAATATCTTATTAAATATTGTCAATTAATAATTAACCTAAATTAACATTAAATAATAAAATCTTTCTTATCAGTTAAATATTAACATATAAAACAATTATTAATATCTGCCTGACACTTTTACATATTATAATAGGTTACTTTTAATATAGCAACTGAAAAATTGTATTTTTTATACTTTTTTAATGATTTATTGTCTTGTGTTATTATTATAATAATTAATCTGTCACTTTGTCAAGCTCTCTTTTAATTAATTCTGCCGTTGGTGTTATAGCAAGACCTTCTCTGGCTGTTTCTTTTAAACTTGATGGCATTGCTGCACCAATTCTCTGCATTGAATCAATAACTTCATCTGGCGATATTACACTTTTAATCCCTGCCATAGACATCTGTGCAGCTGTTATTGCATTCATAGCTCCCGCAACATTTCTTTTAATACAAGGAACTTCTACAAGTCCACATACCGGATCACATGCAAGACCTAACATACTCTTTAATGCCAATGCACTCGAATTAACTATCTGCAGGCTATCTCCTCCCTGAAGAAATGTCAACCCTGCCGCCGCCATTGCACTTGCGCTTCCAATCTCTGCCTGACAGCCTCCTGATGCACCGGCTATAGAAGCATTTTCTGCTATAACTGCTCCAATCCCTGAAGCAATCAGCAACGCCTTGACCATATCATCTTCAAGTGCCTTAAAATATGTTTCATATGATATAAATACCGCTGGAATTACCCCGCAAGACCCCGCTGTAGGTGCAGCTACTATTCTACGCATACACGCATTAGACTCCCCCATTTTAAGAGCTTTTTCCATAACCATTCCTACAAAATCTCCACATATATTCCTACCTGATTTGTTATATTGATACATCAGCTCTCCGTCACCACCTGCCATCCGGCTTGGTGACTTAAGAGATTTATCATAATTATTATCTGCAGTTTTCATAGCTTTATACATCAGACGCATATTTTCAAAAATCTTATCTTCGGAAACCATACGCTCGTGTGCATTATCCATCATAATAACCTGCCATAACTGTGCATTGTTCTTATGACATAATTCCACCAAATCATTTATAGAATGATAATTCATTATTTAATCTCCCTTTTGCGATAAATATGTTACTTTAGTTATTCCTTCAACCTTTTTGAGCCATTCTATGCCTTCGCGTGGTATCTCCTGATCACATTCCAGAACCATTACTGCATCACCGCCTCTGTTAGAACGATACAACTGCATAGTTGCAATATTCACGGATTTGTGTGCAAGCATTGATGTCACTTCACTAACGTGACCCGGCTGATCCTGATTATGCACAACTAAAGTAGGATAATCTCCCGAAAAATCCGTTGTTATTCCATCAATCTGTGCGATATTTATTCTTGAACCACCAAGTGACTCACCTACAACCTCAAGCTGCATTCCAGAAATACCTGTTAATATAATCTGTGCACTATTAGGATGTGCTTCTTTCAGCGTTGATTTTCCAAATGTCACCTTTATTCCTTTTTTTTCGGCAATCTCCATACTATGTGGTATTCTCATATCATCAGGCTGCATTCCAAGCAGCCCTGCAACTATAGCCTTATTAGTTCCGTGTCCCTTTCCTGTATCAAGAAAAGAACCATACAGCAAAATATTTGCTTCCTTTATCTGTTCTCCCATGAACTTCTGGGATATATATCCAATCCTTACCGCACCCGCTGTATGTGAACTGGATGGTCCAACCATAACCGGGCCAATTATATCAAATATATCCATTAAATCCTCCGTGAATCCAGATGCTTAAAATATATTTAATAATATTTACTCTGAATTATTGTGAACTTGGTATTAATAATTTTGTCTATCATTCTATTTGCATTGTTTTATTTGAAATATTTACTTCTTTCCTACTATATTAGAAAATGTATCTTCTAAGCTCTTTCCTACTGATTTCATTGCATCACCAAATTCATCAGCCATACTTTTAGCCTTCTTATCCAGTTCATTTTCTTTTACATAATCTGTAACCTTATCCGCCGCATTATTAGTGACGTCAACAGCTTTACCAACACCTCTTAAGACCTTTTCTTTATTAATAAATCCCATTATTATCAGCTCCTCTTTCATTTATTAATCTATCAATCTGTTAACTTGTAAATTATAAATCTATTAATCAATTTCTAACTGTATTTAAGCTTATATATCAATAACTGGTCTAATCGTAAACTACTCTGTTCAATCAATTTCTAACTGTATTTAAGCTTATATTGTTATTATACATTTATTTTATAATTTATATTATATCATAATTTCTACGTTGCTTTTCCACGCATCCGAAGTTTCTAAGAAACTTCTAAGTGACTACAAAGTAGTCATATTATATCATATTTTTTGTGCAGCTTTTCAGCACATATAAAGTTCCGTAAGGAACTTTTAAGATGAGCACTCTTGTGCTCATTATATCATCTATTTTATCATTTAAACATAATGTTTATATTACAATATATTCTTTAATACAATATTGGATTTATGTCACATAATATAGTTTTATATTACAAATACAGTTATATACTGTGATTTCAACATAATTATACTTTTTAATTTCAACAGTATTACTTTTTCTATATAGTTACCTATAATAATTTCAATTCAACTACTGCATTCATTTTATTATCTGTTTCAAATATGACAAGGCAGTTATAATTATTATCTGTAAGACATTTTATTTTTATGTTATCATTCTGCATAATTTCTTTTTTATATTCAATTCTTATATAGTTAAAATCTACATTTTTATAAATATCTTCTGGAACAGCTTCTAATGCTGCTTCCAAATAGCTGACATTATGTAAATGTCCATTAATATCAATATCTCTTCTCTGTATTAAATATGGCTTTTCTGTAACCATAATGTTATCTGGCAGATTATCCAAATCAGGAAGCTCTATCTTCTTTATCTCCTCATCGAATACATTTTTTTCTGTTTCAGTACCGTATATATCGTTCATTTTGTTGTCTAAAATAATAGGTCTGCGTCTTACCAAATCCATATATAGCCATCTTGAAGTACCTATTGCACATAACTCACCATTCTGGTCGTATAATTCAAAATCCCTAAATGCACATAGTCTATCAGACTTTCTAGACCATGTGCTTGCATCTATATATTCATTGTAAGCTGGTCTTTTAAGGATTTTTATCTTCCAATCCAGCAATACCCACGCCTTTTTATTAATAGCAGATGCCGATACCCCCAATCCAACCTTATCTGAATGAGAACCAGCAATATCCTCCATAATCGTAACGATTCTTTTGTTGTCTATCTTATTCTCTCTTCCAATATCCTCTAACTCTACTTTATATCTTTCTTTATATATCATTATCTATATTCCTCAATATATTCATTATATGTTAACTATGTGTATGTTTAAATAAAAGCATATCAGCTGATTAGTATTAATTAATTTATATTAATATTTTAGTGATTATCACTTGTTACACCTGTAAATACAAGCTTTAACTATTAGAATTTTTTAGTATTTATTCTAATTATCAACGCCTAATCTATATGTATTAATGCTCATATTATACATTTAATAATACTTTATTGTTTTACAGTACGGCCATCTGATGTGTGCTTTATCTAATAATTATTATTGTTCATCATCCAATATCTGTTAGCGTTCTTATATTATAAATGTTATGAGTTGAAATATCCATAAAAAATCAATTAAATGTGTGTGGTAGTTACATAATTGCAAATATAATCTGCAACTATATATGATTATTTAATAATCTAAAAGCAATATAAATGTTTCA
>OGZF01001521.1_pt1 | contig 13724 bp, 17 predicted proteins | sample 1576771 | NCBI WGS metagenome assembly OGZF01 (sample SAMEA3541536, study PRJEB24748) | human gut metagenome | biome: human gut; feature: human-associated habitat; material: faeces | place: China | collected 2012
CTTCTTTATCAGCAGATGACATCCCTTCTTGAAAATATAAACACAGTATAAGCGAGAATGTTCAGACTGTTTGGAAAAAGTGACAAAAAAATCCAAATTACTCTTGAATTTTAAAACAAGTTGCACTATAATATTAATCATATTCAACATCGTTTTTATTCAAAAATTATATATTGTGTCTAAGGAGGAAAACAGGATGGTTGAACTGATCGTAGGAAAGAAAGGCAAAGGAAAAACAAAAGTACTGTTAGACAAAGTGAACGGCGCAATTAAAGAGGCAAATGGCAGCATTGTTTACTTAGACAAAAGCACAAAACATATGTATGAACTGAACAACAAGGTTCGTCTGATCAACGTGATGGATTATCCAATCGATAATTGTGATGAGTTCCTTGGATTCTTATGCGGAATTGTTTCACAGGATCACGATCTCGAAGAGATGTATCTTGATAGTTTCCTTACAATTGCATTTACCGAGACAGATGACGAGATTCAGCATGCAATTGAAAAACTCGACATCATCAGTGAGAAATACAATGTGAAGTTTATCTTAAGTGTTTCAAGAGATGAGTCCAGATTACCTGAGTGTGCAAAAGCAAAGATTGTCATTTCCCTATAATTACTTTGCTGTTAAAAGGTTGTTGTGCTAACTTGATTTAGTGCAACAACCTTTTTTGCATACAAAACAGCTCAACCTTTTTCTAAGCTTCGTCTCCACTTTTAATTCTTCCATAAAGACTGATCGTGTAAAGACCACCGATACCTACCAGTGCATAAACGATGCGGGAAAGCCAGGAAAGATTTCCAAACAGAAATGCAACAAGGTCAAAGCGGAAGAATCCGATTAGTCCCCAGTTAATGGCACCAATGATCACTAATGTCAGTAAAGTATAATCTAACCAATTTGTTTTCATGAATATATCTCCTTTGATATCATCTATTTTTGTTTATTTTTTCCTGTGAAACTGTTTTTTATACATGAATCGCATTGTTTTGCCATGTAAAAAATGCTATAATGAGCGGAAGTGAGAAAAACAAGGCAGGTTATGCAATTGAAGAAAAACAAAAATGTTGTGAAATATAGAAAACCAATGAATTTTAATATTGGTGTCATTATATTTGTCATCATCTTTATTTATCTGGTATTTAATGTGTTCAGTTATCTGACAGAGACACATATTTCTGTTTATGAGGTGGAGCAGGGAACCATTGCGGTCAATAATGTATACAATGGTCTGATCCTGCGCGATGAAAAAATCATCAATTCAGATTATTCCGGTGCAGTGAATTATTATGTAAAAGAGGGTTCCAAAGTAGCCTACGGCGATCTGGTCTGCTCCTTTGATGAGAATGGAGACGTTTCGAACATGATCAACGAGGCCAGCCAGGATGGAAGTACCATCGACAGTGAGAACCTTGCAGAAATTGAGAAAACCATCAATGACTTTTTATATGCCTATGATGGAAAAAACTATTATCAGGTATACAGCTTTAAGGACAATGTCAATGCATCTCTGAGTGAGGCATTGAGTGTAAACGCCTTAAATGATATCTCGGATTATGTTGCTTCTGCGGAGAACAATAATACATTTCATAAAGTGATCACAGATGTGCCAGGAATCGTAACTTATTATACGGACGGATTTGAAAATGTTACGGTTGATAATTTTACGGCCGCAATGTTTGACGAATCCAATTATTCCAAAAACGATCTGAAAACAAACCCGGCTATCCAGGCCGGTTCACCTGAGTACAAGCTGATCGACAGCGAATATTGGAATATTATTGTTCCAGTGCCGGATGCAACAGCGGAATCATTAAAAGATGACGATACAATTAAGATCCGCTTTTTAAAAGATGCAAAAGAAGCCTACGCAGCTTATTCCATTGTCGAGCGTGATGGACAGCAGTATTTGATTCTCTCACTGAAAAGTGCTATGGTTAGATATGCGTCAGAGCGCTATGTGGAGATTGAACTTTTACTGTCCGAAGAAACCGGTCTTAAAATTCCAAATTCCGCGATCACCGAGAAAGAGTTTTACACCGTTCCAATCGATTTTTTCTTAAAAGGCGGGGATTCCAGCGATGAGGGAATTCTGGCGGAACGCACGGACAAGGACGGAAAAAGTACCACGGAATTTGTGACACCAACCATTTATTATGAGACAGACGATACCTATTATATCGACAGTGAGTATGTGTCCTCCGGGGATATCTTACAGAAACCGGATTCCAGTGAGACGTATCGTGTTGGTACAGACACTGCATCGTTACAGGGTGTTTACAACATTAACAAGGGTTATGCTGTATTCAAGCAGATTGATGTTTTATATCAGAACGAGGAATATACGATCGTAAAGACAGGTACAACTTATGGTATCGCATTATACGACCATATTGCGTTAGATGGGACAAAGATTGATGAAAATCAGCTGATCAAATAAAGACAACGGCGAAGGAGATAAAATCAAATGTTAAAAGATAATTTAAAAAATGTAGAAGAACGTGTACAGGCAGCGTGTGACCGCGCAGGAAGAAAGAGAGAAGAAGTGACACTGATCGCTGTCAGCAAAACAAAGCCTGTTGAGATGCTGCAGGAAATTTACGATGAAAATATCAGGGATTTCGGCGAAAATAAAGTGCAGGAGCTCTGTGATAAAATTGAGAAAATGCCAAAGGACATCAAATGGCATATGATCGGACATCTGCAGAGAAACAAAGTAAAATACATTGTCGGACAGGTTGCACTGATCCACTCCGTTGATTCTTATCGTCTGGCAGAGGAGATCAATATTCAGGCAAAGAAGAAAAATATCATTGTTCCGATCCTTGTGGAGGTAAATATTGCGCATGAGGATTCCAAGTTCGGTATCTCGGAGGAGGATGCCGTCCAGTTAGTGGAAGAGATCGCAGAACTTGAAAATGTCCGCATTAAAGGACTTATGACCATTGCACCATACGTGGAAAATGCAGAGGATAACCGGTTGTATTTCCGTAAAATAAAAGATTTATCTGTTGACATCGCTGCGAAAAACATAGATAATGTATCTATGGAAATTCTGTCTATGGGCATGACAGGCGACTACGAGGTGGCAATTGAAGAGGGCGCTACCATGGTCCGTGTCGGAACCGGGATTTTTGGAGAACGCAATTATAACAAACAATAATTGCGCCAGATACCGGAAGGAGAAAGAGGCAGAATTTAAATCAGTTTAGTAGGAGCAGAAAAATGAGTTTTCTTGATAAATTTTTAAATGTAATGCGTTTGAATCCGGATGATGATGACGATTTTTACAATGAAGACTATGACTATGATGACGATGAGGAAGAAGTAAAACCAAAATCTTCTTTTAAGAAACGTGAAAAAGAGGATACTTTTACAGATGATTACAAAGAAAAACCGGTGAGGACAACTCCGAAAGTCACACCGATCCGTCCATCCAAAAAACAGCAGAATCTCGCCGGTATGGAAGTATGCGTGATCAAGCCGACTTCTGTTGAGGATGCAAGAGAGATCACGGAGACACTGTTAAACAACCGCACAGTTGTTTTGAATGTGGAGGGATTAGATGTAGAGATCGCGCAGCGTATCATTGACTTTACTTCCGGATCCTGCTTTGCGATCAGTGGAAATCTTCAGAAGATTTCGAATTACATTTTCATTATCACTCCGGCAGCGGTTGATATTTCAGGTGATTTTCTGAATATTGTAGACTCTTTTGATACGACCAGAGGACTGTAGAGAACGACATTATGAATGAGCAGGAACTTTGCAAAAAGAAGTTAATAGATTTATCCAGACAGGCAAATAGAAAGGGAATCGTTTTATTCAGCGATTTCCTTAATTTAAATGAACTGAATATTTACCACCAGAATGAAAAGTTTTTTGAGACAAGGACAGAAGCTTCTGGAGGTGTTCCTTTTGCAGAGCGTCAGATAGTTGCATTTATACCTGATGCTCTTTATTATGAGTGGCAGTTCCCAATCGCATATCTTGAACTTGTGCCATCTTATCCAAAGTTTGCAGAAAAATTAGGACACAGGGATATTTTAGGTTCTATGATGAATCTTGGCGTTGACCGCTCAAAATTAGGCGATATTGTAATCTGTGAGGACAAATATTTTTTAATCTGTGAGGAGAGCATGGCGCCTTATTTTATGGAGAATCTTGATAAAATACGTCATACAGTTGTAAAGCTATCTCCTGTGTCAGCAGATGCGTTAGAACAGCAGCAGAAATTTGAAGAAAAAGATGGAATCATCACTTCGAACCGTTTAGACAGCATGATCGCATGTGTCTACAAATTTTCCAGAAGCCAGGCATTGGAATTTTTCAAGGCGGAAAAAGTATTTGTGAATGGCAAATGTGTTCAGAATCCATCCTATCGCTGTAAGGAAGCAGATATTATCTCGGTGCGTGGTTATGGCCGTTTTGTTTTTGAGCGGGAGATGGGCGAAACAAACAAAGGAAGAATGAAAGTTCGCTATAAATTATATGGATAAGTGAGGGCTATCGTTATGGCAAAAGATTTACCGGTAACTTTAGATGGAAAAGTGATCTATCACATCAAACTGACAGATTCCTTTCAGGGGCTGGCAGAGGATTTAAAACAGCTTGGATATCAGACAGACCAGAAAATCTGTATTGTTACAGATTCCAATGTTGCAAAACTTTACGCAGAGACGGTGAAAAATATTTTAACAGAAAACTTTTTACACGTTTTCTGTTATGAATTTCAGGCGGGGGAAGCGAGCAAAAATGCAGATACCGTCAATGGTGTTTATGAATTTTTAATACAGAATCATTTTGACCGGCATGATCTTATGATTGCATTAGGCGGAGGCGTTGTAGGTGATCTCACCGGATTTACAGCAGCAACCTACCTGCGCGGCATTGATTTTATCCAGGTACCGACTTCACTTCTTTCCCAGGTTGACAGCAGCATTGGCGGCAAGACCGGTGTTGATTTTATGCAGTATAAGAATATGGTCGGGGCCTTCTATCAGCCGAAACTTGTATATATGAACTTAAATGTTTTAAAAACATTGCCAAAAGACCAGCTTATCTCTGGTTTTGGAGAGATTTTAAAACATGGTCTGATCAGAAACCACGATTATTTTCTGTGGATGAATGAACATGAGAAAGAAATTCTTGCATTAGATTATAACACTCTCGAGGAAATGGTCTATCAGAGCTGTCTGATCAAACGGGATGTGGTTGAACGTGATCCAAAGGAAAAGGGGGAACGTGCGCTGCTTAATTTCGGGCATACCATCGGACATGCTGTGGAGAAGCTTTCGGATTTTGGATTGTCACATGGTGTCTGTGTAGGACTAGGCATGGTTGCAGCCTCTTATATTTCCTGTCAACAGGGAAATCTCACGAAAGAGCAGCTTTCTTCTATCGAGGAGACCTTAAAACATTTTGGACTGCTGGTCCGTGTATCCGGACAGAATCCGGATGATGTATTAAGAACAACGAAGCTGGATAAAAAAATGGTTGGAAACCAGATTAAGTTTATCCTGTTAAGGACACCGGGAGATGCCTATATTGAAAAAAATCTGACCGATGAACAGATTTTGGAAGGAATATTTTATATTTATGGAAAAGAAAACTAATACTTTAAAAAAAGCACTGACAGGAATCATTCTGTCGGTCATTCTGATCGTGATCGATCAGGTCACAAAATTAATGGCAATCCATGGATTAATGAATCAACAGCCCTTTGTGATCTGGGATGGAGTATTTGAATTACACTACCTGGAAAATCGTGGAGCTGCATTTGGAATTCTGCAGGGAAAGAAAATCTTTTTTGTGATTTTTACGCTGGTCGTACTCTGCATGATCGCATATCTATATCTGAAACGCATTCCGGATGAGAAAAAGTTCCGCCTGATGGACGGTATCTGTATCCTGTTTTTCGCCGGAGCATTGGGCAATTTTATTGACCGTGTTTTCCGCAATTACGTGGTCGATTTCTTTTACTTTAAACTGATCGATTTTCCGGTTTTTAATGTAGCGGATATATATGTGACAGTCGCAGCGTTTGCAATGATCATTCTCGGATTGTTTTATTATAAAGAGGAGGACTATAATAAAATTTTTCATGATTAACGTTCTGCACAGCAAATATGCAGACCTGCTGAAAAATAAGGATCAGTGATATGCAAAAAGAAACATTTGAAGTAGAATACGAATATGAGGGCGAGCGTCTGGATAAGTATGTAAGTATCCTTTTTCCAGAGCAATCGCGCTCTTTTTTTCAGAAATTAATTAAAGATGGAAATGTCTCTGTCAATGACAAGGTTCAGAAGGCAAATTACCGGCTAAAAACCGAAGATCTGGTGACGGTAGAAATCCCGGATGCTGTAGAGACACAGATTCTTCCGGAAGATATCCCGCTGGACATTCTTTACGAGGATGATGATCTTTTAGTGGTCAATAAACCGAAGGGAATGGTCGTGCACCCATCAGCAGGTCATTACAGTGGCACACTGGTCAATGCGATTATGTATCACTGCAAGGATAGTCTTTCCGGTATCAACGGAGAAATACGTCCGGGAATCGTACACCGTATTGATATGGATACCACAGGCTCTCTGATTGTCTGCAAAAATGATGAGAGTCATGTTTTTATTGCAGAACAGATCAAAGAACACAGTGTAAACCGCAGATACCGGGGAATCGTCTATGGCGTTGTCAGGGATGATGAGGGAACGATCCATGCTCCGATTGGAAGACATCTGGTTGACCGCAAGAAAATGGCCATCAATGAAAAAAATGGAAAAGATGCAATCACACACTATAAAGTCTTAGAGCGTTTTGATAAATATACTTACATGGAATTTAAGTTAGAAACCGGAAGAACGCACCAGATCCGTGTTCACATGGCAAGTATTGGGCACCCATTATTAGGAGATACGCTTTATTCCAATGGAAAAAGTCCCTATAAATTGCAGGGACAGACATTACACGCCATGACCATTGGATTTATTCATCCAGGAACCAGAGAATACATGGAAATCTCTGCACCATTGCCGGAATATTTTGAAAAAATACTACGTGACTTACGTTAAAATACTACGCATTATCTTGATATAAATGGACAAGAAGTTTTTACAGTTACAATATTATGGAAAAATGTTAGAAAATTTAAAATAAATCTTTCCAATTTTTGATAAATACGCTATAATAAAGATAAATAAAAAACTTGCGTAAAGGTGGGATTGATATGGCAAATAAAATATATACGATCGGTAGAGAATTTGGTAGCGGCGGAAGAGAAGTAGGTGAAAAACTTGCTGCAAAGCTTGGTATTAAGCTTTACGATAAAGAACTTTTACAGCAGGCTGCAAAAGACAGCGGATTTTGTGAAGAGATCTTTGAGAACCATGACGAAAAACCGACAAACAGTTTTTTATATTCTTTAGTTATGGATACATATTCTGTCAGCGGTTATTCTGCAGCACCGTTTTTGGATATGCCATTAAATCACAAAGTTTTTCTGGCGCAGTTTGAAACGATCAAGAAAATTGCAGAAAAAGAATCCTGCGTGATTGTCGGACGCTGTGCAGATTATGCATTATCTGATAACCCTGATTGTATCAATATTTTTATTCATGCAGACTTGGATGTACGTATCAAAAATGTCAGCAGGAACCTGAATATTACAGAGAATAAAGCCAGAGATATCATCAATAAGACGGATAAACAGCGTGCAAGCTACTATAACTATTATACAAGCAAGAAATGGGGAGATTCTAAGAGTTATAATCTTTCTCTTGATGCTGGTAAGCTTGGCACTGATAACTGCGTGGAAATGATCCTGAAGTTCAGAGAATTGATGGATGCAATGAAATAAAATGAATCATGAAGTTTATAATCTGAATTGAAATGTGTAATCCCTCATGGAGTTTTCCATGAGGGATTTTTGATAAAAAGCCGTTGCGGAACGTTGTCTGAATCTGGGAATGTAATCCCGGGAAACTTATTGAAATAAGCCAACTATTCGTTAAACTTGTGTTTTGCGAATAAATGGATTTACAGAGCCACAATACTGCCACCAGCGGATGATAAAATAAATATTATAAAATCCTTTGCAGCCATCTGTTTTCAAGGGTTTAACATATTTCAGCAGAATCTAATATGATTGTAAATGGACCATCGTTTAAAAGCGAAATTTTCATGTCAGCGCCAAAGATTCCCTGTTCAACAACCGGAATTTCTTTTTTGCACTGATCAATGATATATTCGTACATTTGCTTTGCCATATCAGGTTTTCCTGCGTTTGTAAAGGATGGACGGTTTCCTTTCCTGCAGTCTGCATATAATGTAAATTGGGAAATTAACAGCAATTCTCCGTTTACATCATGCAGGGACAGGTTTGTTTTTCCATCAGAATCTTCAAAAATACGCATTCCAAGCAGTTTTTTGATCATTTTATCAGCAATCTGTATGGTATCCTGATCTGATATTCCGATAAGGACAAGAAAACCCTTTTGGATGCTTCCGGTGATGTTTCCCTCTACGGTGCAGGATGCGTTTGAAACACGCTGTATTACAAATTTCATGTGTATTAAATCTCCTTTGATAATGAATTGTACGCAATTTATTTACATATAAATGTTGTGGGAATTGAATCCTACAGGTTTTGAAAGCCAAATGAGTGATTCATTTGTAATTTGCATACAAATTTATTATAATAGATTTCAGTGTTGAAATACAGTCTTTTATTTTAGAAAGGCAATTAGAAATGGATTTACAACGATTACTGAGTTTAACAAGAAAAGCCATGGACGATTATCAGATGATCCAGGAAGGCGATAAAATTGCAGTGGGGATTTCCGGTGGAAAAGACTCTCTCACTCTTTTATATGCAATGGCAAATTTGAGGCGGTTTTATCCGAAAAAATTTTCCCTGATCGCAATTACGGTAGACCTAGGCTATGAAGGCTTTGATCTGACACCGGTAAAACTATTATGCGAACATTTACAGGTTGAATATCATGTCGTTTCCACTGAAATCGCAAAAATCATTTTCAGTAATAAAAATGAGGCGTCGCCCTGCTCTCTCTGTGCAAAACTTCGCAAAGGTGCACTGAACCAGAAAATTAAGGAATTGGGATGCAATAAGGTTGCCTATGCGCATCATATGGATGATGTGATCGAGACGATGGTTTTATCCATGATTTTTGAGGGCAGATTTTACTCTTTTTCCCCGGTCACTTTTTTAGACCGTATGGAATTGACTGTGATCCGGCCAATGATGTATGTATCGGAGGCTGAGGTCAAAGGTTTTCGTAATAAATACAATCTTCCGGTAGTGGAAAATCCGTGTCCTGTCGATGGAGTCACAAAACGTCAATATGCAAAAGATCTGGTACGACAGATCAATCAGGATCACCCGGGTGCTAAAAAGAGAATGTTTACCGCCATTTTGGATGGAAATATTCCCGGCTGGCCAAAAAAAACAGAACACGAAAGAAAGGGACATCAATGAAAGAAAAGGCCTACTATGAAAAAATAAATGTGAAAAATGAGACATTGCTTCGCAATCTGCTCCAGAAAATGCCGCCGTATTGTAAACAATTTTTTATTGGTATTGAACCTACTACTTCTTCCCGTACCCGGATTGCGTATGCATATGATCTGAATTGTTTTTTTGACTATCTGCATGAAAATAATCCATTATGCACAAAAAAGGATATCACTGAAATACCTCTGTCTGTTTTGGGCAATTTAGCGCCCATGGATATTGAAGAATATCTCTCCTATCTGAAATATTATGAAAAAGATGGTGTGGAACATACAAATGATGAGCGCGGACTAAAACGGAAGCTTGCTTCTCTCCGCTCCTTTTACCGGTATTTATATAAAAATGAGATGATCGGACAGGATCCGGCAGTGAAGGTAGATATGCCAAAGATCCATGAAAAAACGATCACGCGGTTAGATATCGATGAAGTTGCAAACCTGCTGGATGAGGTGGAATCAGGGGAAAGTCTCACAGAAAAACAGCAGAAATTCCATGAAAAAACAAAGACAAGAGATCTTGCTATGATGACATTACTGCTTGGAACCGGAATCCGTGTTTCAGAATGTGTCGGTCTTGATATGGATGATGTTGATTTTAAAAATAATGGAATCAAAGTCACCCGAAAAGGTGGAAATGAAATGTTTGTCTACTTTGGAGATGAAGTTGCCGAGGCACTGAAAAAGTATATCGAAGTTCGCGCAGGTATTACGCCTGTGGCAGGACACGAACACGCACTCTTCTATTCGGCGCAGAGAAAACGGATCAACGTCAAGACAGTGGAAAATCTGGTGAAGAAATATGCGTCCCAGGTGACGACAACGAAGAAAATTACGCCGCATAAACTGCGTAGTACGTACGGGACGACGCTGTATCAGGAAACAGGCGATATTTATCTTGTTGCAGATGTTCTCGGCCATAAGGATGTCAATACGACGAAGAAACATTATGCTGCCATGGACGATGCAAGGCGCCGTCAGGCTGCCACAGCGGTACGGCTGCGGGAGTCCATGCCGGAGCATGAGGAATAAAAACATATCAGAAACCAAAAGAGGAATCAACAGGGATTATATCCCATTCGTTGATTCCTCTTTTTTATGGAGACGACTTCTCTCCTGCTTTTTTTTAAGTTACTCCGCCTTAATTGCCCAGCGCATTTTCGTTGAACTTGCACGGCTGTTGCGGATGCATTCTTCTTTGGAAGGACGAATGACTTCTTTTGAATATTCGGAATAAATACCGATCTGATACAGTCCCTTCATGGACTTTTTCACAAGCCGGTCTTCGCCGGAATGGAACGTCAGAATTGCCGCTCTGCCGCCCGGAGCAAGAGCATCCGGAAGTTTTTCCATGAATGCTTCCAGAACCTCATATTCGTTGTTTACATCGATCCGCAGTGCCTGGAAGGTGCGGGCGCAGGATTTTTTGATGGCTTCTTTTTTCTCGTCTTTCGGAAGAAAATCCAGTGCTTCAGCGATCAGATCACGCAGTGCAAACGTAGTGTCAATTTTCTTTCCTTTCCGAAGTGCCCGCGTAACAGCCTGGGAAATTTCTTTTGCATACGGTTCATCGGCATTTTCAATGAGCATGCCTTCCAGTTCATCGCGTGCAACCGTGCGCAGACGCTCGGCCGCGGAAATTCCTGCCTCCGGATTCAGGCGAAGATCCAGCGGTCCATCATATTTGTAGGAAAAGCCGCGCTCCGGATTATCAATCTGCATGGAGGAAACACCAAGATCCGCCAGAATGAAGTCAAAGGGGCCGTATTCGGCAGCAACCTGATCAATATTGGCAAAATTCTGATGAAGAATCGTTAAAATCTCAGGGCCGTACCCCTGCGCGGCCAGTCGTTCTTTTGTTTTTGCCATCTCGATCGGATCGACATCCAGCGCACAGAGATGCCCTTTTCCCTGCAGGCATGCAAGCATACGGGAACTGTGGCCGCCGTATCCGAGTGTTGCATCAAGTCCGTTCTGTCCCGGCTCGATCTTGAGAAAATCGAGGATTTCATCTACGAGAATCGGGATATGCATGCCGGCCGGTGTGGATCACATGCTCAATGGTCCCCTGATATTTCTCCGGATTCAGTTCTTTGTATTTCTCATTGTAATTCCGCGGATGTGTGCCTTTGTAGCGGACGCGGCGTTTGTGTTCTTTCTGTTCTTCCATAAAATGTTCTCCTTATACTTCAAATATATTTAATCGAACATGTGCGTTCGAATATTTTCCAGATCAATTGGTTCTCCTGTCATCGGCTGCAGAAAGTGCAGTTTCCAGGCATGGAGCGCGGCACGGGTACCGCCGTCGCGGACTCCGTAGAGCGGATCTCCGAAAAGTGGATGTCCAATAGATGCCATGTGAAGACGGATCTGATGCGTGCGGCCGGTTTCCAGACGGTAGCACACGACGGCCCAGAAAGGATCCTGAAGGACAGACTCGTAGTGTGTAGTAGCCCACAGGCCGTTCCCTTCTTTACAGATACGCATTTTAGTGATACGTTTCCCAGACGGATCGAAAGAATCAGGGTCATCTCCTGGAATTTGCTCCATGGAAAGACGAATGGTTTCTTTTTGCGTTTCTTCGGAAAAGGGATGGTGTACCAGAGCCAGGTATTCTTTTTTCAGCGCGCCGCTCTCCCGCTGCCGGGACAGTCTGGCAGCAGCCAGCTGATTCTTTGCAAATAGTACCAGACCCGATGTATCTTTGTCAAGACGGCCGATGCAGCGGAGTTCAGAAGGCGCTGTCGGTGTTTTTAACAGGGATGCGGCAGCATGTGTCAGGGAATCGGAATAATGGCCGTGGGAAGCGTGGCAGACCATACCGGATGGCTTGTCTGCGACACAGAGATCACTGTCCTCATAGAGAATCCGTACGCCGGCAGAATCACCTGATACCGGCAGAACCTGATCTTCGGAAAGGTGGGGACACTTCTGCTCATATCGAAAAGTGATCGTATCTCCAGTCTGGACGACTGCATTTGTGCGGCAGGAAACACCGTTTTTCTGAATTCCATCCGGAATATATTTGGCATGGCGGATTTCACGTGGTGTCAGGTGCAGAAAACGTTTTAGAATTGTTTCCACCGACAGTCCCCCCTGTTCCGGAAGGACAAAGTGACACAGCTGCTGATAGTCAAATTGCGGCATAAAAGATTTTCTCCTCTTCACAAGTTCACATAATCATTTTATGTAAACTATATAAATACAAACAATTCAGTACGATGATGGTACACTATCTCTAGACAAAAACAGGTTTCACAGATCTCGCAAACCACGTTCTGTTTTACCGATTCGGCAAACAAAAAAATTTTATTTACAGATCCTCTAAGATCACCGTAAACGGCCCATCATTCACCAGTGATACTTCCATCTCAGCCCCGAACACTCCCGTTTCGACAACAGGAACCTGTTCCCGTGCTTTCGCGACCATATATTCATACAGTTCTTCTGCTCTGTGCGGCTCGCCTGCTTCCGTGAAGCTTGGACGGTTTCCTTTTTTACAGTTGGCATACAGGGTAAACTGTGAAACCATCAGAAGCTGTCCATCCACATCTGCCAGGGACTTGTTCGTCTTTCCATTTTCATCTTCAAAAATACGCAGTCCCAGCAGTTTTTTCATATACTTGTCTGCTGTTGCTTCATCGTCCCCCTGGCCGACACCGATCAGAACCAGAAAACCTTTCTGAATCGATCCAACAACCTTCTCTTCCACCGAAACACTTGCTCTTTTTACACGTTGTATAACAATTCTCATCTTTAAAATCCTTTCATAAAATGACCCTCCTCTTATTTTTAAGAGGAGGGTCGTTTCTCCTATGTTCTGTTTTGATCAGATGCTGAAAATCTTGCGGATTCCCGCTTCTTTAACTTCAATTGCCTGTTTGATCATATCTACGGTTCCATCGATACCGAATACACTGCTGTTCAGGCACAGGTCGTAGCTGTCTACCTCGCCCCAGCGTTTGCTGGTGTAGTAATTGTAGTAGCTTGCACGCTGTTTGTCGATCTTTGTGATCTTGTCTTTTGCTTTTGCATCAGAAAGATCATACAGCTTTGCGATACGGCGGATGCGATCCTGCATATCTGCTTTAATAAAGATGCTCAGCACGTTCGGATTTTCCTCCAGTGCATAATCTGCACAGCGGCCTACGATGACACACGGACCGTCCTGCGACATCTTATTGATGGCATC
>OGZF01001526.1_pt1 | contig 13676 bp, 9 predicted proteins | sample 1576771 | NCBI WGS metagenome assembly OGZF01 (sample SAMEA3541536, study PRJEB24748) | human gut metagenome | biome: human gut; feature: human-associated habitat; material: faeces | place: China | collected 2012
GCCGCCGGAGCGGTGCTTAAGCCGTAAGGCGGGAATTGTGCGGTGTTGCCTTAAATTTACCTGAAAGGTGAGGATTATAATATGAACGAACAGCATGTAGCGCGCGTGCGCGCTGAAATGCAGGCGCACGGCCTGACCCAAATGATCATCAGCGACTCCAAAAGCATCTGGTACCTGACTGGTGCCAGTGTGGAGCCGTATGAGCGCCTGATGGCGCTGTACCTGCCGGTGCAGGGCGAACCGGTCATCTTTTTGAACAAGCTGTTCTTTGTGCCGCAGGCCCCCTGCCGCGAAGTGTGGCACACGGACTCTGACAAGCCGGTGGAGCAGATCGCCGAAGTGGTGGACAAGACCAAGACGCTGGGCATCGACAAGGAATGGCCTGCCAAGTTCCTGATCCCTTTGATGGAGCTGTGCCCCGGTATGCCGGTAGTGCTGGCTTCCGACTGCGTGGATGCCTGCCGCGCCGTGAAGGATGCCGAAGAACAGATGCTGATGAAGGAAGCATCCCGCATCAACGATGAAACCATCCTGAAAGCGCGCGACTATGTCAAGCCCGGCATGACCGAAAAGCAGGTTGCCGAGTACATTGACAACGAGTACAAGAAAGCCGGCTGCGAGAGTGTGGCATTTACCACCATCGTATCCTTTGGTGCAAACGCCGCTGACCCCCACCACGAGCCGGACGATACTGTGCTGGAAAAAGGCGAGTGTGTGCTGATCGATATGGGCTGCTGCAAGAACCGTTACTGCTCCGATATGACCCGCACATTCTTCTGCGGGGAGCCGAAGCCGGAGTATGCCGCCATCCATGACCTGGTGCGCCAGGCCAACGAAGCCGCCGAGGCGATGATCCACCCCGGCGTGCGCCTGTGCGATATTGACGCCGCCGCCCGTGACCTGATCACCAAAGCGGGCTATGGCGAGTATTTCAACCACCGCCTGGGCCACTTTATCGGTCAGACCGATCACGAAAAGGGCGATGTGAGCGCCGCCAACACCGATACCGTAAAGCCGGGCATGATCTTCTCCATTGAGCCGGGCGTATACCTGCCGGGCAAGTTTGGCGTGCGCGTGGAGGACCTTGTCATTGTGACCGAAACCGGCTGCGAAGTGCTGAACCATGTGGATAAGCATTGGAGCGTGGTGGGGGTGTGATTGGCCCCAGACCGGAAATGATAAAATTAGAAATTAGGAATGAGAAATTAGAAATTTGAAAAGGGGCGGAAGTGCTTGAAGAGATATGTTGTTCGCTTCCTTGCCGCACGATCCGTACAATAAGGGCAATACCGCATAATTCTAAGTGCCGATACGGCGAGCGAGGTGCGGCAGATGCCAAGCCAAAAGCGCAGATAATACTGGATGCTGCAAAGGTGAGCGCCGCCAGTGGCGGAAACAGCGAACCGAAGCAGGGGCAGCGGTCGCAGAGTGCGAGGGGCTTTTGCCCCCGAAGCACGATGCGGGTACCGCAACCCGACATTATCGAGCATTTTGGCAACGCAGATGCCGTGCCGCAGCTGCCGGAGCGGTGCTTAAGCCGCAAGGCGGGAATTGTGCGGTGTTGCCTAAGATTTATGCCCGTCCGGGGTGTCGGGGACGCCGCCCCTACAACAAATTTGTTGGTTCGTTATACATTCTTAATGAAAAATCGGATTAGGCCCCGGCGGGGTTGGGTGACCCCGCCCTACCGAGAGTTTACAGGTTTGTAACGCGATTTAAAACGATTTGTAGGGAACGGTCTTGACCGTTCCCTACAGAGCAAAAATACATAGAAAGCAACACATGACAACAGGCAGCAGCCCACAAAATAGGGCCGCTGCCTGTTGTTTTTATTTTTTATATTATAATTATATATTATAAAGTTTCTTCGGTTCTTTCTTTTCAAAGAAGGAACAAAAACTCCCGTAAAACACTCACGCACCCGGCAGCAGGGCAACGGCATCGCGCAGGATGGTGAGAGGGTCCTCGCCGCGCAGGACATGCAGGCTGATGTAGGGGCGGCCTACGGCGTTGTAAATCACGCGGTGCGGCATGGCATCCATCATGGCCCCCATCTGCGCCGGGGTCACAACATTGGTGTACAAAATCAGATTGTCGTTGCGCTGCACGATCTCCACAATGCCTGCGCGGGCGGCTGTCACGCGCACCAGGCTGATGTCCACCAACCCCTGCACACTGCGCGGCGGGTCGCCGTAACGGTCAATCAACTCATCCAGTACATCCGTGGCATCGTCACGGGTGGTGATGGCCGCAATCTTCTTGTAGGCTTCGATCCGCCCGGCGGCATCGGGAATGTAGCTTTCCGGCAGATAGGCATCCACCGTAATGTCAACAAGGCAATCACTCTTGTCTGGCGCAGCAGGCTCGCCGCGGGCGGCTGCAATGGCCTGGTTCAGCATTTTTACATACAGCTCGTAACCAACCGCTTCCATGTGGCCGTGCTGGCTGTGTCCAAGCAGGTTGCCCGCGCCGCGGATCTGTAAATCGCGCATCGCAATGCGGAACCCGGAACCAAAAGAGGTAAACTCCCGGATGGCTGAAAGCCGCTTGGAGGCAATTTCCGTCAACACTTTGTCGCGCTGGAAGGTGAAATAGGCATACGCCTTGCGGTTGGAGCGCCCCACACGGCCGCGAATCTGGTACAGCTGTGAAAGCCCCATGCGGTCCGCATTCTCAATAATCAGGGTGTTGCAGTTGCGCACATCCACGCCGGTTTCAATCAGGGTGGTGCAGACCAGCACGTCGATCTCGTTGTCCAACAGCTGTTGCCAAACCGAGGAAATCTGCTCCTCCGTCATTTTGCCATGGGCGATGCCGACCCGCGCACCCGGCACCAGCTTTTGCACCTTGGCGGCGCACTGGTCAATGGTTTCGACTCGATTGTACAGGTAATACACCTGCCCGCCGCGGGCCAGCTCACGCCGGATGGCTTCGGCAATAATGGCATCGTCATATTCCAGCACATAGGTCTCAATGGGCTGGCGCTCAAAGGGCGGCTGTTCAATGGTGCTCATATCCCGGATGCCGGACAGTGCCATGTTCAGCGTGCGGGGGATCGGCGTGGCCGAAAGGGTCAGCATGTCCACCCCGATAAAGTTCTCTTTCAGCTTTTCCTTGTGTTTTACGCCAAAGCGCTGCTCCTCGTCAATGATGACAAGGCCCAGGTCTTTGAACTTTACATCGTCCGAAAGCAGGCGGTGGGTGCCCACCACAATGTCCACTGTGCCGTCTTTCAGGCCGCGGATGGTCTCTTTCTGCTCTTTGGCGCTGCGGTAACGGCTGAGCAGCCCGATGCGGATGGGAAAGGCCTCCATGCGGGCGATGGCCGTGTTGAAATGCTGCCATGCCAGAATGGTGGTGGGGGCCAGGATGGCGCACTGCTTGCCGCCCATCACGCATTTGAACGCGGCGCGCAGGGCAACCTCAGTCTTGCCCACGCCGACATCGCCGCACAGCAGGCGGTCCATCGGCCAAGGCTGCTCCATATCATGTTTGATCTCCGCCGCGCTGGAAAGCTGGTCCGGCGTTTCATCATAGGCAAAGCGCTGCTCAAAATCTCCCTGCCAGGTATCATCTGGTGGGAAGGCATGACCGTGCGCCCTTTTGCGGCGGGCGTACAGCTCAATCAGTTCCTTGGCCATCTGCTCGGTAGCGGCGCGCACCTTCTTGCGGGTCTTGGTCCACTCGGCCCCGCCCAGGCGGCTGAGCTTGACATTCTCCGAATCCCCCGGCGCGGTGTAGCGGGAAAGCAGGTCCAGCTGGGTGACGGGAACATACAGCACATCTTTTTTATCGTACTCAATGCGCAGGTAGTCTTTGGTAACGCCCTGAACCGCCATTCGCTGGATGCCCGCATACCGGCCAATACCGTGGTTCTGGTGCACCACCAGATCGCCCGGCGTGATCTCGGTCAGGCTGTTCAGGGCATCTTTGGCCTTTTTACGCTTTTTCTTCTGGGAGCTGGTTTCGCCAAAGGCACGGCCTGTCAGCAAAGCATACTTGGCAAACGGAAATTCGCACCCAGCGGAAAGGTGCCCCGCCAGAACCTGCACCAGTCCGGCAGCGGGGGCTGCAGCAGCATCGGTGGTAACCAGAATGCCTTTATCGCGCAGGTCGCGTGCCAGACCGGCTGCGGCACGGTCGGTGCCGGCCAGCAGGGTAACGGTATAACCGGCATCGCACAGCGGTTTCAAATCCTCCAGCAGCCCGGCGACTTCGCCATTCCAGGCAGGCAGGGTGTGAGCCGGGGCGTTGATGATATCTTTCAGCGGCTGATCCGGCATGCTGCGGGCAAAGTTCTCGGCACAGATGGTGCGGTAGTGTCCGGTTTTGGACCACAGGTAGCTTGGGTCCGCGTACAGGTTATCCAGCCCGGCGCAGAGGACGCCGTCCAGGATCAGAGATTTCAGTTCCTCGCCCCGGCGGTAGGCGGTCGCGCGGTCGGCTTCCCGGATGGAAGCAGGCTCTTCGGCCACAAGGATCGGGTCGTCAAAATAATCCAGCACGGTGGCGGGATGGGGGTAGCGCACGGCCAGGTATTTGTCCATGTTGACCGGCACGGCACCGCCATCCAGCAGGTCCAGATCGGCGGCCATACAGTCCGCCATGGCGGTTTTCTTTTTGCCGCGCTGCTTGGCCAAAAAGGCCCGAAGCTGCTCGGCGGCATCGGCAGGCTTGCCGAACAGAACTTCCCGCGCGGGGCTCAGGTAAAACTTATCAATGGCATCCTCGCGGCGCTGGGTGGTCAGGTCAAAGGTGTGCAGGGTATCGATCTCATCACCCCAAAATTCCATACGAACCGGCATTTTCTGGTCGGGAGCAAAAATATCCACAATATCGCCGCGCACAGAGAACTGGCCGGGGCCATCCACCTGGGCCCGGCGGGTGTAGCCGGCACCAAACAAAGCGGCCAGCAGGTCATCCCGCAGCAGAGTATCCCCCGCATGGAGGGTGCGGGTGTTGGCGCAGAAATCCTCTTTTGGGGTGGTGAACTGGGTCAGGGCTTCCGCGGGCACAGCCACGGCGCGCAGCCGCCCGCCTACCAGCTCGCCCAGCACAGCCAGGCGGCGGTACTCGTATTCGCGGGCGGTGCCCTCAATGGGGCGCAATACATAGTCCCGCGCCGGGAACACGGCGGCGGGAATGCCCAGCGTGTTCAGGTCAGCAGCAAAGCGGGTGGCTTCGGCCTCGCCGGGGGTCACGATGCATAGCGGCTTATCCAACTGGCGGCACAGCGCGGCATACACCTGTGCGCGGCCGGATGCGGGCAGCCCAAACAGGGCGCATGCACCTTTGCCGGAAAGCGCATGGCTCAGTTTTTTGTATTCGGTTGTGGTGGTAAACAATGCGTCAAACATGGTGCCTCCTGCGCTTGCGCATGATAGGGCGGGTGATGTATAATTTTGAGGATACGAGTAATACGAGAGTTTTTGCCCCTTCTTTGAAAAGAAGGAATCGAAAAAGTTCGGCAGAATAAAGAAATCAAATAATGCTGCAATAAGGAGCAGAATATAGAAAGATGACAAAACATAAAAATGTAGCGCTGGATGAGCTGCGTATTCTGGCGGCGCTGATGGTGCTGGGCGTGCATACCGGGCAGAAAGTTGGCCTGGGGGATGCCGCTGCGGTTGGCGCGCAGGGGGTACAACTGTTTTTTGTGCTCAGCGGGTACCTGGCCGCGGCCAGCCTGAGCCGCCACCCGGAGCCGCTGCCGTATTACCAGCGCCGCATCCGGCGGATCCTGCCGCTGTACTGGCTGGTGCTGGTGCTGCGCTGGCTGTTCGATGCGGTACGCTATCTGGCGGCGGGCGCCAGTGCAGCCCAGCTGTTTGGCCCCGGCGGGCCGTGCGGGCCGGGTTACCTGCGGTACTTTGTATTTTTGCAGATGTGGCTGCCCAGTGATAACTGGATGCTGTGGAACAACCGCAACGTGCTGTGGACGATGAGCGCCTTTGCGTTCTTTTATCTGCTGGCCCCGTGGCTGTACCGGCTGTGCAAACGCTTTTGGGGTGCGCTGGCGTTGCTGGTGGTCTGCCTTGCGGTGAAGGGCAGGATCGGCGGCTTAATTGAAAGCAGTCTGGCGGCTTTCCCGGCAGAAGCCAACATCAGCGAGTTCAGCGCAAAAACGCCGGTCATGACGCTGTACTGCTTTATCTTTGGCATGGCGGCGTTTGCGGCAGTGCGGGAGAACAAGCAGTTTTTATACGGGGCATTCTGCATTCTGCTGGCAGTGCTCACCAACTTCCAGCGGGCGGGGTTCGAGTGCGTGTTTACGGTGCTTGTTCTATTGGCCGTGCAGAACCCGCAGGGCGTTGGCCTGGCGGAAAATCAGAAGTTCGCCCAGGCCGTGGAATTTGTGGGGGCGGGCAGCTTTTGGTTGTACCTGGCCCACCCACTGGTGCTGGAGCTGCTGCCCAACACCGCGATGGGCGGCGCAGCCGCGTGGCTGTGCTTCGCCGGGGTATATGCCGTCTGCCTGATGGTGTGCTATGCGCTGTATACGCTTTTTGTGCGCCGGTATGAGCAGCGCTTTGCATAACCATTGTACTATATTTGCAGCAAAACGGCAAAGTGAATTTTGAGAGAAGCGTTGCATGGAACGACAAATGGCGGGCGGCCCAGATGGGCCGCCCGCTTTGGCATTTGTATGATTGGAAAAGCTGTGCTCTTATCTTGTAGAGAACGTGAGGACGAACATTGTTCGCCCGCGGACGTTGGCCGTATGCAGGGTGGAATATGTGGCAAGACCCGTCATGCGGGACGATGACGAGCATCGTCCCCTACAAATCATTTGCAGCATTTATCACCATCGGCAAAGTTTTCCACAGTGCGCACACCCCTGCAGGTGTTCCATTAAACCACATCCCGTGTAATGATGGATTGCAAATTTGAAGTGAGAACACTTCCTTTGCGGGCATCTTACACAGAAAACAGGAATGGGCGCACACTGTGCGCCCCTACGGAACGCCTATCCGCGCTCAGTGGTTGAATTTATTCTGCGCTTCGCCCAGCTTGCCGGCCATCAACAGGCGGCAGGCGGCTTCCACGTCGGTGTGGCGGCCGGTCACAAGCTTGGCGTCATCGGGCGGGAACTTGCCCAGCACCCAGTCAGCCAGATCATAATCCGGGCGCGGCTTGGCGCCAACGCCAATGCGGATGCGGTAAAAATCCTCGCCGCCGGTGGAAGCGATAATGCTCTTTAGCCCGTTGTGCCCGCCAGCAGAACCGGAGGGCCGGATGCGGATGTGCCCCGGCTCCTGTGCAATGTCATCGCACAATACAATAATGTGGTTGCGCGGGATCTTGTAAAATGCCGCGGCGGGGGCGATGCTCTGGCCGCTCAGGTTCATGTAGGTCAGCGGCTTTAGCAGCATCACTTTGCGGCCGTCCACCTGGGCAATGCCGTAAAGGCCCTGCCATTTGCTTTTGTTGATCTCGCACCCCCAGGCTTCGGCCAACGCATCCAGCGCGGCAAAACCGGTGTTGTGGCGGGTGCCGTCATATTTCGGCTCCGGGTTGCCCAGACCGGCAATCAGCCAGTCTGCCCCGGAACCACCTCCAAATAGTCCCATAGTAAAAATCCTTATAGTAATTTTGTGATTTTAGTGTGCACCAGGGGCAAAGCGTTCCACTGTGTCCCGGATGGTATCCAGGAAGGATTCTGCACCTAAGGTGTTGACCTTGAAAAACACAGCCTGGCTGCCGCCGGATGTGATGGCGGAAAGTCGGATCTGCCCGTCAGCTTCCAGCAGGGTCAGGCTCATGGTAACACGGCCATTGCCAATGGCACTGTAGCGTTCGTATACCCGCACGGCACAGCGGCCGGTGCTGAAGTTGAAATCACTGGAACCTTTCAGCGTGGCCGAAACGCTTTGTTTTACAACAGCGTCCAGCTCGGTCAGGATGGTGGTAAAATCCCCGGTCAGGGTGCGTTCCAAAATGGCCATGGCAGCAATCCTCCTTGCAGCAGGTCAGGGGGCATCAGTCGTTTTTCTTTTCGGCTTCCAGCTTCTGTTTTTTGGCAACGTATTTTTCCAGCTTCTTGGCGCCCCAGGCGGCAACTTCGGCCTGCTTGGCGCGCTCAATGCCCAGGGCACCGTCCGGCACATCGTGGCCGATGGTGGAACCGGCAGCGGTAAAGGCGCGGCTGCCCACCTTGACCGGCGCCACCAGGTTGGTGTTGCAGCCGATGAACGCATAATCGCCGATGGTGGTGCGGTACTTGCCCTCGCCGTCATAGTTGCAGGTTACGGTGCCGCAGCCAAAGTTGCAGTACTTGCCCACATCGGCATCGCCAATGTAAGTCAGGTGGCTGACAGTGTTGCCCTCGGCAAAGTTGGCGTTCTTGGTTTCCACATAAGCGCCCAGGTGCACGCCCTCATCCGTCACGGTGCCGGTGCGCACATGGGTAAAGGGGCCAATCTTGTTGTTGGGGCCCAGATGGCTGTCATAACACTGGCTGGCGTTCACGGTGGAACCGGCCTCAACAATGGTGTTCTCCAATAAGGTATTGGGGCCGATGACGCAGTTTGCCCCGATGACGGTTTTGCCGCGCAGGATGCAGCCCGGCAGGATCACTGCACCGGGTGCAATCTCAACTTCGGGGTCAATAAAAACCTGGTCGCTGATGAACTCCACACCGTTCTGCAGGTGCTTTTCAAAAGTTTCTTCAAAGGCCGCTTTGGCGGCAAGGTATTTGGCTTTCGCTTCGGACATAAAAATACCCCTTTCTGTTTTGGGCCAAAAGAGTATACGGCCCTACAAAAAAGCCCCGGAACAGGGCTGAAGCCTGCCGGGGCGGGATGAATTGAAAAAAGTGTTGCAGGATGTAATAAAATATTGTTTCCCAACTTCTCACCCATTATAATTTACCGCATTTTTGGTCAAATTGCAAGAGCCTGCCCCCAAAACTTTGTGAGATTTTCAGCGAAAATATTCGCCATTTATTTAACAATGTACTGGAAATTCCGGGTTGAGTCTGTTATAATGGACTTTGCAAGAGAGAAGATTCTTATTTTGCGGGTGTGCGCGGCACACCGGGAAGAAACCGTAATTTTGTTGGAGGTAACCTATGAGCAAGAAGTTTTTGTATTTGTTCAAAGAGGGCCATGACGCATTTGGCGGCGACCAGACGACCATGAAGAACATTCTGGGCGGCAAGGGCGCTGGTCTGGCAGAAATGACCCATGCCGGCATGCCGGTTCCTCAGGGCTTCACCATCACCACCGAAGCCTGCACCCAGTACTATGCTGACAACCGTGAGATCAACGATGAGATCAAGGCTGACATCTTCAAGTACATGGGAATCCTGGAAGAGCAGACTGGCAAGAAGTTCGGCGATATCGAGAACCCGCTGCTGGTTTCCGTTCGTTCCGGTGCACGTCAGTCTATGCCCGGCATGATGGATACCATCCTGAACCTGGGCCTGAACGACCAGGCTGTTGAAGGTCTGGCAAAGAAGACTTCTAACCCCCGTTTTGCATATGACTGCTACCGCCGCTTCATCCAGATGTACTCTGACGTCGTCATGGAGCTGGGTAAGAGCTTCTTTGAAGAGCGTATCGACGCTATGAAGGAGCGCAAGGGCGTTAAGCAGGATATCGAGCTGGACGCTGAGGACCTGAAGGAACTCGTCAAGGAGTTCAAGGCCATCTACCTGGAGAAGCAGGGCGAAGAGTTCCCGCAGGATCCGAAAGAACAGCTGATCGGCGCTGTCAAGGCCGTCTTCCGTTCTTGGGATAACCCGCGCGCCAACGTTTACCGCAAGATGAACGAAATCCCCTACGAGTGGGGCACTGCTGTCAACGTTCAGCAGATGGCTTTCGGTAACTCCGGCATGCGTTCCGGCACCGGTGTTGCTTTCACCCGTAACCCCGCTACCGGCGAAAAGAAGCTGATGGGCGAGTACCTGATCAATGCTCAGGGCGAAGATGTCGTTGCCGGCATCCGTACTCCTTCCCCGATCAGCAAGCTGCACGAGGAAATGCCTGAGGTTTACGATCAGTTCGTTGAGATCGCAACCCGCCTGGAAAACTACTACAAGGATATGCAGGACATGGAGTTCACCATCGAAGATGGCAAGCTCTTTATGCTGCAGACCCGTAACGGCAAGCGCACCGCACAGGCTGCTCTGCAGATCGCCTGCGACCTCGTTGATGAGGGCGTTATCGATCAGCGCACCGCTGTACTGCGCGTTGAGCCCAAGCAGCTGGATACCCTGCTGCACCCGCAGTTTGACGCTGCTGCCCTGAAGGCTGCTGAAGCAATCGGCAAGGGCCTGGCCGCTTCTCCGGGATCTGCCTGCGGTCGCGTTGTCTTCAGCGCTGAAGATGCTGAAGAGAAGGTCAAGGACGAAGCTTGGAAGAAGGTCGTTCTGGTCCGTCTGGAAACCAGCCCCGAAGATATTGTCGGCATGCAGGTTTCTCAGGGCATCCTGACCGTCCGCGGCGGCATGACCAGCCACGCAGCTGTTGTTGCACGTGGCATGGGTACCTGCTGTGTTTCCGGCTGCGGCAATGATAACGATGTTGCTATCGATTACGATGCAAAGGTTATCACCATTAACGGCCACACCTTCCATGAGGGTGACTGGATGAGCATTGATGGCTCTACCGGCAACATCTACGAAGGCCAGATCGCTACCGTCGCTTCCACCGAGAACGCTAACTTCAAGCGCTTTATGAGCTGGGCTGACGAAGCACGCCAGATGAAGGTTATGACCAACGCCGATAACCCGCGCGATGCACAGAACGCTGTCGATATGGGCGCTGAAGGCATTGGCCTGTGCCGTACCGAGCATATGTTCTTCGCTGAAGATCGTATTGCTGCTGTGCGTGAGATGATCTGCGCACGTACCGTTGAAGAGCGCAAGGTTGCCTTGGCTAAGGTTGAGCCGTTCCAGGAAGCTGACTTTACCGCTATGTACCGCATCATGGGCGATCGTCCGATGACCATCCGTTATCTGGACCCGCCTCTGCATGAGTTCCTGCCCACCAAGGCTGAGGATATCGAAGCCCTGGCAAAGGATATGGGCATGACCACCGAAGAGCTGAACAACGTTGTTGTCAGCCTGCATGAGTTCAACCCCATGATGGGCCATCGCGGCTGCCGTCTGGCTGTTACCTATCCGGAAATTGCCGAGATGCAGACCAATGCTGTGATCAAGGCTGCCATCAAGGTCTCTGCTGAGACCGGCAAGATGATCACCCCGCACATCATGGTGCCCCTGGTTGGCGAAGTGAAGGAGCTGAAGTACGTCAAGGACGTCATCGTCAAGACTGCTGACAAGCTGATCGCTGACGCTGGCGTTGACATGAAGTACCAAGTTGGCACCATGATCGAGATCCCGCGTGCAGCCCTGACCGCAGGTGAGATCGCTAAGGAAGCTGACTTCTTCAGCTTCGGTACCAACGACCTGACCCAGATGACCTTCGGCTTCAGCCGTGACGATGCTGCTAAGTTCCTGACCGCTTACTATGATACCAAGATCTACGAGAGCGATCCGTTCCAGCATCTGGACCAGATCGGCGTTGGCAAGCTGGTTAAGATGGCTGCCCATGACGGCCGCGCAACCAACCCCAACTTGGGTCTGGGCATCTGCGGCGAGCACGGCGGCGACCCCTCTAGCGTTGAGTTCTGCCACAACGTTGGCCTGGATTACGTTTCCTGCTCTCCGTACCGCGTTCCCATCGCACGTCTGGCCGCTGCTCAGGCTGCCATCAAAAATCCCAGAGCATAAGGCTTTTATAGCGAGCTATCGTTAAAAAGCGAGCATAAAATAAGGCTCACCGTCAATTTTGGCGGTGGGCCTTATTTGTTTGCTCATGTATGAGATGAATTGCGTTTAACACGGAGCTGCTTTCCAGAACCTTCACAGATACACCTCCACGGTCAGGTCGGTCCACGCTGCACGGCGGAACTGGTGGGGCAGCTTGTTGGCTTCACGGTAACGCTTGGCGGTTTCAAAGTCGATGGTGAAGGTGAGGATGGGCTTTTCTGATACAGACATCAGATCAGCACGCTCCTCTTTGGACTTCTTGCAGCCGGTGTTCAGCTTCCAGCGGTAGGAGTAATCGGCAATGGGGGACCACTTCAACGAACTGCTCGATCAATTCGGGAGCAAGACAGGCACCGTGTACATTATGAGAACAGAATTTCCGTTCAGATGAGGCAGCAAATCAGTTTCCAGATACCGCTTAAACCTCTCCACAGTCGTTCCGCCTGAGAAAGTCGTATAGCGTAGTGTCCCATCCAACTGAATCGATGACAGAATGGTCGTGTTCTTGGGCTTGGAAAGTGGTGCGGAATCAACAGCTCTGCTTCCTCCAAGCGAATAGGCATAAATGCTTCGATGGGTCGCATCGCGGGCAGCATTAACCAAATTGCAAAACGCTGCAATGAAAATAAGTCAGTTCATACCAATGATGTGGAGCAGCTGCGCCGAGAATTTCTTGAACTGAAAGCCGACTATCCGATATATCTGTTATCAGCGGTCGCTGAGGAGCGGACCGCCCAAATGCAACGCTCCCAATGTGAAGGCATGGAAGCTCGAACTGATGGCACGAGAAATCTATAAAACAATTTGACAGGATCACCGGCAGGAGATTTTGGAAGAATATCGGCGGAAACCGGAAAACGGAGCTACCAATATTGAAAAGATAGAGGAAGCACTCAGCTGGCAAGAACCGTTTCCAAACGGTGAGATTAGCCGGGAATTTCTGGATAGATTTGTGCCGAGAATCTTCTCCATCGATGGACAAAAGTTCATCTGGGAACTAAATCTACTTCAAGAGTCATGCACCGTTCAATGCAATGTGCGCGGAACGTATAATTATCATTCGATTTCGGCGGAAAGAATCATGCCGGGAAAAACGAAATCAGAGAAAGGAGATGGGGCCGTCAATAGGATACTTGAGGATGCAAACAGTACGCGCTTTTGGGTACATGCCTATGATGACGACCCAAAAAGCAGGTTGCTATCAAGAGCTCCCGCAAGCAATCTTGCTTACCCTGCCTGATATGCACCCAGGGCAATGGGCTAGACCTGGATAATCTGTTCATAAGATAATGATTCTCCAGCCGCGGGCAACGGCGGCAGGAAAATTTTTATGCCCGAACGATGGAAATACCGCGCTCCGATAAAATCACAAAACAAAAAGTGCCCACCCCACATGCGGCGGATGACATGCCGTTGTGGGATGGGCACTTTTTGATTGTTGGCAAATGTTCTGAGGGAAAGGTGAGAAATGTGAAAAAATATTTTATTCATGCACCCGCTTGGAATGGAGGGCCTTTTCAAGATCTTCCTGGCGGAGCTATTCTTAGCTGCAGCCGCAGGCACCGCAAATATAGCGGTCTGCCGGAATGTAGATGAAAATTGTTGGGTCATACGGGATGTTGCTGCCTGCATCGTAAGCATCGGCATGGCCGTCGATCACAAAAATGTCTTTGCTGCCGCATTTGGGGCAAATGTGGGTATTTCCATGGGGGAGGCTCATTCCTTTTTACGGTATATTGTGACAGATAGCTGTGCGGCCGCTGACCAAATATTGGAAAAAGCAGGGAAATGCCTTAAGGCAATACCGCACAATTTCCGCCTAACGGCTCAAGCACCGCTCCGGCGGCTGCGGCACGGCATCTGCCGCACCTCGCTCGCCGTATCGGCACTTAGAATTATG
>OGZF01001530.1_pt1 | contig 13640 bp, 7 predicted proteins | sample 1576771 | NCBI WGS metagenome assembly OGZF01 (sample SAMEA3541536, study PRJEB24748) | human gut metagenome | biome: human gut; feature: human-associated habitat; material: faeces | place: China | collected 2012
GAATTCTGCGCAACCCCAGCCATGCGGGAATACCAAGCGTCAAGCGCCATCAGCGTCATCACGCCATCGACGAAAATGAGTATGAAACAGACCAGCGTCAACGAATAGCGAATCTTCCACGGAATACGCTGGATCAATCGCAATAATCGCGGCAGAATCAACTTGACCCAAACCAAGCCAAGGACGCCCCAGAAGAACATGTATTTGCCGGATGTACGCCCGTCAATCGAAAGCCATTGCCCCGTGTAATCCCATGCGCGAATACCGAACGCGGCCTGCATGAACCAGCTGGTGAAATATTCGAACGCGCCACCGATCACCGCGCTTGAGCAGAAAATCAGCAACCAATTCGACTGCCACAAATGGTTGAGCAACACGGTGACGATCACCACGCCGAAACCATAGATGGGCGAGAACGGCCCCCACAGGAAGCCTGCGCGATCCTGGTATTCGCCGAACAGCACGAAATGGTAGATGGTCTCGATCACCAAACCGAACACACAACCGATGGCGAACAACCAGAACAAATTGAAGAAATCCAGCGAAATATAGCCCCTGCCAGTCAAATCACGGCCAGCCATACCCTGGGAAGCGGCGTCTTCGTATGCGCTACGGGCATCCATACGTCGCAACGCGAACTGGAGACGACGTTCCTCACGCAGCGACGGATCGGCAGTGACATGCAGGGCTATGAGCACGACAAGCTGGATAGCCGGGCCGATCAAATTCACACCAAGTCCCTGCAATGCCAGCGACAGCAAGCCTTCGGCAAGGGTGAGCGGAATCATCAGATACGTCCATTGCGCGATATGCCGACGCTTGTTCATAATGAGCATCACGCCGAACACCGCCAGACACGCGGTGGCGACCAGCAGCACGGCCGCGTGAACCACCGACAGAATCGCGGTGAGGCTGAGCGCATCGAACGCCACTTTGCCGGAAAACACCGCGCGAATCGAGTACAGGCACGCCAACACAATGAACGGCAGCGTCACCACGCCTTCAATAAGCATGACGATGCCGTAAATGCGAACGATTAACGGCAGACGACGGTCAGCGGGATTGCCGACTTCGCCAGTGCCCTGCTTTCCGCCTTCTTCGATAGCCGCGATTTCGGTTTCGGCGGCAATCGCCTTGATTTCTCCATCCGTCTTGCCCGCGGCGGAATCCTCGGATCGTGATTCAGATTGTGCGGTTTCGCTCATATGCCGCTCCTTCCTTCAGCCCACGCTACCAAACGTAGGCAATATCCGCCGCAAGAAAAGCGATTCAAGTGCGATCATTGGCGGACGCGAGCAAAAGAGGGGGACGTCAGCTGGCTGCAATCGCCATTCGCACACCACCTTTCGCACACGTCCGCAAGAAATGGCGATGCATAGCGCATCGTGAGCGAATGGGGGTATAAATACGGACGGAAAATAGCGATTTATTACCACCTTTCGCTCACGGACATACAGAAATGGCGATTTGTCACGGACGTGAGCGGAAGGGGCTACGTCAGCCGGCGATGGTTTTGCCGAGGCTTTGCCGCAGTACTCGACCCGATTTCCGTCATCCATGAAACGCGATGGCGATTGTCCAAGAGCACGGTATACGATACGAACCGCGTAGCGCTACGGAACACGTATCGCCATATAAGGGAATTGATTCGCCAAACCGGAGAGACAATGCACAACGTACTGCAGATCCTGCGCCGTGACTTCAAACGATTGGTCACCGTACCCGCCGCGTGGGTGATTATGATCGGCCTGATTCTCATTCCCCCGCTATACGCATGGTTCAACATCTACGGGTTCTGGAATCCCTATGGCAACACGGACAGCATCAAAGTGGCCGTGGCCAACATGGACAAAGGCACAGACAACGCGCTGCTTGGCAAAGTCAATCTCGGCGATCAAATCGAAGGCACGCTGAAGAGCAACGACCAGCTCGGCTGGGAGTTCATGGGCAAAGCCAACGCGATGGAAGCGGTGGAGTCGGGCGACTGCTACGCCGCAATCGTCATCCCTTCCGACTTCAGCGAAGATCTGGCCAACGTCGTCACCAACAGCAAGCATCGCCCCACGCTCGAATATTACGTGAACGAGAAGGCGAGTCCGATTTCGCCGAAAATCACCGACCAAGGCGCGACCGTGGTCGACCGCACCGTCAACAACACCTTCGTCTCCACCGTCAGCGACGTGCTCGTCAAAGCCGTCAACTCAGCCAACGGCACCATCAGCGGCAACACCAACACCATCGCCAACGAAACCATCGGCGAACTCGACAACACCAAGCGGAACGTAGGCACGATCCGCTCCGCAATCGCGGATCTCGACACCCAGTTAGCCAATGTGCCACAGCAGACAAAAGCAGCACGCAATGCCCTGAACGACGTGCAGCTGGCCGCGGCGAGCGCAGGCAGAGGACTAGCAGGCGCATCCACCGCCATCGGCACAGCGCAAACCCAGCTCAACACGCTTTCGTCCAACGCCAACAGCGCGCTGGAAACCGGATCCGGACTTGTTTCCCAAGCGACGGCGCAATCCACAGCCAGCATCAACCAGATTTCGTCGGCGGTATCCGCGGCAAGTGGATCGGCGCAGCAGGCGGTGACCGGCATGCAAAACATCACCGACAGCAATGCGAAACTGCTCGAGAAGCTCAAATCCGCCAGCGACAACGCGCAATACCAGCAAATCATCAGCAAACTGGAGAATACCAACAACACGGCAGCCGGAACACTCGTCGACCTCAAAACCCTGAGCGAGAACACACAGGCCACAGCCGGCAGCGTATCCAAACTGTCCACCGATTTCAACATAGGCACGCAGAACTCGCTCAAAAGCGCAGGCACGGCGCGCAACGCCATCAATTCAGGCGCACTGCCGCGACTGAATTCCGCGCTGGGCTCGCTGGCTGGGACGGCCGGAACACTTGCCGGCACCGTGACCAGCCAGGACAGCGTGGTCAGGCAAACCAACATCGTGCTCGACCAACTCGACCAAGTGGCGTCAGACGCCCGCATCGGCCTTGAGCAAACCGACCAGCAGCTGGCGAAGATGGAGACGAAGCTCACCACCGTCAGCACCGACCTGAAGGCGCTGGGCACTGCGGATCTGCTCGCATCGTTGACCGGCAGCGGTTCGCTTGACGCGGATAAGATCGCCTCGTTCATGGAGTCCCCGACCGTAATCGACACGAAGAACGTGTATCCCGTCAACTCCTACGGCTCCGGCATGGCTCCGCTGATGACCAATCTGGCACTGTGGGTGGGCGCGTTCGCCTTTGTGGTGATCTACAAAGTGGAGGTGGACGACGAGGGGCTTGAGGGTCTCGATCCGACCGCAACCGAAAAGTATCTGGCCCGATACCTGTTGCTCGGCACGATGGGCGTCATTCAAGGCGCGATCTGCACCGTTGGCGATCTGATACTCGGCGTGCAGACGGCTTGCGCGCCACTGTTCATACTGACCGGCATGATCACATCGCTGGTATATCTGAGCATCACGTACGCGCTGTCCACCACGTTCATGCACATCGGCAAGGGCCTGTGCGTGGCGTTGGTGATCGTGCAGATTCCAGGCGCTTCCGGCCTGTATCCGATCGAGATGATGCCGAAGTTCTTCCGCATGGTCTATCCGTTCGTGCCATTCAGCTATTCGATAGACGCATTCCGCGAGACCATCGCCGGCTTCTACGACGGCCATTGGATCAAGGCGATCGGCACGCTGCTGCTGTTTGCCGGCATGGCGTTCGTCATCGGCCTGGTGGTCCGTCCTCTGTTGGTCAACCTCAACCGACTCTTCGCCCGCGAAATCAAGGAAAGCGACATGATTATCGGCGAGGAAGTGGAGCTTCCGGAACGCGGATACAACATGTCCCAAGCCATTCAGGTGCTGGCCGACAAAGGCGGCTACCGCGAGGTGATCGAGGAACGCGCAAGTCGGTTCGCGGAACTGTACCCGAAACTCAAGCGCGGAGCTCTGGTGATCGGATTCGTAGTTCCGGTAACTCTGGCGGCGGTGTTCTCGTTCACCAACGGAGAGAAAGTGGTGGTACTGGCCACGTGGGTCGTCTGGATTCTGCTCATCATGGGCTTCCTCATGGTCATCGAATACATGCGCGATAATCTGAACCGTCAAGTGGAGCTCGGCCATTTGAGCGATGAATCGATCCAATCCATGCTGGTGGAGCGCCAAGCGGCACGCATCCGTCGCAAAAAGCGGGCGCAACAGGAACGGCGGAACAGACTGCTGCGCAAAACGCGGAGACGCACCAGCGGCAAACGCACGACATCCGATAATCGCAATACCAGCGTCATCAAAGAAACGACGGAAAACGTGACGGGCGTCAACCACAATGAAGATGACGGAATCGCCATACTGGTGCAGAAAATGCAGAAAATGCAGACGACCGGTCCAAGCGCCGCCGCGAACGATGCCGCCACGGACACCGCCGAGACCGCCGAGACCGCCGAGACAACCGAGACAACCGAAAACAACGAAAACAACGAGGAAAGGAGCAACGCATGAAAACCATCTGGAAACTGTTCGTCGGCGACATCCGGCGAATCACCAGCAACGTCGTCTCCATCATCATCGTCATCGGACTCGTTGTGATCCCCGGCATCTTCACATGGTTCAACGTGGCCGCCAGCTGGGACCCGTTCGCCAATACCGGCAATCTGAAATTCGCCGTAGCCAATGAGGACGACGGATACCGGTCCGACCTCATTCCAGTGAAGATCAACATCGGCGACCAAGTGGTTAACACGCTGCGTTCCAACGATCAGCTCGACTGGACCTTCACCACCAAAAAAGAAGCCATCAACGGCACCAAATCCGGCAAATATTACGCAGCTGTGGTGATTCCAAAGAACTTCAGCACCCGTATGATGACGTTCTTCGCATCCGATGGCAACCACGCCGAAATCGCCTACTACAACAATGAAAAGAAGAACGCCTTGGCTCCGAAGATCACAGGCCAAGGCGCCGATACGGTCAGCGCGCAGGTCAACGAGACGTTCTCCGAAACACTGACCAGCACCGCGCTGAGTGTGGCATCGCAGCTCGCCAACCAACTCGACAAGCCAGCCGCGCAGGAACAACTCACGCAGTTCAACGGCAATATCAGCGACTTCGCGGAAACGCTCACCGACGCTTCCGGAACGCTCCGCACGTTCAGCACGCTAACCCAAAGCGCACGGCATCTGCTTGAGTCCTCCGACGGTCTGATCGCCAATGTCAGCGGCAATGCGAAAAGCGTAGGAACAACACTCAAGCAAGCCGGCAGCGGCGTGGAGGATCTGACGGGCGCGTTGAAGACCGGCACCACCGCGCTGGGCACAGCTCTGACTGATTCCGCCAACAGCTTCACAGCCATGGAAGCAGATGTGGACAGCCTATTCGGCAATGCGGGCACGCAGGCCGGCAACACCGCCAACGCATTACGCAACCAGGCCACGAACATCAGCAAGCAGGCGCAAAGCTACCAGCAGATCTATGATTCGCTCGACGCGCTCAGCGCAAACGAAAAGCTGCCGGAAGCGGTGAGGAACGCCATCGACCATCTCAAAACCAACGTCGGCACCACCATCACACAGCTCAACGACCTAGCATCGGCGCTGAATGGCAGCGCCGACAACATCGACGCCAAAGTAAGCGATACCACGGCCGAACGTGCGGAGATCAAGAAACTGGCGCAGCAGGCGGCAACGTCCGTCAGTGGCATCAAAACCGACTATGAGAGCCAACTGAAACCGCAACTTGACGATATCGCCACGTCCATTACCAGCACCACCACCGCGCTCAATGCCACAGCGGCCGATCTGAAAGGCGCGCTGGGCAATCTGAACGGCACCACCAAGACCGCGGATAAGAATCTGACCGCCATCAGCAGCGTGTTGGATTCCACCGCCGATAGTCTGGCCGGCGCGGGCAAAAAACTGGGCGCATTCACAGGAACATTGACCGATGCGCTGAACAGCGGCGATATGAGCGCCGTCAAAGATGTGCTCAGCGATAATACCGACTCGTTGGCCGCCGCGCTTGCAGCCCCTGTAAAAGTGAAACGCAACGCGGTGTTCCCAGTCAAGAATTTCGGTTCGCAGATGGCACCGTTCTACACGATCCTGCCACTGTGGGTCGGTTCGCTGCTCATGGCAGTGACGCTCAAGACCACCGTCTCGCGTAAGGTGCGCAAGGAACTCGGCGACCCGAAACCGCATCAGCTGTTTCTCGGACATTACGGTGTGTTCGGCGTGATCGGACTATTGCAGAGCACGTTCTCCTTGGGAGGCAGTCTGCTGTTCCTCCATGTCCAGGCGGTGCATCCGCTGCTGTTCATGCTGTCCGGCTGGGTGAGCAGCCTAGTGTTCTCGTTCTTCACCTACACGCTCGTGGCCAGCTTCGGCAACGTCGGCAAAGCCATCGGCGTGCTGTTTCTCGTCATGCAGATCTCTGGAGCGAACGGCGCATATCCGCTGGCCGTGCTGCCGAAAATCATCAGCGGCATCAGCCCGTTCCTGCCTGCGACGCATTCAATCACAGCAATGCGCGCGGCGATCGGCGGAATCTACAGTAACGATTACTGGTTTGCGATTGGCGCGCTACTGCTGTTCATTCCGCCGCTGCTGCTGATAGGCCTGTTACTGCGCATTCCACTGGTCAAGTTCAACCATTGGTACGTAAGCAAGCTGGAAAGCACGAAAGTGATCGCGGCATGATGGGCGGAACCACGCAAGAGGGCACGCGAAAGACGGTGCAAAAAACCACGCAGGAAGACGTCGGCACAGTACGTGGCCGACGTGAGCGATTACGGGAGCAAACCGACCGCAAAATCATGAAAGCCACATTGGGGATAGTGATTTCCGATGGTATCGGAGCGGTGACCATCGAAGAGGTCGCACGACGTTCAGGGGTAGCAAAGACCACAATCTACCGACGCTACCGAAACGCCGACGATTTATTGCAACGCATCCAACCGGAAGTTGCCGGACTACCGAATTTCAACGATTTGAAGCCGTCGCGGAGCGGACTGGCCACCATGCTGCGACGCATCCAGGACTGCTTCGACAGCGAACTCGGATTGAAAGCCGTGGGCGTGGTGCTGTCTTCCGACAACGCCACGCTGAAGGCGATCGCAGCACAAGTGCTGGCGCCGGCCGAAGAACGGTTCGTGGGGTTCATGGAACGTGGCATCGCCGACGGAGTGTTTCAAAACCGTTTGGACTACACGTTCCTGTTCAGCACGGTGCTGGGTTCCATGCTGGCTTGCAAAGCGTTGGCGGGACAGGAAGCCGGAGGGGAACGGCAATCCGGCAAGGAACGCAAGTCTGATTCCTGGGCCGAGAACATGGCCACGTTGCTCTGGCCGAACGTATGCGCCGAATCCGCACGGTAACCACAGGAAAACCGTCCGCACCGACGCAAGACGGGCATGCCGTGTCGGTTTCAGAAGGAATGGGCTATTGGATTGACGCTTCCTGACGCGCCACTTCCAACGCCTTGTTGAAGGCTTCGGAGGTCCAGCTGGCACCGGCGAGCTTGTCGACTTTAAGGTCCTTCAACGGCTTGCCGACCACCGCGTCCGGCACGGCTTTGGCGAAGTCGTTCTGATGCTTTTTGGAGATGGACGTGAACGGATGGCCGACGATCTTCACGGCCGTCACGTTCTGGTCCTTAACGGTCAGATGCACGTCGATGGTGTCCTCGCCGACCGGCCCGTACTGGCCGTTGATCGAATAGTCGCCATCCGCGTAGTTGCCGGTGTCCTGCTTGTCGGATGTTGCGGAATTCGCGTCGGCACGGTTTTTGGTGGCGTCGCCGTCGTCTGCCGTGTCGCCGGACGCCTTGCCGTCGGTTTTCGACTTCTCTTCCTGCGATTGCACGCTTTCGCCGGAATTGCCGGCGTATTCGTCGTCCATCGGCGTGGCTTTCGGCTCGCCGCATGCCGACAGCAGCGCGATGCTCGCCGCGGACAGTGCGATGACTTTGACTGCGTTCGATTGTGCGGTGCTCATGCCTGCTCCCCTTTCGTGACGTCGGGCTCTACGTCCGTATCGTCGGCAACGCCAGCCGCAACGGCAACGTTGGCCGCGTCCGTATCGCCGGTTTTCGCGGCTTTCGTGGGGTCGGCGAACGAAATCGCAATACCCCCGTTCTGCGCGCCTTCCGCGGCGGAACCGGTGAATGCGGGCTTGCCGCCGGCCGCTTCGTACGCGCGTTTCGCCTCCTCGTCGTTCCACTGCTCGCCGACGAGCACACCATGGTTGAGCATGATCTCGCGTTGTGCGCAGGAGGCGACGAGCGCGTCATGCGTCACGACGATGATCGTGGTGCCCTGCTCGTGCAGCTGGCGGAACAGGTCGAGCACGATCTTCTCGTTCTTCTCGTCGAGGTTGCCGGTCGGCTCGTCGGCGAGAATCAGCTTCGGGCAGTTGATGAGCGCGCGGGCGATGCACACGCGCTGCTGCTCACCGCCGGACAGCTGGCCGGGCAGGTGATGCGCACGCTCCTTCAATCCCACTCGTTCCAGCGCTTCCATCGCCTGCTTCTCATCGACTACAGAATGGTAGTATTGCGCCACCATCACGTTCTCCACCGCCGTCAGATGAGGCACGAGGTAAAACTTTTGGAACACTAGTCCTATCATGTTCTTGCGCACGTCGGCGAGCTGGCGGGCGTTCAAATCCTCCAATCGCCGGCCTTCAAGCATGACGGAACCCTTCGACGGCGTATCCATGCAGCCGATCATGTTCATCAGCGTGGTTTTGCCGGAACCGGACGAGCCGACAATCGCCAGCCATTGCCCTTGCGGAACGGTCAGACTCAGGTCGTCGACGGCGTGCAGATCGCCGTAAATCTTGGAAATGTGGTCGAGTTCCAGCAGCATATGTTCGTTGTCCATGATTATTCCTCCCTCAAAACGATGGCGGGGTCGATACGGGTGGCGCGGCGGACCGGCGGAATGGAGGCGATGACGGCGATCGCCACGGAAAGCAACAGCGACCCAACGCAAAGCAGCCAGTTGAGGCCGAGCGCACGGCCGAAAACGGTGGAGCACAGCACACGCGCCAGCACATAGCCGATAGCAGTGCCGAGCAGACCGCCGATCAAGCCGTAGATGCCGGATTCCACGTAGAATTCGACGCCGATGGCGCGTGAATCGGCGCCGAGGGCCTTGCGCAGGCCGATTTCGTTGCGACGCTGGCTCACAATGGAGCTGATGGTGGTGCCCACGCCGACGAGCGTCAGCACGAGCACGACGAGCGAGACAATCCAGAACAGGGTCTGCAGCATGGCGATGATGCGGGTGTCGGACGAGGTGATTCTGGTGACGGTCTGCGCTTTGACGGCGCTGTTCGGGTTTTTGTCGGCACTGCGATTGATGTTGTTGACGATGTCGTTGAGCTCGTCGCCCATGGCGTTCACGGAGTATTCGACCACGTCGGCGCCGCGCTTGGAACCGGCGAGTTTGGCCACGTCCGCGGTGGTGGCGTAGATGATGGAATCCTCGTTGCCGCCGGTGTCGACGATGCCGGCGATACGGAATTCGGTGCCGTTGTTATCCATGATGTCGGACGAGACGCGGCCGTTTTCCGTGGCTTGCGTGGTCTGTTCGCCTTGCGTAGTTTGCGTACTCTGCGTGCCCTGCGCGGACGATTCTGCCGTTTCAGTTGATTCGTCCGAATCGGATTTTGCGGACGCGGAAGAAGACGCTGAAGCAGACGCGTCGGCGGCGCGGTAACCGATGGTGACACGGCTGCCGACTTTCACGCCGAGCGCGTCGGCGACGTCGCGGCCGACCATCACGTTGTCCGAGCCGGGCCAATCGCCCGTCACGTTCCAATGGCGATTGAGCGCGCGGACGGCTTTCACGTCCACGCCGGCGATGGTGTACGGCGCGGAATTGATGCGCACGCTCTCATACCGGTACGCAGCTGATTTCACGCTGTGTCCGGCGCCGATGAGCGCCGTCACGTTGCGTACGGTTGCAGTATCGATGCCTTGCGATTTGCCCGTTGCGGACGCGGGCGTGACGATCAGGTTCGCGCCGTACGCGCGCATTTCCTCGTTCATCTGCTGCGGCACCGCGACGCACACGGATGCAAGGCAGAACAGCGTGGCCGCGCCGACGAGCGACGCGATCACGGCCATCATCGCACGGGAGCGACGGCGGAACACCGCGCCCCACAGCATGGTGAAGAACATCTTGCGATTCGTCATCGCACACCCCCTACGAAAGCCAAGCACAACTCACCTACCATGCAGCACCTCCGCCGGACGCAAGCCCAGAATCGCCCGAATCGACGAAAGCGAGGCCACGAGCACAGTGACCGCCAGCAACACGAAAACCAACACGAACACCATCGGACGCATGGTGATGCCCGAGCCGAACACCACGTGCCCCACGATCTGTGCAACGCCCGAGCCAAGCAGCGCACCGGCAATCGCACCAACCAGCGAAATCACCGCCGTTTCGGCGAGCATAAGGCGCGAAACCGCACCGTCCGTGGCGCCGATCGCCTTCAACAGCGCCAATTCCGAACCGCGTTCGCCAATCGACGCGGCCATCAGGTTTGCCACGGCGATCGCGGCGGCAACCAGCGACAGCACGGTCATCAGCACCATCACCGCCTGCGTCTTGTTCAGCACATCGCCCTGCAGCGCGGCCACCTGGCGCACCTGCTTGGCCACCGCGCCCGGCAGCACCTCTTCGATCTGGTACGCGATCGACGACGGATACGCGGTGCAATACCACGTCTCCCACTCGTCCTGCGTGAGCGCGTTCGGATTCTTCGACGCCTTGCGCGCGAGGTCGTTGTCGGGCGTGGTGAGCGCCTTGACTTCAATCTTGTCGATGGAATTCGGCAGATTCGCAAGCGTTTGCGCGGCGATGGACGGCATATAAATGGCGCTGTTGTCGGAATCGCCCGAATCGAAGATGCCGACGATTTTCACTTTCACGCGATTGCGTTCGGTGGAGGATTTGCCGGTTTTCCCGGTACCTCCGTTCGTATTGTCGTCCGCACCGACGGCGATCGTCTTGTCGAGCGTAACGCTGTCACCGACGTTCACGCCCAGTTTCGCGGCGAGCGCGCTGCCGACCATCGCCTGCTCGCTGTCGTCTTTCGGCCAGGTTCCGTTGATTTTCCACCATGAGCGCATGCCGTTCATGCCGGCCACGGTGGACTCGCCGGAGTCCATGTGCAGGGTTTTCGCGAACCACGTGCCCACGATCGGCACGTTGGTCGCCTTGCATTTCGCCGCGGAAGCAGCCGCACCTGACGCACCAGCCGTTCCAGCAGAGCCAGCCGAACCAGCCCCCGAACCGACACACCCCGCATCCGCGTGGATGTTCAATTCCGGCGCGAAATTGGTGATGTTGAACGCCCAGAAGATGGTCTTGATCTTCTGCGCGTCCGACTCCTTCAGAAACGCGGTCGGGTCGGCGCTGTCCGCCGCAGCCGAGCCGTCGGAAGTGGAACCCCCGTCCGAACCGGACGAACTACCCGAAGCCGAGCCAGCAGAATCGCCGGTATTGTACAAATCGCTCACCACAGCGTCGGACTTCGGCTGCACGACGATATTCGAACCGTACGTGCTCAGCTCCGCGTTGAGCTTGTCGCCCACGTCGAACACCACGCCGAGCATGGCCACGCTGACGGTGGCGGACAGGCACACGGTGACGGCGATGAGCAGACGGCGTTTGAACTGCCGGCTGAACGAGCGAAAGATCATTTTCAGGAAGAACATGGCACCCCCTTACCTTTCTCGGCGCTCACTGGAAATGGCTCGACAGCGCGTCGAGCGTGGACGTTTGGATGACGATTTTGCCCGGCTTGACCTGGTAGTCGAACGGTATCGGGTTGCAGCCGCCTTTGAAGCCGATGGTGGCGAGGTTGATGGCCACATCGCACTTCTTGCAGATGATTTTGCCGTCCTTCTCGTAGTAGCCGGCGTCGCCGCAGTTATCGCACGCGTCGAGGCCGACGCCGTACGCGCCGCCGTTCTTCTTGATGATGATGAATCGCATGGAGGTGCCGTCCTTCGCGCGGTATTCGAAGCGGTGCAGGTGGCCGTCGGAAATCTGGCTGAATTTGATGGTGGCCACGCCGTCGGCGAGCGAGTAGTCTTCCGGCGGCGACAGCGTGACGACTTTCTGCGTTTGCGCGACGCCGTACGTCAGGGCCACGGTGACGCAGATCATGGCGACCAGGCTGAACGCGCCGGCCGCTTTCGCGCGGCGGCGGAACGCGATATGCGTGCGTGCGATCGCCTCGTTGGCGCCGGTCGGCTTGACTTTGAAGCCCATGACGATGCTGGCGATTGCCGGAATGGCGAAGACGAGCGCCATTGCGATGGTCAGGCTGCGCTGATGGTTGATGCCCCACACGAGCGCGAGGAAGGCGGCGGTCGGGAAGCTGACGATGCGTTTGGATTGGAGGATCTGCGCAAGGTCGGTGAAATGCTGTGCGAACAACAGCGCGACCAACAGCAGCACCGCCGTCGTGAACGACCAGCGGACGGCGGTGGAACGCATCGTACGGAAGATAAGCGCGGCGATGATTGCGACGGCAGCGCCCAAAACAAAGCCGAGCGCGCGCAACAGCATGTCGGAAGTGAAGATGGGATCGCCCGGCTCGACGAAGATCGTCAGTCGCAGAATCACGTCGGGCAGCGCACGAAAGGTGGTGGCCGCGATCGCAAGCGCCGCAACGAGATTCGCGATGTCGAGCAGCGCACGGTGGTTGTGCCAGTCGGCGGTGATGCGGCGGGCGAACAGGACGATGACGAACACGGCCACGTCGAGGATCACGCAGCACCACAGGGTCGGATAGTTGACGAACGTGCGTTGCGTGATGACGGCGGTGGCGCGCAGCGCGGCGAATACGACTGCGCCGGCGAATCCAACAACGAAACCGGCCAGCCGCCAGTACGCGCTCAGAGGCTTGTCACGCCCCTCACCGACGGTGAGCATGACGCTCAACGCCATGACGAGCAGCGCCGGCGCCAACACCCCCTGCAACACCGTCACAAACTGCAGCAGCATCCCAAAATCCTTTCATCCAAAAACCCAACTCAAAGAGCCCAACGATTCCCATTCCGCCCCATCCCAAAGAGTCCCACCCCTCTCATCCCTCCCCTAAAATGCGAGGATTTCCCGGACCCCCTCCACAATCGCAGAGGTGAATCCATCCCCCTAAACGCGAGAGAGCGGTTTCGGTATGCATTGCCCGACCGTAAGCTTGGCCGAACGGCCTTGAGTGTGTCGGGTAATGCATGCCGAAACCGCGAACGGGCTACGCTAGGAGATCACCACTCCTGCGGCGTATAGTTCCAGTCCGGGAAGGTGACCTCGATCGGTTCCGTCCAGAAGCGTCCCTTCACACCCGTCTCCGGATCGACGTGCAGCATCCAGCCCTTCTTCTCCGGGGATTCGATCTTCAGCACGAGCTTGTACGCGCCGGCCTTGTCGAGCTTGACGTTGGCGCCGTAGTGCGGGCCGTCGGAGGCGTTCATCTGCATGAAGGTTCCGGAGGCGACGGACGCGTTGGAGGTCTTGTCGATGATGTCGTAGTTGACGGTCAGGTCCGGCACGAAATCGCCCTTGCCGTAGCCGAGTTCGGTGCCCTTCTGGTTGGCATGGATGTCGGC
>OGZF01001542.1_pt1 | contig 13581 bp, 11 predicted proteins | sample 1576771 | NCBI WGS metagenome assembly OGZF01 (sample SAMEA3541536, study PRJEB24748) | human gut metagenome | biome: human gut; feature: human-associated habitat; material: faeces | place: China | collected 2012
GACGGCAAATTCGATAAAGCCCTGGCTCATGGCCTTGTAGCCGAAATCACGAGCCGAATTGCTGGAAATAAGGCCGGCAGTGGCTTTGCCGTGGGCATGACGAATGAACTGCTCATTAATAAGATTAAAGAATGGGCGGGAAATGACCCGGGCAAAGCCCAATGGATTAGCGCAGCCCTGGGTGCTACTATCAATGCGGCTGCCGGCAAGAATATCCAGACAGGCGGTGCTACGGCACAGTATGGAACGAAATGGAATGATGAACTTGCTGCTGAGGTTTATGCTGCCGCTCTTCTTTTAGAGGATGGCGCAGGAGAAATCGCAGGAGCAACGGTAGGCAGCATAGGTGTAGCAGGTGCCCTCATCCTGGGTGGTACACAAGAAGCTGGCGGCGACGTTTCTTATAATGCGGATGCAAATGATTGGAACTATGAAAGTGTGTTAAATGTAGAAAATAATTATTCCAATAGTGGCTCATCATCAGACGATAATATTGATAATTATGATGACAGCGATACATCGGAATCAGTTTCCACTTCACCAGAATCAGTCCCTATTGATCCTCCGGTAACATACCAAGAGGTAGTGGCTGAAGATGGCTCTATTTATAAAATGGGTAGTGATGGGAGTAATATAGTTACAGGAAAATATCAAATTGACGGGCATCTATATTCTGATGATGGCGGATATGATCAACTACATCGCAGATTTTTAACTGGCATTGATACCGGTAATCTTTATAGCGGTTATTATCGGACTGCTGATGGAAAAGACAATTGGAAAGAATTGCCTTACGATAGGCTGAAAAATAAATTTGGCCATATTTCATTGGTAAACCCATTGGGAGAGCAGACACAGCTTGAAGATGTTACCTATGGCGAAGAAGCTGTTATTAATGGGGCAGATATTGTTTATTCGCCAGAAAGAAAAGTCTTTGTCGATACTCAGATGGAGGCTCCCATTCCTTTATCGTTTGTTAATGAACACCGGGACCGGATTATTCCCTCTTCTTTGCAGCCAACTGAAATTCAGGCAGGTGATGATGGTTTTACGGCAACTCCTATTGAGCCGCCGACGCCGCAAAAACCTGATAATTCTGATATAGCACTTATTGGAAGTGGAATCGCCCTTTCACAACAGGCGCAAAGACAAGTTCCTGTTCCAGATAATACGCTTACACAGTATTCAGCAGACGTACTCAAAGAAAGTGTACTTAGTACAGCTGATGATACAGTTTTAAAAACCATGGGCAAGGACTTGAAGCCATTTGGAACTATAGACGACTTTTATACAGTACAAGAAGATATGCACAAATATCAATTTCCATATAATGGCCTTATTGCGGGCGCTGATTTAATGGTTCCGAATGCGGCCAGCGTGATTAGTACATATTTTTCTCTTCGAAGTGGATGCAGATATAGTCCGGAAATGGCAGCAATATTGAGTAAAGTCGCTGCTTCTAACGTAATGGAAATCATAAAGGAACGTTATTTAAAAAAAACTGAGAAATAATTTATTATAAAATGTCTTAATTGAAGGAGGAGAATCGATGACGGCATTGCCGAAAACAACAGAAGTGATTTCATATATAGCTATTCTTGTGCTTTATATACAAAGCATACGCCTTTCTAAATTTTATATATATAAAGATGACTTAATTTCTTTTGTCATCTACTCTTTGAGCTATATTGTTACTGGATTAGTTGTTATCTTAATGTTCGTTTTTATAAATGATACATCACTATTTTATGAATTAACAATTGTATATGTTGTAGGAATATTCATCAGGATGTTAGGAAAATTTATACATGCAAAGAAAATAAAAGATAAAAAAACATATAATGAGGTCGTTGAAACCTTAAATAAACTTAAAAAGTTTATTATATTGACCCTTATACTCATTATTCTTTGTGCAATAATTTTTGATTTAATTTATTGGCTTACTGGAGGAGATAATTTGTATAAATAGATAATTATAAATTTAATACTCGTAGGTGATAAAAATGAAAAAATCAATGCATTTAATAGCTATTGTTGTTGCCGTCGGAGCCGTTGCCTTACTTTATCCACACATAAAGCCTTTAGTTGCGGAATATCGGCAGCCTGCTGAAAAGACGAAGGTCGTTCAAACCATCAAGGGAAAGCCGAAAGAAGGCGTCGTCAGTGCTTATGTACCGGATCAGCCAGTAGAAGATGATGACGGGTATCATGCACTCGTTATTGATAATAGCAATAATGAAAACCCCGTGTACGCACGCCTTTGGACAACTGGTGAGGATGCTCATCCAATCCGTGCTTTCACGATTTGTGAACACGGAAGTTTTAAAATGGAAAATCTGCCATCCGGTACTTATGAACTCCGTTTCAAGATGCTTTATGAGGGCAACGATGCTGTCGATGGCTATAAGGTCGATGGGATTGTATTGGAGCCAAAACAAGTAGAAGGTGGCGTCAGTTATCCTACGTACACCCTGCAAATAGCCCTGCGCAATGGAAAAGGAGAAGCCTCGAAACATACGTTAGCTAACGACGTGTAAATATTAGATGCTCCATTTCTTTAATTTCTATCATACGATATTGTTGGCTATCGTAGGTTAGCTTTTGTATAGCAATTACTACCAGAAGTATTTTTCTCATTGGACATATGGGACTGTTTGTACTATTTAAATGATACATATGAGACTAATTGAGCTTATTTTCCGGGAATTTGGAGATGGCATGCAAGAGGTCAGGAGTTCGATCCTCCTTATCTCCACCATAAAGAATACGATAACCACGCAGTTTATGAGCCGCGTGGTTATTTTTTTACGGCCTGCTACCTGCGAACAGCGGCCTGCGTTCATTTTCATCGCCTCTATGCGATATCGTAGGGGACGTCCTGTTAAGGCGTCCCGCGTGAATCCTGTAGACAGCCGGAATTTATGACAGATGATACGCGGTCGCAATACAACCATGAATTTGACGCGGCAAAGCCGCATCTGAGTCCGATTAGATATGACGATTCATCAAGGGAAGTCAATAGTTTGGAGTAGGCAGTTTTACCAATAAGCAGAGCGCGTTTTCCTTCAGATTTATGACAATGGATTCCCTTAATCCATTGACCATTCCCTTATTTTTATATAGAATTTAAGGGAATAGATGGGAGGTAAGGGAATGAGAGCATTCAATTATTCAAAAATCCGAGATAACAAATGGGATTCTGAGTTGTTGGGATTGATTGCAGCTATTTATAAGGAAATGGGGAAGCAGGAACTCTATTTGAAACAGCGGCCGGAAGAGTTAGAAAAACTGGTTGAGATTGCTAAAATCCAGAGTACAGAAGCATCGAATGCTATTGAAGGCATTGTTACTACGGATACGCGTATCCGGCAGCTTGTTGAAGAAAAAACGACGCCTAGAAACCGCGACGAACAAGAAATTGCGGGCTATCGGGATGTGTTGGAAATCATCCACGAAAACTTTGATGCAATCCCGATTACACGGAATTATATTCTTCAACTTCATAAAATTCTCTATAGCCATATGAATAATCCGGCAGCAGGCAAGACGAAGACGGTGCAGAATTATATTAGTGCCACTTATCCTGATGGGCATACGGAAACACTCTTTACACCACTTGCCCCGTATGAGACACCAGAGGCCCTGGATCGGCTGTGTGAAGCATATAATCGAGTTATCGGGAATTTTGAATTGGAACCGTTGTTGGCTGTTCCTATTTTTATTCATGATTTTCTTTGTATTCATCCATTTAATGACGGAAACGGACGAATGAGCCGGTTGCTGACTACACTGCTTCTGTACCAAAATGGCTTCTATGTAGGAAAGTACGTTTCTCTGGAAGCGAAAATTGCTAAAAATAAGGACTTGTATTATGAAGCCTTGGCCGCTTCACAAGACGGCTGGTATGAAGGCAAAGAGGACCCGGTACCGTTTATCAAATATCTCCTCGGGACTATTTTAGCGGCGTATAAGGATTTTGAAGATCGCTTTGCCTTGGTGGAAACAAAACGACCTGCCTTAGACACGGTACGACTGGCTGCGCAGAACAAAATTGGCCGTTTTACCAAGCAGGATATCCGGGAGCTTTGTCCATCACTTAGTGTCAGTTCAATAGAAGGGGCTTTGAGAAAATTGGTGGCTTCAGGTGAACTGAAACGAGAAGGAAGGGGGAAAAGTATTCGTTATTATCGTTTAAAATAATAAATCTACCTGTGAATGAGGTGAACCATGTGCCGTTTTTACACGTCTTAAAACCAATGGTTATACAAATTGCTTTTATTACAGTAATTGCATATATATTATTTGATTTAATTACAAAAAAATTTAAAAGAATATATTTAAAAATACTGCCTTATAGTATATTTTATCTTAGTGGATGTCTTTTGGTTTTCTTTTCTTTGTTAGGATGTATCTATGTGATGATATATAGAAATTTCAATGGGCAGTGGTTTTATCTTGGAATTATGACTGGATTGTTTTGTACAATTATAGGGAATGTCTTGTTATACAAGGAACTAGGATATAAAGAAAAATTTCAAGAGAAAAAGAAAGGATTACCCTCACTCTTTGGATATTTATTATTTATGTTGGCTTATTTGGTGTTAAGGTTTTTTTATGGAAAATAATTAGATGTAGCCTCGGCCTTGACGAAGATTAACTGATAACGGTATAATAAACGTGAAAGAGGTCCTGCCGATAGACGGTTGGTCCCCAAATAATGACTACAAAAGTAGCCGCTTACGAGTGGAATCGAGGGTGGCTATTTTTGTGTTCTATTTGAAGCGCATCCGATGGCATACCCAAGCGCAAAAGCACCTAAGCAGAGGCCGAGGATACCAATAAAAGTATCTACAGTCAGAAGCATACAAATCCCCTCCTTTCCCATGGATTGGAGGGTTCACACAAAATCCCTCCTTAGGAAGCAAGGGACCAACCGCCTACCGTTTTAGGCAGAACCTCGAAGCTAGTATATCAAAGGCATACCTTATCGTCTGCTTTTGGATGACTAGCACCAACAGCATAAGAACTACAAAAATAGTCGCTTAAGATTGGAGTCCTGGGCGGCTATTTTTGTGTTTTCCATCGTCTACATGCGATGCCGTAGGGGCCGCCCAGATCTATTCTGGCCCGTCAGATGCAGGAGACGATTTCCTGGATAGATGACAGCGGCGGGCGGCCCGCTACGCGTTGAGGGCTTCCCGAAGCGTCGTTGTTAGTTTGAGTTTGTCGCGGCGGAACGCCGCATCTGAGTCCGAGAAAAGGCCGTGGCTCGTAGTTTGTGGATCGTAGCTCGTAAAAGCCAGCCATCATACTCGTCTAGGCTGTGGTGAAACTTCACAGCGGGCCGCCCGTCGGGCCGGCCCCTACGCACAAGGCCGCCGGCCGTGCATTATTTTACGGCCTGTGGCCATCAGGTCCCGAAATTTTGTACACCTTACTTGAAGCATTCCAAGTTGGTATGATAAAATATAATAAATATACATACTTTATCTGTCTAAAAATGTAAACTGCGGACCGATAGACAAAGAGGCAAAATAAGTGAAAAGGGATGGTTAAATTGGCAAATTTTGAGAGTAAAGAATATCCCAATTTGGCGAAATTAGCGGATAGTGGAGAACTCTTGATGTATTCGGATGCCAAGAGCAGTTTGACGATTTTCGGCTCCTTTGCTGAACAGCTGACCAAACTGATTTTCCGCTTAGATGGAATGAAGGATTGGAATTTACAGCAGAATGAACGTATTTTGCGTATGCAGGCATCGAGTAATGAGTATCCGTCCAGTGTCACGGCGGCTTTGGACAAGATTCGCCGTTTGCGTAATAAAGCGGCTCATGAAGCTGATTTTCATCCCTCCCTTGAGGTGGCCTTATCTATTGACCGGGAAGCGTTCTTTGTCTGGTGCTGGTTCCTTGAAACGTTCACCCAGGCTGACATAAAGCCGTATCAGAAGCCTGTGGATCAGCAGACGATGGTTGCCGACCAGCAAAAGAAAATCGAACAGCTGACGGCTGAAATCGAGAAGCTTCAGCATACGCAGCCCGTAGAGGTGTCCGAAAGTGTCCGCGCGGAACGGCGGCGTAAAAATAGGAAATTTGCCGCCCGGAACAAGTTGAGCGAAGCACAGACACGGGAAATCATCGACCAGCAGCTTCGTGATGCCGGATGGGAAGCGGATAGCAAAAAGCTTAATAACTGGACAAAGGGGACGCTTCCGCGCAAGGGCCATAATATGGCTATTGCCGAGTGGAAGCTGCCTCATAGTAAAGAGCGTGCTGATTATGTCCTTTTCAGTGGCGAACGGGCTGTAGGTATCATTGAGGCGAAAAAGTATGAAGAACCGGTAGCCGCAGATGCGCTGAACCAGGCCTATGATTACTATAAGCATCTAAAAAATGCAGGAGATGTTGTGGCTGAGGGGCGGAAACCCTATGCCATGGACAGTGCTGTATTTTTATTCGGTGCCAATGGCCGGCCTTATTTATCTCAGATGAAAAAACAATCAGGTATCTGGTTCCGTGATCTGCGCAATAAAAATCACCCCGACTGCCCCCTTGAAAGCTGGCTGACGCCGGATGACATCAAAATGAAGAAAATGGCCCGGCCCGAAGAGGATGCAGATTCGGCCCTGCAAAAGGATAACTACTATCCTGATTTTGCCGGACGTTATTATCAAAAGCGGGCCATTCAGGAAATCGAAAAAGCCATCGGCGGGCATAAGCATCGTATCCTGCTGGCCATGGCAACGGGCACAGGGAAGACGCGTACGGCCATAGCCCTGATGTACCGGCTGATTAAGAATAAGCGGGCCCGGCGTATCTTATACCTCGTAGACCGTCAGTCCCTGGCACAGCAGACGGCAGATGCCCTCAAAGATAACAAGGTGGATGGCCAGTCCATCCGTAGTATTTATGGCGTCAAAGAATATGGCGATAAGACTCCGGAAGCCAATACCCGCATCCATATCGCTACCGTACAAGGGCTGGTACAGCGGCTGTTTAATAATGAAGCGGAGCTGCCACAGATTTCACCGGGGACGTATGATTTCATTATCGTCGATGAAGCCCATCGCGGCTATCTCGAAGACCGCGAGATGAGTGAGGACGAAATGGAACATTACGACCCCAGCGAATATATCAGCCAATACCGCCGTGTCATCGACTACTTTGACGCCGTCGCTATCGGTATGACGGCGACGCCGGCATTGAATACGGTAAACATCTTTGGCAACCCAGTCTACAGTTATACCTACAGGCAGGCTGTCCTCGACGGCTATCTGATGGACCACAATGCGCCCTATGTCATTACGACAGAACTTTCCCAAGGGGGTATCCATTTTCATAAAGATGAGGAAGTCGAAGTCTTCCATGAGCCCGATGCGTCTATAAAGAAATATCAGTTACCGGACGACATGGATTTTGATGTCGACGCTTTCAATACGAAAGTAGTGACAGAATCCTTCAATCGTGTCGTCTGTCATGTCTTGGCAGAACGGCTTGACCCGCTGGATCGGGAACTGGGCAAGACACTTATCTTTGCCGCCCGCGATTCTCATGCCGATATGATCGTATACCTGCTGCAGGAGGCCTTCGCCCAAGCCGATAAGCCTTTGCCGGCGAATGCCATCATGAAAATTACCGGCCATGACCGCCATAAAGAACAGCATATCCGGGAGTTTAAAAATGAAGAATTCCCGAATATCGTCGTTACCGTTGACCTGTTGACGACGGGCATTGACGTTCCATCCATCATGAACCTGGTGTTCATGCGTCGCGTAAAGTCCCGTATCTTGTTTGAACAAATGATTGGCCGCGCTACGCGCCTGTTCCCAGGTATGGACTGCTTCAATATCTACGATGCTGTCGGACAATTCGCCAGCATGGAAAAAGTCACCGACATGAATGCCGTCATTCACGAAAAGAACGTAAATCGTTCCCTGGGAGACCTCTTTCGGTTAGTCACAGAAGCAGAAGACCAAGGAGACTTTGCCGAATATCGGGATCAGCTCATTGCCAAAGTGCAGCGTAAGCTGCATCGCCTGAATGAGAAAGACCGCAAATCGCTGGAAACGGCGACGGGCGTTCGGGACCTCTTTGAATGGGCCCGGTCTTTGGAAAAAAGCAGCAAGGAGGAAATGGTAAAAGAAGAACAAGCCATCCTGCTCGTTGATGCTTTCCGCGGGGATTCCCAGAAGGTCCTTATTTCCCATCAGGACGATAAGCTGGTCAGCGTTCGTCAGAGCTATGGGAAAACCGGGGAAGGCCCGGGCGATTATCTGGAAGAATTCAATGCCTTCATCCAGAACAACGTCAATGCCATTGCGGGAATCGGCGTCATCGTCAATCGCCCGAGGGATTTGACCTTGAAAGAATTACAGCAGATCGATGCCATCCTTCAGGCACAGGGCTTCCGGGAACGCGATTTGCAGTCTGCCTGGCGGCAAGTGAATAAAGAAGCGACAGCCGCTAATATTATCAGCTTTATCCGCCAGGCTGCCCTGGGCACGCCGCTGGAATCCGAAGATGCCCTGGTGGAACGCGCCATGAGCAAGGTCTATGGCTTGGCAGAATGGACGCCGACACAGATGAAATGGCTGGAACGAATCAAGAAACAGCTGCTCCTGAACAATGTCCTGGGGCCCAATGCCCAGGTCGCCTTTGACTCTAACGATGCCTTTCGCAGCCGTGGCGGCTATAAAGGGATGCAGCGGATTTTTAAAGACAAGACCGATGAAATTGTCGATGTCATCAATGATATCATATTTGCCTAACAGAAAGAGAAGATTATGACCAATCAAGAAATCGTACAACGTTTGTGGAATGAATGTAATGTCCTTCGTGACGACGGCATTACCTATCAGGACTATGTCACGGAACTTACGTATATTTTGTTTCTCAAAATGAGCAAGGAACAGGGCCAGGAAGAAGGAATCCCGACGCAGTATCGCTGGGATGAGCTGAAAGCCAAAGAGGGGCTGGAACTCAAGAACTTCTATAAGCAGATGCTGCTGGACCTGGGCAATGCCCAAAAGACGCCGAACCCGAAAGTCAATGCCATCTATAAAGATGCGTCGACCAGTATTGATGAACCGGCCAATTTGGAAAAAATCATCAAGGATATTGATGGGCTCGACTGGTTCTCTGCCCGAGAAGAAGGCTTGGGCAACCTGTATGAAGGACTGCTGGAGAAAAACGCCAATGAAACCAAGTCCGGCGCAGGCCAGTATTTCACGCCGCGTCCCCTCATCAACATGATGGTGCGCATGGTCCGTCCTGAACCTGGAGAACGGCTCTGTGATCCGGCGGCAGGGACTTTCGGCTTTATGGTCGCCGCCAATGACTATCTGAAAAAACAGACCGATGATTATTTCGACCTGTCCGATGAAGAGCAGCAATTCCAGCGGCATGAAGCTTTTTCCGGCATGGAGCTGGTCCCGACCACTCATCGCCTGGCCCTTATGAATGAATACCTCCATGATATAGATGGACGCTTGGAACAGGGCGACAGCCTTTCGGCAGCGGGGAAATGGATGAAGAACTTCGATGTCATCCTGACCAATCCGCCTTTTGGTACGAAAAAAGGCGGCGAACGGGCCACCCGTGACGACCTTACCTATGCTTCATCCAATAAACAGCTCAATTTCCTGGAAGTCATTTACAACGCCCTTAACCGCAAAGGGACGGCCCGGGCTGCCGTCGTTGTACCCGATAACGTCCTCTTTGCCGATGGCGTAGGCGAACAGATCCGCCGTGACCTCATGAATAAATGTAATCTCCATACCATCCTGCGCCTTCCGTCAGGCATTTTCTACGCTCAGGGCGTACAGACTAATGTGCTGTTCTTTGACCGGGGGACTACCGACCAGGACAATACCCAGGACGTGTGGATCTATGACATGCGCCATAAAATGCGTACCTTTGGCAAGCGCGCTCCTTTGAATGAAAAAGACTTCGCTGAGTTCGAGAAACTGTATTGCCCCGATAATCGGACAGAACGCAAAGAAACGTATGATGCAGAAACCAACCCCGAAGGCCGGTGGCGCCGATTTACCAAAGAAGACATCGAGGGCCGTCCCAATACCAGCCTCGATATCTCCTGGATGACCGATGAAGAAGAAGCGGATAGCCGCAGCCTTTCTGAAATCCTGACAGCCATGCAGGAAAAATCCGAAGAAATTGCCAGGGCCGTAGCCGTACTCAGCCAGGAATTGGCGGAGGTGGATCAGGATGACTAAGCACCTCGACATCGACACCAAAGCCATGCGGGCCAAAATCCTCGACCTGGCCATCCGGGGGAAACTCACGGACCAGCGGCAGGAAGACGGCAACGCACGGGACCTCTTGAAAGAAATACAGGCAGAAAAAGAAAGACTCATCAAAGAAAAGAAAATCAAGAAAGAAAAGCCATTGCCGGAGATAACAGAAGAGGAAAAGCCCTTTGATGTTCCCGAGAACTGGGAGTAGGTGAGACTGGGGGATATTTGTCAGATAAATCCCCGGAATCATGTTCAAGATGAAAATGTGAATGTATCATTTTTGCCAATGGCTCTGATTGGTGAAGGATATGGAAGCAACTATTGCCCGGAAATTCGTAAATGGAAAGATGTAAAAAAAGGTTTTACGCATTTCGCCAATAATGATGTTGTTCTTGCTAAAATAAGCCCATGTTTTCAAAATCTAAAATCTGCTATTATGAATAATTTGACTAATGGGATTGGTGCAGGAACGACTGAGTTGCATGTATTGCGGAGGTATTCACATACATTAGATCCTAAATATTTATTATGTTTTGTTCAAAATCAAAATTTAATTCAAGACGGGATAAAAACATTCAAAGGAGTAGTTGGTCAACAACGAATAGGCAAAGATTTCATAAAAGAGTATCTGTGTCCACTCCCACCACTGGCCGAACAACACCGCATTGCCGACAAGGTATCCGCGCTTTTTGCTCAGCTGGATGTCATAGATAAAGCCTATGAAGAATACCAAGAACTGCAGCAAGCCATGAAAGCCAAACTGCTGGAACTGGCCATACAGGGCAAACTCACGGACCAGCGAAAAGAAGACGGCGACGCACAGGAACTTTTGAAAGAAATACAGGCAGAAAAAGAAAAGCTCATCAAAGAAAAGAAAATCAAGAAAGAAAAGCCCTTGCCGGAGATAACAGAAGAGGAAAAGCCCTTTGAAATTCCCGATAACTGGGAATGGGTAAGATTAGGAGATATTGCTAGTAAGACCATAAAGCGAGGAAAATCTCCCAAATATAGTATAACTGGAGATGTGTTAGTTTTTGCGCAAAAATGCAATACTAAGCCAGGGCGCATTAATTTAGAGCTTGCTAAGAAGCTGGATTTAAGTACATTGAAAAAATATCCTGAAGAAGAATTTATGCTATCTGGTGATATAGTTATTAATTCAACGGGAAATGGGACTATGGGACGCGTTGGATTCTTTCGGGATAAAGATAATCCGTATAATCTTAAAATTGTTCCAGATTCGCATGTTACTACAATTCGAGTTCCCCATGATTTAATTGATAGTCAATACATATTTTATTTCTTAAAGAAGTTACAACCCCAATTGGAGTCATCAGGTGATGGCTCGACAAATCAAAAAGAATTAAAAGCGGCAATCATAGCTTCAATATGTATTCCTCTTCCTCCTCTGGCCGAACAAAAACGCATCGTTGCCAAACTGGATGAACTGTTGCCGCTTCTGTAACCCGTTTAGTGCACGCTCAAGTTTATTCCTTTCATCGCCTGCATGCGATACCGTAGGGGACGTCCTGTTAAGGCGTCCCGTGTGAATTCCGTAGATAGCCGGAATTTATGACAGCTGACACATGGTTGTAATACCATCATGAATTTGACGTGGCGAAGCCGCCTCTGAATCCGAGAAAAGGCCGTAGCTCGTTGTTCGTAAAGACCCGCCATCATACTCGGCTAGGCTGTGGCGAAATCTCTCTAGCGGGCTTCCCACGTGGAAGCCCCTACGAAACGGCCGCAGGCCGTGATTTTTTGCGACCTGCCACCTGCGAACAGCGGCCTGCGTTCATTTTCATCGCCTCTATGCGATACCATAGGGGACGCCCTGTTAAGGCGTCCCGCGTGAATCCTGTAGACAGCCGGAATTTATGACAGATGATACGCGGTCGCAATCAAATAATGAATTTGATGCGGCGAAGCCGCATCTGAGTCCGAGTATCATAAAAGCCTGCCATTAGATTAGGATGGGCTGTGGTGAAATTTCTCTGGCGGGCTTCCAACGTGGAAGCCCCTGCAAAACGGTTCCAGGCCGTGCTTTTTTTACATCAAGTTCACAGGGAAATAAAGGAAATATGAAGGTTCTTGGCGAAAATATTCAACAACGGTAAAATTCATCAGGTCAGGATATACACTTCGTTATTAGCTGTGAGATTTGAAGCAGGTGATTAACGTGTTTATGGGAAAAAGAATAATAAAATATATTTTTATAGGTATATCTTTGGTGTTGGTGTTGATGGGGTCATTCTTACTGCTGATTTTATTAAGTAATGACGCTTTCACTTATTTTACTGAAAGATTTTTGCTCATTTTACTGAACACTTAGCAGAACCAAGCCACTATAGTATATTTGGGAGTTTCATTTAATTTTTTAGCTATCAAAAGATAAGTTAGGGGTGGTGAATATGGGTGTTAAACCGCAAAGAGATATGGAAAAAGTATTTTTCTTTTCAAGGAAGGATAGATTTATTAGAATATCGACGACGATTTATGTATCTTAATGGTACTTACTTGTTTGGTGTAGTTATTTTAAGTGCGCTTCTATTGCCTTTGCATTTTGTCAATCTTTTAGATGATTTACTTATTTCGATTTTCATATCTTTATTTTTGATTTTATATCAATTTCTTTTTTCCTGGCTAGTAATAGTTATTAGTGTAAAAAGATTGCATGATGTAAACAAAAGTGGTTATTGGATGTTTGCAATATTTATGCCTGTATTGGGAATATTATTGATTATTTATTGGATTACTAGACCGAGTGTAGATAACAAGACATAATCTTGCCCTAGCGGCGACAGCCTATACCAAGGTCAAGTCGTCCGGCGTCCTCGGTGCCGGATTGGGCGTCCTCATCGGGACCCAGCAGACAAAAGATAATTATGAAGGAGAATGGAAGACCCAGGTCGGCAGTACCCTGGCATCGACAGGCGGCAGCCTGACCCTGGCTGCGGGCGATACGGCCCATTTGACGACAGCCGATATCTTCGGCCAGCAGGGCGTGACCTTGACGGGCCAGGAAGTGCTCGTCGATGGGGCGACGAATGAAGCCCACGAAAAACGGACCCATGAAGAATCCCGGTCGGGCCTGAGCCTCAGTCTGAGTAATTCGGCCATTTCGGCGGGTGAAACCTTCCGCGGTGCCGTCCGCACGGCCCAGTCGCGGGACAATAAGACCTTGCAGGGCTTGGAACTGGTAGACGCCGGCCGAAACCTCCGGAAGGACCTGAAAGGCAAATCGCCTGCCGATGTGACGTCAGTTGGCCTGCACGTCGGGATTGGCTCCAGCTCCTTCAAACAGGAATCAGAAGTGAATCAGCAGACCT
>OGZF01001544.1_pt1 | contig 13566 bp, 11 predicted proteins | sample 1576771 | NCBI WGS metagenome assembly OGZF01 (sample SAMEA3541536, study PRJEB24748) | human gut metagenome | biome: human gut; feature: human-associated habitat; material: faeces | place: China | collected 2012
AGCCATGTGATGCGTTCGACATCCAGTTCTCCTGCCGGTACATCTTTGAAAAATTCTGCAACGAGCGGCGCACTTTCCTCTTCCTGATGCTTTCCGCTGGTATTTCCGTATTTTTCCCGACACAGCGGGCAGGCAATATCATGGACAACAGCTGCCATCTCCAGCGTTTCCTGTGTTTTTGGATCCAGTCCTTCCGCCTCGCCGATGTTCTTTGCAAAGGCCCATACCTTCGGAAAATGATAAATATCATGAATATTTCCCTTATAAAAATCTGTCATTTTTTCAATTGCAGCAGCAATTTTCATATCGTGTTTCCTCCTTCGCATCCTGTCTTTCTTCCCATTATATCACATGTTTCACGCATTTGAGTATCAGATTATCAACTGATCTTATCACAAAATATGCAAAAACAGGAGGCAGAACCTGCCTCCTGTAGCTTTTTAACACTATGATGTTCTTTATGCCAGCGGTTTTCCTGTCAGCATCTCATATGCCTGAAGATACTTGTTGATTGTTTTATCCACTATGTCCTGTGGAAGTGTCCAGTCATTATCCGGATTTGCTTTCAGCCAGTCGCGAGCAAACTGTTTGTCAAAGGATGGCTGTCCATGTCCCGGTTCGTATCCTTCAGCCGGCCAGAAACGAGAACTGTCTGGTGTGAGCATCTCATCACCGATTACAAGATTACCATTTTCATCCAGACCAAACTCAAATTTTGTGTCTGCAATGATAATTCCTTTGCTCAATGCGTACTCTGCACATTTTTTATATAATGCGATTGTACAGTCACGCAATTTTTCTGCGTATTCTTTTCCCTGTCCTGGGAAATATTTTTCCAGATGTTCTATACTCTGCTCATAGGAAATGTTTTCGTCATGGTCACCAATCTCTGCTTTTGTTGATGGTGTATAGATTGGCTCAGGTAATTTGTCAGATTCTTTCAATCCTTCCGGAAGCTTGATTCCGCAAACAGTTCCGTTCTCTTTATAGCTTTCCCATCCGCTTCCTGTAATATATCCACGAACGATGCACTCGATTGGGAGCATCTCCAACTTGCGGCACATCATGCTGTTGCCATCGAATTTTGGCTGCTGGAAATATTCCGGCATATCTTTCACGTCTACAGAAATCATGTGGTTTGGAAGAATGTCTTCTGTAAGATCAAACCAGAATTTTGACATCTGAGTCAATACAGTTCCTTTTTTTGTCACTTCATTATTCAGAATCACGTCAAAACAGCTGATTCGATCTGTTGCAACCATGATCAGGCTGTCACCATTATCATAAATCTCACGTACTTTTCCTTCTTTAATTGGTTTTAATTCCTGCATCTTTTGCACCTCGTATTTATTCATCATAGCTTTTATTATAGCGATACAAACAGGAATTATAATCTAGTCTTACCTCAAGCTGCATTTCCCATTCTTTCGCTACAGATAACCTACCACCATTTATACTTGCATGTCAATGAATCCGACTGTTACATTTTCTTATAACTATTTATAAGAATATCACTCAACGTTTTTTAATGCCTGTGATAATGGGATTCTTCGGATTTTTTTCGACTGGATTATATATACAACCAGATAACAAAGCATTCCCAACACAAACATTGTCGGATAAATCCAAGGAGCTATATAATACGTCAACCATCCTGAATAATCTTTCATCATAAGATAATAGATTACTTTTATCGCTTTATCACTGAGTGGTATCGCGATTATCAAAGAAATCGCCACAACAACGCCCGTTGCAAGGCTGTATAAATTTCCGGCCTCTCTGTCGGAGTACCCAAGAATTTTAAGCATTGAAATTGACGCTTCATTTTTCTCGATAATCGTTTTTGCAAGCAAATAAATTACGATGATATAAATCATCAAAGCAAATCCATTCATCATATAAAAGGTCTGTCCCATAGAGTCTTCAAGCTGATCTGCCATAACTGTCAGATCATGTTCCGTAATCGTAGATGCAATCATTGTATCCTCGATATCTTCTATTTTTTTATCTGTAAAATATCCGCTAAAATAATCCGGGTCTTTGTCAAATATATCGCAAAATGTGGATTTTGATAAAAATATACACATCGTAGCCGGATAATGATAACTTCCGCTCACCTTAAATGTATATTTATTATCTCCGTATTCTTCATGGAGATTAATCTCATCTCCGATCTGGATACCATATTTCTCCATATATCCGTCTGACAGTACGACTTCTCCATCTTTCAGATCCAAATTCTTCAAATATTTTGAATGATCCTCGATTCCATAAACCGTAATCTCTTCGTCACTAGTGTTTTTCAGCTCTGATACTGCATATTTTTCAGCACCTGATGTCTCCGTTTCCAAAGGCATTTTCAAAATATACTGATAATTCGCAATTTTTGAATCGAGTACTTCTGCTTTAAAATGAGTCAACAATGGTGATAACATCATTCCAAACAACATCAGAACACTTGCAAAGAAAATACCCGCAAACAACGTCAGATAAGCCGCTTTATTTTGCAGAATCACACGGATGCGGAATCTGGTAATAAATTTCCAGTTTGGAAGGCCGATTGCTCTTCTTTTCTTGTTTCTCTTAAGCTCATGTCTTAAAAATTGTAATGGCGGCAAAGTCATCATGGACATGATTACAAGGAAATTTACAACCAGAAGTAACACAAATGGTATGACTGTCGTTTCTATAAAAGCATCTGCATTCCAGATTGTCGTGTATGTCGGAAGCGAATAACTATGGTAATACATCCCTGCCACAACATATTTCATCCATGTATACCCGAGTACATTTCCTACAACAGATGCGACCAGCATAACAACCACCGGCAGCGTCATATAATGCCGCACCAATTCGCCTCTCGTATAACCGGACGCCAATAAGGTTCCGACTACGGAAGATTCCTGCTCAATCGTACTTCTCGCCGTAATCGCAAATATAAATGCCAGAATAACGATTACGATATAAAGCAGCCACTGTACCATTACCTGGTCTCCGCCCATATCGTCTCCTGTGAAGGTGATTGCCTGATTGTCCTGACGGGCAACAAAATCTGTCATGACAGCTTTTTTCTTTATGATATCCTTGATATCATTTGCCTTATCCTCCTGCTCTTTGTCAGATAAAGCTACGTCATCATTTACCCACGCATAGCATTTCTTAAGACCGGCATCTCCAAGTTTATCAAACGCATGTTTCGTTACAAGTGCAACTGTAAATTTATTCGCATCAAACATCATATCGGTATTATTTTTAAATAATGCACTGTAATCTGATAATGCGACCACACCTGTCACCTTGTATTTTTTGCCTTCGATTTGCATGGTGTCGCCGATGGCAATCTCATTATTTTCGGCATACAAGCGGTCAATCACGATTTCATCATCCGCTTTGGGATACTCTCCATCCATCAAGTCCGCCTTATTTACATCATCACGCATCTTATACAGTCGGATTGTATGTTCTTTTGCGATTTCTTTATCTTTATAGAACATCGGATAAATCGTAATATCTTCTTTTTCTTCCAATTTCTCTTTTAATTCATCTGAAATGGAATCGGTTAATACAAAATGTCCATTCTCGACATTATATTTTTCAAAGCTGTTATCATAGGCTGATTTGCAGCTTCCGTCTGCCACAAGAAAACCGGAACAAAATCCTATGATGATCGTAAAGAACAAAAAGAGGGCCAGATATTTTCCCCATTCAGACTTCAGCTCACGCAGATATCGTTTTGATAATGGATTTTTCATACGAGCACCCCCTTACCATTCCAACTCTGCCACAGCTTGTTTCTGTCCATTGTAAATGCATTTGCGAATCTGTCCGTCACGCAATTTGATGACCTGATCTGCCATTCCCTGAATCGCATCATTGTGTGTCACAAGAATAACCGTATTTCCGAATTTTTGATTCACATCTTCAATCAATTGTAAAATTTCTTTAGAGGTCTGATAATCCAATGCTCCTGTTGGCTCATCGCAGAGCAAAATATCCGGATTCTTAATCAAAGCCCGTCCAATTGCGGTTCTCTGCTGCTGTCCTCCTGAAAGCTGATTTGGAATTTTGTCTTTATGTTCCCATAGCCCCAGTGTTTTCAGCAAACCATCTAGCTCCAGCGGATTTTTGGATAAATATGCGCCAACCTCAATATTTTCCTTTACGGTCAGATTCGGAATCAGATTGTACGCCTGAAATACATAGCCCAAATGTTTTCGACGATACTGGGCCAACTGCTTTTCATTCATACTCTCCATCTGTTCATCGCCGATTCGAATCGAGCCGCTATCGATATTTTCAATGCCACCGATGATATTTAACAGGGTGGATTTTCCTGACCCTGACGGGCCAAGTAAAACACAGATATCCCCTTTCTTAATCCCACACGAAATACCTTTGAGTACTTCCGTTTTGTTTTCTCCGCTTCCAAATGATTTTTTTACTTGATTCAGTTCCAGATACATAGATGTTCCTCTCTTTCCTATTTATCCAGCAAATCTTTCATACTTTGCAAACTGATCAATAAGGTCGATGTATTGTGCAATAATGCAGACGTTGTAGGTGGGAAGATTCCCATAACTCCACCCGCTATCAGGCAAGCATTGATTCCGACAATGGAACGGTAATTATTATGGATTCGCTCCATCAGTCTGTCGCTTAGATTTTTCAGAACAACAATTTCTTCCAGATTATCTGCGCCAATCGTAACATCTGCAATTTCTCTCGCGATCTCTGCTCCGTCACTGATTGCAATTCCAATATCGGAAGCTGATAGTGCCGGTGAATCATTGATTCCGTCACCGATCATAATGACTTTTCTTCCGTCAGCCTTTTCTTTCTCTATAAAACTTGCCTTATCCTCCGGCAACACCTCTGAGAAATACTCATCCACACCTACTTTTGAAGCAATCACTTTCGCTGTGCGGTCACTGTCACCTGTCATCATAACGACCTTGATTCCCTTACTCTTAAGTTCGGCAATCACTCTTTGTGCCTCTTCACGAAGTGGGTCTTCGACACAGACAACTGCGGCCAGTTTACGGTTAATTGCCATATATAAGTGTGAGCATTCTCCTGGGAGCTGTTCATAGAGCTTCTCTTTTCCTTCCGGAATGGTACATTTTTCATCTTCAAACACAAAATGTGAGCTTCCGATGATAACGGATTTCCCTTCAATTGTCGACGAAATACCATGAGCAACAACATATTCTACTTTGGAATGTAGCTCTTCATGTACCAGATTTTTCTCTTTTGCCGCTGTTACAACTGCTTTCGCCATGGAATGTGGGAAATGTTCCTCCAGACATGCTGCAATTCTTAGAAGTTCATCACTGCCCATATCATTAAATGATACGACATCTACTACTGTAGGCTGTGCTTTTGTCAATGTTCCTGTTTTATCAAATACAATCGTATCTGCTTCTGACATTGCCTCAAGATATTTTCCACCTTTTACAGTAATATTGTAGGTACTTGCTTCTTTAATCGCTGACAATACGGAAATCGGCATTGCAAGTTTCAATGCGCACGAAAAATCTACCATCAATACAGATAATGCCTTTGTTACATTTTTCGTACACAAATACGTAATTCCTGTTCCAAGAAGTGTATATGGGACAAGCTTGTCTGCAAGATGCTCTGCTTTTCCTTCCAGAGAAGATTTCAGCTTTTCTGACTCTTCAATCATGGAAACAATCTGGTCAAATTTGCTGTTTCCATTGCTTTGTTTTACTCGGATCGTAAGTTCTCCTTCTTCCAATACGGTTCCTGCAAAGACACTTGCATCCGTCGTCTTCGCAACCGGAACGGATTCTCCTGTCATGGAAGCCTGATTTACCATTCCTTCTCCGGAAACGATTGTTCCATCAAAAGGAATTACATTTCCCATATGTACTCTTACCAAATCTCCTGCTTTGATATCCGAAGTTGAAACAAGCACTTCCTGGTCTTCAGTTACAAGCCATACTTTACTGATATGTAAAGACATGCTGCGTGCAAGATCGTCGACTGATTTTTTATGTGTCCACTCTTCCAGTATTTCACCAATTCCAAGCAAGAACATAATGGAACCTGCAGTGCCGAAATCTTGTCTGAAAATAGAAACTCCGATAGATGTTGCATCTAACACCGGAACTTCAATTTTACCTTTTGCAAGTGTACAGATTCCATGCCATATGTATTTCACTGATTTTGCAGTTGTAAGCACTGCACGAACCGGAAGCGGCAGAAATAGTTTATTTCCATAATGAAGCACTACCGAAGTAACCAGTTTCTCCCAGTACTCGCTGTTCAATTCTCGTCCTGAATTTTTCAGATAGGTTTCCGGAAGTGTCACCTCTCCATAGTGAAATGCTTTCAGGCTTTCAATTACGCTTTCTCTGTCTCCTTTATAGCAAATTGTTACACATTGCGTACGTTCCTGCACTTTCACAGATGTAATCTGCATATTTTGTTCCATATAATATTGTATTTCGTCTGCCTGCTCAAAGGTCATTCGACTCTGAACAAACTGCACACGTAATCTTCCTTGTATATCATGTTTAATTTTAAACTTCATGTAAATCCTTCTTTCCGAAAACACCTGCAGATAAAACTGCAGGTGTTCTGGTTTTTGTTTGCTTTATAGCTTATATTTATTATGCTTCTTCGGTTTCTGTTTCTTTAAAGCTTTCTTCAACATCTGTTTCGTTGGCATCTGCCTCTTCTACATCTGTCACAACTTCTTCTGCTGCTGCACGTTCTTCATTGATCTGCTGTGCTTCTGCATAAATGTCTTCTGCATTTTCCTGAATTGTTGTGGCTGTTTTCATCACACAAGACTTTGCACGAAGAATCGCTGCTGTACAGTTTGTGTAAAGCTTTTTCGCATCCTTACTTGCAAGTACCTTGATACCTGCTGTTCCGAATAACACACCTGCTGCAAAAATTCCTGTTGATTTACCATTTACTTTCTTTAAACATTTCAAATAATTTGACATGATAAAATTCCTCCTCTGTTTTTTATGGACAAATTATATATCCATTATTTTTCTTGTTTCAAGCCAATTCTATCTTATTGAGAAATTTTATCCAATAAGACGCTTGCAAATGAGATTCGCTATCATTTATAATAGTAAATTCATTTTTTGCGCTTATGCAAGTGCCGCTCCCAACTCCTTGCAAGCTGTAATTGCATCCTCATCAGGTGCATCATTGCATACAACACTGTCGCAGGCAAGTTCTATTCCTGCTTCTTTACAATCATCTTCCCAGTTTCTCATCGCCCCATCCATAAGAACCGAACAATGCAACCTTCTTTCCTGCCAGTGCCAATTTGCACTCGTCAAACAGTGGCTGGAATTCATCTTCCTCCAAAACTTCTGCACCCATTGCCGGGCATCCAAAGGCAATTGCATCGTAACCCTCTACATCTCCTGCCTGAAATGCATCTGCTGAATAGATAGAAGCATCTGCTCCATTTTCTTTCATTCCTTCCAGAACTGCATTTGCCATTTCCTCTGTATTTCCTGTTCCACTCCAAAATACGACTGCTGTTTTACTCATTTCTTATTTCCTCCATTTTCATTTATATCAAGTGATTTTTTAAGCCACTGTGAGCTTCTGTATGCTTCTTCCATTTCTCCAAAGCCGGTTATATACATCTGTACATTTTTTATATTTGCAAAATGTTCTTTCTGCTTCTTCTTTATTGCAATAAACCTTCCAGCATCCAATGCAATGACAATTCTTTCCTTTATTAACAATAAAGCCGATCACATCATCCAATGGATATCCCAGGAATAATCCGATTTCATGTGGGAATGTTCCGTTTTCTTCTAAACGTTCAATCAAATGAGAAATAGCATGATGCGGATCCGTATCCTGATATCCATATTTTCGAAGCAAGTTCATCACTCCTGGTTTTTCCAGATCTTGTTGCAACTTTTTCATGCGGCAGACATAAATCAACGCCCTGTTTTCTTGTTTTTGTAATATAAACAGACTTAATCCTTTTTCTTTCATCTCTTTTTCCCAATACATTATACTCATTTCAAGTGATTGTATACATGTATATTTGCATGTAAATAAATTTGCGGTTTTAAGAGATGCCAGTGTAGGGGCACAATGCATGATCAAACACTGCTCCAGCCCTTCTGCAGTGTTTCCCATATTACGTTTCTTCATATCTGCAATCCTTTCACTTCATTATTTATGCACAGCAAGATTTCAAAATTTCTGTCAATGCATTCTGACTGCTTGTGTGAGAACGCACAACATCTGTTTTTGAACTGTCAATTTCATCCAAAGCTGTTTTTACCATCTTATGTGACACTGTGTTTGTAAATAATACGAGAAGATCTGGACATCCAATCTGTTTATCAAAATCCGCCTTCATGTGTGTAAATACTTTTACCTTGCATTTGTAGGATTTACATATTTTCTTATACTGGGCTACCATTCTGTCGTGCCCTCCGACAATTACTATGCTCATTTTTCCTCCTGTTTCTGATTGTTAAAATCTTGCATTCTCTATTTTCGTGTTACCTTCAATTATCATTTGTTAGCTCTTTCTAACTACACGGTTAGTATATTCTAACTTTCTCTCCTTGTCAATTCTATTCAATGATAACTTTTCTCATTTACTTTCTTCTATATGTGAGATTTTTCATATACTATACAACCTTACAACATTCTCCTCGAAAATTAATGACCATTCGTCATTTTTGCTTATAGAAATCATTATTACTTTCTGATATACTGGTGTTAAATTGAGATTTTATACATACTCGTTGTTAAAGGAGGATTTTTATTTAGGATGAAGACAACACTTCAAATATTCAAACGTGACTGCATGCGTTTGCTTCGCAATCCAGTTGCTATGCTTGTTGTGATCGGCGTCTGTATTCTGCCATCGCTTTATGCCTGGTTCAACATTGCCGCTAACATGGATCCATACAGCAATACAAAAGGGATTAAAGTAGCAATTGCCAGCAATGATGCCGGAGCTTGCTCCGATAAGATTTCCCTCAATGCAGGTTCTTCGCTTATTGAACAATTAGAAAAAAATAATTCTCTTGGATGGACTTTCGTAGATGAAGATGCTGCTATTGAAGGTGTAAGGTCCGGAAAATATTACGCTGCTATTGTGATTCCTGAAGATTTCAGCGAATCTCTTCTAAGTATCATCAGTGGCGAACCTCAGAACCCGGTTTTAGATTATTATGTAAATGAGAAGAAAAATGCGATTGCTCCAAAGATCACAGACACCGGAGCCGGTACGATTCAGCAGGAAATCAACGATACTTTTTCCAATGTTGCCGCTGAAACAATTTCGAATTTAATTATTAAATCTGTCTCTAAAGTTTCCGGTAATATGAGTGATATGAATACTGAGACACTGCGCTCTATTTCTGATATTCAAAAGAATCTGGATGACTATCAGACTACTTTGAAGGATTTTCAGGAAACTGTAAAGAGCAGCTCTTCGATTATCGCAGACACGCAAGCCTCTTTGGATTCTGTCAATACAGCCGCTTTATCCGGTGCGAAAACACTTTCCAGTGCGTCTGATGTATTAAATACCAGCCGCAGTGCAATTGGTACATTTTCTTCGACATTCTCTCAGAGCTTGTCTGATGGAGACCAATTGTTAAGCAATATTTACGGTTCTGCTTCTGACAAGCTTGGAACAATTGAAAATGATATGCAGACGATTAACGGGAATATAAGTAACAGTCTTGCTTCTGCCCAGAATCTGGTTGAATTAAATAAGGAAATAATTAACGATTTACAAGTGATAACCGCTCATATTTCAAATGAAGAGCTTGTCGCAGCTTTAAATAGTAAGATTGCTGATTTGGAAAGTCAAAATATTAAATTGCAGGAACTTGTCAACTCTTTAAAAGCCGGAAATGACAATATAGAAACTGCTTTAAATGGTGCTTCTACTGCACGTACACAATTAAACACTCTTGTATCGCAGAGTAAACAGTCCTTGAGGGATTACCAGAATTCATTGAATCAGACATTGCTGCCGACTTTAAATCAGTCGCTAGATACATTTTCTACACTAAGTGGAAATCTTTCTGCCACAATGAATGGGATTTATCCTTCTATTACTCAGTTGAAATCCATCCTTGGACAACTCGACAGCAGCTTAAAAGACAGTGCTTCTGTTCTTGACTCGACCGGCACTGCACTTCAGACAGTAAATGATAAGCTTTCCAGCCTCACAACGGATTTAAAAGCTTTGCAAAGCTCCAGTGCATATCAGCAGTTTCTTTCTCTAAAAGGAATTGATGCAGATGGTATTTCAACTTTTATGTCATCACCGGTAACTGTTGATACAGAAGTACTCTACGATGTAAAGAATTATGGTTCTGCCATGACACCATTTTACACAAATCTGGCTCTTTGGGTAGGTGGACTGATTCTGGTTTCTATTTTCAAACAAGAGGTAGATTTTGATGAAAAAATTCCAAATGCAACTGCAACTCAGTGTTATTTTGGCCGTTTTCTTCTATTTCTGAGCATCGGACTTATTCAGAGTGTCATCGTATGTGCCGGTGATATCTGGCTTATTAAAGCCCAATGCAATGAACCTGCCGCTTTTATTTTTGCCGGAATGGTATGCTCCGTTGTTTATGTCAGTCTGATTTATGCAATGGCACTTGCATTTAAACACATTGGTAAGGCATTGTGCGTGCTTCTGGTTATTTTGCAGATTCCAGGATCATCTGGTACTTATCCAATTGAGATGATGCCAGCTTTCTTCCAGAATCTTCATCCACTCCTTCCATTTTCGTATGGAATCAGTGCAATGCGTGAAGCTATTGCTGGAATGTATGCTCACAACTATCGTAGAAATTTATTGATCATGCTTGTATTCCTTGGAATCGCATTTCTCATCGGTCTTGGACTTCGTCCTCTGCTGATGAACCTAAATTACCTGTTTGACCGCAGACTTGCTGTTACAGATTTGATGTTGTGTGAGACTTCCAGTACAGAACGAAACACTCAGCAAGTATCTATGATTTATAAAGCAATGCTCTACAATGAAGTTACACGCAAGGAATTGACCGATAAGGCGGAAAAATTTGAACGCACTTATTCGAGACGAATCCGTCGTGGATTCAATTGCATTTTTATACTTGCTTTTGTTTTTCTGATTCTGATGTTCAGTTTGGAATCTAAGCTTGTATTTTTAATTTTGTGGATTGTTTCCGTAGTTGTATTGGCATTTTACTTGATTATTATGGAATACATCCACGACAAAACACAGAAGCAATTAGAACTTGCCAAGTTATCTGAAGATGAATTATTAAAACTTTTGAAGAAAGGAAATGAACGATCATGAGAAATATCCTGGAAATTTTTAAACGTGACATCGTGCGGATTAAAACAAATGTAATCGCATTGCTGGTCATCCTCGGAATCACGATTGTTCCGCCACTTTATGCATGGTTTAATATTGCTGCAAGCTGGGACCCTTATGGTAATACAAGTAGCTTAAAGGTTGCTGTTGCAAGCGTGGACGAGGGATATGAAGGGGATTTGATTCCTCTGAATATCAACATTGGTGACAATGTTCTTTCTGCTCTTCGTGAAAATACGCAATTAGACTGGGTGTTTACTACAAAGGATAAAGCAACGAAGGGTGTAAAATCCGGAAAGTACTATGCCGCTGTTATCATTCCTGAAAATTTCAGTAAAGATATGATGAGCATTTTCTCAAGTGATATCGAAAACCCAAAAATCACTTACTATTATAATGCGAAGGAAAATGCGATTGCACCGAAGATTACCGACAAGGGAGCGAGTGCAATCCAAAAACAGGTTAATTCTGTATTTATAGAAACGATATCCGAAACTGCACTTGTAGCACTTCAGTCTGTATCTGATATGGCAGATGAAAGTGGCGCTGATGTAATTCTTAATAACCTTTTAAATAACCTGAGCGCTATTTCAAATGATTTGACTGCTGCGTCCGGTACAATCCAGTCCTTTTCAAACCTGACCGGTTCTGCCAAGAATATGCTGGACACAACCTCAGAATTTTTAACTGAGTCAAAAACGCATTCGGACAGCAGCTTAGCTTCTTTGAAAAATACGAAAAATTCATTTTCCGACGTAAAAACATCTATCAGTGGCGCAACCGATGGAATTAACGCAGCAATTTCCGGAAGCCAGAGCTTTTACACGCAGCTCTCTTCCATTATTGACGATGCGTTTGCATCACAGTCGGGAAGTGCAGAAACGCTTGCTAATACGTTAAATGGCCTGGGGGATAAGATTACTCCGATCATCAATGGGTATCAGACACTTATCCAGGCATTCTCTGATTTGAGAAATACGCTTCCTGATGAACTACCGAGTGGTATTGCAGACGAACTGGATTCTATTATCCGTCGTTTGAACAGTGCTGTTGCAACTCAGCAAAATTTGCAGAACAAGTTATACCAGTCTGCACAGGATATACAGAATTCGCCGGCTAACATTGCCGCCGCAAAGGCTGAGCTGGATCAACTGATCCAAACAAGCAGCAACAGCCTTGTTTCCATAAAAAATGACTACGAAAATAATGTGGAAAATAGTTTGAATACTCTGTTTGACTCTCTTGGAACGACAAGCTCAACCATTTCTACTTTATTTACACAATTGGATACAACAGCGGACAATATCCATAAGCTGTCAGGTTCTGCCTCTTCTGATCTTGCAAAGATTCAGACTACATTGTCAGACACCTCTGCACTGATCGACAAGACATCGAAAAGGATGAACACAACAATTGACCAGTTGAAGAAAATCAAAAGCAGCGGGGATTACAAACAACTACAGCAGATTTTATCTGGAAACAGTGAAACAATTGCCAGCTTTTTATCTTCTCCTGTTACATTAAAAACACATGAAATTTATCCTGTGGCAAATTATGGTTCAGCAATGGCACCATTCTATTCTGTCCTCTCCCTCTGGGTAGGAGGCATTGTACTGGTTGCCATCTTAAAAGTAACCGTTTCGGCTTCTTCGACCGCCGGACTTAAAAACCTAAAACCATATCAGGTTTATCTTGGCCGCTATCCGATTTTCCTGATTGTAGGACTTTTACAAGCCACCTTAATCTGCATGGGGGATTTGTGTTATTTACAGATTCAATGTGAGCATCCGTTTTTATTTTTACTTGCAGGATGGTTTAGCAGTATCGTATATGTAAATATCATTTACACGCTGACCGTCTCATTCGGAGACATCGGCAAAGCAATCTGCGTGATTTTACTCGTAGTACAGGTTGCAGGTTCCGGTGGAACCTTCCCGATTGAGACTGCTCCTCCATTCTTTAGGGCTGTATATCCATTGCTGCCATTTGTACACAGTATGACTGCTATGCGCGAATGCGTCGCCGGAATGTATGGTTCAACTTATTGGATACAAATGGGAATTTTAGGAATTTTCCTGATTATTTCTTTGTTCTTTGGATTGGTATTGAGAAATCCGATCATCAAGTTAAATGATGCTTTTATGGAGAAATTAGAAAGTACACATTTGATTTAGAGAGCGAGCCAAAGGGGACGGGGTTAATGGCTTTTTTGC
>OGZF01001545.1_pt1 | contig 13565 bp, 16 predicted proteins | sample 1576771 | NCBI WGS metagenome assembly OGZF01 (sample SAMEA3541536, study PRJEB24748) | human gut metagenome | biome: human gut; feature: human-associated habitat; material: faeces | place: China | collected 2012
TCTCCGGCGGCCAGGTGATTGGCGACGTCACACCAAACTGCGCGGCGACGGCCAAACAGTAGTCAGGGAACGCGCTGGACTCGATTCCCGACTGAGTCGCGCCTCGATTATTGGATTGAGAACGATTCGATAATCGAGGCGCGACTCGTCTATAGAAGCGACCATTAGGCTTGCAAAAAGCTGTTTATGGTCAAATAAACCCATACAGCGAGGTTGGAGTCGTTTTGTTGGACTCAACATTGCCCCCCCCAAAAAAAACACCTGATGCATGCGAAGAACTAGACCAGCCCCTCGCACACGCATTTCACGTTCTTGACAGGCATCACGGCCACGTACCGCATATTCGATTGCGGGAACATAGTGGCCAAGCAGTGCACATTAACATCGCCTCCGTCAAACCAAAATTTTTCATGCCTAATCGCGAAACACCGATTTAGGAGCATCAAAATACAGACGACGACTGCTCATAGGTCGGTTTCCCAAGACAAGCCTTCGACGACTACAACTGGAATATAGTCCCCTCGTGCTCGCTACGGGGATGTAGGATGCGACAAGACCCATCTGATTATCGCGATCGGCGTCCTCGCCTGGGCACATGATTCTTATGCGGTTCTCCCTGTCTCGGGCTTGGTCATGGCGTTTAAGGAGACCAGGGATGAGAATTGACTTAGCATCGAGCTCAAAACGATAGACAAGGCCGGGTCGGTCATCATTGACGAGTTCAAATACCTGTCTATCGGCATTGACACGGCGCGTCTCCTGTTCCAAATCATCGTAGGTGGCTATGAGACCAAGAGCATCATATTCGCCTCGAACCTCGAGTTCAGCAACTAAGACGACGTGTTCGGCGATGGCGACATGGTCGTCGTGGTCATAGACTGTATCGTGTATCATGGCAGGACTATCCTCTTCCACAGCGAATCCTACTGGAATAAAGCACTCCCGCATGAAATAGGCCAAATAAACAACATAACAAGGGAGCGTCCGATGGTGCTCATATTAAGTGCTACACATGTCATCCTGATTTGATGGAATATAATTGCTGGCAGTTTCTCTCTACCCATGTCTCGTATAGTATAAAGGGACCTAACCGGCGACCTTAATGCACAATAACGGTGACCGTGGAACAAGCAAATGTTTATAAGCAGTAAAAAATCGTATTATATTCGTGAATCGAAAACGGTTGGGCACTGCTAGAACTTTGAGGACAATCAAGAAGAAACATTATGACTAATAGACAACGGCGGACATTTCACTATATCGGCATGCAAGATGAAAAAGATTTTAAGGTTTCGCGATTTGTGTTGGATACTAATGTCGTATCTAAGCTTTCCTCTTTGTGTAAAAAAAGAGTATGACTCAAATGATCTCGGTTCTGTGAAAGCAGTTGCTTTATTACATGAATTAGCTAAATTTGGAAACCCTGAAGTTTCTGGAGTCCTGGCAACAATTGAATGTTCCGGTTTCCATTCTGGCGAACTAAGTCTTCAAGGTATTCGAAGATTGTGCTTTGGCGATTGCTTTAACATCACTGCCTCTCGAGGTGTTGGATAAGTGGATGCGGTCTTATGGGCCTTATGACATCGGAGAAGATGCACTTGAGCATGAAATTGCGCGCATAGTCAGTAATGCAAAGGAGGATTTATGGACAATTTTCCTTCCATCTTACTTGTTGTCTTTAAAAGTGCATATTCAACAAAAAGATTCAGGAAACAGGATTTGTCATATTAAGAATTTTTAAAACGTTTTGTGGACTTTAATTATCTTCCTCCTATGGTTATTCCTATTGCAATCCTTCTTTATTGTGGTAATATTAAGATTCGTCAACAACTTGAGGGCAGATTCTTTAAAATAAGCTCAAAGGACAAACGTAAGCAAGTTTTGTCTGGAGCATGGGACATCACATATCTCTCGCTGATTAGGTATAAAGAACTTTCCGATTCCAACAATACAATACTCGTGACAGATGACGATACACTTTCGATTCTTGCGAGGGCGATAAAGGCAATGCGCTGCACAATCAATGAAAATTTTATTGATATTTCATCCCAAGCCAATAAGTGTACGGCGATTTCTAATGCTGGTCTCACTCAATATTGTGATTCTGAAGCTCTGAATGATTTCAGAGACGTGTATAATGACTTGCTTGCAAATAGGGCACATGGCTCTCCTTGTTTTCCTGACAAAAAACTATGCTGTCAGTCGTTTATGGTTTCGAGAATGATCTTGGGATTGATCATCTTAACTTTGATGTCAATCCTAGCTTTACTGAGTCTACGAGCCTTGAGTTTCATCATGGCATAGACTTGGTGAAGGAAAGGATTTTACGGCAGCGAGAAGCGTCACTTGACTACCTGAAAGATTTTTCAATCTATTGCATGGTTATGAATCTTCTCCTGCGTGATTTTACGTACTCCGCTAATGAAAAAAGCAAGAAAGCAGTTATCGACAATATAAATAATACTCAAGATTTGAATGATTGTATAACAATTCTTCAAGCGAATTTTCAGAGGTATCCGTACTCATTTGCATCTAAAATGGAAAGTTTATATTTTCATAAGAGAGCCAAGACAATTTCTTTCTATTTAGATTTTATATTTGTATCATGGAGTTCAATTCATCCAACAGATGATACGGTGGAGAATTTGATATCAAAGATACTTAATGACTTAGAAAGCAAAATACCAGATTAATGAATTGATGGGTGTTATTTTGTATGCCGCATTAATATCCTGGGAAATATATGATGATGTGACTCGTTTTTGTTCCTCCTTGTTATAGTGAGACGGGTTACTCCGCTTGATTTTGATAGCATTCGGTTTCAGTCGGTTCCATTCCACAGTCTGCGCCCCAGTGAGTGGTGCAGACTCTTTGGATCTCACCATGAGACCTGCAGGAACGTCGCCAGTTTCAGAACTGAAAGATTGGCGAATGGTTCTCACGTTGCCAGATCAGTTCAGCCTTGTTCGCGCCATCGTTGATGACTTCCGGTCATGGCGTTGCCGTAGAAGTCTCCAATCATGTTGGTCGACGGGTAGCATCTGTATTCATTGATACGCGTGCTGCGTATCGCTAATATATTGTGCTCCATGGTCGCTGTGGTGCACGAGCCCCTTGTACTGCTGCATATCGCATGCCTAAGTGATGGACTGCTCAATGTCTGCAACGGCCATGATTGTAGTGCGTGTCAGCTGTTGATTCTCCTGGTATACGCGTTGGTGACGAATCTGGTGTAGTTGGAACGAGTCCGTCATGCGCATGTAAGTAAAATCCCATGTGCGGGTGATTCGGCCCCAACGTTTTGAGTTTCCTGTCCACCACTGAGTCTCTGCTCCCGCGCCCTCCGTGGGCTTCATCGCCACCGGCGTCTTGCTTCTGCGCGTGACTTGAGGCTGGCGACGTTTTACTGGACTCGTCATTGATTCCATCACCACCAATCATGCCATGAAACCGAGTTATGTCGACAATCCATGATGCTCAGGCCGACCGTCTTGATGCGCTTATCGCGATACCAGGCCATGCATTCGTCGAGCATGCCGACGAATTCGTCCATGGGGACACTCGCGAAGTTTCGTTTATGAAAGAGATCTTGCTTGAGTCAGCCGAAGAAGTCCTTCGCTGCCGCGTTATCTGGGCTGTATCCCTTTACGCGCCCATCGAATGCGTCAGATCATGCTCCCTGCAGATACAGATCCATTTAAGCCACCGATAGCGGCAACCACCCACGTAAATATTTGTAGTTTTCAAGGCTACTGATATTCCCTTTCAAGACCACCGTTATTGTCGAAGAAGACCAGTGGCGGACCATTCCAAGGCCACTGCCCCCTTGTGGTCAGGATTCAAAGACTGCCCGTACCGTTGCCTCACGTTGAACTCGCCAGCGCCGATCCATACCGCGTTGCGCACCGGTCGAGGATGGCATCGGCGATGGCGTCGCCACCGAGACGGCTGTGCCATTCCCTAGTTGTCAACTGGGGCGCAAATACGGTACTGGCACTGTTCGTAGCGCACATGAGCTCGAGCAGGAACCGTCTGAACTGTTCGTCAAGCTTGCCCACGAGCCATTAGTCAATACAGCAGCATATAGGAGTTGCGCATAAGCTCAGCCGGACCTCCAGTTTTGAGCGAATCCGACTCCGCTGCTCGGCGAGGTCGGCATGCACACACGCCAAGGCGTCTGGCGATTTCGCGCCATGACACGCCCTGGGCGTCGAGAATCCTGATACGTTGTTGTATCGACACCGGTTCCGTCATTCCTTTCCTTTCCCGAGTGGCCTTGTCGGCCGAATGTGTCTCGACTCGGGAAAATAGCCGGGTTATGGCGGGCCGGTGCCCTTCATCTCGCCATTTCGGTGAAACGGACTAATTCCTACCGCTTTTTCGGACTGAATAGTTACGCCGCATCGGCCTAACTTCTATTGAACAGACACAGATACGCCGAGCCTTTGTGATATCTCCTTATGCGTCAAACCTTGGCGGTCGAGCTGCCTGATACGCTGTCGGACACACACCGGTGTCGTCATTTCCTTTCCTCCCGGGAACCATCAGTTTGGTTGACAGGCACTCGGGAATCTACCAAGGACCCGGACGATGCCGGCGTTCTCATCCCACCGGCACCACCACCGACGACACTGTCCAAATTGAACGCTCAGGGTGTACAGAAACAAGTGCCGACGCTGAACACCTTTATTTGATCACATACAAGTGCCTGTATGCCGTTCGATTCGCCGTACTCCGGAAAGTATTGTCACACGAGTCTGAGAAAATATTGGACTGTAGCAATGGGACTGTTCATGAGAAGCCGCTTTGCTTGGAAAGAAGAGAGAGTAACAGGTGTGAATAATTCAAAATCAATGCCGAAGAATGTCATCAATAGCCAGCGTTCTGTTGCTATTGATTTTCTTCGAGTTGTTGCTATCGTTGCTGTGGTTTGTGTCCATAGCTTGCCTGTTCCAATTATTAGCGGGGGGTGGAGGATTTTTGCCTCTGCCGCAATTGGTTCGCTCTCTAAAATCGGTGTGCCGCTGTTCCTGATTATTACGGGTTATCTTATGCTCGATAGGGATTATTCCGGTCCCAAGCTCAAACGATTTTTAAAACATAATTACCTGCCATTACTGGTTTCTTTTGAATCATGGGCTTGCGTTGCGATGATTGCGAAACTAGCGACGGATCCTTCGGTCAGCAACATTGTGGAAGGACTTCATACAATGCTGCTGATTGGCGATCCTCTTATGATTCATTTTTGGTACATGCAGATGCTTCTCGGCATTTATCTGTTCATACCGATTCTTGCGTCTTTTATACGGTCTTTTGAGCAGAATGCTGACAAGTATATTCGCATGATAATTGTAGTAGGCATTGTTTTTACTTTTGTGTTTCCAACGATACAGATGGTCTATAACTGGTTGGGAGGCAATTCTGATTATGAAATGACGCTAGGCGGATTCACCGGGCGTGGAGCCCTCGGTATTCTTTACATGCTTCTGGGCTATGCAATTAAAAAAGATCTATTTAACAGTGGTAAACATACGGTTTGTATTCCGTTGGCATTGCTTTCTTTGGTCTTGCTATGGGGATTAAGTTCAATGGAGCTGAGTTTAACTAAGGAATTGTTCCTTGTCACTGCTGGATTCTTCCCAATTGCGTTTACCGCCTTTGCTTTCGCCAACTGGATGATTCACTCATCGGTATGGTATCATTGTCCAGTACCTTTTGCCGAGGTTTTGCAGTGTTTGGCTGGTTATGCTTTCGGGATTTATATGGCGCATCCATTGGTTCATGAGATACTGTCTAAGTTGATTCCGCAAGGAGCTCATTCCGCGCGGATTATGTCGCTTAATCCAATCACCATCTTTTTAATTTCGTTGTGCTGCTGTATTCTATTGGCACGGATCAAGCCTTTCCGTAAGTGGCTTTTGTTGCAAAAGTGAGTAAAGGCGTGCAAGACTGTAAACGTCGAACGGAGATACACAACCAAAGCAAGTGCCGATTCCGGCGAGGATTTATTCAAATTTGGAATTTTGTAGCTCTTGGTTCCGCTTTATGTTTCTGTGATTGCTGTGCAATGTCGCAACATTGGGCTGATGCTGTTTTGTTGGACTCGTCATTGATTCCATCACCACCAAGCATGCCACAAGACCGAGCTCGCGTAGACGATCCATGATGCTCATGCCGAACTCCGTCTTGATCCTCTTGTCCCGATACCAGACCATGTAGTCGTCCAGCGTCTCGATGAACCCGTCCATCGAGACGCCCGCGAAGCTGCGCTTGTGGAAGAACTCCTGCTTGAGACGACCGAAGAACCCCTCCGCGGCCGCGTTGTCCGGAGAACAGCCTTTCGCGCTCATCGAACGCGTCAGGTTGTTGTCCTTGCAGATGCGGATCCACTCGGGCCACCGGTAGTGGCAGCCGCGATCACTGTGGATGATCGGCTTCTCACCGTCCTTGAGCGTGGAGCAGGCGTCGGCGAGCATGCCGTTGTCCAACGCCGCGTTCGGGCTCGTGCCTATCGTCCAGGCGACCGGCATGCCGTCGTAGCAGTCGATCACGGGCGACAGGTAGGCCTTGCCCGCGGGGATGGAGAACTCCGTGAGGTCCGTGACCCACAGCATGTTCGGCCGCTCGGCGTGGAAGTCGCGGTTCACCAGATTCGCCGGTGCCTTGGTCAGCTCGCCCTTGTACGAGCTGTACCGCTTCGCGCTTTTGAACAACGGCACCAGGCCATGCCTAGTCATCAGCCTCATGACCCGCTTGGCCGATACTGACGCCCATGCTTTTCAGCTCCAGATGGATCCGCTTGTACCCGTAGCGGCGTTCGCTGTTCCCGGGACGCCTCGCGCACGAGCTCCAGGAGGGAAGCGTCCTTGTCGGGGCGTTTCATGGCGTCGGGCTGGTAGTGGTACGTGCTGCGCGCGATGCCGACCACGGGCAGCAGGCTCCTGGCCGTCACGCCCAGCGTCTCGCCAGCGGTCTTGACGAGGAGCGTCTTCTCTCGGCTGGCCGGGCTTTTCCGGGTCTGCGCCCGGCTCTTTTCCCAACAGCTTCAACGCGCCCTTCCGGATCGCGATCTCGATGTCGAGCTCCTTCTTCTCCCGCCGCTGCCGTTCGACATCGGCGTCCAACTCGTCCAGACAGGCCTGCATCTCCGCCAACCTCCTTTCCATCAACGCCACCGCGTCCGCCAGACCGGCCGCGTCCGACGCGTTTGGGGCCACGGTCGGTTTGCCGGATGGCTCCTTGGATTCCACGATGGTCCTTCTTTTCCCGGGTCTGGCCACAGGCGCCTCCTCGGACTTCGCGAGCATCTGCCGTTTCCATTCTCGCACGGTCGTGCCCTGCACGCCCAGCTCGGCGGCCGCCTCATGTGATTTCAACCGTCCGGACGCGACCGCGACCACCGCTTTCCGTTTCAACTTCTCGGGGACAGGCCCGTGCCTCAGTTTGCGTTGGCCGGGCGCGAGCTCGTCGATCCACGCCATGAGCAGCTCCTTGCTTTTCGGATATCCCAGCATCCGCATGGTGCGGCTGAGCCGTCTGCCGTATTCGAGGTAATGGTCCACCGCGGCCTGTTTCTGCTCGTCGCTGTAGAGCGCCCGTGGCGTTCGCCGCGCCTGGAAGAAACGCCGGTGCTGTATTTCGTCAAGTCGGTGTTTCGTGTTTAGTCATGTATTTTTTTCGGGTTTAGGCAGTTGCATGCATTTTCCTTATTTTTCCGGTTGCGCGGAGGTGTTCCTGCCGAACATGAGGGCCTCACTGACGCGGCGGCTCTGGCCGGTGAACTCGAGGAGCCGCCCGTGGTGCACGATGCGGTCGATGATCGCTGCGGCGAGTTTGTCGTCCGCGAAGACCGTGCCCCATTTACTGAACTCGATGTTCGTGGTGAATATGATGCTCCGTCTTTCGTAGCTGCCCGCGATGATCTGGTAGAGCAGGCGCGCCCCGTCGATGTCGAAGGGTACGTAGCCGAACTCGTCCAGTATGATCAGGTCGGCACGGCCGATGTCCCGGAGCATCGTCTCGAGCGTGCCGTCGCGTTTGGCCTTGCCCAGCTGGAGGACGAGCTCGGCGGTCTGATGGAACCGCACGCCCAGCCCCATGTCGATCGCCTTCATGCCCAGCCCGATCGCGAGATGTGTCTTTCCGCGCCCGGTCTTGCCGTAGAACACCAGGTCCTGCGCGCGCGGGATGAAACCGAGCCCTAGGAGCTCATCGAGCATGTAGCCGTCGGGGAGCCTGACGTTCGTGAAGTCGTAGCCGTCGAGACCCTTGACGACGGGGAACCGGGCGCGGCGCAGGAGCCTGTCGTGCTTCGCGCGTTCCCTGTTCGCCAGTTCCGTGTCGAGCAGGCGGTGGACGGCGTCGACCTGGCGGGGCGTGGCCCAGCCGGCGAATTCGTCGATGCTCGCCTTGGAGATGAACAGCTTGCGGGCCTTCTCGTAGAGCCCTTCGTCCGTCTTCGTGTTCATCGCCCGCCTTCCTGCACGCCGACGTCCGCGGTGAACGCGATGTCGTATTCACTCAGATCCGGCCTGTCATCGTCGTATTCGATACCCGCCACGCCCTCGGCGAGCCTGGCCGCGAGCAGTGTGACACCGGCGCGGTCCGCCCCGCCGGTCGATTCGAGGATGGAAAGCATCGCCTCGACCGCGTTCGCCCACCCGGATTCCCTGTCAACGCGTTTGAGGGTCTGCAGCGCCTCGTTGCGTGTCTGTCTGTCCTGCCGATCCAGCCATTCCCGCAACGGGTCCGGCAACGCGTCACGTACCCGGCTGTTGGGCCAGGACGCGGGCTTGTTGCACAGCAGCGCCAACTGCATGGACGGGTCCTCGCTGTTCGTGCTGGCCTGGCCGTACGCCCGAGGATGGGTCGCCAGATGCTTGCCCGACGAGTCGAGGACCTCGACCTCGAGCGCGCGGAGGCCCACGATCACCTCTCTGCCCGCGTTCGCCCGGTCCGCGGAATAACGATGCCGTCCCTCGAGCGTGACCACGCCGTACCGGTCGGCCTTCATATGCCGCCACGTGACCACGTCGAAACGCTTCCCGGGCAACGGCAGCAGCGCCGCACGGTCCTCGGAGAACAGGCCACGTTCCTCCGTGTCCTTGCGGTAATGCGGTTTCGTGGCCAGCTCCAGGCACCGGTCCGGCAGCCCGGCGTTAAAGTTCTCCAGGCTCCATACGCTCGGCCGGGGCACGAACAGCTTGCGCCGCACCATGCCGACCTTGGACTCCACCGCGCCCTTCTCATGACCGGAATACGGGTTGCAGAACGAACAATCGAACCCGTAATGCGCCTGGAAGGCCTGGAACAGGTGCGTCAGGCGCGGCTCGCGCTCCCCGTACCCCTTATGGCCCACGCCGGCGGCGTTATCGAACACGATCCGCTCCGGCACACCGCCCAGCCACTCGAACAGGTTGCGCAACGCCAGGCACGTGCACTCAGCGTTCTCGCCCGGCATCAACTGCACCAGACCGACGTTCGAATACGGGAAATCAAGCACGAAATGATGCATCCGCTGCACCACGCCGCGCAACAGCACGTCGACCTCGCCGAAATCGGCCTGCGCCTCGCCCGGATGCCATACCAGGTCCATGAACGCCTCATCACGCTCCGCCGCGAACTCACGCCTGAGCCGCGCCACCGCCCGCGTCACCGTGGACAGGGAGACCTCCGCGCCATGCTCGTCCCTCAACCGCTCCCAGATCCTGGTCGCGGTATGCCGCTGCTTGCGCCAGTTCGCGCGATCCTCCGCGAGCCACTGCTCGACCGCGGGCAGATACGGGTCCGACCGCCGACGCGCGCGGCTTTCTCACCGACGGCACGGCCGACAGATCCTCCTTCGCGAGGTACTTACGCACCGTCGGCTCGCTGACATGTGTTTTCCGCGCGATCGACGCGACGGATTCCCCGTTCCGCCGCAAACGACGGATAGACTGTACTTGGGGCATGCTGATCATAATCCTTTCCGGTCCTTTCTGGCGGAGATACAAGCACCATCCAGTTAAGACCATTCCGTGGTCGGCATGCTCTGCCTAAACCCGAAAAATCATCGTGACTAAACCCGCAACAACTAATTGAACACAAACAGCCGGTGCGCTCCTCCTCGAGCCGGTCAGCGTACCACGACAGCAACGCGACCTTGCTGGGATAGCCGAGCTCGTGGATCGCGTCGGCGGCGTAGCGTTCGTATTTGATGGACAGGTCCACGGCCCTGTCTCGCTGCTCCCTGCTGCACTTCGCCATGAGGGGGTTCTCCTCCCGGTCGGGGAGTCCAAGAAAACGTCACCACCTCGCGCTGGACACCTTTATTTGATCACATACAGAAGGTACGGGTACCGCAGAATCAAGGCCATGCTCCGAACCTGTGTCTCGGAGAAGGTGATCAGCAGGATCATGGCCGAGGACGGTCTGACGGCGCACGTGCCGAGACGACGGCGCTACAGCTCCTACGAGGGCGAGACCACGCCCGCGCCCGACAACCTCGTCAACCGCGGCTGCCATTACCGGTGGCCCGGATGGCTGGATCTCATGGAACGGTACGGTCTGACGCGGTCGATGAGCGCGAAAGGCTGTTCGTCGGACAACGCCGCCGCGGAGGGGTTCTTCGGGCGCATGAAGACGGAATCCGTCTATCCCGAGCATGGGGAGGAGTATACCCGGGACGAGGTGCTTGTCCTGATCGATGATTGCATCCGCTGGTACAACCATGAGCGCATCAAGCAATCACTCGGTTGGATGAGTCCTGTACAATACCGTCAGAGCCAGGGAATGGCTGCGTGATTATCTCCAAGAAAACGTCCGCAGCCCCTTATCGCTTCTTTTCTGCCTAAAGACTTCAGCCAATCTCGTAGTATGGTTCTAAAACATGTGGCACAGACTGGCCACAAGCGAATAACCCGGAAAGTTTTCCAGCAGCATTGCATGCGCCTTGGGAATCCGAATCCAAACAAAAGCATGTATTTCCAAATAGACGCCAAGAATCCTGGTGGACTACATCGCTAAAGCAAGATAAACTAAAGATTATGTCTGGTTCTACTCTAATTGTTGGCAATAATGAAGTGGATAGCGTAATGCCTGCGACGTTGTTCAAACAAAAATACAAGGATAATTCTGCAGACAAACATGTTTACCTTATTTGTTCGGCAAATACTATTGTAATCGATAAATATGAAAAACATCCACATTTTATTCGAATGAAATTTCATTCTTTCGTCAATCAAGATGACAAAAGAACCATAATTGAAATACCTAATTTTTTTTGGCTTTAAGGAAGCCAGCATCATAGATAACGGACTTACCATTAAATATAACGACGAAAAAATATCAGGGCTTGAACTTCTTATTCGAGTTTTACGAAACTACTGTTGCATAAAACAATACATTGACTACGAAGGTAAGTCATCATTCAGAAAAAAAATATCTAAGCACGAAAAGGAAATCTGTAAGAGAAATATTGCAAAAATTGATAATATCATCCAGACATATTGCACTTTTGACATTGAATATATCGGACAGGCATATGGCACCCCAAAACGACCGACTCCCCGATCAGCTACAGAACGTCTAATTGAGGGGCATAAGACATTTTCTCAGATTTTATCAGATTTCATATCAATGTACAGAACAAAGGATATTCGTGTGATTCAAATTAATTGCACTCCTCAAATAAGTTCAGCAATGCTCAATATCAGTCTCTCAAACGCGAAGGATACTGCCGAGAAGGTCTTCAATAACGAAAATGCTTTTAACAAGAAACACGAAAGCACAATAGTCACTCTAGTAGAAGCAGGGCTTATTAGGTATTTCCATCCATCTAATTATAATAAAGAATATCTTGATTCATTCCCAAGTAAAACACATCATAAAAAATATTATGATTTTTTAATACAATCAGAATATGACCATATAGGATTTAAAATTGATATCGGACAAGAATGTATTGCATTGCGTCGTCCAGATGATGGCGAGCCGGTAGATTGTTTATCCAGATCATGGAATTTAGATACCGGAGAATTGGAATGGCCTTTAGTTGATACGCCCTTTTCGCAATATCTAGGAGACTCCTTCCGGGGAGAAATATTGCCGACAAAGATTGGTTTCGAAAGCAACGATAAACAACTATTAAAATAGGAATATACCTTTATTCCTCATCATGGACGACAAATCAGCCTACACCAAACATCGGTAAATGGTGAATCGTTCCACGCCCATCATGGCGACGATCTGATTCATCGTCATCACCTCGTGTTTCAGTCAATTAAAGGACGAGTGAGTATTTGTAGTTTTCGAGGCCACTGATTATTCCCTCTCAAGGCCACCGTTATTGACGAAGAAGGCCAGTGGCGGACCATTCCAAGGCCACTGCCCCCCTAGGGTCAGGATTCGAGCATGGACTGTCCGTGCCGTTGCCTCATATTGAACTCGCCGGTGTCGATTCATACCGTATTGTGCACGATGCGGTCGAGGATGGCGTCGGCGATGGTGTCGCCGCCGAGACGACTGTGTCATTCCTTGGTCGCCAACTGGGTGGCGAACGCGGTGCTGGCGTTGTCGTAGCGCAGTTCCATGAGCTCGAGCAGGAACCGTCTGAACCGTTCGTTGGGCTTGTCCACGAGCCATTCGTCGATCGCGAGCAGCGTATACGCGGAGTACTTGCGAACGAGCTTGGCCGGACCTCCGGGATCCTGCAGCTTCCCGAGCTCCGCCATCGCGTACTGCGTGGACTGTTTCGTCTCCGCGGCGACCGTCGCGTCCGACTGGTTGCGCCACCGCCTGAGCGATTCCGGCGCTATCCCCAGATCCTTCGCCACCTGTTCTATCGCCTTCATCTCCGACGAATACGAGGTCCTGGACTCCGTCAGTAGCCTGACGGCCTTCGACTTGAACTCGCCCGTGTATCTCGTGCCCTTTGCCATGGTTCCATCATCTCCCATCGAGTTAGGGGAAATGCGGAACAAAAATCAGTTCATATCATCCATTACCATTTTCAGATTCTTGTGACAATACTCTCGGGAGTGCGGCGAATGGAACGGCATACAGGCACAGAAGCAGGAAAATTACCTACTGCAATGTACATCACGGGAAATTCATAGTCAGGCATATTCAAAAGTTCCCGGGTCTGACGATCCTGAGCCAAATTGAACATCGCGTTCAAAGGACATGCGGCTAAACCATACGCCTCCAACGCGTACAGCAGAGACATCGAGAACAGGCCACCATCCACAAACGGCTCATTGCGCTCCCCGTAATTCATGAACGCCCTGATATCAGAAGCAACAAGTAACAATACCGGAGGCATATCATACCCATTGAGCCCACCTTGAATTTTCAAGGTTGCTTTAATTTTCTCCGGATCAGTAATCTGATATATGCGCGTAGCCTGTCGATTGCACACAGACGGAGTCTTCATCGACACCTCGTACACTTTATCAAGCAATTCCTGAGAAACAGGTTTATCTGAATATTCTCGTACTGAATACCTATTTTGCGCTAATGGAACGAATCCCTTGGTAGTGCCCGAAGGTTTGCGCACTTAGGGTCGTGCCCGTCCATGGGACGATGAT
>OGZF01001560.1_pt1 | contig 13406 bp, 9 predicted proteins | sample 1576771 | NCBI WGS metagenome assembly OGZF01 (sample SAMEA3541536, study PRJEB24748) | human gut metagenome | biome: human gut; feature: human-associated habitat; material: faeces | place: China | collected 2012
ACCGACGACCTTCGGGTTATGAGCCCGACGAGCTACCAGGCTGCTCCACCCCGCGCCTGAAACGTGGCAAATTCTACTCGTTTTGGGTAAAAAATGCAAATACTGCTGGGATTTGGTGTACCGAGACGGGACGTAAAATCTGCAGGCATTATAGTGATCCACGCCACATTTTGTCAACGTTTATTGCTAATCATGTGAATGAATATCCAGTTCACTTTCATTTGTTGAATACTTTTGCCTTCTCCTGCTCTCCCTTAAGCGCATTATTTTACAAAAAACACACTAAACTCTTCCTGTCTCCGATAAAAGATGATTAAATGAAAACTCATTTATTTTGCATAAAAATTCAGTGAGAGCGGAAATCCAGGCTCATCATCAGTTAATTAAGCAGGGTGTTATTTTATGACGACGATTCTCAAGCATCTCCCGGTAGGTCAACGTATTGGTATCGCTTTTTCTGGCGGTCTGGACACCAGTGCCGCACTGCTGTGGATGCGACAAAAGGGAGCGGTTCCTTATGCATATACTGCAAACCTGGGCCAGCCAGACGAAGAGGATTATGATGCGATCCCTCGTCGTGCCATGGAATACGGCGCGGAGAACGCACGTCTGATCGACTGCCGCAAACAACTGGTGGCCGAAGGTATTGCCGCTATTCAGTGTGGCGCATTTCATAACACCACCGGCGGCCTGACCTATTTCAACACGACGCCGCTGGGCCGCGCCGTGACTGGTACCATGCTGGTTGCTGCGATGAAAGAAGATGGCGTGAATATCTGGGGTGACGGTAGCACCTACAAAGGAAACGATATCGAACGTTTCTATCGTTATGGTCTGCTGACCAATGCTGAACTGCAGATTTACAAACCGTGGCTTGATACTGACTTTATTGATGAACTGGGCGGCCGTCATGAGATGTCTGAATTTATGATTGCCTGCGGTTTCGACTACAAAATGTCTGTCGAAAAAGCCTACTCCACAGACTCCAACATGCTTGGTGCAACCCATGAAGCGAAAGATCTCGAATTCCTGAACTCCAGCGTCAAGATCGTCAACCCGATTATGGGCGTGAAATTCTGGGATGAGAGCGTGAAGATCCCGGCAGAAGAAGTCACAGTACGCTTTGAACAAGGTCATCCGGTGGCGCTGAACGGTAAAACCTTTAGCGACGACGTAGAAATGATGCTGGAAGCTAACCGCATCGGCGGTCGTCACGGCCTGGGCATGAGCGACCAGATTGAAAACCGTATCATCGAAGCGAAAAGCCGTGGTATTTACGAAGCTCCGGGGATGGCACTGCTGCACATTGCGTATGAACGCCTGTTGACCGGTATTCACAACGAAGACACCATTGAGCAGTATCACGCGCATGGTCGTCAGTTGGGCCGTCTGCTGTACCAGGGGCGTTGGTTTGACTCCCAGGCGCTGATGCTGCGTGACTCTCTGCAACGCTGGGTTGCCAGCCAGATCACTGGTGAAGTTACCCTGGAGCTGCGCCGTGGGAACGATTATTCAATCCTGAATACCGTCTCAGAGAACCTGACCTACAAGCCAGAGCGTCTGACGATGGAAAAAGGCGACTCGGTGTTCTCGCCAGATGATCGTATTGGTCAATTGACCATGCGTAACCTGGATATCACTGATACCCGCGAGAAACTTTTCGGTTATGCCAAAACTGGCCTGCTTTCCTCCTCTGCCGCTTCAGGCGTGCCGCAGGTGGAGAATCTGGAAAACAAAGGCCAGTAATTCGACATCAACCCTGCCCTTCAGGGGTGGGGTTACCTTGCTTATCCTCTGTAAACTCCTTTCTGAGCATCACATAATCGAAAACATCATGGTTTGCATCCACAACCCGTGAGTCTCCTTTATAGTGTGCAATCACTTCCTCAAGCGTTTGCGGCTGTTCCGGCTTTGTTACCCCCATCCACGCATTAATAAGGTAATTATTGTAAGCTGTCGAAAAGATGTTGTTTTCCGTTGTGCGATCCACGCCATCCCCAAGAACGGGGCTATACCAGATAAACATCGGGACATGATATGCCTGCTGGCTAGCCTCCCTGCCTCCATGAAAATAGACGTTCTTCTTCGTAGGGTCACGTTCCAGGCCGTGGTCGGCAAAATACATGACCGAGGCGCGGCGATCTTTTAATAATTCAAAAACCTGACCTAGCAAACTATCTGTGTAATGAATGGAGTTGTCATAGCAGGCATCCTGATCGTCCTGCGGTTGAAACACGGCGCTGGATTGCGGATAGGCGCTACAAGCCGGTTCATGGCTTCCATTTAAATGAAGAACAATCAGTTTCTTTTGCTGCGTATTTTGCTGTAATGCTTGCGATAAATGCGGCAACAACAATTCATCAAATCCTCTGACATAAACTGTTTCCATGGCGCGCATGGCGATACTGGTAACTGCTGTACCATTCTGCCGAAAAGCGGATTGCGAGCTTAGCCAGAAAGTCTGAAATCCTGCTTGATTAGCCATATTAATAATGTTGTCGGGGTAATTATGAATGTCATGACTCAAAACAGAATCAGCAGTTAAAGAAAGGGGAACCGACAGCGCAGTGTAAGGTGCGCCGCTTATTGCTTGATTAAACAGTTTGATCTGTTTTCTTTGTGCTTCAACTTGCGGTGTCGTAGAGCGTGTATATCCATACAAAGACATATTGTCGACACGTACAGACTCCCCCACAATCAACACGTAGGTATCAATACCTGTATCCCTGACTGATAATTGAAAATACGGCACCGTGTTTGCAATTGAGAGTAATCTTTGATGCTCTTTCGCTGCTAAAGCAAAATAGTTGAGATTGAAAAACGGCGTATAGGTAGCAAATCGCGACGCTAGTATATATGGACTGAACGCTTTTTTATTTTTTGCATCTTTATAAGCAAATTGACAAGCGGAAAATAAACTGCCCGAAATGACAATCAGCAATAATATTCCTGTCACTTTTTTTGTCGGCAAGGAAACATCATATTTTATTATTACTGCCAAAAAAAGAAGGGATAAAAAAGCAAAGGCACATAGATAAGGGATATACATCCCCAGCATTTTGACAACTTCATCCGGATCACTCTGGAGCACACTAATCGCAAATCCATCATTGAAAGTTGTACCAAAGGTACACCATGAATAGAGGCTAATACTCATGTCTGCCGCAGTCAGTAACACAAATGGTGCGGCAACAAGCAGGCGAAGCGGAAGGGATGATATACGTTTTACAACCAGGATGGTCAGAACGAAGAACAGCAAGCGCTGAACCATATGCGCTCCGGAAGAAGCGACTAAGTTCGTAATACCAAAAACAATAACACAAAGATACAACAACCAATGAGATTTAAAAGTTCTAGCAAATTTGTTGAATACTGTCATCCAGAAATCCAAGTTCACAACCAATATAAACAATTATCAACAATGTTTAATTTTATATCAGACATGTTTTTCAACTCTGATCCATATCAGAACGAAACACTGTTAGTTTTTTCTTTTTAAATGATGCGGCCATTGCGTTCTCAGTAATTAAATAACATTATCAATGCGTCTCTAAACATTACGCAGAACGTAGCCATCAGTCGTTATACTGACAGGAGCAGGATGGTTTATCGAGAAGTAAACATATCCGTATTCGTACCGGAACTGGAGTTGACACAATAAAGTGCCAATTATGTCAGTAGAAGGGAAAAATTTATAACTAAGGCGTACCGGCACCATCGTTTCAAGGTACCAGCTACGAGTAAAGCAACTGGACGAGATACAGATACCTGACAACCATTCCTCAGACCAGGACCAAAACGAAAAAAGACGCTTTTCAGCGTCTCTTTTCTGGAATTTGGTACCGAGGACGGGACTTGAACCCGTAAGCCCTATTGGGCACTACCACCTCAAGGTAGCGTGTCTACCAATTCCACCACCTCGGCACGGATACTACTTTTTAGTTCGGGATATCGCTGGTCGGCTTAGCCGGAGCAGCTGGCTGAGTTTGTTCGGTTTTCGCCGGTGCACTCAGATTTTCCCATTCGCTACCTTTATTGGTTTTGTTGCTATTGATGTTACCCAGCACCAGACTGATGATGAAGAATAACGTTGCCAGCAGCGCCGTCATGCGGGTCATGAAGTTACCAGAACCACTTGAACCAAACAGCGTAGCGGAAGCGCCTGCTCCGAAGGAGGCTCCCATATCAGCGCCTTTACCTTGCTGCAGCATGATCAGACCAACAAGGCCAATTGCCACAATAAGGAAAACTACTAAAAGAGCTTCATACATAATCAACCTGTTCCTTGCGGAGTTGCCGCGTACCAATGCTTCAACCAATAAAGCGGGAGTTTTTAATCTTTCCCACTGAAGCGGGTGTGAATACTAACCAAAGCGAATGACCTTCGCAAGGGCAATTTTATCGCATTGTATCAACTGCGGAAAAAAACAGCAAAACCGATGTGTTCGCTGAGAAAAAAGGCGACAATCGCCGCCTTTTTAGCCAGTTATCTAACGCTTTAAACGGCTTTTACTGCATCGGCGATGCGGTGTGCAAATTCAGTCACCTGCGCTTCGTCTTCGCCTTCCACCATCACGCGAATTAACGGTTCGGTGCCGGATTTACGCAGCAACACGCGTCCACGGTTGCCCAGCGCAGCTTCAACCTCTGCGGTCACGGCTTTAACTGACTCATGCTCAAGTGGATCGCCGCTACCTGCGGTGTAACGTACGTTAACCAGAATCTGCGGGAACATTTTCATGCCGCTGCAAAGGTCGTGCAGGCTCATATGGTTACGTGCCATCGCCGCCAGCACCTGCAAGCCAGCAACGATGCCGTCACCGGTAGTAGTTTTATCCAGCAGGATCACATGACCGGAATTCTCTGCACCGATACGCCAGCCTTTCTCCTGCATTTTTTCCAGTACGTAGCGGTCACCCACTTTCGCGCGCGCAAATGGAATTCCTAACTGTTTCAGCGCCAGTTCAAGCCCCATGTTGCTCATCAATGTACCCACAGCGCCACCACGCAGCTGGCCCTGACGAAGACCTTCACGCGCGATGATATACATGATCTGATCGCCATCGACTTTATTGCCTTCATGGTCAACCATAATCACGCGATCGCCATCGCCGTCGAAGGCAATACCGAGATCCGCTTTTTCAGCCAGCACACGAGCCTGGAGCGCGCGAACGTCGGTAGCCCCCACTTCGGCATTGATGTTTACACCGTTTGGCTCACAACCGATAGCGATAACGTTCGCCCCCAGTTCGCGCAGCACGTTCGGCGCGATGTGATAAGTCGCACCGTTTGCACAATCCACCACAATCTTCAGTTCACTGAGGCTAAGTTCGTTCGGGAACGTGGCTTTGCAAAACTCGATATAGCGACCCGCGGCATCAACGATACGGCTGGCTTTACCCAGTTCTGCCGAATCAACGCAGCTGATCTCCTTTTCCATTTCCGCTTCGATGGCCTCTTCTACCGCATCCGGCAGTTTGGTGCCGTCGATAGAGAAGAATTTAATGCCATTATCGTAGAACGGGTTATGCGATGCAGATATCACAATTCCGGCCTCTGCGCGGAAGGTACGCGTCAGATAAGCCACGGCCGGTGTTGGCATCGGGCCAGTGAAGAGTGCGGAAAGGCCCGCTGCCGCCAGACCCGCTTCCAGTGCTGACTCCAGCATATAGCCAGAAATACGCGTGTCTTTACCAATAATAATCTTACGGGAGCCGTGGCGCGCCAGCACTTTACCCGCGGCCCAACCCAGCTTAAGCACAAAATCAGGTGTGATCGGCGCATCCCCTACACGACCACGAATCCCATCGGTACCGAAATATTTACGATTACTCATAGCGTTTGTTTTCCTTTGCAGACAGAGTGGCTTCCACCACCCGCATCGCTTCTACGGTTTCTTTGACGTCATGAACACGAATGATGTGCGCGCCTTGCATTGCGGCAATGACCGCACAGGCCAGACTACCGCTCAGGCGCTCGGACGGCCCCACGTTCAGCAGCTGCCCAATCATCGATTTTCGTGACATACCCACCAACAGCGGCAGGTTGAAATGGTGAAATTCAGCCAGGCGCGCCAGTAATGAATAGTTATGGGAGAGATTTTTACCGAAACCGAATCCGGGGTCGAGCAACAATTTCTCTTTTGCGATACCCGCCTGCTCGCAACGTGCTATTTGCTCAATAAAGTAGCGATTCACTTCTGCAAAGACATCGTCATACTTCGGAGCTTCCTGCATGGTTTTTGGATTTCCCTGCATATGCATCAGACAAACCGGTAAACCGGTTTCTGCAGCCGCCTCCAGAGCGCCAGGTTCGGAAAGGGAGCGGATATCATTAATAATGTGAGCGCCAACTTTCGCTGACTCACGGATGACTTCTGGTTTGGATGTATCGACTGAGATCCAGACTTCGAAGCGTTGAGCAATTGCCTCAACCACAGGAATAACACGTTGCAACTCTTCTTCAACGCTAACTTCCGCCGCCCCTGGGCGCGTGGACTCGCCACCAACGTCAATGATCGTCGCGCCAGCGTTGATCATCAGATTCGCATGTTTCACCGCATCTATCAGCGAGTTATGCGTGCCACCATCCGAAAAGGAATCAGGCGTGACGTTGAGGATCCCCATTACGTGAGGATGGCTAAGGTCCAGTGAAGTACCCTGGGCAAAGAGTTTCATGATGTTATCCCTGGTATGAATTGATAAGAAAAAACCCCGGAGCACGCCCCGGGGTTTTCGGTACAAATACAGTCATCTGATGCGGGAACTTACTTGTCGCCTAACTGCTCTGACATGGTGTTACCCGGGTTCGGCGTACGCGGTTCATCAACCGGACGAGGAGCCTTTGGACTACCATTGTCGCCAGAATTGTTAGAAGCGCCTGGTTCTTCCCAGCCCGCTGGCGGACGTACATCGCGACGTGCCATCAGGTCATCAATCTGCGGTGCGTCGATAGTCTCATATTTCATGAGAGCATCTTTCATCGCATGCAGAATATCCATATTGTCGGTCAGAAGCTGACGCGCACGATTATAGTTACGCTCAATCAGTGCTTTCACTTCCTGGTCGATGATACGTGCAGTTTCATCGGACATATGTTTCGCTTTCGCTACGCTACGGCCGAGGAACACTTCACCTTCTTCTTCCGCGTACAGCAGTGGACCCAATTTCTCAGAGAAGCCCCACTGAGTCACCATGTTACGTGCCAGGTTGGTCGCAACTTTAATATCGTTGGACGCACCGGTAGATACATGTTCCGGCCCGTAGATGATCTCTTCTGCCAGACGACCACCGTACAGCGTAGAAATCTGGCTTTCCAGTTTCTGACGGCTGGCGCTGATTGCGTCGCCCTCAGGCAAGAAGAAAGTCACACCCAGCGCACGACCGCGTGGGATAATCGTCACTTTGTGCACCGGATCGTGTTCCGGCACCAGGCGACCGATAATCGCATGACCCGCTTCGTGGTAAGCCGTCGATTCTTTCTGCGCTTCCGTCATCACCATGGAGCGACGTTCCGCACCCATCATGATTTTGTCTTTCGCTTTCTCGAACTCAACCATCGACACAACGCGTTTGTTGCCACGAGCAGCGAACAGTGCCGCTTCGTTCACCAGGTTCGCCAGGTCAGCACCGGAGAAACCAGGAGTACCACGGGCAATGATTGCCGCGTCGATATCGGGTGCCAATGGTACGCGACGCATGTGAACTTTCAGGATCTGCTCACGACCGCGAACATCTGGCAAGCCGACCACAACCTGACGGTCGAAACGGCCAGGACGCAGCAGGGCCGGGTCGAGAACGTCCGGACGGTTAGTCGCGGCGATAACGATGATACCTTCGTTACCTTCGAAGCCATCCATCTCAACCAGCATCTGGTTCAGAGTCTGTTCACGTTCATCGTGACCACCGCCCAGACCAGCGCCACGCTGGCGGCCTACGGCGTCGATTTCATCGATAAAGATGATGCACGGTGCCGCTTTCTTCGCCTGTTCGAACATGTCACGAACACGGGATGCACCCACACCGACGAACATTTCTACGAAGTCAGAACCGGAGATAGTAAAGAACGGAACTTTCGCTTCGCCTGCAATCGCTTTCGCCAGCAGCGTTTTACCGGTACCCGGAGGACCGACCATCAAGACGCCTTTCGGGATCTTACCGCCGAGTTTCTGGAAGCGGCTCGGCTCGCGCAGATACTCAACCAGTTCAGCAACTTCTTCTTTTGCTTCGTCGCAGCCCGCAACGTCAGCAAAGGTCGTTTTGATCTGATCTTCCGTCAGCATGCGCGCTTTGCTCTTACCAAACGACATGGCACCTTTGCCACCGCCGCCCTGCATTTGACGCATGAAGAAGATCCAGACACCAATCAGCAACAGCATCGGGAACCAGGAGAGGAAGATAGAAGCCAGCAGGCTTGGTTCTTCAGGCGGTTCACCGACAACCTTGACGTTCTTGGTCAACAGGTTATCCAGTAATTTCGGATCCTGAACCGGAATGTAAGTGGTATAACGGTTACTATCTTTCTTGGTAACGTTGATTTCACGTCCGTTGATACGCGCTTCACGAACCTGGTCGTTATTGACCTCTTGTAGGAAGGTAGAGTAATCCACCTTACGGCCATTAGACTCGCTGGGCCCAAAGCTCTGGAATACTGACATCAGCACAACGGCAATGACCAGCCAGAGTATTAGGTTTTTCGCCATGTCACTCAAGGGATTAACCTCTTATTACAACTGTGTTAAAAACAGCGTCAGGATACTCTATATCCAGCATCTTTCAAACTTTCGTCTGAAATCTCCCGGTTAGGGTTTACGCCCGGTCGCTACAATATACACTTCCCGCGAACGTGCACGAGAAGAGTCCGGCTTACGAACTTTGACCTTCGTAAACAGGGAGCGAATTTCCCTTAGATACTCATCGAAACCTTCGCCCTGGAACACCTTCACTACAAAACTGCCACCTGGCGCTAATACATCACGACACATTTCTAGCGCCAGTTCCACCAGATACATGGCACGGGGGATATCCACCGCCGGTGTTCCGCTCATGTTTGGTGCCATATCGGACATGACAACCTGGACTTTGCTGTCGCCAACGCGCTCCAGCAGTGCTTTCATCACCAGTTCATCACGAAAATCGCCCTGAAGAAAGTCCACACCAACGATAGGATCCATAGGTAAAAGATCGCAAGCGATGATGCGGCCTTTGCCGCCAATTTGGGTGACCACATATTGTGACCAACCACCCGGAGCAGCACCAAGGTCGACAACCGTCATTCCCGGTTTAAAGAGTTTGTCACTTTGCTGTATTTCATCAAGTTTAAACCAGGCACGGGAACGTAACCCCTTTTTCTGTGCCTGTTGAACATATTTATCGCTAAAGTGTTCCTGAAGCCAGCGGCTGGAGCTGGCAGAACGCTTCTTACCTGTCATTTAACTTTCCCATGGGGATAACTCATCGTAACCAATTGCGTAAATTTTTACGCGCCTATTTGGTGATATATGGGAGATGGCGGTAGAATGACCCGTTTTCAATCCCAACGTAAGCAAAAAATACGATGAATCTGAGTACTAAACAAAAACAGCACCTGAAAGGTCTGGCACATCCGCTCAAGCCAGTTGTTCTGCTTGGCAGTAATGGTTTGACCGAAGGGGTGCTGGCCGAGATTGAACAAGCGTTAGAGCACCATGAACTCATCAAGGTGAAAATCGCCACCGAAGATCGCGAAACTAAAACCTTGATCGTGGAAGCTATCGTGCGCGAAACCGGCGCCTGTAATGTACAGGTCATCGGTAAAACGCTGGTGCTTTATCGCCCAACTAAAGAACGTAAAATCTCGCTGCCACGCTAAGATTATCCTAAAGTTACACACATTTGCTGTGTAAAACGAGGGGTTTTCCGCAGGCAGGAGAGCAAAATGCCACGCTCTGTTCGTTGATAAAAGGCCGCATAGCGGCCTTTTTCCTTTCTTTACAATACATCAACATCTTGAGTATTGGGTAATTCTTACAGGTATTCCACCTTAATTACTTCAAATTCTACTTCGCCGCCCGGCGTTTTGATGACCACAACATCATCTTCTTCTTTGCCGATCAGGCCACGAGCAATAGGCGAGTTTACAGAAATCAGGTTTTGTTTAAAGTCAGCTTCATCATCGCCAACGATGCGATAAGTCTGTTCTTCGTCAGAATCGAGATTCAGCACCGTTACGGTAGCACCAAAAATAACGCGCCCATTGTTAGGCATTTTGGTGACATCAATCACCTGCGCGTTTGACAGCTTGGCTTCGATGTCTTTGATACGGCCTTCGCAGAAGCCCTGCTGTTCACGAGCTGCGTGGTATTCGGCGTTTTCTTTCAGGTCGCCATGCTCACGCGCTTCCGCGATAGCAGCAATGATTTCAGGACGGCGCACAGATTTCAGAAAATCCAGCTCTTCGCGTAATTTTTCTGCGCCGCGTAAGGTCATCGGAATAGCTTGCATTTGTTATACCTCTTGAATATTCCTGATGGGGCAAGTCTTCACCCACCCCGGCTGTTCGGCCTGCCCGGCATAACTCCTCACCGGGACCAGAAGCAAAAAAATACCGACCCGGGTACAAGTCCCAGGTCAGCTACAATTCACATTTTGATAGTCATTTTACCCTGAAGTTCCCGAAGGGTCATCGTTTACTTTATAGGGCGTTGCGCCGTAGTATGACGGCTCGATTCCAGGTTGTTAGCGCGAGATTATGCGATTTTCCAGATTTATCATCGGATTGACCAGCTGTATAGCGTTCAGTGTTCAGGCCGCAAATGTTGATGAGTACATTACTCAACTCCCCGCTGGTGCCAACCTTGCCCTGATGGTGCAAAAAGTCGGCGCGTCGGCCCCCGCTATTGATTACCACAGTCAGCAGATGGCGCTGCCTGCCAGTACCCAGAAAGTGATTACTGCGCTGGCGGCGTTGATTCAACTCGGCCCCGATTTTCGTTTTACCACGACGCTTGAAACCAAAGGCAATGTGGAAAACGGCGTACTTAAGGGTGACTTAGTGGCGCGATTTGGTGCCGATCCGACGTTAAAACGTCAGGATATTCGCAATATGGTCGCGACTTTGAAAAAATCTGGCGTCAACCAAATCGATGGCAATGTGTTGATAGATCCCTCCATTTTCGCCAGCCACGATAAAGCCCCCGGCTGGCCATGGAATGACATGACACAATGCTTTAGCGCTCCGCCTGCCGCCGCCATAGTTGACCGCAACTGTTTCTCCGTCTCGCTCTACAGTGCCCCAAAGCCTGGTGATATGGCTTTTATACGCGTGGCATCTTATTACCCCGTTACGATGTTCAGCCAGGTACGCACCCTCCCCCGTGGTTCTGCCGAAGCGCAATACTGCGAACTGGATGTGGTGCCAGGCGACCTGAACCGCTTTACGCTGACGGGATGCCTGCCACAACGTTCTGAGCCGCTCCCGTTGGCTTTTGCCGTGCAGGATGGAGCCAGCTATGCCGGTGCAATTGAGTTAAAACAGGCGGGTATCACCTGGAGCGGAACACTGCTGCGCCAGACTCAGGTTAACGAACCTGGAACGGTAGTTGCCAGTAAACAGTCGGCCCCGCTGCACGATCTGCTTAAGATTATGCTGAAAAAGTCGGACAACATGATCGCCGATACGGTTTTCCGCATGATAGGCCATGCGCGCTTCAATGTGCCTGGAACATGGCGGGCCGGGTCGGACGCCGTGCGTCAGATCCTGCGCCAGCAAGCCGGTGTCGATATTGGAAACACCATTATTGCCGATGGTTCAGGGCTTTCGCGGCATAACCTGATTGCCCCCGCCACCATGATGCAGGTGCTGCAATACATTGCCCAACACGACAATGAACTTAACTTTATCTCCATGCTGCCGCTGGCGGGCTATGACGGCTCTTTGCAGTACCGTGCAGGTCTGCATCAGGCGGGCGTGGATGGAAAAGTCTCAGCGAAAACCGGTTCGTTGCAGGGGGTATATAACCTGGCGGGATTCATTACCACAGCGAGCGGGCAACGAATGGCGTTTGTGCAATATCTTTCTGGCTATGCAGTAGAACCTGCGGATCAGCGTAATCGCCGTATTCCGTTAGTGCGTTTTGAAAGCCGTTTGTATAAAGATATTTATCAGAACAATTAGTCAAAAAGAAACCCCGGCACATGGCCGGGGCTTCAGATTATTGACAAAGTGCGCTTTGTTTATGCCGGATGCGGCGTAAACGCCTTATCCGGCCTACAAAATCGTGCAAATTCAACATATTGCAATTCTCTTGTAGGCCTGATAAGCGTAGCGCATCAGGCTGATTTGGCGTTTATCATCAGTGATTAACGCTTGTAAATGAACTCAACGCCTTCTTCGTCGTCTTCGTCCCAGTCGTCATCCCAGTCTTCATCATCCTCTTCAGCAATCTCTTCAAGCTGCTGGCGATGATAATCATCCCACATGAATTCGACTTTCTCTGGCTGTTTCGCTTCTTCAGCCTGCACGACCGGGTTTTCAATGATAAAGGTCATCACATCCCAGCAGAGATCTTTCACGCCCAGTCCACTCGCCGCAGAGATCAGATAATATTTATCTTCCCAGCCCAGCGCCTCAGCGATCGCTTTCGCTTTCTCTTCGGCTTCTACCTTATCCAGCAGATCGATCTTGTTGAACACTAACCAACGCGGTTTCGCCGCCAGATCCTGGCTGTATTTTTCCAGCTCGCTGATAATAATACGCGCGTTTTCAACCGGATCGGTGCCGTCAATCGGATCGATATCGATGAGGTGCAACAGGACGCGGCAACGTTCCAGGTGCTTCAGGAAGCGAATGCCCAGACCTGCGCCTTCCGCAGCGCCTTCAATCAGTCCTGGAATATCTGCGATTACAAATCCATTCGCATCCGGAAGATCTACAACACCAAGATTTGGATTCAGTGTTGTAAAATGATAATTGGCAATCTTCGGCTGTGCGTTAGTTACGCGTGATAAGAACGTAGACTTTCCGACATTCGGAAATCCTACAAGTCCTACATCAGCGATCACTTTTAATTCCAGATCAACATACAATTCTTTTGCAGGCTGTCCCGGCTGTGCATACTTTGGAACCTGCATGGTTGCAGTTGCAAAATGCTGGTTTCCAAGACCACCTTTGCCACCTTTTAAGATGATCTGTCTGCGGTTGTCTCCGGACATATCTGCGATGACTTTACCGGATTCTGATTCTTTAATAACCGTTCCCTCCGGAACTTTCAGGACAATATCTTCACCGTCCGCACCATGGCATCTGCGCTTACCGCCCTGTTCACCGTCTCTTGCTGTAAATTTTCTCTTGTGCCTGTAGTCCTGAAGCGTATTCAGTCCTTCGTCGACTTCAAATATAACGTCACCGCCACGTCCGCCGTCACCGCC
>OGZF01001562.1_pt1 | contig 13394 bp, 7 predicted proteins | sample 1576771 | NCBI WGS metagenome assembly OGZF01 (sample SAMEA3541536, study PRJEB24748) | human gut metagenome | biome: human gut; feature: human-associated habitat; material: faeces | place: China | collected 2012
GTCATATCAAGGCTGGACTTAACTATGCAATGAGCCTTCACGCAATCGTTACAGCTCACGCAGAAGGATATGCTGAGAATATGTATCTTGACCCAGCTACAAGAACTAAGGTTGAAGAGACAGGTGGAGCTAACTTCCTCTTTGTTACTAAGGACGGTAAGGTTGTAACACCTAAGTCAGATAGTATCTTACCATCTATTACAAGACGTTCATTAGTACACGTTGCTAAGGAATACCTTGGACTTGAAGTTGAAGAAAGAGAAGTTCTCTTTGATGAAGTTAAGGACTTTGCTGAATGTGGTCTTTGCGGTACAGCAGCAGTTATCTCTCCTGTAGGAAAGATAGTAGATCACGGCAAGGAAATCTGCTTACCAAGTGGTATGGACGAGATGGGACCTGTAACTAAGAAGTTATACGAAACACTCACAGGTATCCAGATGGGCAGAATCGAAGCTCCTAAGGGCTGGATTTATACAGTAGATTAATATTGCTGATGGTTAACAGGCTGGTTAGAAGCTTAGATAACTGGTTTATAGATGTTTATTACAGCTGATAATGTAATTATTATATTCGGTCAGAATGTTAAAAGTACGTTCTGACCGAATTTTTGTGTGATAAATGTATGATTGGTGATGGGGTTAAAGGCATATTCTGCAGCTCTTTAATATAAGCTGTGCAATTAACACTTACATCATAAAATGAAAATATAGATGGAGTAAACATATGTTGTTTAGTAGTAAAGATTTAAGGAAGCTTATAATTCCGCTTATGTTTGAACAGCTGCTTGCTGTTCTTGTAGGACTTGTGGATACACTTATGGTATCACAGTCAGGAGAAGCGGCAGTTGCAGGAGTTGCACTTGTTGATAATATCAACAGGCTTATCATACAGGTTATGGCAGCACTTGCGACAGGTGGCGCTGTTGTCTGCAGTCAGTATATAGGTAAAGGCAGGGATGATGAATCAAGAAAGTCAGGAGCACAGCTTGAGACTGTTTTGTTAATATTTTCAGTTATAATGACTGCATTTTCAGTTTCATTTACAAGACCATTACTTAAGGTGGTATTCGGAACTGTTGAAGATTCGGTTATGGATTGTGCTGTGTTATATTTTGTTATAACAGCCCTTTCATATCCTTTCCTTGGAATGTACAATGCAGGAGCTGCAATATTCAGAAGTGTAGGCAACAGTAAGGTAAGCATGAATATAAGCATACTTATGAATGTGATAAATGTAGCTGGAAATGCGTTGTTTGTATTCGTATTTAAGTGGAGCGTAGCTGGTGTTGCACTGTCAACAGCACTTAGCCGTGTTGCAGCTGGAATAGTTATGACAGTACTTGTATGCGGAAAGACTAATCCGATAAGAATAGATCATATAAAATATTTTGTTCCAGACTGGATATATATAAAGAAGATTCTGACAATAGGAATTCCATCAGGCATAGAAAATGGTATGTTCCAGATAGGAAAGCTTATGGTTGTAAGTATGGTTGCAACATTTGGAACAGCATCTACAGCCGCTAATTCGGTTGGCTATACAGTTATCGATTTTGCAAATATTCCGGCTTCATCTATGGGACTTGCACTTATCACAGTTGTTGGACAGTGCATAGGTGCCGGTGAGAAAGAACAGGCAAAAATGTATACTAAAAAAGTGCTTAAATGTGCGTATTTCGGCGACTGGATATGTAATATTCCATTATTCTTCTTAGCACCATTTATTGCTTCGTGGTTTAACTTATCAGGTGAGGCAACACAGATTACAGTAATGATTTTAAGATGCTTTAATGTGGTTTCATTATTTATATGGCCGCTTTCATTTACATTATCCAATCCATTAAGAGCGGCGGGAGATGTAAAATTCACAATGACAGCAAGTATTATCTCGATGTGGCTGTTCAGGGTCGGAAGCAGCTACGTCCTTGGCGTAATGCTTGGAATGGGAGTTCTTGGCGTATGGATAGGAATGTTCATTGACTGGGCAGCAAGGTCAGTATGCTTTGTTGCAAGGTTTGTTAGTGGAAGATGGCTTAAGAGAGGGTCATTGGCATAATTATGTAATTAATAGGCGTTTGCGAAACTCAGCAAAATTGATTGTTATTTGTACTGTGAACACAAGTAACCGCAATCACCTAATGTAATTAATAAAGAGAGGTATTATCGGGCCTATGGTATGGGCTTTCTTGACTGGCCAGGTGTGCACGGAAGGAAAGTCCATTTGAGTGGTCTGGCAATGCCTTTTTGTTTTCTAAATATTCTATTGCAATACATAGTGATATGTGGTATTCTATTTATATAGTATCTAATCTAAATATAATAATGTTTGATAGTAATATGTGGCAACCATATCGGAACTATATATGAAATCTAATGGCAATTCGCCAATATAATTCCAATATTTAAAATTTTAGTGCGAATAACTGACTATGGTGGATAAATGATAACCAATGAAAAGGAGGTTTAATGAAGTATCAGAGAGTAACCACACATCTTGCAGAAACAATGTCAAAGCTTGATGTAGATAAAGCAATGAGAGACGACTATGCTAAATGTATATTGGCAGACCCGCAGATATTAGCCAATATAGTAAAAGTAATAGCACCAGAATTCAGGGAATACAGCATAAAAGACATAATTCCCTGCATAGGAGAGACAATAGTATCACTTACAGTTCCGGAAAAGCTGTGCATTAAAATTGAAAGTGATGGAACCGAAGACGTAGATATAGAAGATGGAAAAATTATTTACGACATAAGATTTCCATTGTATTATAATAATAGAACAATTAAAATACTTGTAAATGTTGAGGCACAGAAAAGTATTTCATATACAAAGCTTGGTTATCATATCGAATCAAGAATGGTGTATTATATGGCAAGACTAGTGTCTTCACAGAAAAATGTAGAATTCATAAAATCAAACTATGATGACATCAAAGATGTATACAGCATATGGATATGTATGGATACAGAAGCCGATGAAGACTCTATAATAGAATTAGGCTTGCAGCCAAGAGTAATCTATGGCAATACAAGCTGGCTTCCACAGCGAAGCATAATGAATGGAGCGGTTATAAGAATAAGAAGCAGAGCAGATGTCGAAGAATCAAAAAATAGGCTTATAGCAATGCTAGAAGTATTATTTTCTGGCAGGGCAAGACAGGATAAGATGAACCAGTTAGAAGAATACGGACTTGAGATGACAACAGAATTAGAAGGGTGTGTGAATGATATGTGTAATATAAGTGATTTGCTGGTAGAAGAAAGCGAGGAACGCGGAGAAAGACGAGGAATGGAACGTGGAATGGCACGAGGGGAGAAACAGGCGCGTCTTGACAGCATAAGAACATTAATGAGAAAGTTGAATCAGACAGCAGAAGAGGCAATGGATACGCTGGATATAGAGGAAAAAGATAGGGAGGAATATCGAAAGATATTAAATAAGCAGAAGTAGAGTATTATAACACAGACAGGAGAGAAGATTTGTTAATTAGTGAAAAAATATATAAGTATATGGAACAGAAAGGTATGACACAGAAAGAATTCTCACAGTGCACGGGGATTTCACAAAGCACAATAAGTGATTGGAGAAGAAAAAAGACCAATCCGTCAGCAGATAAAATCTTAAAAATATGCGAGGTGCTAAATATTACACCATACGAGCTGCTTTCAGAGAGCTGGATTAAAGGTGATAAAAATCGTAAGGAAAGTATGGACTACACAATTGTATTGAACAAAGATGAAGAATTGTTACTTAGGGGATTTAGAAATCTTAAGAACAAGCAAAAGGAAAGATTACTTGGATATCTGGAAGCTTTGCAGGAAAGTGATAATTAGAATAATATAGGAAAAACGTATGTTGATATATTGACATACGTTTTATTATGTAATATATATCGTATATGCGATACTAAAAGGAGAAATGCAAGATGGCAGATATAAGTATAATAGCAAGAAGACTTAAGAATGGAAATGTGGAATATGGCTGGAGCGGTAATGGTGGATATTATAGTTCAGTAGGAATTCGTTTGTTAGCCTGGTATGATAACCCAGCAGATGTTGATTATCTTTTCGGATTGGGACAGACAAGATTAATAGGTAAAAAAGGTAGCGAAAATGGAGGGTTTCCTGCATATTTGACACACTCACCTATAGGAAAAGAGTTTTGGATTGGAGAAACTGAGCAGGATATATTTAATGAAATAATGACGGATTATACATATTTTTATGATTTAGATAACGAATGGTATTATATTACGAGAGGACCATTTCAGATTAAAATTCCATTAGGATTGATAAATAATAACCTTGATGAAAATAATGATGAATTTAAATATATTTTAACAGTAGGGGATAAAGTGCTTAGGTATATAATGGAAGAATATAGAGTTACACATCCAGAGTTTAATGATTTTATTATAAATGAAGGTTATGATTGGAAAACAGTTGTAGAAGATATTATTGAAGATGATAAATTATTGATTATGAATTTATACAGTAAATATAAGGCAATATATCAGTATTTTGATGATTGGATTGTTATAAAAACTGATGAGAATTACGAGGACATTACTGAAATTATTGCAAAGAAAAAAGAAAAGCATCATATTGAAACTAATGTGTGGTAATTAAATTGTTAATATCAAGATTACGGTTGTACCGGTATACAATTAAAATTTAAGATGTTTTTCATACAATCTTCATTAATTTTGTACAAAATATCTAAAATGTAATTATATATTTCGCTGAAAATATAAAAAATGTCCAAAATAAAGTTGATTTTTATACACGAAAATGAGATACTTAGAGAAACGTTCGTTAAGGTGAGCCTGACGAATACAACGGCTAAGCCGTAATATTATAAGGAGGTATGTTATGAAGAAGAACAGAAAAAGACTTATGGCAGCATTTATGGCAGTTCTTATGGTGTTGACATTAGTCCCAACATGGCTGTTGGGTGGTATATTTGCTACAACAGCTAAGGCAGATGATGATGTGACATTAGGCTACACATTTAAAGAAGCTGATCTTAGTAAAGATAAATCATCATCGTCAGCAGAAATAAAAGATGGAGATGGTATAGTTTATGAAGTGACAGCTGTTAAAGGAAAAGGGGAAGAATTTTCAATAGCAGGAAATACTTTAAAGCTTAAGGGTGTTAAATCACAGGCAAATGGAGATGTTCCTACTGAAGATTATGGATATGTCAAAATATCTGTAAAAAAAGACTGTACAAAGATAAGTATAGATTATTATATAGAAAGTACAGGTGATTATGCAAATTGCGTAAAAGTCAGTAAAGATGGAACAGTGACTGTAATTGCAAGTAATAAAGCTGTAACAAATAAAGTGTTAGCAAATGAAGAAATTACAGATGTTAAAGCCGGTGATGTAATATATTTATATGCTAATAAAGCTAAAAGATTAAAAATAACTGGTGAAGATGCAATTAAAGTAACAGGTGCTTTTAAATATATTGCAGCACCAGATGCAACAAAGTCAGTTGTAACTGCGACAAATAGTGCAGAAGATGCAACAAAGGTAACAGTTGATGTAAAGGATTTAGCTGTTAATGAAAAAGGGCCAGATGTATATTATTTATTACAGAGAGCTAAGGTTGCATATGGTTCAGATGCTACTCCAGATTGGACTAAGGCAGAAGAAGTAAGCACATATACAGGTAAGGAAACATCATTTACATATGAAGATACATTAAGCAAGTCTGGTACATATTATTACAGAGTTGTTGGTAAAGGTGTAGCTGCTAATGATTCAGAAGGTACAGCAACAACAGCAGGTGTATCATATGAAGCTGATGTTAAGGTTAGTGTAACAGGTGATGTTAATAAGTTAACTGCAACATGGGCAGATATCGAGACAGCAACATCTTATAATGTATATGTTTATAAGAATACAGAGGCGTGTCCAAGCACACCAACAAAGACTATTTCAACAGAAGAGATAGCAGCATTTAAAGAAGCTAAGACAGATATATCTTATACAGCAGAAGGACTTACAGCAGGTGTTAAGTACAATGTAAAGGTAGATGCTGTAAGAGAAGCAGGTGTAAAGAGTGGTGAAGTAGTTACAGTAAGAGTATTAGAGGACATTGATACATCTAAGGCTATTACAGGTATGAAGCTTGTTAATCAGGAGTCAACACTTCCTGTAACAGTAATTAGAGATAAGAGTGAAATTACAGCATTCCAGCCAGCAACAACTGGTGGCGTTTCATCAAAAGGTTTTGCTAATACATCATATGTTATATTAAATGACCAGATTGCAGCAGATAAAGATTTTACACTTACAGCAGATGTAACAGTAAAGGCTAATCCGGCATCATCAGGAAGTGGTGTGTATGTTGGTGCATTTACAGACATTGAAAAAGCTGCAGCTAAGCTTTATGCGGTTGGATTTAGAGGAGCTAATAGCGGTGTTTATGATATGGTATACTATAGAAATAAAGCTGATAATAGCTACTCTGGCGGTAAGTATAATAGTACTGTTAATGCTTATACACTTGATACAACATATTCTGTAACAGTAACAAGAGAAAATGGCAGTTATACTACAGCAGTAAAATCAGCAGATGGTAAGGTCGATTTAAAGAGCGTTAGTGAAGAACCATCAGCAGACCTTAAGGGTGCTGTTAATGTAGGTTTTGCTATAATAGGAACTACAGCAGTTGTTAATAACTTAAAGGTAGTATCTGGTTCTGATACATTAATTGATGCTTCTACATTTGAAGGTTCGTTCTCACCATTTAGTAACAATTGGGATTCGTATGAAGGAACATCAGTTACAGAAGCAGTAAATGATAATGAAAATGGTAAAGTTAAGGTAACAGTTGCAGGTGAAATTGGTACATATGGTGCTGGTTCAATAGATGTTAATATGTACAATGAAGCTGGTGAACTTAAGGATACAAAGACAGTAACAGCTTGGAACACAACTTCTAATACAGTTGAATTCGAGCCAGAGGCAAGTGGAACATATTATTTTGAAGCAGTTGCTAAGAGAACAGGTGTTGCGAAGACATATGCATCAAGCAAGTATAAGTCAGAGGGATATATGCTTCCTCTTAAGGCAGCTGTATTACAGTTAAGAACAGCTGAACAGAGTAAGATTGAAGTGACATGGGATGCAGTTCCAGAAGCTACAGCTTATAAGGTTGAGTACAAAAAAGAAGGTGCAGCTGAATTTACATTCTTAGAAGAAACAACTAACCTTTCAGCAAAGACACCATCATTAACAGTAGGCGATGTTTATATATTCAGAGTAACTGCTGTTAGAAGTGTAGATGGACAGACAAAAATGTCTAACGAAGCACAGTTAAAGGTTGCAGAGCATGAACAGTTTACATGGAAGTTCTCTGCATTTGGACAGGGTGTTTCAGTAAGCAATGACAATCTTTCAGATAAAGATAAATCAAAGAATGGCTACTCAGGTGGCGTTAATACAGATGAAGGTATAGTAAATGTATGGTCGCTTGATAGTAAGGGTAAGTTAGTACCAGCTTCTACAGATGGTGTTGCATTCTACTATGCTACAATACCAACTAATAAGAACTTTACACTTACAGCAACAGCTAAGGTTAATAACTGGAAGTATACTAATGGACAGGAAGGTTTCGGCCTTATGGCTGCGGATGCAGTAGGCAATAATGGAGATTCATCAGTATTCTGGAATAACTCATATATGGCATCAGTTACAAAGGTAGAATACTATAGTAATGTTGATGAAGAGACAGGTGAAGCTACAGTAAGTAAGACTTCTGGCGAAAAGATATCTATGAAACTTGGTATTGGTTCACAGGAAAAGATTGGTGTTAATAAGAATAATCTTAGCAAGTTATTAGATAATGACTCAGATACAGTTAATAATGAATTTAAGACAACAATGTCAACACTTGAAACTTCTAAGTTAGGTTCTGCAGCAGGAACATTTAACCTTATTGGAAACTATTCTAATACAGATGCAACATTTGAAGGAACAACAGTAGAAAATCCAATAACAGAAGTTAAGTTAACAATTCAGAAGAATAATACAGGTTACTTTGTAAGCTATACAGATGCTGAAGGTAACACAACAACAAAGAAGTATTACGATACAGAAGCATTAAGCCAGATTGATTCTGATAATGTTTATGTAGGTATGTTCGCTTCAAGAACATTTGATGTTACATATAGTGATATTTCACTTACAACAATTGATCCAGCAGACGATGCTCCAGCAGAAGAAAGACCTGTTGAATATAAGGATATTCAGGTGAGTGTTACATCTTCTTCAACAGCTAGTTCAGAAGATTATACATTTAAGGGAATGTCTAATGCTGATGGACACGTTGTAGTAACAAAGGGTGATGATGTTATAGGGGAAACAGATGTTACAGCTAATGAATCATTTACAATTGATACAAAGCTTGTAGCAGGTGATAATAAGTTCGTTGCAACATTTACACCAGATGAAAACTTTAAGTTCGGTGAATATGAGCTTCCAACATCATATGATCCAATTGAAGTTTCAAAGATAGTAACATATGCTTACTTTACAGGAGATCTTATATATGTAAGTGCAGATGCTACTAAAGCAGTTGATGAAGCAAAAGCTAATGAAACATATTCAGCAAAGGCTCAGATTAACTCAGGTAAAGGAACTAAAGATAATCCAATTGATATTTACAATGCGGTAGCATATGCAAGACCAGGTCAGAAGATTCTTCTTCTTGATGGAGATTATAAGGTAGCTAATAATTTATTAATACCATTTGGTATTGATGGTACAGATGAGAAGCCTATATATCTTATGTCAGAGTCATCAGATTCAAGAGTTGTTCTTGATTTTGAAGGAACTACAGGAGAAGGTATTACACTTTGTGGTAATTATTGGTATATTCAGAATGTAGATGTTACTAATTCAGCGAATGGTAAAGATGGTATTCACGTATGTGGTAGTCACAATGTACTTGATACTGTTAATACATATAAGAATGGTAACACAGGTATTCAGATTAGTAGATATTCATCAGCTCAGGATAAGGCTGATTGGCCAGCATATAATACAATTAAGAATTGTACATCTCATAATAATGCAGATGCTGGTTATGAAGATGCTGATGGATTTGCAGCTAAGTTAACAATCGGTAAGGGAAATGTATTCGTTGGTTGTATTGCACATCATAATGCAGATGATGGTTGGGATTTCTTCGCTAAGGTTGAAACAGGAAATATTCCATCTGTAGTAATTATGAATTGTGTAGCATATGGCAATGGTTATATTGAGAGCGAAAATGGTTTAATCGATGCAGGTAATGGTAATGGATTTAAGATGGGTGGTTCAAGCCTTCCAGGAAGCCACGTTATTATTAACAGTGTAGCATTTGATAATAAGGCAAAAGGTATTGATAGTAACTCTTGTCCAGATAATGTAGTTGTTGGTTGTACATCATTCAACAATGAAAACAGCAATGTAGCATTATATACTAATGATGCTAAGAATACTAATTATAGAACAAATGGTATAATTTCATACAGAAATGCTTATGTTAAGGTTGCTGATAATTTAAAGGCTAGAGGAACTCAGGATACAGCTAAATTATACGATGCTACAGATTACTATTGGTTATCAGCATCAGGTGATGCTAAAGAAGCAAGTACATTATTAACAGATGCTAATTTTGTAACTCTTAATACAAATGATGTTAAGGTAACAAGAAACGCTAATGGCACAATAAATATGAATGGTTTGGGAATGTTAACAGCAGATACTAGAAAAGCTCTTGGTGTTGGTATTGGAGCAGATAGTCTTGATAAAGCACCACAGCTTACATCAGAAGGATATGCATTAGTAATTGATGCATTAGGATATGATGAAGCGAACAGAGTTTTAGGTTTATCATTAGAATCAGCATTTATCCTTAGAGATGGTGCAGAAGGTGCGTTAACAGGAGATTCTAATAATATTGCAGTAATGGTTGTGCTTCTTTTAGCAAGTATGGCTGTAGCAGGAGGTGCTATAGTATATAGTAAGAAAAGAAAAGTTGTAAGCAAGTAATTATTGTAGATTATTTCTTATAACACATCTTAAAAAGATATGTTTCTAAAACCTAATATATAGTAACAAAAACTGCCACTTTATGATTAACATAAAGTGGCAGTTTTATTTTTTTATAGATTTTTTGATTCTTATGTGATAAAATTTAGTCTGAAAAAGTGAATTGAAACTATAATAAAAGAGGTGTTATGCGATGAGTGAAGTTTCAACAATGGAAAGAGTAATTCGTTCTGATGTATCAATGGAAGAATGTAAGAAGATAGAGAAGGTTCTTAGAAAGAACAATATTTCATATTTTGAAAGATGGAAGTTACATACAGGGCTTCTTAGATTTCTTAATAATGATAAGAATGCCAAATGTGATATTTTAGTTCATATGGATTCCTTTGAGAGAGCTAAAGCACTGCTTGCGGCAGGAGGCGTTATGGACGAATCGGTCAGTGAACATAAGGATTCAAAGAACTCTAAGAATAAATAATTGTTAAGAATAAATGATTGATAGTAATAAGTAATTGTGAATAATCAATAATTGATAATAATCAATAATTATTTATGAATGATTGAACGAGAACAGAATACATACAGGTCAGGAATGGAGAATACTATATAATGAGAAAGAGCATAGTGAAAAATGCTTTAAAAAAGAAATCAGCTGTTATTATAGCTGTCATTATAAGTGTGTTGTTTGTATCGGGGTGTGGGAAATCATCAGGTGTAAGCAATAATGATGTATTAGATACAAGCGAGGTTTCAACACGGGAAGAAACAACAGTTGATACACACCCGTTTGACATAACAATGACGTTTACAGGTGATATTAACATTGCGGAGGGGGAGCCGACAACTAAAGAACTTGATAAGAATAACGGAGATATTACTAAATGTATATCGCCAGAGCTTATAAAGTATATGAAAGATGCAGATATTACATTGGTTAATAACGAATTCTGCTACAGTGACAGAGGTGCACCTCTTGCTAATAAAATGTGGACATTCAGAGCTGGTCCAGAGAGAGCAAAGGTGCTTAATGCACTTGGAGTAGATGTTGCACAGCTTGCTAATAATCACGTATATGATTATGGACAGGAGGCAATGTATGATACATTTTCTGCTTTAGAAGCAGTTGGAATTCCGTATGTTGGAGCTGGAAGAACGCTTGAAGAAGCAATGAAACCATATTATACAGAAGTTGACGGTAAGAAGATAGCTATTGTGGCAGCTTCAAGAGCTGAAAAGTATAAGATGACACCACAGGCTACAGATACTACGCCAGGAATACTCAGATGTTATGATACGGAGTTATTTGTCCAGACGATTAAAGAGGCCAGAGCTAATGCAGATTATGTAGTTGCGGTTGTCCACTGGGGTACTGAGCATACAACTGTGCTTGAGGACGTTCAGAGGTCTAGCGCAAGGGAATATATAGATGCAGGAGCAGATGTTATCATCGGCGGTCACAGCCATTGCCTTCAGGGTATAGAGTATTATGAGGATAAACCTATATTCTATAGTCTTGGTAATTTCTGGTTCGATGAATATAATGTTGATACAATGCTCGTTAATATCAGAATAAGTGGCAATGATTATGGTGATAAAATTGATGTATCAGTAGTGCCAGCTGTTCAGGACGGTACATTACAGGGCTGTGTGACACATATATGCACACAGGAAGAAGATAAAAGCAGAATATTCAGCCTTCTTAATAAGGTGAGTATTAATGCAAATGTGGCAGATGACGGAACAGTTACGCAGGTGAAATAGGTCTGTTGGCATAACGGATGGTATATGGCTTGAGTGGCGGCTCGTATCAGGGGCTTACGCCAGAATATTTAATTGGATATTGTCATAAAAACAGACAGCAAAGAAAACCGCGGTTATTATCAAAAGTCAGGTACTTTGAGCACGCCGGTACTTAGGTGCTGTATTTTAGCACCTTAGTATCCGCTACGTGCGAGAGTAGCGAGAGCGTGCCTGACGTTGATGATAACCGCGATTTTATTTACTGTCGTCTGTTAGTTATTACTGTTATTTAGCTAAAGCATTTATTAGTGTCATATATTGAATGACTATCGTGAAGCAATGTGTATTAGTCTGTAGTATCTTTAAGCGACTGCATATATTCATGCATAGATTCTGCAACAATCTTACTATGTGCCACAGCCTCTACAACAGTTCTTGCCCCATTAACGACATCACCAGATGCGAATATTCCCGGGCGTGATGTATGACCTGTTTCGTCAGCTTCAAGAAGACCACGTTTATTGGCATTTAAGCCTTTAGTGCTGTTGACAAGTCTTGTCATTGGTCCCTGGCTTATTGAGATAATAACGCTGTCTGATTCATATAATGTGTCGCTTCCATCTACATCAGTGAATGAGCCATCTTCATTTTCTATTACATCTCTGAATATTACGCCGTTATCTTTAATCTCAACTGGTCGTTTGTTATATTCAAATTCAACACCTTCAAGAGTGGCGTAGCTGAATTCGTACTGGCTGGCAGCTACTTCTTTAGTGATAGAGAAGCAGGTTAGCCTGCGGACACCTTTTCTTATCGCTGTTCTTGCAACGTCCATAGCAGCATTACCAGCACCGATTACGATTACACGTTCTCCAAGCTTATAGCTGTCGGGGTTGTTAAGATAGTTAATTCCAAAGTGGACATTTCCAAATGTCTCGCCCTTTATGTGGAGTGTGTTAGGATTCCATACGCCAGTTCCTACGAATATAGACTTATAACCATCACGGAATAAATCTTCAATAGTTATTGCACTTCCTATAAGAGTATTAGGACGTACCTTGATACCCTTTAATTCAAGATGGCGGTATTCGATATCGTCAAGAACTGATTTGGGAAGACGAAATTCAGGAATACCATATCTTAAGACACCGCCAATTTTGTCCTTGCCCTCAAATATAGTTACCTGATAGCCATATCTTGCCAGGATAATAGCGATTGTAATTCCAGCAGGACCTGAACCGATAATAGCTACACGCATACCATTAGATGGCTTAGGACCTTCTGTCATTTTGTTAGCATATGTAGTTGAGATATAATTCTCTATTGTTGAAAAATGTACAGGTGCTCCCTTACGTCCAAGAACACAATGCCCCTCGCATTGGTTTTCGTGGTTACAGACAAGACTGCATACAGTTGTAAGAGGATTATTTTCAAAAAGCATTTTACCTGCTTCATCAAGCTTGTTCTCTTTGAGTAACTTAATTGCCAGTGGAATGTTGGTGCTTATAGGGCAGCCTTTCTGACACTGTGGAACTTTGCATTGAAGACAACGATTGGCTTCATCCATAACATGTAATGCCATATATACCTGCTTTCTGCG
>OGZF01001567.1_pt1 | contig 13361 bp, 10 predicted proteins | sample 1576771 | NCBI WGS metagenome assembly OGZF01 (sample SAMEA3541536, study PRJEB24748) | human gut metagenome | biome: human gut; feature: human-associated habitat; material: faeces | place: China | collected 2012
GCTCAATGGCAGAGCAGCTGATTTGTAATCAGCAGGTTGTTGGTTCGACTCCGACAGTCGGCTCTATATTAATAATGTGAGAGCATTATTAATATTAATTTAATAGATGGGTGGATTCCCGAGTGGCCAAAGGGGACAGACTGTAAATCTGCTGGCACTGCCTTCGAAGGTTCGAATCCTTCTCCGCCCACTTTGATGTATATTATACATCTGTTTAACATAATATATATAGTGAATGCCGCGGGGTAGAGCAGCTCGGAAGCTCGTCGGGCTCATAACCCGAAGGTCACAGGTTCAAATCCTGTCCCCGCTACTAAGCCTAGATAGCTCAGTCGGTAGAGCAGAGGACTGAAAATCCTCGTGTCACTGGTTCGATTCCGGTTCTAGGCACTTAAAGCTGTTTCGTGATGAAACAGCTTTTTTTGCGTTAAAAACATTTATAAACACACATTTTTAATAAACAAAGGAGGATATTATGTCAAAAGGAAACATTAATTATAAATATTTGAAAAGAAGAAAGTCATGGTTCAGGAGAAATCTGCCACTTGTTATTTTTATTGCTGTTGCTGTGATTGCTATTGCAGGAGCATTAACGGCAGGAATTATGTTGTCTCATTCTAATAAGAAAAAACAGGATGATAATCATGGGAGTAATGATGAACAGACAGTTGTTTCAACAAAAGAGACAACAGCGGCAAGAGAAGTTGTGTGGATTGATAATAAAGAGCCTGAATCAAAAGAACAAGAATACATTGCACCAGAAGGAGTTTATCTTCCATATTTTATTAAAGTAAACAGAGCTGCTAACTGTGCTACAGTGTATGGAATTGATGAGAATGGAGAATACACTATACCAGTCAAAGCATTTGCAACATCATGTGGAAAAGCAGGCGACGAAACTATTGTGGGTGAGAATTATGTAACATCAGATAAGTACGAATGGGGATATATGGTTGATGGTACTTATGGACGTTATGCATTCAGAATAAGTGGAGGTTATCTGTTCCATTCTGTTCCATATTATTCAATGAATAAGGGTGATCTGGAGGATGGACAGTACAATAAGCTTGGTGATTATGCTTCTCTTGGATGCGTTAGAATGTGCGTTAGGGATGTAAAGTGGATATATGATAACTGTCCATCGGGAACAGGTGTAACTATATATGATGATGCAGTTAATCCTGGACCACTTGGTAAGCCGGATTCTATAAAGATTCCAGAGGACAGTGCATATGCCGGCTGGGATCCTACAGATCCTGATGCAAATAATCCATGGAATGCTTATAGTGCTAAGATAGCAGGGGCAAAGGACATTCAGACAAATATTGGTAAGAGTGTAGATGTAATGACCGGGGTTACTGCAACTGATACTTGTGGGAATGATATTACTGCAAAGATTGTGACTGTTGGAAGATATACATTTGACCAGACAGGTACTTATGATATTAAGTATGAAGTTACTGATGCAATTGGAAGCCATGACGAAGTAACAGTAAAGCTTACGGTTACAGAATAAGAGATAATGGAGTTGTATTGATGGGAAATATAGATATTCTGGAAAAACTTGAAGAGTATTCAAAAGCTGGTTATGTGCCGATGCATATGCCAGGAGGAAAGCGCAATACTGAATATGCAAGTACTTCAGAACTTGATATTACCGAGATTGACGGATTTGATAATATGCATAATGCGGATGGTATTATTAAAAATGCGTCTGACAGGGCAGCAAAATTGTATGGAGCAGATAAAACACTGATGCTTGTAAATGGAAGTACAGCAGGAATATTATCAGCTATATGCGGTGCGACGAAAAGAAAAGGAAAGATTATCGTTGCAAGAAACTGTCATGTGTCAGTGTACAATGCATTGATTATGGCACAGTTAGAGCCAGTATATGTTATACCGGAGGTTGATAATGATACAGGAATATACAGAGGACTATCATTAGAACAGATTAGAAAATGTGTTGAAAATAACAGGGATGCACAGGCGGTTATTATAACTTCTCCGACTTATGAAGGTGTTGTGTCAGAGGTAAGGGAGATTGCCAGTTATCTGCATGAAAAAGGAATACCACTTATAGTTGATGAAGCGCATGGGGCACATTTTGAATTCAGTGAGGAATTTCCAGAGTCGGCAGTAAAAGCTGGGGCTGACATTGTAATTAACAGTATTCATAAAACATTACCGGCACTTACACAGACTGCACTTCTACATATTTCTGGAAATTATGTAGATTATGATAAAGTGGAAAGATTTTGGAATATATATCAGACAACCAGCCCCTCATATATTCTTATGGCGAGTATTGACAGGTGTATGGGAATTATTGAAGGGCAGGGAGATTATATTTTTAAGGAATATATAAACAGACTTAAGAATTTAAGAGAAAATATTGCAAAACTTAATAATATAAGATTGATGGATAGTGATGATATTTCTAAGATTATTCTTATATGTGATGAGGGAAAGTACCTATATGACAGGTTATTGGATGAATATAAGGTGCAGCTGGAGATGGCATCATTTAAATATGTTATTGCAATGACTTCAGTTGCTGATAAACAGGAGTATTATGACAGATTTCTTAGTGCATTGAAGGAGATTGATGAAAGCTGGAAAGTTGAAAGCAAAGACAGTGAAAATGCTGTAGGGGAAAGCTTAGGGTATGCGATTAACAACAAGCCGGAAGTATGTATGTGTCCGTCAGATGCAATTGATTTAATGGATGAAAATGGATATGAAGATTTATCTGTTAATTCACCTGATATATGTGGTAGAATAAGTATGTCATCGGTTCTTATATACCCACCGGGAATGCCTGTTGTTAATGTAGGCGAGCGGATTACCGGTGATGTATGCAGAATTATTAAGAGTGCGATAAATGCCGGGCTGGAAGTACCCGGTCTTAAGGAAGGAAAGATAAGATGCCTGAGATAGCATTTATTATGGGAAAAAGCGCGTCTGGCAAGGATAAGATATATAAAAACCTAATTGAAGATGAAAGTCTGAAGCTTAATACTGTTATATTGTATACAACAAGACCAATGAGAGCCGGGGAGACCGATGGGGTTGAGTATTTTTTTGTAAATGATGAGACAGCTGTTAAGATGCAGGAGAGCGGCAGGATTGTTGAACTGAGAGAATATAATACTGTGTATGGTGTGTGGAAGTATTTTACAGCTGATGACGGACAGATTGACCTTAACAGTGGTAACAGGTATCTGGTTATAGGAACGCTTGAAGCGTATGATAAATTCTGTGAATTCTATGGAAAACAGCATATTATGCCGATATACATTGAAGTAGAAGATGGATTGAGACTCACAAGGGCTATCCACAGAGAACAGAAACAGGATAATCCACACTATGAGGAAATGTGCAGAAGATTTCTTGCAGACAGTGAGGATTTTTCAGAAGAGAATATTGCTAAGGCTGGTATTACAAGAAGGTTTAGCAATAATGGAGAGTTAGAGGATTGCATTAGTGAGGTTAAAAGTGCCATATTAGGAGGTATGTATGGATATTAAGGTTAAAGATATAGCACCGGCTAATCAGACCACTCCGGTTAAAGCACAGGAAAAATCAGATGATAGTTTTAAATTTACACTGATTAGCAATATTGAGGAGAAAGACCTTCAGGAAAAACTGGGAAATATGATGCAGGAAATTACCGAGCAGGGTGAAAAGATTGCAAAGCATATGGATATAAGAGATATGAAGAAGTACAGAGAGCTTGTTAAGGGATTCCTAAATGAAGTTGTAAACCGTTCACACAAGTTTTCAAGAGAGAACTTTCTTGACAGGAGAGGAAGACACAGGGTGTATGGAATTGTTAAGATGGTAGATGAGAATCTTGATAATCTTGCCAGAGAACTGGTAAAAGATGAAAAGGATCATCTTGCAATAGTCGGAGCTATTGATGATATCAGGGGATTGTTATTAGATATTTCAACATAGGAGCAATATGTGTTATAATATTACAGATAAGTAATGAAAAGAGGAATAAGTATGGGTAATTTTTCAGATATATATGGATATGAGACTATTAAAGAACATTTGCAGAGTGCAATATCTATGGGAAAGGTATCTCATGCTTATGTAATCAGCGGAGGACTTGGTTCAGGAAAGAAGCTTATTGCCAGCACATTTGCACAGACACTGCAGTGTGAGGCGGGCGGTGTTGAGCCTTGTGGGGTGTGCCATTCCTGTGTGCAGGCAGCAGGCAGGAATCAGCCGGATATTATCTGGGTTGGACATGAGAAGCCGGGAAGTATTGGTGTTGATGATATAAGAGACCAGCTTGTATCGGATATGCAGATTAAGCCTTACAGCAGTCCTTACAAGATATACATTATTGATGAAGCAGACAAGCTTACTGTTGCAGCACAGAATGCAATGCTTAAGACAATTGAAGAGCCACCGGCTTATGGAATTGTTATTCTTCTTGCTAATAATCCGGATGTTTTCTTACAGACTATTCTGTCAAGATGCGTTGTGCTTGATCTTAAGCCACTTAAGGATGATGTAGTTATTAAATATCTTAAAGACCACTATGATAATATCGGTGATTACGAGTGTAAATTTGCAGCAAGATTTGCAGCCGGACGAATCGGCAGGGCAATGACTATGGTTGAATCTACTGAGTTTGCAGAGTTAAGACGTGATGTAATGGATGTTATTAAGAATGCTAAGGATATGGATTCGGCTGATATTATGACATCGGTGAAAAGAGTTACCAATTATAAGCTGACTATTGATGATTACCTTGACCTTATGCTTATGTGGTACAGGGATGTACTTATGTTTAAGAGTACGAATGATACTAATCTGCTCATATTTAATGACCAGATGACACTGATAAAGAGTCAGGCACAGACTATGTCATATGAAGGTTTACAGGATATTATTAATTCTATTGACAGGGTTAAGGTGAGACTTCAGGCAAATGTTAATTTTGATCTGGTTATTGAATTGCTTATTATGGCGATTAAGGAAAATTCATAGAATGGAGAGTATAGATGACTAAAGTTGTTGGAGTTAGATTCAGACAGGTTGGAAAGATATATTTTTTTGCACCTGGGAAATATTCAGTTGAAACAGGACAGCATGTTATTGTTGAGACTGCCAGAGGAGTTGAATATGGACAGGTTGTTCTAGGTGAAAGAGAAGTAGAAGATACAGCGGTTATCCAGCCTCTAAAGGCAATTATAAGGGTTGCAACACCAGAAGATGATGAAAGAGAATTAAAAAATAGAGAAAAGGAAAAAGAAGCATTTAAGATATGTCTTGAGAAGATTGCAAAGCATAATCTTGACATGAAGCTTATTAAGGCTGAGTATACATTTGACAATAATAAGGTGTTGTTCTATTTTACTGCTGATGGAAGAATTGATTTCAGAGAGCTTGTTAAGGATCTTGCTGCAGTATTTAAGACAAGAATTGAATTAAGACAGATTGGAGTAAGGGATGAGACTAAGATTCTTGGTGGAATTGGTTCCTGCGGAAGACCTTTATGTTGTGCCACATTTTTACCAGAATTCAATCCGGTATCTATTAAGATGGCTAAGGAGCAGAATCTGTCACTTAATCCAACTAAGATTTCAGGTGTGTGTGGAAGACTTATGTGTTGTTTAAAGAATGAGCAGGATACATATGAGGAATTAAATAGTCATCTGCCTAATGTGGGAGATTCTGTTACTACACCAGATAAACTGGTTGGTGAGGTTTCAAGTGTCAATGTTTTAAGGCAGAGAGTTAAGGTATTAATAACTCATGATAATGACGAAAAGGAACTTAAGGAATATCCGGTTGAGGAGCTTCGTTTTAAGAGAAAAAGAAGATTTGATAAGGTCCGCATTGATGATGATAAGGAACTTAAGGCACTTGAGGAATTAGAAAGAAAAGAAGGAAAAGCCCATATTAGTGATGATTAATGAACGAATTGATGATTTGATGAGAGATGGACTAAAGCTTATACAGAATACAGATATTTTTTGTTTTGGAATGGACGCAGTGCTGTTGTCTACTTATGCTAGGGCAGGGAAGAAAGACAGGGTGCTGGATATGGGTACCGGTAATGGTATTATTCCGGTGCTTATGCAGTCTAAGAATCCAGGTAGCACATATAGTGCTCTTGAGATTCAGGAGGGAAGCGCACAGCTTGCCAGAAGAAATGTGGAGCTTAATCATCTTGAGGACAGAATCAGTGTTGTTAAGGGTGATATTAAGGAAGCTTCCACTATATTTGGGGAAGCTTCTTTTAATGTTGTGACGAGCAATCCGCCATATATGAATGAAAATCACGGTATTGTTAATCCGGATAGTGCCAAGGCAATTGCAAGACATGAGCTTCTGTGTAGTCTTGATGATGTTATAAGGGAAGCAAGCCGTTGTCTTAAATCTAAAGGGAAAATGTATATGGTTCACAGATCGAACAGACTTGTTGATATATTTGACACTATGAGAAAGTATCATCTTGAGCCGAAGAGAATGAGGCTGGTGTATCCTTATGTGAATAAGGCTGCCAATATGGTGCTTATAGAAGCGGTTAAGGGAGGTAATTCCCAGCTTATTGTTGAAGAACCGCTTATTGTATACAAGACGGACGGTACTTACACTGATGCGCTTCTAAAAATGTATGAATAGATAGAGGTTTATTATGGATAATGAAAAAAATGTAAAGAAAGACGGACCGGGTATGCTGTATCTGTGTGCAACGCCTATTGGTAATCTTGAGGATATTACTTACAGGGTTTTGCGTGTGCTTTCAGAAGCAGACCTGATTGCAGCAGAGGATACAAGAAACAGTATTAAGCTGCTTAATCATTTTGAAATAAAGACACCTATGACAAGTTATCATGAATTTAATAAGTATGATAAGGCAAAGGTTCTTGTTGATAAAATATTAGGTGGAATGGATGTGGCTGTAATTACCGATGCGGGAACTCCGGGAATATCGGATCCAGGTGAGGAGCTTGTAAAGCAATGCAGGGCAGCAGGCATCAGGGTTACTTCACTTCCGGGACCGGCAGCATGCATAACAGCGCTTACAATGTCAGGACGCGAGACAAGAAGATTTGCATTTGAAGCATTTTTACCAGCGGATAAGAATGAGAGAAAAGAAGTTCTTGCAGAGTTAGCATGTGAAACAAGGACTATGATTATATATGAAGCACCGCACAGACTTACTAAGACACTTGCGGAACTACAAGATACGCTTGGCGGTGACAGACAGATTACTATATGTAAGGAACTTACCAAGAGATATGAGAATTCTATGGAATTCACGCTTGAATCTGCATGTGAATATTATGAAAATAATGAGCCGAGAGGCGAATATGTGCTTGTGATTGCCGGAAAGAGCCGTGAGGAGTTAAAGGCCGAGGCAAGAAAGCAGTGGGAAACCATGAGTGTGGCAGAACATGTGCAGGTGTATATGTCGCAGGGTATGGACAAGAAAGAAGCCATGAAAGCTGCGGCAAAGGACAGGGGTGTGTCAAAAAGGGATATATACCAGGAGCTTGAAGGGAAAGCGTAAGCAGCTACCGGATAGTGTGCTCTCTGATGATTGCACGTACTGTCTTGAAAAGATAAGGCTTGATAGTATCTATGTCAGCAGGTTCTTTATAAAGAATTGCGCTGTAGCAAGTTGAACTTACAAGCTCAACAATAAGAAAGAGCATTATTTCAGGCTCTTCAAGTGAGATATCCTCAGCGTTAATCATTTCATAATATACATCTTTAAAGTTAATATCATCAGATGCAACCTTAGTTGTGAGAGCTTCCTTGAAGATTCCCCAGCTAAGGTTTTTTGATATAAATGTGAGAAGAGTCTGATTAGAATTCAGTTCATCTACAATATGATTAATTATAAATATTATTTTTTCTTCGAAACCTAACGGTTCGTCCTTCTTTATAGAAAATTCTTCTAAATCAGCGACGGCATTCTTAAATAATTTACTTGATTCATGTGATATAAGACGGTTTCTTATATCATACTTATCCTTAAAGTACAGATAAAATGTACCTTTAGCAATTCCAGCTTTCTGCGAAATCTCAGCAATAGAAGTCTTCGCAACCCCCTGTGTAGTAAAGAGATTAAATGCAGTATTCAGCAGAGAAGTAAGTTTCTGTTGTTTGTTAGTTTCAAGCTTTCCCATATCAATCACTCACCTTTATTAGTGTTAATTATTAGTTGGTTATAGTGTGTATTATGAGTTGGTATGGTAATTGATTTCAGGTGCTTTGGAGCCACCGGCACTTAACAAGTTGCAGGAACTGCAACGAGTTTAGTGTCCGCTGTGAGCGACAAGCAGCGCAAGCGTGCCTGAAATTGATTACCATGCCAACTCATTCATAAATACATTATACACCAACTCAATTATAAAATAAATATTAAAAAATGACTTTCGGTCAATTTTCTATTGACTATGTGTTTTGAGGTGCTATAATGTCAACTGAAATTGAAAATGACTGTTGGTCATATTTGTTAAAGACATGAATACATATATGACTAAGGGTTGTTGGCATTTGCATCTTACAGAAAGGCGTGGTTATTTATATGAAAAAGTTTGGAAAAGTTGTTGTTAAGTTAAGAATTCCTATTCTGGTTCTTAGCTTCCTGCTGTTGATTCCATCAGTTATTGGTTACTTTAATACCAGGGTTAATTACGATATCCTGTATTATCTGCCAAATGATATCGACACTATGCAGGGACAGGACATTTTGCTTGATGATTTCGGAAAGGGCGCTTATGCAATGGTTGTCGTTGACGGAATGAATAAGTCAAATGTTTCTAAGTTGGTAAAGAAGGTTGAGGGTGTTGACCATGTTGCGTCAGTTATCTCTTATAGTGGAGTGGTAGGAGATGATGTTCCTTCAGAAATTCTTCCTGATAAGTTCCGTTCTTATTTTGAAAATGAGGATTCAGGAGCTACATTGTTTGCAATATTCTTTGATGATACAACATCAAGTGACGATACAATGAAGGCTATTCAGGAAGTAAGAGATGTTACGGATAATCAGTGCTATATTGCAGGTATGTCTGCTGTAGTTACAGATACTAAGACAATGGCAGAAAAGGAGACTCCTTTTTATGTACTTGTAGCGGTTGTTCTGGTATGTATTGTACTTGCTATATTTATGGATTCATTCCTTGTACCAGTATTCTTTATGTTAAGTATAGGTATGGCAATTGTGTATAACCTTGGTTCTAATTATTTCTTAGGTGAGGTTTCATACATAACGAAAGCACTGGCAGCGGTACTTCAGCTTGGTGTAACTCTGGATTATTCTATATTCTTATGGCACAGTTACAAGGAAGCTAAGGAAGAAACTCCGGATGATCATCACGAAGCTATGGCGGTTGCTATTGGGAATACACTAACATCAGTTGTTGGTTCTTCCATAACAACTGTTGCAGGATTCATAGCACTCTGCTTTATGAGCTTTACACTTGGTCTTGACCTTGGTGTTGTTATGGCAAAGGGTGTTGTATTGGGCGTTATTGGTTGTGTTACAATACTTCCTTCCCTTATTCTTACATTTGACAAGGCTCTTGAGAAAACAATGCATAGAGAGATTATGCCGAATTTTGATAAGCCGGCAAGATGGATTGTTAATCATTCATGGATATTCCTTATAATATTCGTTCTGCTTCTTGGTCCGGCAATCTACGGATATAACAATACTAAGGTTTACTATGATTTGTCTGATACACTTCCAGAGAAGCTTAACTGTTCGCAGGCTAACAAGATGCTTGCCGAGAACTTTGACGGAACTAATTCCATATATATGATTCTTGCAGACAGTAATCTTTCAGCAGAGGATTCTAATGCAATGATGAATGAGGTAAATGATCTGGACGGAATTTCATTTGCATTAAGTATTGACTCAGCACTCGGTGGAGAAATACCTACGGAAATGCTTCCTGATTCGCTTGTTTCAGAGCTTAAGGGTGATGAATACCAGATTATGATGGTATCAACTAATTACACAATTGCTTCTGATGAAATTAATGACCAGATTAATAAGGTTGATGCAATTGCAAAGAAGTATGATGCTAAATCTATGGTAATTGGAGAAGCTCCTTGTACTAAGGATCTTATCACTATTACTGATAAGGATTTTAAGACAGTTAGTGCAGTTTCAATTGTTGCGATATTCTTTATTATTTTCTTCGTATTGAAGTCAATATCTCTCCCGGTTATTCTGGTTGCTGCTATTGAATTTGCAATATTTGTTAATATGGGTATTCCATATTATACAGGAACAACGATACCATTTATATCTTCGGTAGTAATCGGAACTATTCAGCTTGGTGCGACAGTCGATTATGCAATTCTTATGACTACAAGATATAAGAGAGAAAGAGCCGCTGGTAACTCTAAGAAAGAGGCTATATCAATAGCACTTGGAACATCTATTCCATCTATTATTGTCAGCGCACTTGGTTTCTTCGCAGCAACATTTGGTGTAGGTATGATAGCCAGTGTTGATATGATTGCTTCACTTTGTACACTTATGGCACGAGGCGCAATAATCAGTATGTTTGTTGTTATATTTGTTCTTCCATCACTTTTTGTATTACTTGATAAGGTGATTATTCATACAAGTTTAGGTTTTAAGCCTAAGAAGAACAGTCAGAATTAAATTAGGAGGATTTATTATGGTAAAGAGGAATTTATTCAGATATAGTTCAGTTTTAATGTGTGTTGTTCTTACTGCGGCAAGTCTTGTTGGCTGCGGTTCTAAGACAGCTGCAACAACAGGAACAGATACAGCTTATGTAACAGAGATGGCAGCAGGCAGCACTGAGGCTGCTATTACACAGGCAATAACTAACGAGCTTGCAGTGTCTAACAAGAGCACACTTGCAACTAACACAAGACAGGAAACTGTTTATGTATTCAATGATGCTTCAGGTAACAAGAATCACATCACTGTCAACGAAAAGATTACAGACGCTAACGGCAATGAGACTCTTAATAAGACTGAGTCAAGTGAAAATGCGCCAGTGACAATGAAGGTTACTTACAAGCTTGATGGAAAGGAAATTAAGCCGGAAGACCTGGCCGGAAAGAGCGGAAAGGTTACAATACATTTTGATTACACTAATAATCAGAAGAAAACTGTAACAATTAATGGTAAGAAGCAGACAGTTGCCGTACCATTTACAATGATTACAGGCATGATGCTTCCAACAGATGTATTCTCAAATGTTGAGGTTACTAATGGTAAGCTTACTAAGGTCGGTGATAATATTGTAGCAGTCGGTATGACAATGCCAGGACTTAAGGATACTATGAATCTTAAGTTTAATGATAAGTCACTTGACCTTGATATTCCTGAGTATTTTGAATTAACAGCAGATGTTAAGGATTTTTCACTTGATATGACTATGTCAGTTGCAACATCTAATCTTCTTTCAGATATGAATGCTGATGATATTACTTTAGATGACTTAAAGAAGACAGTTGCTTCATTAGATGATGCAGCAAACCAGCTTGCAGACGGAACTGTATCTTTACAGGATGGAACACAGCAGTTAAGTGATGCAATTCCAGCACTTACTGATGGTGTTGACCAGTTAAATACAGGTGCTTCTTCTCTTAAGGATGGTATATATGCATACGCAGATGGCGCTGCAAGTGCATATGAGGGTTCAGTTTCACTTAATAACAACATGAAGACATATGCTGACGGAATCGGAACTCTTTACAATACTCTTAAGGATAACAATCTTGACAGCAGTGTTGCTTCGGCAGCTAAAGGGGCAAGTGATCTGGCAGCAGGTGCTGTAACACTTGATGCAGGAATTGACAGTGCTTTAGCTGGGGCTGGAGCGCTTGCTACTGGGGCTAATGATTTGACTGGTGGAACAGAACAATTAGCAACAGGTGCAGCAGCATTAGCAGATGGTGCGAATAAAATAGGTAAAACATTAACAGATGGAATGACAGAAGCAAAAGAAAAGTACGATAATGCATATGAAAGCTTTTATCAGTTGGCAGTTGCTGTTATTGGTGGAAAACTTGGATATAATCCTTCAACAATGACTGATGAACAGAAAATAGCAGCTGCTACAGCACTTGCCAATGAGGCTGGTTATGGATTATCAGCTACAGCTGATATTACAAATGAAAATCAGTGCACAAAAGCAGCAGCATTTATAATGCAGAATTATAATGATACAGATATTGCAACAGGTAAAATTGGTATAAGAACAGCAATGGTAAGTGCATTAACTGCTAAATATGCAGCAGCAGATACTGAACACAAATATACATTAGAACAATTAAAAGCAAAGGCAAATAGTGATGCAGACGCAAATCTTGTAGCTATTTCCAGTGGACTTTCACAGGCTTATAAGGCATACGGTCTACTTAATGATACGATGATATCCCTTACAGCTGGCGGAGAGAACAGTTTCTTTAATGGAATTACTAAATTGAATGAAGGAGCAGGTCAGGTTAATACTGGTGCAAATGCCCTTAAAGCAGGAATTGACCAGCTAAGCACAGGTGCAGGACAGTTAAGTGCAGGTTCTAAGCAGCTTAAAGCAGGTCTTGGTACATTAAGCACAGGTCTTAACACACTTAGCACTTCAGTTGGTTCATTCTCAACTTACAAGGAAGGAACTCTCTGCTCAAGCTTATATGCATTAAATCTTAATGCCGGAAAACTCCAGCAGGAAGGAACAGCAGTTCTTCAGAGCGGACTTTCACAGCTTACAGCTAATAATGCTACATTAAAGAGTGGTGCTTCACAGCTTGCAGATGGAACAGCTACATTAAAGGATAGCTCAGGAACACTTGCAGACGGAGTTACACAGTTAAATGAAGGTGCAATCACATTAAAGGATGGAATGGCACAGTTTAACAGTGAAGCAATTGAGCCTATCACAAAGCTTGTAGACTCAGACGCACAGACAGCTGTTGACACAATCAAGGCAGTAGTTAAGGCAGGTCAGGAATACAATTCATTCTTAGACAAGTCAGATGACAAAGCCGGAAGTGTAACATTTGTCTATAAGACAGCAGGCATTACAGCTAATAACTAAGCTTTTTTCTTTCAAACACTTTCATATAAAGATGGAACAGCCACCCGCGGGGAAACCCAAGGGTGGCTGTTTCGCTGTATTATATATGAATAAATGTGAATATTACAAGGCATAATCTATATGAACGGGGATTTCGCAGGAATATGATGATTAACGAATGGGGATTTGCGCAAGAATAGTGTTTACACGAATGGGGATTTGCGTTATAACACATATAAAAACGACTGCCTTTGAAATAGGGATACCGCAATCCCACTGGCTTTAGACGGTGGGTTAAGGTAGCCGGAAGCGGAGGTT
>OGZF01001569.1_pt1 | contig 13358 bp, 13 predicted proteins | sample 1576771 | NCBI WGS metagenome assembly OGZF01 (sample SAMEA3541536, study PRJEB24748) | human gut metagenome | biome: human gut; feature: human-associated habitat; material: faeces | place: China | collected 2012
CCGCCAGTTCCCTTCGTTGCAGGGGCTTTCCCCCAAGAGTCCGTGGAGGACCCGGGATTGGAAGGTACATAGTGGAGATGCCTCCGGAAGCTCCATAAGACTGCGGAGAAATTCCGTACCCCGCAGCGTGCCGCTGTATTTCAGGGCCAACGATGCCTGCTCATAGGCCCGCTGGAGATGCTCCAGCCCGGTAAAATCATCGCTGAGACCGCATCGGGCCTGATGGCGTGATAGAAAATGGATAAGATGCTCCTCCGGAATTCCAATCCCGCCGTTTTGACGAAGGTGCATCAGCGCCAGCACCGACTGTTCATAGACCAGCACCTGACAGCCCGGAATCAGGTCAGACAGCTCCCGGCCAATGCGTCCCAGCGCCGTTTCCATGCCGTCTCCCACAGACAGCCGCATCAGGCGAAACTGCCCTGCGGTCCGGAGACCCAAATACTGTGCGCGTTCCATGATGTCCATGGGGCTGGTCAGGGAACCGGTCAGCAGGTCCTGAAAGAACGTGTCGTAGTTGTGGCTCAGGGCATTTTTGTCCTTCCAGTTTCGCTCGGCGTAGATGGCCAAAATATCGGTCAAAATGGTGAACAGCTCCAATAGGCCGTCGGACAGAGGATGGTGGTCGCAGACCATGACCACGTGGGTAAAGTAGGTGTTTCGGAACCGGAAGACCTTGTTGACCAAGATATATTGGCTCATGGTTTTGCTGTCGTTAATCAGCAGGGATTGGGCGTTGTTCCAGACCTCAAACCGATGATTCTGCCGAAACAGCTGCAAGGTGGACTCCGGGTGATAGCCAAACTCCGCCAGGGCCAGGCTCATGGGATCATCGGTTTCGATGTGGGTGGTGCGGGCCAATAGCGTAAAGGCGGAATCCGAAATATTGATGGTGTTGCCGATGATCGGCTCGCTGAGCTCCAGAATGGTTTGCAGTCCGGCTTCGTGGATCAGGGCGTCCTGCATTTTACGGTACCACTCGCTGACCCGGTCGAAAATCTCCTGCACGGTGTTGAGCAGCAGCTCGGTTTCCATGTTCTCGTTGACAATGATCATTCCTTGCAGACGCTCGTCGGTTTCCTGCCCATCGGTGATACGGTCCCGAATGCAGAGGTAGAAGCGATCCGGAACGGCAGAAGAAGCGCGGAGGGCATCGGAAAGACGGCAGACGTGCAGCAGATCCTTTCGCATGACGCGGTAATCCCGGGGCAGCAGCGCACCCCGGCAGAATATTTTTTCCGCCGGATCATCAATATGGACCTCCAGCGGCAGGGAACGAAGCTGATCGAGGATGATGTTCAGAGATAGATTCATAGATAATCCGCCGCCAATCTTATGTAATATCTTCTAAATAGAATTGAAACATATACTATTATACAGAATTCATTCCGAAATGCAAGTGTAATTAGAACAAGGGCAATGCCGCACAAACCGGCAGGGAAATCGGACGGTTGTACGCTTTATGTGGAGCTTATTGAATTTTTTGTGCATAATTCCATCATAGACGTGCAAATAACCGGTGTAAGACCAAAAAGTTTGTGAAATGCGTCAATCGACAAATTGCTCGTTTCATGCTATGCTTTGCAAAACCAAATATTGCAGTTAAAGGATAGAGGTGCGGAAGTCAAGAGTACCCGAAGTGTAAGGCCGTCGCAGGGCCGTTGCTTTGGTGAAAGGGGCTGCCGCCGAAGGAAAGCAGGCGAAGCTTTCCTGGGTATGCGGAGAATATCCGCCTGACTGTCGCATTTGCGGAGAGCTATGAATTAATTGCGGATTTCTGCCGGATTCTCTTTTATTGAATCATTGGGAAGACGGGGCAGGATACCGGATGACAGACACGCAGCAAATGCAACTTGCATATGCTGTGTTTTTTTGTCCTCAAATTGCAGTAAATGGAGAAATCAAACAAAAGGAGACTGCATTATGACTTCCAATCCCATCTTCCGCGGTGTTGCAACCGCTCTGATCACCCCGATGACCCCTGACGGCGTCGATTATCCGGCACTTGGCCGTCTCATTGACTGGCAGATTGCCGAGGGTGTGAATGCCCTTGTCATTGCTGGCACCACTGGAGAAGCTTCCACATTGAGCGATGAAGAACATCGCGAGCTTCTGCGCTATAGTGCAGAGCGCGTGGCTGGTCGCATCCCCGTGATCGCCGGTACCGGCTCCAATGACACGGCTTACGCCATCAGCCTTACAAAGTACGCTTGTGAGGTCGGTTGTGACGCCATGCTTGTTGTGACACCTTACTATAACAAGGCTACCCAGAACGGTCTTGTCCAGATGTACACCGCCATTGCCGATGCCTCTACGAAGCCGATTATTGTCTACAATGTTCCATCCCGCACAGGTGTCAGCATTCAGCCCGCTACCTATCAAAAGCTTGCGCAGCATCCAATGATTGCTGGAATCAAGGAGGCCAATGGTGACATCTCCAGCATCGTTACAACGGCCTCCCTTGTGGGCGATTCGCTCAGCATCTACTCCGGCAATGACGATCAGATCGTCCCCATCCTTTCTATGGGTGGCAGTGGCGTCATTTCTGTTCTCTCGAATGTGCTGCCTCGCAAAACCGTGGAGATTTGCACCAGATTCTGGAGCGGCGATGTTGCTGGAAGCGCTGCACTGCAATGCGAGCTTTTGCCGCTCATCCATGCACTGTTCTCCGAGGTCAACCCCATCCCGGTTAAAGCTGCAATGGCGGCACTTGGCTTCTGCGAAAACAATCTGCGCTTGCCCTTGACCCCGATGGAGCCTGTGCATCGCGAAGCGCTTTTGTCGTGCATGCGCGCCCAGGGCTTGGATGTATAAGGAGGAGCACAATATGCATATTATGGTACACGGCGCGTCCGGCCGCATGGGGCGACTGATTTGCGCCGCTGCCGGAAATGAGGTCGTTGCACGCATCAGCCCAGACTATCCTGCAAATGAAAACGGCTGCTGGCAGACGCTGTCTGCATACCAGGGGCCTGCCGATTGCGTGATTGACTTCTCCCACCACAGCGCCACGGGTGCGCTGCTCGAGTATTGCCTGGCGCGCAGACTTCCGCTGCTCATTGCCACAACCGGCCAGACGGAGCAGGAACGCCGTCAGATTGAAGCGGCCGCTGCTGTAATTCCGGTCTTTTTTGCCTCAAACTACTCGCTCGGCATTGCGGTGCTCACCGATCTTGCCCGCCGCGCAGCTGCAATGTTCCCGGACGCAGATATTGAAATTGTGGAAATGCACCACAATCAGAAGCTGGATGTTCCCAGTGGAACGGCCTTGACGCTGGCAAACAGTATTGCTTCCGTTCGCCCGGATGCGGAATTTGTCATCGGTCGCCACGAAAACGGCAAACGAACGCAGAAGCAGATTGGCATTCACTCATTGCGGCTTGGGAACCTTCCCGGCATACACGAAATTCATATTGCCACCGGCTCTGAGGTGCTGACACTCCGACATGAGGCAAAGGATCGTTCCCTATTCGCTGACGGGGCTATGCAGGCCGCCCGTTTCCTGGTTGGAAAACCGGCAGGACTCTACACGATGCAAAATCTAATCCATGAGGAGAATGCACAATGAACGCACAGGAGATCATTCAACATATTGCACAGGCCGAAAAGAAGACGCCTGTGAAGCTCTATATCAAGGAAACCGCACCGATTGATTACGGTTCTGCAACGGTATTCGGCGTGGGCGACAAAATCGTTTTTGGAGACTGGAGCGAGCTCTGTCCAATCCTGGAAGCCAATCGAGAGAAAATCGCTGACATTGTCATCGAAAACAACTGCCGCAACACGGCCATCCCCATGCTCGACCTCAAGGATATCCCTGCCCGCATTGAGCCGGGAGCCACAATCCGTGAGCAGGTTACAATCGGCAAGAATGCTGTCATCATGATGGGCGCTGTTATCAACATCGGCGCCATCATCGGCGAAGGGAGCATGATCGACATGGGCGCCATTCTCGGTGGCCGCGCAACGGTCGGAAAGAACTGCCACATCGGTGCAGGTGCCGTTCTGGCCGGTGTGATGGAGCCGGCATCTGCTAAGCCCGTTGTCGTTGACGACGGTGTGCTCATCGGCGCAAATGCCGTTGTGATTGAGGGCGTGCATATCGGCGAAAACGCAGTTGTTGCGGCTGGGGCGGTTGTTGTAGACGATGTCCCGGCCAATATGGTCGTTGCCGGCTGTCCGGCGCGAGTAATCAAGGAAAAGGACAGCAAAACCACGATGAAAACAGCACTAGAACCGGCACTGCGTTCGATCTAACGACTGGAGGTATCCGCTATGTGCCCCCTTCCTTTTTCTCAGATCAGGCACAGAAATCATCCTACGCACGTTTATACCCAGGACTGCTTGTGTCCTTGCCTCAAGGAGAGCTGCGATGATAATCTGGCAGCGCACAATATGGTCGCGCCATTTACGCCGGAGAGGGAGATACTGTCGTGAAGCTAAATGAAGCACTCTACGGCGCAAAGCGCAGCGCCATCCGCGAGTTCTCGGAGCTCGCCGGCAGGACGCCCGGCTGCGTTGCACTGACGCTGGGAGAACCGGATTTTGCTACGCCGCAGCCCATTTGCAGCGCTGTAACCGATGCGTTGACCGCCGGACAGACCCACTATATTGACAACAACGGCACACGTGCCCTGCGCGAAGCGGTTGCCCGCTTTGAGCACGAAAAAAACGGCATGGACTATACGCCCGATGAGGTCATTCTAACAGCCGGTGCAACGGAAGCGCTGTTCATTGCGCTGTTTGGCGTTCTGAATCCAGGCGACGAGGTTATTGTTCCGACCCCTGCATTTGTTCTGTATGAACAGATTATCGGCCTGTGCCGTGGGCGTTACGTTCCATACGACACTGCACCGGACGGGTTCCAGTTGAACGCGAAGCGGTTGGAATCCCTGATTACACCGCATACAAAGGCCATCCTTCTGAACTCACCGAACAATCCAACTGGCTGTATATACAATTCGCAAAGCCTAAAGGCTGTCCATGATACCGTACAGGGGCGGGATATCTTTGTGATCTGCGACGATGTATACCGGCAGCTTGACTATACAGGCTCCTATCACAGCTTTGCGGAGTTCCGAGATTTGCGACAGCAGATTCTTCTCGTGCAGAGCTTTTCCAAGCCATACGCCATGACAGGCTGGCGGATGGGCTATTTGCTGTCTGATGCTTCCGTAAAAGAGCGGCTGGCGCTTTTGCATCAATTCATGGTTGTCTCCACGCCTGCGCCGTTCCAGACTGCCTGTATCCGTGCGCTGGACTGTGATATCACCCCGATGCTGGAAACCTACCGTGCGCGCCGCGACTATGTTTTGCGGCGGCTCCAACAGATGCAGCTTCCGGCCTGCGCACCAGATGGTGCATTTTACGTGTTCCCGTCTATACAGGAATTTGGCCTTTCCTCATCTGAGTTTTGCGTGCGGATGATCCGTGAGGCCGGTCTCGCCGCTACCCCCGGCAGCTGCTTCGGCGCAGAAGGCTATATCCGCCTGACCTATTGCTATGGGAATGATCAGCTACATGAAGGGCTTGACCGACTGGAGCGGTTTATCTGTATGCTGCGCACAAAAGGAGAAAACGAATGACGAACTTTCTTTCCGAAGCCGCTTCCCTTCAAGACTACCTTCAAACCGTCCGGCAAACGCTGCATCGCACACCGGAGCTTGGAAACCAGGAGATGAAAACCTCTGCTTATCTCAAACGCGTACTGGAATCACTGGGACTGACAGTTGAAAACCCGTTTGGGACAGCGCTTTGTGCAACGCTATCCGGCACAAAGTCCGGCAAAACCGTTGCACTGCGCGCTGACATGGATGCACTTGCCATCACTGAATGGACCGGCGCAGAGTTTGCTTCCCAGACACCCGGGGTCATGCACGCCTGCGGACACGATATCCACATGACAGCTGCCATCGGCGCAGCCATACTCCTCGCCGCACGGCGTGAAACACTCTGCGGCACCGTTCGCTTTTTATTTGAACCAGATGAGGAAGGCAGCGGCGGCGCACAGCGGTTTGTAGATGCCGGATACCTGCGCGATGTAGATGCCGTATTTGGCGCACATGTCTCGCCAGATCTGCCGCTGGGCTCTGTCGGGGTTCGGTACGGTAAATTCTATGCCGCATCCGATACCTTTTCCATTACCGTTCGCGGGAAAAGCGCCCATGGTGCTGAACCAGAAAAGGGCGTGGATGCGCTGCAAGCGGCAGCGCGGCTTGCAATTCGGCTTACGGACCTCAGGAACGCGCTCTGTGGAGAACGCTGTGCCGTTACCGTCGGCACGCTGCAGGCCGGAACTGCCGTCAACATTGTTGCGGACAGCGCACATTTGACCGGAATCCTCCGAACACTCGGCCCAGACAGCCGCGCACGTATGCGGATATTGGTCACAGAGGCTGCGGAAAGTATCGCTACGCAGACTGGTACACAAATTGATGTGCAGATACATGAGAGCTATCCCGGAGTAGTAAATGACGATAGTGCTTCACGCCTTGTTCAGGATACTGCGAAGCAGCTGCTGGGGGATTACAACGTTGCCATTTTGAAGCAGCCTACGCTTATGACCGAGGATTTTGGATATTATCTGTCTGCCGCACGCGGCTGCTTCTATCACATTGGCGCAGGCTGTGCCGTACCGCTGCATTCCCCGTACTTTTTACCAGATATTCAAGCTGCCATTACAGGGGCGGCGCTGCACGCTGCCGTAATTGAACGTGCGCTTGCAGAATAAGGGCAACACCGCACAAATGCGTTAGGAAAACCTTGCAATACACAGAGTATTCCTGCGGTTTTCCGCCTTTTTCTGACGCGAATTCTCTCGTCAGACTCTCTTGTCGATTTGTGCGGTATTGCCTAAGACAAAAGATAGGAGTTTCATCATGGGGCCCATTGTTGTAAAGTTTGGCGGCAGCTCGCTGGCAACCGCCGGACAATTTGAAAAAGTTGCGGATATTATTCATAAAAATCCCGACCGGCGCTATGTTGTCGCATCTGCGCCCGGTAAGCGCTGTCCCGAGGATACCAAGGTCACAGACCTCCTTTACCGCTGCTATGATGCTGCCTGCGCCGGCAAGGACTTCAGGCCCGCGCTGGCTCAGATTCAACAGCGTTTTGATTATATCATCGCCCAATTGCAGCTACAGATTGATTTATCAGCTGACCTCGAAACCATTGCCGCGCATCTGAGTACTGCACCACAGCGCGACTATATGGCGAGCCGCGGCGAATATCTCAACTCAAAACTGCTGGCTGCATACCTTGGCGTTCCGTTTGTGGATGCAGCACAGATCGTTCTGTTTCGCGCAGACGGAATGTTGGATGTCGAATCTACCAACAAAGCCATTGGCAATACACTTCAAAACGTTGATCGCGCTGTGATCCCCGGGTTCTACGGCACCATGCCTGATGGGACAATCTGTACCTTCTCCCGCGGCGGCTCTGACGTGACAGGCGCTATTGTTGCACGCGCAGTCGGTGCAGCGCTATACGAGAATTGGACGGATGTCTCCGGTGTGCTGGCCGCTGACCCGCGCATTGTGGAAAACCCCCGCATGATCGACTATATTACCTATCGCGAGCTGCGGGAGCTTTCCTATATGGGTGCGTCCGTTCTACACGAGGACGCGGTTTTTCCTGTCCGTCAAGCGAACATCCCCATCAATATTCGCAACACCAACTGCCCCACGGATCCCGGCACCTTCATCGTCCCGACACTCCCTGCAACTGCGCACAAGCGCAAGATTACCGGTGTTGCAGGCCGCAAGGGCTTCAGCAGCATCTACGTGGAAAAATCCATGATGAACGGTGAAGTCGGCTTTGTGGCAAAGCTTCTCGACATTTTCGCCAGACATCGGATTCCGTTCGAGCACTGTCCATCCGGCATTGATACCGTTTCCATCCTGCTTTCCACCGCAGCGCTTGCGCCTGTACGAGATGAAATCCTGCGTGAAATCAAAACGCAGCTGCATCCCGATTATGTGAACGTGGAGGATGGCCTTGCACTGATTGCCGTCGTTGGCCAGGGAATGATTTACGCCAAGGGTACTGCGGCACATATTTTTCGTGTCATTGCGGATGCTGATATCAACATCCGCATGATTGACCAGGGCTCAAGTGAGCTGAATATTATCATTGCTGTCGATGAGGCTGATTATACGCCCGCGATCCGCAGCCTGTACCATGCGGTTGAACGCATGATGTGAGAGGATATAGATGGGATGGATGGGGTAGAGCCGGATACGCAAAAACGCATTTTTCAAAGCGGGTGGAAATCAGAACGATAATTACGGTTCCATGCAGAAGATTAGGGGACAAGCACATAGAATGGACTACAGAAAAAGGGCTTCTTCGGAAGTCCTTTTTGCTGCCTTGCGCAAGCCCCTGGTATTCCGCGCGGACAGCATGTGCTTTGTATGTGCCGCTCCAGTCACCTTGTTATCGCAATTGCCCTCTTTTTCAGGAAATAACCCCCATATGTTTGCTCGCATAAAAAGCCTTTCAAGGCAGATAATACATTTGACGATACAAGAAATTGGAGGAAGTTCCTATATGAAAGCAACTGGAATTGTCCGGCGGATTGACGACCTGGGCCGTGTGGTCATCCCCAAGGAGATTAGAAGAACCCTGAGAATCCGTGAGGGCGACCCCTTAGAGATTTTCACAGAAAAAGACGGCGAAGTGATCTTCAAAAAATACTCGCCCATGGGGGAGCTGGGGGAATTTGCGGCGCAGATTTGCGACAGCCTGGGGCGGAACACCGGGCGGATTGCTGCGGTATCCGACCGAGACGCGATCATCGCCCTTAGCGGCGCGCCGAAACGGGAGCTCATGGACAAGCAGAATTCCCATGAGCTGGAGCAGATTATGGAGCAGCGGAAATCCTACCGCTACACCGGAGGCAATCGGCTGCGGGCGGCGGAAAGCGTAGACGGCTACTATCTGGGGGTGGCGTCCCCCATTCTCTCCGGTGGCGATCTTATGGGCTGTGTCATGGTGCTGATGGATGATAAATCGGAGCCGGTGGGGGAGACCGAGCAGAAAATCTGCCAGACCGTGGCGGGGTTCTTAGGCCAGCAGATGGAGTCCTGAGCGCAAAAAGAGGCCGCTGCGTATGCATTGCAGCGACCTCTTTATTTGGTTTCGTTAGGCCATATGGTCCTGGAAGAAGTCCAGCATATCGTTCAGGGCCTTCATCTCCTGCCAGCCGTAGAAGCCGTGAAAGCCGCCGGGAACAACCTGAAGGGTGCAATCCGAGAACCATTTTTCCGCTTCATAGCTGTAGCTGATGGGGGCGATAAAGTCCAGATCTCCGTGGAGAATCAGCACCGGGCCGGAATAGCTCTGGCAGGCGCTCTTATAATCCAGCGCCCGTGCCTCCTGGAGGAAGCCCTTGCCGTAGGTATAGCCGGCGGCCTCCAGCGTGTCCGGCAGGTCAATGGGATTGAAGAACGAGCCAAGCAGGAAGCCGCGACGCACCGCATCGGTCACGCCAAAGCCGGGATACCACAGGCACATGGCACGAATCTCGTCGCCTCGGCCCTGAGAAGCCAGCACCGCGTCCACGGCACCCATGCTTTTTCCTACCATGAAGATATTGTCGGGATCTGTAAAGTCCAGGCCCTCCACGTAGTCCAGCATGGCGATGGTATCCCGCACCTCAGAGGAAATGGTCATATCCTCCGATGCGCCGTCGCTGGCGCCGTTGCCGTCAAAGTCAAAGCGCACGCTGGCAATGCCGTTGTCCGCCAGAATCCAGGCGATATCGTCGCACCAGCTGCGGTCCGTATTCAGGCCGTGCAGGAGAATGGCAACCGGGATCTGATCGTCGTGCCCTTTGGGCACCGTCAGCGTTCCACGGAGGGGGTTGCCTCCGGACTGACAGGTGACCTCCTGCTGTTCCCACTGTGGCGCACTGGGGATTTCGCGGGGCGGTTTAAACTCCCGATAGGTTTCATCGTCGGCGGCAAGGGCTGCGCCTCCAAAGGGTCCAGCCATCAAAACCACCACGGCCAACATCATGGCGGTCAGTCGAATCCATTTCGTTTTCTTCATCAAAATTCGCTCTCTTACTTTTATTATTTAACTATTCACAGCTTACCTTAGAAATATGGATTTTTTCGTGGAATTCTCTGAATAATTTATAACATTCCTGTGAAGGGCTTGTGGAGATTTTGATTTCTCCTTGTTTTCAGATTTGTCACACACTTTTTGTGAATCTATGCTATACTGTAGATAGAAATCAAGATGACCCTGAAAACGAAAGAAGGTCTGTGATCCATGGCTGTTCGACTCAACGCGGACTCGGAACTGGTAAAAACCGTCCGGGAAGGCCTAAAGCGCACCGGGGGCTACTGTCCCTGTCGGCTCCAGCATACCGAGGAAAATCGCTGCATCTGTCAGGAATTCCGGCAGCAGATCGCCGATCCTGACTTTGAAGGCTACTGCCACTGTATGCTATACTACAAAACAAAAGATTAAAAGGAGGCAATTTTCATGTCTGTTCTCACCATTACCAAAGAAAACTTTGACCAGCAGGTGCTGCAAAACACCAAGCCTGTGCTGCTGGACTTCTGGGCGTCCTGGTGCGGCCCTTGCCGGATGCTCTCTCCCGTGGTGGATGAAATCGCCCAGGAGAACAACGCCATTGCCGTGGGTAAAATCAATGTGGACGAGCAGCCCGAGCTGGCATCTCAGTTCGGTGTCATGAGCATCCCCACGCTGATGGTGTTTAAGGACGGAAAGGCCGTGAATACTTCCGTGGGCGTGGTGCCCAAGGCGAAGATCCTCGAAATGCTGTAAAAACGCAAACAAAAATCCGGCAGATCAGATGCTTCTGGTCTGCCGGACTTTGTCATCCTGTTTGGAGCGGGAAGTAGCGATTTTTGATTTTGGTCAGGCCCACGGTCAGGGGACGCACCAGCACCAGGGCAATAATGATTTTTGGCTGTTTTTTCATAAATGGTTTCCCCCAATTTGTGATCGGTGCGCGGCCGCATTTAATAAACGCCCAATTTTCCGATGTAGCGGTCGATCATACGGAGCTTCTCCGCATTGGCGCCGCCCATTCGACGGCTGAGGCCCGCCGCAAGAATCTCCATCACCAGCTGCACGCCTACGTAGGAGTTGAAGAACGTGTTGGTGTCCACGTCCACGGTGAACAGCACCTTGGCGTACTGGGCCAGGGGTGCGCTGGGACGGTCGGTGAACACAATGATCCCCGCACCGGCATCCTCCGCCAGCTGCATGGCCTGTCGATCCATCTCGGAATACCGGGGGAAGCTGAACAGAATTACGCAGTCCTCCTTGCCAATGTCGCACATATGGTCGATGACGTTGACGGAGCTCTCCCAGGTGGGAATCACATCGGCAACCTGATGGCGCAGCAGTAGATTAAAATAGGATGCCACGCCGGTGTTGGCACGGGAGGCCACAATATACTTCCGCCGGGAGCCAAGCAGCAGGTCAATGGCCGCGTCAAAGGTCTCCTTGGGATTGTTCTTCACCACGGAGGTGATGTTGGTCTCGGTATTCATCAGAAATTCCTGAATATAGTTTTCATCGCTATGCGCCATGCTGGCCTGAAGACGCTCATAGGGCACTGCCACCGCTGAGGAGATTCGGCCCAGCCGCTCGGTATGGGACTTTCTCAGGCTTTTCTGGAAGTCCATATAGCCGGAATAGCCCAAGGCCCGGGCAAAACGAATCACGCTGGCCTCGCTGACATCCAGCTCTGTGGCAAGTTCCGTGGACGTCATAAAGCAGGCGTCGGTTTCGTGATCCAGCACATATTCTCCAATGATCCGGCTGGTTTTGGTGAGCTTTGCGTGCTTCATTGCATCTCTGAGCTGTTCCATTCCTGCGTTCCCCTCCAATCCGGTTTCCTTCATTAAACCATATTCCGGGCAAAATTGCAATCCTTCTGCGGTGTTGGGGGACGATTCCGTACAAATGGCTGTGCCTTTTTGTGCAATGGTGTTGCATTTTTGAAAAAAACATTGCGTATTTCAAAATGTTCGTGTATAATAGGACATGTTCCGAATACGAAACATCTTTTTGAGAAAGGATTGAAATGGGAATGGGAACTGGAAAGTTTGTCACCGTATATCCCGGCGTATGGACCGAGCGTGAAAAGCCCTATGCCGAGGAGTATTTTGCGAAAATCAAAGAGCTGGAGGATCGCGGCCCCATCGATGTGCAGGCGCTGATCTCCGGTAAGATCGAAAAGGGCACCCAGGGCTTCTCCAATGTGCTGGAAGTCAAGGAAGACATGATGCTCTACAATGCAAAGAAGTATGACCCCGAGAATAAGCTCTACACCGATGATGAGTATGCCAAATCTCTGGGTTATGCCGGAAAGATCGCCATGCCCGCATTCGCTGCCCATGACGACAGCTTCCTCACCGCCTTCAACGGCAAGGCCCGGGACTTTCTGGCTGTCACCGGTCTGCACCATGAGATCGAGCAGCTGCTCCCGGTCTATGCAGGCGACACCCTGTATCTGGTAAAGGATAAGCTGGAGCTCATCGACCTGACCCCCAAGGAGTACGAGCTGCTTATCTACTTCAAGAACAATCGTGCGATTGCGCTGTCGCGCGAGAGTATCCTCAATGCAGTCTGGGGTTACGATTACTTCGGCGACCTGCGTACCGTGGATACGCACGTTAAAAAGCTGCGCGCCAAGCTCGGTGAGTGCGGCACCATGATCGAAACCGTGCGCGGCTACGGTTACCGCTTCGAGGTATGAAGCTGAAGCATCGGTCAATCCGGTTTACGTTTTTTGCTGCGATCAGCATTATCGCGTTGGTGTTTATCGGTATTCTTGTGCTGCTCAACGTGTTTTTCTATCAGGATTACTATATGATGACACGCCGGAGCGAGCTGCGTGATGCCTACGGCAGCATCTGTACCAGCTACGCGAGTGATTCCTCGGATGTTGCCGCGCTGCTGGACAGCTATGAGAGCCGCAGTGCCATTCGTCTGGCAGTGGTGACCGATAACGGCGATGTGATTACCTCGTCTGCCATGCAGGAGGGTGACGTAGGGTTTGATTTTGGGCACATGGAGCAGAAGTTCCGCAGCTTTGCGGTGCTGGCATCCGTGGTCCAAAATCGTGACTGGGTAGATTTGGGTAAAAACGAATACCGCTTTATGACGATCAGTCTGCGCGATAATGACCAGTATTTATGTCTGATCGGCGTGCTGAATGCGGAACACGGTGAATATCTGATCGCATATATGCCCTATGCGTATATTGAACAGAATTCTTCGCTGAATCTGGTGTTTCTGCTGATTGCTGGCGGCTGTGCGCTGCTGATTTGTCTGGGGTGCGGCTATGTTATCTCGCGTCAGTTTACGCGCCC
>OGZF01001586.1_pt1 | contig 13245 bp, 6 predicted proteins | sample 1576771 | NCBI WGS metagenome assembly OGZF01 (sample SAMEA3541536, study PRJEB24748) | human gut metagenome | biome: human gut; feature: human-associated habitat; material: faeces | place: China | collected 2012
CGGACAAGCCGATAGGCTCCCGGTCATCGGAGACTCCGAAAAACAGAGTGCCGCCGATTCCATTGGAAAAGGCATTGACACTTTTTAACCAGCTTTTTGGCTTTTTTGTTTCGAGAGCAACTTTGAAATCACATTCTGTTGCCTCAGCAATGAGCTGTTCTATCATAGAAATCCCTCCTTTGAGGTTGTAGAATATTCTTTTTTATTATACCCAGCGGAGAAAGTTATTGCAACGATAGAAGCAAAGAGTTCAGCGAAAACAAAAATATTTATGAGAGGAGGACCTTCTATTATGGCAACTACAAGAATCATGCCGCTTCATTTTGGCAAGGGTCGCACAGAAAGTCGGGCAATCAGTGACATCATCGACTATGTAGCAAATCCACAGAAAACAGATAATGGCAGGCACATCACAGGATTTGCGTGTGACAGCAGAACGGTTGATGCGGAGTTTCTTTTAGCAAAGCGGCAGTACATTGCCGCTACCGGACGAGTGCGTGGCGCAGATGATGTGATTGCCTATCATGACAAACTTGACAGATTGGAGGGAATATGCTTTATGGAAAAACTTATTACACGAAAAGAAGCATTTCTGTTCTTGACCATGGAAGAATTGTGGAGACACCTCAATATGGCAGGGTGTTTTATGTAATGTTTATAGATTGGGAAGATATACATATTCATTACAGTGATTTAATCATCTAGAATTAGATTGTTGGTGTTCTAGGTGGTATATGAATCGCCTGCCTGACTTCAAAAGAAGAAACTTGATTGTTCGTTAGCAGAGTATTTTACGATTGATGAGGGATTATGCGAGACTATGAAGAAAAGTCTGTAAATAATAATCTTCTATGATAATGATTGAGCTGGAAGCACTAAATTGGAGCTTCCAGCTCTTGTTTTATATATACGACATGATTTTGGGTATGTCAAGAGCGGACGTCAAAAGCGTCCTTCTCATCATGTATACAGATTCTGTTATTCCGGGAGTCTTCCCTCATACATAATGCTGAGTTCACCGTAGACCTGTCCCCAGTTTCGAATGCTCATAGTCCATTTTTTAGTGGCTTCGAAAGTTGCCGGATATAGGGCTTTCAGAAGTGCTGTATCACTTGGAAATACACTTCTCTGACGGTTGAGCTTACGGTAGGTGGAATTCAGACTTTCGATTGCATTGGTCGTGTAAATTTCCATACTCCAGTCTTTTATAAATCCATGAGACACAGGCAGCAACATCTTTAAAGACCTGCCCATCTTCAGGGTGAAAAAAGATTTCACGCCAAATACTCTCAATTGTATCCCCAAGCAAATTTTGATCTGCATAGCAGTTTGCTATGCAGCGTGCCTCATCCTTTGGGATGATTTACATTTCGAAACAGACTCGTATAATATAATTTGAGACAGGTGGCGAAAAGCTTATGGCGATCTCGCTCTGTATCAAAGGGAGGGAAGAAATGAGCGAAAAAATCATTATAAAGCCTTCTGTTCAGAAACGGTTTGACAGCTTCATGGTGCATGGCAGAGTCCTTTTTTTCAGCGCGCCCTGCGGCTTTGGAAAGACCGTACTGGCGGACGCGCTGCTGCGCGGGCGGAATGTGCTGCGGCAAAGTGCGGCAGCCCCAGAATGGGCGATTCCATCGTCAGCGTAGGATTGGGACATTCTGCTGATTGACGATCTTCAGTTTATGCAGGAGGAAGCCGGGCAGCAGGCTCTTTGCGAACTGATTCGCTCAAGTCCGGAGCGCCATTTCGTCCTGCTTTCGCGCGGTGCGCCGCTGGGCTGCCTGATGGCGTTTCAGTACACAGGGCTGATGACGGTGCTGGAGGCCGACGACCTGCTTTTTGACGCGGACGATGTGCGGCGACTGTTTCAGCTTTCGGGAGCAAATGTAACAGATAACGAGATCGACGGAATTTTGAAAGAATCCCTGGGCTATCCGCTGGGTGTGGCCATCACGGCGCGGTGCATGTCCCCGAACAAGCCGTGGGCGCCGGAGCTGGTGGCGCGGGTGTTCCACGAGGTGTTCCTCTACTTTGAGACCGCTATCTACCGGCGCTTTGACCTGCCGGTGCGGCGCTTCCTGTTGGAGCTGGCTCCCTTTGAAAGTTTTGACCTGGAAATGGCGCGGATGGTCAGCGGCGATCCCCGCGCCGGCGAACGGCTGGACTGGCTTCTTCGATACACCACTATGCTGCGCTACGACGACTGCCAGCGCTTCCACTTCTGGTCGGGTTTCCGGGCTTTTCTCCTTTGGGAGATGGAACGGGAGTATACCGAGGAAAAGCGCAAAGCGCTCATCAGCCGGGGCGGGCTGTACTATGAGCTGAAGGAGGACTATGCCCACGCCCTGGAATGCTACACCAGCGGCGGTGACCATTCCAAGGTTTCCGAGCTGCTGGTGCGCAATGCAGAACTACACCCCGGCATGGGGCACTATGCCGAGATGGAAAAATACTACCGCAGCCTGCCGGAGGCGGAAATTCTCGCATCCCCCTCTCTGATGCAGGGCATGAGCATGCTCTGCGCGCTGGTCATGGATTACGAAGGCTCGGAGCGCTGGTATGGCGAACTGCAAAAGTTTGTCGAACACTGTGGCAGGCAGGACGCCGCCGGAAAGCAGGCCCGCGGTCGCCTTGCGTGGCTGGACATTTCCCTGCCCCAGCGGGGCGTGAAGGGTCTGACGGAAACCATCCCTGCCGTGTTTCGGCTGCTGACGAACAAAGAGCTGGCGCTGCCGTCCTTCTCTGTCACGAGCGCGCTGCCGAGCATCATGAACGGCGGCAAGGACTTTTCCGAATGGAGCAAAAAGGACGACCTGCTCTACAAAACCCTCCGTCTCCCCGTGGAGGCAGTACTGGGGCGGGACAGTGTGTGTCTTGCCGACTGCGCCATTGCCGAGAGCAAATTTGAAAAGGGCGCGGACGTCACCGGACGGATGCTGTCCCTTCTCCCGCAGCTGAACGAGATCCGCAACCGGGGCACGCCGGACATGGAGTTCGCCGTCAGCGGGCTTCTGGCCCGCAGCCAGCTGGCAAACGGACAGGCGATGGATGCGCGGCGCACCATCGAGGTGCTCCGTGAATGCTTTGCCGAGCGCGGTTTGACACGCTTTCTGCCTAATATGGACGCCATGCTCTGCCGTATTGACATGCACACCGGCGACCTTGACGCAGCGGACGCATGGTATCGGGAAAAAGCCCCGTGCGAACCCACGCACCTGAACGTCATGCGGCGCTATCAGTATCTCACCCAGGCCATGGTGGAGCTGGAGGACGGCAGACCGGACACGGCGCAGCTGACTCTCTCCCCTCTGGAACCGTACATTCAAAACTGCGCCCGCAACATCGACGGCATTCACCTGAATGTCCTGACTGCCATCGCCTTGCACCGCAAGAAGGACGAGCGGTGGCGCGAGCGATTGACGGCGGCGCTGGACGCGGCGGCGGAGTACCGCTTCATCCGTACCGTCAGCGTATACGGCACGGCGGTGCTGCCGCTGCTGGAAGCGCTGGACTGGGACGGCGACAAAGCATGGCGCAAACGGCTGATGGCGGCGGTGCGGACGCAGGCGGCGTTCTACCCGCATTTCCTCGAACCCCGCCTTGCCCCCGGTGAGGAGTTGACGCCCACGGAGCTGCAAATTCTCCATCTGCTCTGCGCGGACAAGTCCAACGCCGAGATCGCGCAGATCATGGACGTGAAGCTGCCCACAGTGAAGACCCACGTCAGCCACATCCTCGACAAGCTGGACGTGAAGCGCCGGGCGGAGGCCAAGACCGCCGCGAAGAAGCTGCATTTAGTGCCGGACAACCTGTAAAACATCATCCGACAGATGTCGGATTTCCACATAAAAGCAAGACGATTTTTCAAGGAGGAAAGACATGAAAAAACGAATATTGAGTGTGCTCATGGCGCTGGCGCTGTGTCTAACGCTCCTGCCCGCGCCCGCGTGGGCGGCGGAGGACACACTGGAGGGCGGCACCATCGTGCATGAGGAGCAGGAAGAAACTACGCCCGCCACATCGGAACAGGCGGTGGAGGACGCGTCGGAGGGTGGCACCATCGTGCAGGAGGAGCAGGAAGAAGCCACGACCGAAGGCAACGGGCAGTCGACCAACACGGGCGAAGGCGAACAGTCCAATTCCGAAACGAACACGCTTACGGAGATCTGGTTCGTAAGAAAGCCCGATTCCATTGGCCGCAGCTATGACGGTACGACGGACGGCAGCATGGTTTCGTTCGGCACACCGCAATTCACGGACGGCACAAATACGTTTGAACTCACGGAAGGAACGGACTTTACCGCCAAGAAGGCCTTCGATTCTGCGGACGCGGGTAATCATACCGTCACTGTAGAGGTCACGCTGATCGGCGAGGCCGCAGCGAAGTACAAGCTCAAGGCGGGCGAGGAAACGTTTACGATCAGCGGCACCATCAACAAGGCCTATCCAAATCTGACCGTATCTCTTTCCGAGACGACTTGCACGGTGGGCGAAAAGCTTCTTCCGCTGCTGTCTGTCAGCGGTGCTCCGGAAGACGCCGCGGTGACATATTACTATACGCAGTACCAAACATTGGCTGGTAATTCGGAGTATGAGGGCAGTGATGTCATTCCTGCAATCGACGAAAACACTGCAATCAGCGAGCCCGGCACATATTACGTTTATGCCAAGTCCAGCGGGACTAAGAACTACGATGAGGAACGGTCGGATACCGTGGAACTCACGGTCAACAAGGCGGGCGTTAAGGCGGCTTCCGTGACAAAAGCGGACGGCACGGATGGCGGTACATACGAATCCCTCCCGGCGGCGCTGAACGCGGCGCAGGACGGCGACACCGTCAAGCTGCTGTCGAACCATACGACAAATTGGAGCGACGTCGAAGCCAGCGATCTTTCCACACTGGCTGTCGTCACCAAACGGCTGACGCTGGAATTGAACGGCTGGACGGTGGATTATCTCGAAGTGGGCGAGGTGGTTCCTGACGAGGAAGGCGGAATCCTGGAATCCACCGATGGCAACCTGACCATCGTAGATAACATTCAAGATGGCTCCCACGGTAAAATCAAAGACCTCCAATTTGTAAATGGTTCACTGGAGATTCAGAGCGGTCAGATTGGAGATTCTGGCGAAGGCAAGCTTACCTGTAACGGGAACAGCGGCAGCGTGACTGTCTGCGGCGGCACGGTGCTTGGTCTCACGGTGGGCGAGGGCGCTTCCGTCACCGTCTCCGGCGGCTCAACGCACGCGGGTTTCTGGTTCAACGACGGTACGCTGACAATCACAGGCGGCACGTTCGGCAATGTAAACTTCCGTAATAACGGTGGGACCATCGCCATCAGCGGCGGCACCTTCTCTACGATTCGAAATACGGGTGTAAGCAGCAACATTCCGCCCATGTCCCTGCTGGCGCCGGGCTATGCCTTCTATAAGGACAACGCCGTGCAGGACGGCAGCAAGATCGATTCTCTGCAAGATGTGACGGTCAAAGAACACACTCACACCATGGTGAACAACAAGTGCGCCTGCGGCTTTTCCTGCACCCACACGAACACCAAGGGCGTGAGCACAATCGGTGAAGATGGCAAGTGCACGGTCTGCGGGACGCAGCTTGCGGCTGGCATCGGTGAAACCTATTATACCGATGTGAAGTCCGCCCTGGATGCGGCAGCTGACGGTCAGACCGTACGGCTGCTGGCAAACGGGATGCTTCCTAGCGGCATATATGCCAGCAAGACCCTCACGCTGGATCTGAACGGACATAGCCTGAGTGGGTACAGCTTGAATGTCGGCGGCCTTACGGCCACGAGCCAGATTCGCACCGGCAATCTGACGGTCATTGACAGCAGCGGCGGCAACGGCGCAGTGGGCGTGACCGTGCGGGACGGCGGTACGCTGGTATTTGATCCGGAGAATGACAGCACCACCCTGCTCCAGCTGGAGGTTTGGGGCGGCACAGTCGAGCTGTACGGCGGAAGGATTTTGAGAAAAGGTCTGCAGCTGAATAACAGCATCGTATTGGGCGATCTGCTTCCCCGGAAAGCGGGGCTTGCTTACTACCGTGAGGGCAGCGACACGCAGCTCACGCTGAAGGAAGCCGCTTCCAGGACCTGCGACCTGGTGGTAAAGTCTTGCGCCCACGGCGGCAAGAACGGCTTTGACGAAAACGCCACTGCCTGCCCCTACTGCAACGCGCCCGCGGTGGCGGAAGCAGCCTTGAACGATGGTGAGGGCGGTCGCCTGCGGCGGAGATTTACCAACCTACAAACAGCCATTGATGCAGATAGAGACGGTGGCGCGACTCTTCAGCTGCTGGCCGATGTGACCGGCGATTATACCATCGACGGTACGCAGGACACGGGACTTAACCTGAACGGACACTGCATCAAGGGTACGGTGACGGTCAAGGCGGCTACAGGCAACAATACCACCACTTTCAGCAACACACAAAACAATACCACAGCCAGCATTGATGCGGTCGTTGCCCACAGGGGAGCAAAACTCGCCGGGACGGGGTATCCCGCCGTGATCGGCAAATTGACATTGGCCGATACCACGAAGTGGAAGGATATCCTGCAGCAGCCTACCCGCCTTGGCTTCAGAGTCACGAACGCGGATGGCACCCACAAGTGGTATGCCCCGGATGATGTCAATGGTTCACAGTTGAACAACGTTATCATCAATAGCCTGCCTATCACCACCAAGACCCTGAATCTGAAGGTAGATGGCAAGAACCTGATCGGTAACTCGCCGAAGGTGGAGCGCGGAACGACCGTCCAGCTCTGTGCCGGCTGCAATGGGAAGGGTGCGGATGTATACATCTACATCGGGGAAAGCGTTGGAAACAACAATCCCACATACAGCCAGAAGAAAGCTGAATATAAAAAGATCGGCAGCAGCTGGTACTACGTTGTAGACCTCGACGCTAACACAATCGGAACCTACGATATTTATTTCACCGCTTCCAAGGACGGCTATTCGGTGACGAGCAGCCACAAAAAGCTGACCGTCACCAAGGCCGCCACCCCGGCCAGCGCGATCACCGCACCCGCGGCAAACGCCCTGACCTACAACGGCAATGAGCAGCTACTCGTCACGGCGGGCAGCGTGGACGCAAAGTACGGCGAGATGCAGTACCGTCTGGGCACGAGCGGCGGCTTCAGTACTGACATTCCCACCGCCACCGATGCCGGAACATACACGGTCTATTACAAAGTCGTAGGAGCTGAGGGCTACGATGACACCATTGCTAAGTCCATAAAAGTAACCATCAGCCCGGTGAAGATCAAGGGCATCGGCAACGTCGCTTCCGTCTCCAAGACCTACGACGGCAGCGCAAGCGTTACGCTTCCCAAGACCAATCTTGCGTTCCTGGGCGCTGCGGGCAGCATGACTCCCATCCCCGGGAGCGTTTATAGGATCACGGACGCCCGCTTTACCACGCGGCAGGATGACTTTATTTATGAGGATTCGCCGGACGCCGGCACGAAAGAGGCCATTTCCTTCACCCTGACGCTCACAGATTCCAACTATGCGTTCGAGGGCAAGGCGGCAAGCGTCAGATCGGCCAACTTCAATTTCACCTCCAAGGATGACCGCTTTAAGATCAATCAGGCCACTGTGACCCCGGCTGAGATCACGCTGTATGTTTATAACGACGTGGCAAAGACCTACACGCTCAACCTGGCCACGCTTCTGCCGAAGCTGACTCCGGGCTGCGAGTACGGCAAAATCAAGTATCAAGGGTGCGATTACCATTTTACGGATAGCACCTACCTCGACAGTAACAACGGTATGTTCGTGTCAAGCGAGGGCGTTCTGACTCTGCCCATCGTGGCCGCGCACTCCACAGATGTTAACAAGCAAATCGGCAAGATAACCGCCCCGGTTGTAGCCGCGAACTATCAGCAGTTCGAGCTGACCATCAAGGTCGTTATTGGCGAGAAGATCACGCCCGTAAAGTCAGATGACTTCAAAATCAGCGCGACGGGCATCATCTACTGCCAGACATTGGAAAACAGCAGGCTCACGGTCGAGGGCACGATGAAAGACCCCACCACAGGAGAAGAAGTCAAGGGCACCTTTGCGTGGCCGAATAAATACGATATACCCAGCCGAACCGGCGATTGCTACGTCGATTGGATATTCACCCCGGCGGAAGGCTACGAGAAATACGCAGCCGTAACCGACATAGTGAAAGTCCACGTCGCCCCCAAGTCCATCGAGGGCGCAACCATCACGCTGGAAAAATACGAATTTGCGTACAATGCGGCGGAGCAATCGCCGAAGATTACCGGCGTGACGCTGGAGAACTGGTATGAAACAAGAATCACCTATGTTATCAAAAGCGGCGACAAGGCCACCGATGCCAATGACAGCATTCCCCTGACCATCGAAGGTACCGGCAACTACACCGGTAAGGCCACGGTCAAGTGGAAGATCACGCCAAAAGAAGTGACGCCAACGATTGAAGTCGCACCCTGCACCTACACCGGCGATGCGCTGGAACCGACCGTCACCGTCAAGGACGACACCGGCAACATCATCGACCCGAAGGAGTACGAGATTTTCTACAGCAACAATACCAATGCCGGTACTGCGACTGTGACCGTCAAGGACGTTGAAGGCGGCAACTATGTTCTCAGCGAGGCCGTCAAGACCTTCGAGATCACCAAGGCTGCTGCACCCGCAGCAGAGGCTGGCTCGCTGACCATCACCAACGGTCTGCACAAGACCTATTCCCTTGGCCTCTCGACGCTGCTGCCGAAGCTGACTGCTCCCTGCGACTACGGCGAGATCATCTATGACAAGAAGGTTGATACCGCTCTGGGCAAGGGTACCTATGTTACCCTTGTAAACGGCAAGACCGGTGAGCTGACGCTGGAAGCAAACAGAAGCGGCACGGACGAAGGACAATTCGGCACGATTACTGTTACAATCTCCACGAGCAACTATCAGGATATCACCCTGACCATCAATGTCAGCGCGAAGAACAGGCTCACCCCGGTTCTGACCGGTACACCGACGCTCACGCCTACCGAACTCACCTACGGTGAGTCGCTGAGCAAGATCAAGATCACCGGCACGATGAAGGTCGGCGATACGGTCGTTAAGGGCACCTTCTCGTGGCAGCAACCGGGCGATACGATTCTGGATGCGAGTACGTTGGGCCATGATGTCGGATGGAAGTTCACGCCGGAGGATGGGAATAACTATACGGAAGCAACCGGCACCGCAACGGTCAGGGTCAACAAGGCTCAACAGTATGGCAAGGTCAGCATGGCGGGCTATACTTACGGTCAAACGCCAGGCACACCGACCCTGACAGACCGGACGGGTGATTTGAATGCTCAAGTGACCTACGGTTATGCCGTTGTTGACAGCGGCTCCGTTCAGACGTGGGATATCAGCAATCCGCCCGCGCTGAACGCCGGTACTTACCGTATGTTTGCACGGATCGGCGAGACGGGCAACTACAATGAGCATAATACCAGGTATTGTGAATTTGTGGTAGAAAAGGCAACGCCGGACTACACCGTTCCCACCGGCCTGACGGCAAAATCCGGTCAGAGACTTGCGGATATAAAGCTGCCGGACGGCTGGAGCTGGATGGACAGCAGCAAATCTGTGGGTGACGCTTCAACCGTAACCAAGACCTTCCAGGCGAAGTTTACTCCGACAGACACCGACAACTACAACATGGTGGAGAACATTGAACTTGAAGTCATGGTGAACAAGGCGGATAGCGGTAGCCTCAAAACGGAGTTCACCCCGACAGACACCGACAACTACAACACGGTGGAGAACATGGAACTGAAAGGCATGGTGAAGAAGGCGGATGGAGGCAGCCTCAAAACGGTCGAGCTGACGCAGAAGTACACGGACGCTTCCGTGCATACCTACACGCCAGACTGGTCGGGGCTTCCCGGCGGACAAGTGTGGAGCTATAATAGCGAATACAGCGTCAGCAACGGCTCGAATATCACACTTACCAAGCATGATTTTGCAGCGGATGGCAGTTTGCTGACCTACGCGATTTCCGGTGGCAAGGCCGGTGACACCGTCACCATTACCCTGAAAGCTTCCTGCAACAACTACAAGGACTTCACCATCATCCTGAACATCATCCTGACAGAAAAGGATAGTCAGGAGGCACTTGTCATTATCGGTGCGAACAGTGTGTTCTATGGTCAGACGTTGACATTGACCACCAGAGGCGGCTCCGGCACAGGCGCTGTGACCTACCGCATTGACACTGCTCACAGCACCGGCGAAGCGACCATTGATCCCAATACCGGCGTTCTGACTCCGGTCAAGGTCGGCTCCGTGAGCGTCATTGCAACCAAGGCGGGGGACAAGGACTACAACGACGTTACCAGCGCCCCCTTCGTGCTCATGATTAAACCGGCCACTCCCGCCGGTGAGCCCAAGGACACCAAGATCACCACTGATAGCGTTGGGGACGATTGGGACTACAGCAACTACACTATCAAGGCAACTGCCGGGGCTGGCGGCTCCATTTCTCTCTCCGGCGATGTCAGCGTCCGCGAGGGCGAAGATCAGACCTTCACCATCACCACGGATGAGGGCTATGCTGTCGCCGACGTCAAGATCGACGGCAAGAGCATCGGCGCGGTGAATTCCTACGCCTTTGAGAATGTCAGAAGAACCCATACCATCGAGGTCATCTTCGTCAAGGACACTGCCAGCGCCAGCACCGGAGACAGCAGCAATCTTCCATTGTGGAGCGCCCTCCTGCTGGCAAGTACCCTTACTCTGGCCGGCGCCGTCCACTATAAGAGAAAACGCGCACGGTAATTGTCTTTATCATGCCTTAAAGGCCAACAAACAGCGCAGCTTCCGGGAAAATCCCCGAAAGCTGCGCTGTTCTCTTTATGTGATAGGAAATTCCTATCACATAAAACGCTCCGCGAGGATGCGCACCTCGCGGAAATGAAGTATATGCTTCGCATACCGCTCGGGCGCGAAAGAGTCGCGAGCGACTCTTTTTCATGCGCCTGGCGGCGCACGTTTCTAACGGGTGAAAGTCCCGAATCCGCCTTAGTAGTGGGAAGGATACAGCCGAAGACAAGGGTGTCCACCGTGAGGTGGAATCTGTAGACGATATCTGATAAAATAGAAGGTAAGAACAGCGATGCAAATCGGAATGAATGGAGGCTGACGTATGATTAAGACTGAGCGACTTTCAGTCAGGCGGGTTTATGCCAAAGATTGGAAAGCGATTCAAGCGATATGGGCGGACGAGGCGAAATCCGCTTACGCGCAATATGATAAACCAAAGGATTTGGATGACCAGTCTGTTTCTCGCCGAATCGCGAAGTGGGCTTCCTTTGCGGACAGCGATGAGCACATGTTTTTTGCCGTTTGCCTGCGAAACATTGTTATCGGATACGTAGCCTTCCATGTAAGGGAAATTGGCTACGAGATAGGATACTGTTTCCATTCCGACTATCATGGAAAAGGATACGCAAAGGAGAGCATTACCACACTTCTTAATATGATGAAGGACAGAGGCGCAGTTACGATTACAGCAGGAACGGTTTTGAACAACACACCTTCGGTCAGACTGTTGACTTCCCTTGGCTTCAGGCAGATCGGAACAGAGACTGTGTCTTTCTATAAAGACAGTGCGGGCAATGACATCACATTTGAGGGCGGTAATTACGAACTTCTTTTGCATACATAGAGAAATTCCGGTTTTTGAAACTGAAAAATCGAAAATTGCCGAGGGCGTAACCGAGGAATTAAAGTGTACCCGCCAAATGGAATGGGAGCACCGGTGCAATAATATCCACAATCGGGAAGAAGAAATTGTTTTGCATGAGATAATTTATTTATAATAGTATGATGTCAGGATTATGACAAATCAGAGGTTAAAAGGTGCGTTATGTTAAAAAACATAGGGTTATATTTTAGAAAAATAGATTTTCTGAATTTTGCAGTTGGAGCTATAATGCCAATCATTGTATTGTTTATAGTTTATTCATCAGTCAAATCAAATATAATTCTTCAAGACACTGATTTTTTATCACTGTTGATGAATCATAAAGGGAAATTCATATTTTACTTTTTCGTGTCCTTTATTGAAGAAGTTATTTTTAGAGGAATTATTTTTGGGCTGTTGCTGCAAAAATGTAAAAATAAGTATTTGAGTTGCGTAATAGCTGCACTTATTTTTACACTACCACATATTTTTAATACCGATAATATTTCTGTTCTGGTAATGTTTATTTTTCCTTTTCTATATGGAATATTTGCCAATGAAATGTTTTACACTACAAAGAGTATTTGGATGCCCACAGGATTTCATTGGTTATGGAATTATACAATAACAAGTTTGTTTCTTGTTACAGGAACACAAAGTTTCATATATGTACATATCATAGCAGCAATGATTATAATGATACCGTTGTTTTACATTGTTATTGGGAAAACACGCCTAAGTGGCGATTGATAGCTTACAGTTTATCGCTTTATACAATATCAACTGAATAACCACAGCACGAACCGCTGCTACATGGAAGCCAACAAACCATGCAACAGCGGTCTGGGGTGCACTCTCACTGTCCTTTTTATGGGCTTCTCGAATATCCCGGATAATGAGATTGAGGTCATCCCGTACCATGTGACTGAAATATTCATCATCACTGATATGGGCGGCTTGCAACACTTTCAAATGGGGGTCGTCTTCGCCGGGGCGATACCGTTCAATGATTTCATGCCTGCCAGCATCGCCAAAACGCTGTCAGTTCTGCAGGGCGAAAAGCCGGTGCTCATCGTCACCGAGGGCACGGCAAAGCTGGACAACCATAAGTACAAGAGCCTGTTCCACATCAAGGCCAAAATGATCCCCTACGATGAGGTGGAGGCCTATGTGGGTCATGCACCCGGCGGTGTGTGCCCCTTTGGAGTGAACGAGGGCGTGGCGGTCTATCTGGACGAGAGCCTGCGCAAGTTTGATACCGTCTACCCGGCAGCGGGCAACGGCCACACCGCCGTCAAGTTGACATTGCAGGAGCTGGAAGTAGCCGCCGGAGCCGAGGGCTGGGTGGATGTCTGCAAAGAACCGGAAGGCGAATAAAAAGGGTCCATCCCGCAGTTGGATGGACCCTTTTGTGTTATATTTTACAATAAATTAGGCAGTTTCCCGTGTATTCACAGCGCCACGCTGACCGGCAGGACATACACGCCGTCGGCGGCGTAGAAGGTGATCTGAGTAATCGT
>OGZF01001590.1_pt1 | contig 13226 bp, 12 predicted proteins | sample 1576771 | NCBI WGS metagenome assembly OGZF01 (sample SAMEA3541536, study PRJEB24748) | human gut metagenome | biome: human gut; feature: human-associated habitat; material: faeces | place: China | collected 2012
ATCTGTCTTTTGGACGTGAGCATTTTTTTATATTAAGACTTTTTCAGTAACCTCCTGCAAGGTGGTAGGCTTCATGATTTCAATCCACGCACCCGTGAAGGGTGCGACTCGCCTTACCCTTACGAAACGGAACCTTACATAACAATTTCAATCCACGCACCCGTGAAGGGTGCGACATGGGCTATGACTACATCAAGTTCTCCAATGGCGTCATTTCAATCCACGCACCCGTGAAGGGTGCGACCCCACGCGACCTGTTTCTTTGATCCTTTTAATTCCGATTTCAATCCACGCACCCGTGAAGGGTGCGACTACAGCTTTTTCGGCTGGCTTTTCTTCTGTGGTGTCATTTCAATCCACGCACCCGTGAAGGGTGCGACAGGTGCTGCGCCGGGTCATCAAAGAAATCGAACAGATTTCAATCCACGCACCCGTGAAGGGTGCGACAATATGCATTAGCCGCTTCCAATACACCGACTTCTCATTTCAATCCACGCACCCGTGAAGGGTGCGACATTTAGAAACACGAGGGGCTACCAATGGTGATATATTTCAATCCACGCACCCGTGAAGGGTGCGACCAAGCGATTCTACGGCTACGAAGTGCTGCCATTTTGATTTCAATCCACGCACCCGTGAAGGGTGCGACCTGTAAAAAACTAATCAGTTCTGACGGAGAGGTGCAGATTTCAATCCACGCACCCGTGAAGGGTGCGACCTTCCGGGGTCTGCTCCCTTTTGACGCCCTGCAATGATTTCAATCCACGCACCCGTGAAGGGTGCGACGGATAGCCTGTTCGATTGCTTTGGCCATGGCTTCGATTTCAATCCACGCACCCGTGAAGGGTGCGACTTCCATTTTTCCACCCCTTAAAACCACGTTTTATATTTCAATCCACGCACCCGTGAAGGGTGCGACTATCGCCGTCGCCCGTGTCTTGCGGGATGGTCTGGATTTCAATCCACGCACCCGTGAAGGGTGCGACTTGCACCGGATCCTTCCCATCCAAAAGATAGTCGTAATTTCAATCCACGCACCCGTGAAGGGTGCGACGGCCTTCAAATTGGCTCAGTCACTATCTGCTCTCTCATCAATCATATTGCGAACTGATTGAAAGGCAGTTCAATTTTTGAGTCAATTATCCGGGTATTGCTTATTTTTATAGAAATCAAGACAGGTGCGAAGCTCCGATATATTTTATGTGTGATTCTGCTTCGCACCGCTTTTTTCTCTTGGTTAAATCATCCGGGTACACGTAACATGTTCCGGGATTTTACTTTCATCTACAGTGATATCGTAGTCCGTATAGTTTCTGGGAGCAATGACGCCATCTTTTTTCTGGACATGAATAGTGTCAAAAAGTTTATAGGCCGGGGCATTCCCCAGTTCACTATCATGCTTGAAAACGATGAGTTCGCGTACGGCCATATTCCCTCTGGCAGCGGAATGGTCATATTCAAACATATTAATGATGGCCTTCCATAAATACTGCAAATCATCTTCGCTGAAACCGGTCACTTTCCGGGCCAGGTTAGCCGATACGTAGCCATCTACACGATATAACGCATAGGGAATGATGTACTTTCTGCCAATTTCGGTATTTTTGTTTTCAGCGTCTTTTTCCGTCGTGATGGCGACACGGGTAATGGTGACTTCCTGTGGCATGATGGGATCAATGCTGCGGGCAAAACCCAACTGAACAGGACCGCGAACTTGGCCACAATTGAGGGCACTCTTGACAAAGGTCGTCATAACGGCGCCAAAGGTGCGTATGTCAAAGAAATTCTGGCACATGAAATCACAGATTTTACGGTCCAGTTCCGGATCGCTCGTCTTCATCTTTTTGATGTCCTTTTCTTCTTTAACCCCTACATATTCCAAGGCTTCTTTATCACTGCGCTGCAAAGGAACGCCTTCTTTAACGTAAATACGATAGCCGGGTTTATCTTCGCAAATCGTTTCAATGCAATTTCGTATCTTGCGCTTCAAGCAGACATCGGTAACCAGGCCATACCCCGTTTCCGGATCCACACGCGGCATATTACCGGCATCGGGATCTCCATTGGGATTACCATTTTCTACGTCAAACAGGATGGTAAATTCATAGCGATTCTTAATGGGTTCTGACATTTTATTTTTCCTCCTTCTTCGCATACCGTTTCTGGGTTTGATGGTAATAGCCTAAAATAAATAAGCCTTGATCCGTCAAATTCATCCGCGCAGGAATAGGCTGGCCATTCATCTCGATTTTCCCTTCCAACTCTGTAACCATTTTTTCCAGTTCAATTTTCAATCCCTTTCTGTCATTCAATTTGCGTAAATGGTGATTGGCCATTTTCAACAAAATCGGAAATACCCATCCCGGGGTCGCAGCCGCACTATTAAAAAATCGATCCTTAATCGTGCTGTTTATTCCTTTCCGATTCTTTTCTGAGTCGGGAACCTTACCGCGTCCATTATCTTTTTCATGGGCTTTTTCCTGAATTTGTTCCAATACAGAGAACAGTCTGCCTAATACATAGGCCGTATTCGTACTTTCTTCATTCAACGCCACAGTTATCGTCTCTCCTTTCGGGAAATTCTTCAATAAACAAGCCTTGATGATAGCGGCTTTTTCAGCAGTAATTTTATAGATATGCTTATCTTTATCATCTTGATCTGCTTTAACTCTCAGCATGACGTGGTTGTATAAAGCCTGCGGGTAAGGCGTATCCGAGAGGATGCTCCGCATCACGGCGCCTGCCAAAAGTGGGGATGCAGTTTTATCTTTACTTTTTTTATTCACCGTTTCCCCCAGCAATCTCCATAATGGCAAGTAAGCCCGATGCTGCTGAGGCATAACGATTTCCAGTCTTTCATAATGTTTGCGCACGTGGTCGATAAAATGACCGAACGTATCCTGTAAGAAAAAACGGACTGAGAGTCTGGCTGCATTGGGCGATAACCCTAAGATATAAAAAGGCGTATCGGGATGGATGGGAACTCCTTGAAAATCAAAGGGCATCCCTTTTTGGATGTGAGAAAACAAGGCATCAAGTGTCTCATCATCAACAGTGTCATCATCTTCAAAAACGGCACTATGAAGCAAATCCTGATAGGCTTCTTCCCCATTGGCTGCCCAATAGACGACAGTCGTATTGCCAATGACCTTGCAATGCTTTTCATCGGCGATAAGTTGATTCAATGCCGTCGTATAGGCGAAAGCGGCATGTTCACTGACAGGAGCATTATAGCACTGTCCACCAGAATGACCATACGATTCAAAAGCCTTTTCGTTAAAGGATACTAAGGAAGCTCCCGAAGACTGGGCACCGCGGACGCCTTTGATATTAGGATGGATGCGGGCAATGGGTCCTATTTTTCCTGTAACCAAACACTGTCCTTTGACAGCATCATCAGATGGCTGATTATAATGGGCATCCCAGGCATTCCTGATGGTTTCATCATCTTGAACAAAGACGCCCTCAACAGCATACATTACATTGGCTGTTAATAGGTTGGTAGTCAGGTACGGTTTCAATACGGGATGATTTTCTGCTGTTTCCGGCTTCCACGTCGTGAAAAAGCGCTTCAAAGCCGCTGCTGACGGCGTGTGGACAGCTTCTAAAATATCTAAATGATATTGTTTCATCGCTTCAAAACAAGCTATACTCCGCTTTTTATTCTTTTCCCATTTTGTTGCCGCGTCTTCCGTCATATCTGCCGTCTTATTTTCCTTGGGCAGGCCCAGGCAATATGCGGCATTCGCCCATAAGAACTGCGGCCGGATGCCCGATGCTTTTTTCACGCCTTCCGGTAGCATATGGGTGGTAGGCACAGATACCTTCTTTTTTCCCCGCATCACTTCTTTTTCCAAAGACAGGATGCCGATGACTTCGCCCTGTTGATTCAGATTCACAGCATAAGAAATCTTATAGTCTCCCCATCCTGGTTTGGCAATAGCACCCTGTCGGGCTAAGGTTTCATAGTAATCTACCAATGATTGTAAAATCATGAGTGCACCTCACAATCCCGCAAATCCAGGACCCCGTTATGTAAGGTCGCCTTGAAGAACATAGGCCGTATGTGCTTTAAGTCGGAATAATCCATGTCATACAGCATATACCCTAATTCCTTATCTTCCCCGGCATAGGCTGTCGGCACACTGTCAAATTCATATTCCCGGAAATTGACAGGAAATTCCCGGCAGCCAAAATAAGGCGTATGATAGCATTGCCCCCGCTTCAGGCGGCGGCGGATGATATCCTGGAACTTTCCAGCATTGTCAGAAGCATTGGCCTTATCAGTCAATTCAAAATGCGCTTCGATGACATAATGCACCTTGCACAGTACCATGGAAGCCCTTTGCTGTATTTCTTCTTTCGTACTCAAATACAACGCCACATTTTTCTTAGTCATCGCCTGCTTGGCCGCTCTGGCACTGGCCTTTGCCTTAACTTCATTACGGCGTATATTGGTAAATTGGATAGGACTGAGGACATAGATTTTATCAATAATCCATCTGAGTCCGGGATGCCAATAAATGGCCTCAATGATGCCTCGTGCTGCAGACGGTGTCATGACATCATAACTGACACGTTCCGTTTTCATTTCCGGCCGGGAGAACAAGGCATAATCTCCCCAAACCTCTACGCGTATTGCCATATCATCATCTCCTCAATTTATAAAAAGATGCCTATTCCATCTTCCATATTGACGACGAGCCCCGTATCCGGGTCATATCCCGCCGGATCTTTTAGTACGTACAATCCTAAATCCAATGCCTCCAGCTTATTCGTTTCCCAGAGTTTCTCGAACTGGTTCTCATAGACGCTGACCATATATTGATTGGCCTTACGGAGTATGGACCGGTTACAAACACCGGCTCTCAATTGTGTCAGGATTTTCTGATTATCCAGGTCATCATCTATGGGAATAAAAACGGGTCTGCTATCTTCTTCTATCAGTTTAAAATCTTTTGCAATCTTTGTAAAATCCGGGTTATTTACTTCTAATCGTGTCAAAATACCTTTGCTGTCCAGCTGGTCTTCGCCAATCGTGTAATGGAGCTGATCGAAATACGCTTTAATACTCGCTGCACTGGCTATGTCGGCATGGTGCTTCGCCACCATCTGGGTTATTTCAATAGGGCGCCGCACGAAAGCAGGGATCCGGTTCATAGGCTTATGCAAATCATAAATATATACGGTACTGTCTTCGGTTCGCTGTTTCCCTTCCCGATTGCAACGGCCGCCTGTCTGGATGATACTATCCAGGCCGGCAATTTCACGATAAACAACAGGGAAATCGACATCGACGCCAGCCTGAATCAAGCTGGTTGAAATGACCCGGCATGGCAAGCCCTCCTTAAGGCGTTGACGGATGATGGCTAAGACGCGGCGCCGATGAGCCGGATACATGAAGGTCGACAAATGATAACACCCATCGCCCGCCATCATCTGATACAAGTCCCGAGCGTCCTTCTTGGAATTAGTGACACACAGGACCTGCTCATGCTCTTTCAGCTGCGCTGCCAAGGATTCCAAAGAATCTACATCCATGAATCGATAAGTGACGCGCCTGAAGAATTCATACAGTCCTTGTGTATCCGGGCAGATTTCCCGCACTTTCAGGCCTTCTCCAATCTGGGAGAAATACGTTTCCAAACTCGGCTGCGTTGCCGTACACAATACAGCTGTGCAGCGATAATTGGCCACTAATTCGCCTATACTGCGGATACAAGGCCGCAAATAAGGCTCAGGGAGCATCTGCGCTTCATCAAAGATGAGGACACTATTGGCAATATTATGTACCTTGCGGCACCGGCTGGTCTTGGCCGCAAAGAGGGATTCAAAAAACTGCACATTCGTCGTCACAATGACGGGGGCATCCCAGTTTTCAGTCGCCAGCTTTTTGCGGTTCAAGCCATCATCTTCCTTTTTGTCATTATCCTCTTTATTGTCATCTTTATCGTAATCTTTGTCGTAATCAACATTCATATGGTGTTCGATGACGTTACCATCTCCCAGGATATTGCGGAAAATATCGGCAGTCTGTTCAATAATCGACGTATAAGGGATGATATAAATAATCCGCTGTTTCTTATACTTTACAGCGTGTTTCAAGGCAAAGGCCAAGGAAGACAAGGTCTTACCGCCGCCGGTCGGAACGGTCAGGCTAAACATACCGGGTTCCTTTTCAGCTGCATCCAGACATTGCTGATAAATTCCCTGCCGTTTTTGATTGATAGGCGTAGTGGGTTCCCCAAATGTTGCATAATAAGCAAAAAATAAATCGTGAAGTTCCTGCATCGTCGCGAATCCGCCGCGCTGCACCTTGCCATCGTTCACGAATCGTTCCGTATCCAAGAAATCGGCATCGACTAAGCAGGAAAAAAGTATACGGATGAAGAAAGAGTAATAAAACCGGTCCTTTCCGTATAAAAAAGCCGGTGCCTTGCGAATCGGCAGCGGTTCAGGCAATTCCTGCCGATAAGCCGAATAGTCCAGCTTGCCTTTCAATTCTTTTTTCAGCCGTCCCTTCAAGGTACCGTCATCGGCTTTCGATAATTTCGTTCCTATATTGAGGAGGCCACTGTGATGGCTGGCAATACAGAGAGCCAAAGGACCATTCTTTATTTTCTTCATCAGCAAGGCACCAGCCGTAGAATGATCGACCCGCGGTCCCTCTTCCAGAATCCGTTGCTGGAAAGCCGCGCTATATTTCCCGATGTCATGATATAACCCGGCCATCCTCCCCCATTCGGCCGCATCAAATATACTGGCAAATCGTTCTGCCAAAAGGCTGGTCCCTTTCAAATGGTCTATCAGCAGTTGCTGTCGTCCCTCTTCGCTAGTATGCCCAATATATGTTCCCATCTCTGTTCTCCTTTCTCTACAATTTTGTGAATTCTATAATTCGTTTTTGATACACTCAGTATACTCCGTTCCACATCACTAGTCAATATATGTTTTCTGTAATATTGAATAGTAAAATTTATTTATAGAAAAAACCTGCCGTATGAATATCATACGACAGGCCACTCAATAACTTACTACTCAATATTACAATTTCAATCCACACGCTCATGGAATCCATCAGCGAGACGGCTATATTATAGCATAAAAAAAGGCTTGTCGCACGTGCGACAAGCCCTGGCGGTGTCAACATATTGTGAGAATTTTTTGAATGACAAGATAAAGTTTCCCCATAATTATTTTACACCATCCATCTTGTGCAGGAAAATCCAGCTCCCCAGGCTGAGGAAAATGACGCCCATGACCGTCAGGGCCGTCAGGTTATGGCTCAGCGTAGCCAAGTGGCCGGACAGGAAGAGTTCGCGAACGGCGTTGGACATCCAGGCCATGGGAAAGGCCTGGGCGACGACCTGGGTCACTGGGTCCATGGCTTCCAGGGGCCACGTATAGCCGCCGAAGATGAAGGCCGGCACGGTGTACATGATGGACGCCCGGACGAACTGCAATTCGTTGTGGAAAATGGATGACGCGAAGAGGCCCAGGGAAATGGCAGCAAAAGAGAAGGCCCCGGCCAAAAGGCCCAGCGACTGGATGGAAGCCCGGTCAGGGATGCCCAGCAGGCGGGCCAGGACACAGACCAGGCCAAAGGATAAAATGGACAGGACCCAGTACACGCCGACTTTGACGACCAGCAGCTTGCCCTTCGACGTCCCTTTCAGCTCAGGATTGCGGAAATCACACTGGACAGCAGCTCCGATGGCCAGGAAAAAGCCCTGCTGCATGGCCGCCATGGCCAGGCCGGTGACGAAGAACATCATGTAACTCTGGGTCGGGTTATTGAGGACGCGCAGCGTCGTCTCAACCGGTGAGATGCGCTTCTTCAGCATCTGTTCATCACCGCTGGTCCGCAGGGCCGCCTGTCGGGCGGCAAAGCGCGTATTGAAGGTATTGACGATGTCGTTGCCAGCCGTCGTGGCGATATTGGTCGTAATGATATTGGCCCCGTTGAGCATGAACAGGACTTTAGCGCTGCGGCCGTTGAGGATATCGTGAGAAAAATCGGCCGGAATGATGACAGCGGCGTAGACCTCTTTCCGGCGCAGCATGTCCCGTGCCTCCCCTTCATCGGCGACGACGCGGACCAGCCCCAGCCGTTCGTCATCATCGACCTGGCGGGTCAAAAGGCGGCTGTAGGCCGTATGTTCCTCATCGCAGACGACCGTCGGTATCTCCTTGACGACGCCGGGGTAATAGAGGATGCCGAAGAGGATCAGATAGGCCGTCGCGGCACCGAAGAGAAAGATGGCCCGCCGGGCATCGTGGAGAAAGGCGTTGGCCAGTTCCCGGCGTATCAATGCAATAAATCCCATTATGACCGCGCTCCTTTCCGCTTACGCGTAATAGCCCCTGCCGTTATTTCCAGGAACGTCTTCATGCCGTAGCGGCGGCGCAGGGCAAAGATGGCCGTTCCCAGGACAAAGGCCCCGGCCCCCATGAGCAGCAACTGCAGGGACTGGGAAACCAGCGCCGGCGCATAACCGGCCAATAAGATATCGCGGACGCTGTCGGCGGCATGGCGCATGGGGAAAATCTGGGCAATGGCGGCAGCGACGTCGCTCATGTAGAAATCAGGCCAGCTCAGGCCGCTGTACAAGAGGCCCGGCATGATATAGAGCAAGGGCATTTCAATGGACATGACCGCATCCGGACTGAGCACGGCAAAGAGGACCATAATGCCGGCGACGGCCAGGCAGAAAGCCGTTATCATGACGACCAGGGCGGCCAGGGAACCCTGTACGGGGACGGCGAAGCTGTAGTATAAGAATCCCAGGGAGAGGAAAAAAGAAGGGACCGCCATGACCAGTACACAGAGCACCTTGGCGCCCAGGATCAGCCACGACGGGATGGATTTTTCATAGACATGGTGCTGGAACTCCCTGGCAATGAGGGGACATAAGACGAGCATAATGGCAATCTGCAAGCCATTCATGGTCAGGCCGGCCAGCATGAACGGCGTGTAGCCGGCCGTCGGATTGTTGACGATGCGGATGCCCAGGCGGACGGGGTAAGCCATATTCATGGCCGCTGCCGGCAGCTGGTTGCCCGCTTCCAGGAGCTTGGCCGCAATGCCGACGGACAAGGTCTTGTTGATTTCACTGGCTGCCGTCAGGGCGGCGTTGCCGAACATGTTATTGGCCGAGTTGACCGCCAGCATGAGCGGCACGGGATTGCCCAGCTTGACCTGTTTGGACAAATCCTCCGGGATGTACAGGCCGACCAGGGCCTTGCCGCGGTTCAAATCGTCGACCATATCTTCCGACCGCGTCACCTGGTCGACGATCTGGAACTTTTCAGCATCGCTGTAAGCCTGGACGATGGTCCGGCTGACGACGGACTGCTCTTCGTCGCAGATGACCAGGGGGATCCGTTCGACCGAGTTCTGATAGTAAATGATACCAAAGGCCAGGGTAAAGGCCAGGGGCAGCAGGAAGAGGATCGCCGCGACGGGAAAGCGCCCCTGCCAGAGCCAGTGCCATTCCTGCTTCAAGACGTGCCATACTTTCATGTCAGTCACCTGCCATATACTGGAAACGCATGCCCGGCCGCAGGGCATCGCTGTTGACCTGGACCTTGACGTTGAAACTGATGATATCCGTATCGTTGCCGCGTTCGCTCGTCGCCCGCTGGGTGGCGAATTCCGACTTCTGGCTGATATCGGTGATGGTCCCCTGGACGCGGGTGACGCCGTCACGGGCCTGCATGGTCAGGACCTGGCCGAGGTGGAAATCTTTGAGCTTCGTTTCCGGGATCTTGAAGTCGACCCAGTTGTCGTTCGGGTCCTGCAGGGCGACCAGCGGCGTCCCCAGGGAAATCATGGAACCTTCTTCGATGTATTTAGCCGTAATGATGCCGTCGAAAGGGGCCTTGATTTCCGTTTCATCCAGGGATACTTCGATCTGCTGCAGCTGGGCCTGAGCCGCTTCCAGTTTCTTCTGGGCCGCATCGGTAGCCGCTAAGTTGGCATCGGTCTGCAAGAGACCGGCCTGGGCCGACGATACGCTGGACTGAGCCTGGCTGTACGCCGACTGGGCAACTTCGTACTTGGTCTTATAGGCATCGAAGACGGATTTGGAAATAGCCCCTTGGGCATAGAGTTCCTGGTAACGGTTGAAATCTTTTTCTGCCAAATCCAGATTGGACTGGGCCGAATCGAGGCCAGCCGAAGCCGTATCGACTTGGGACTTGGACGTACTGTCCTGGAGGTCCGTAACGACGCCGGACTGGCGCACCTGGGCCTGGAGGGCCTTGATATTGGCTTCGGCCTGGGCCTTCTGGGCCAGGAGGTCGCGCTGGTCGATGTAGGCGATGATGTCGCCCTGCTTGACCGTATCCCCTTCCTTGACGCGGAGCTGGACGACACGGCCGGCGACTTTGGAGTTGATGTCGATTTCCTTGGCATCGGCCCGGCCCCACAATTCATCTGACGCTGCTTCCTTCTGCAAACTGCAGCCGCTGGCCAGGCAGACAACGGCCAGGGCCAGGAGCAGGCCGGCAGCCCATTTCTTTTTTCTATGAACATGATGAGTTCCCCCTTTTGTTTGTTGAACGCGTTCAAATCTTGAGCAAAAAAGGCTGCCCCATGAAACTAAAATGGCCTCATGCGGCAATCCTTTACAGGAAGCCGTCCTATCGCCGGTGGATCATCTCATCGGCAATGGCTTCGATTTCCGGCAGGCGCTGTTCGAGCTGAGCCAGGACGTCATGGCTCTCAGCGGCCGAAATGCCCAGCAGCTGCAAAGCCGTATCCAGGACCAGGGCGGCGTACTTTTGGCGGTCCATGGGCTGGCTGAAGTCGAACTGGACGATGTAGCTGCGCATGGCCCCTTTGATGAGCAGGGAGCGCAGGAAAATATCCTCCTTCGATAATCCCAGGGAATCGCCGAAGATACGGCCCGTCATATCGGCCAGATGGTCCGTGATCTTTTCAAACGTCAAGGGCGTCGTATAGCCTTCATAATAGGTTTCGCGAACGAGCTGGTTCATGGCCACGGCTTCAAATTCGACGAGACACAGGGCGGCATAGCGGAAGGCCGGCGATTCCTGCCTGAAATGGGCTGCAATCAAATCGGTACACTGCCGCAGCAGCTCCATGACCAGGGACTGGAAGATATCTTCTTTATTCTTGAAGAAATAATAGATGCTCCCTGTGAGGACGCCCGATTTCTCGACGATCTGGCGTATCGTCGTCTTTTTATACCCCTGCTGGACAAAGAGCTCCTTCGCCGCAGCCAGGATACGCTGACGGACTTCGTCTTTATCTTTTTCCATAAAAACACCTTCTTGAACATGTTCAACTATTTTATCTTTAGTGTACCTGTTCTCGAAATCCTTGTCAAGACTACAGCGTCACGTTATATATCCATCAATCGCATAAACGCTTTACTTCCATGCAGAATATCCATTTGTCAGAGAAGGATTCATCCTTTATAATGTAAAGGTATGAGTTTTTTTAGATTTTATTTATCAATTCAATGAAAAAAAGGTTGTGATTTTGCATGGAAGAAACTCAACAGCAGCAGGGACTGCGCCGCAGCCTGAAAGCCCGCCACATGAACATGATCGCCATCGGCGGCGCTATCGGCACGGGCCTGTTCGTCGCCGGCGGTGAAACGGTCAGCTCTGCCGGTCCGGGCGGTGCCCTCGTCGCCTATGCCCTCATCGGTATCATGGTTTATTTCCTCATGACAGGCCTCGGCGAAATGGCGTCGTACCTGCCGGTCAGCGGTTCTTTTGAAACCTACGCCAACCGCTACGTCGATAAATCCCTGGGCTTTGCCCTGGGCTGGAACTACTGGTTCAACTGGGCCATCACGGTAGCAGCCGAACTCGTCGCCGGCGCCCTGATCATGAAATACTGGTTCCCTGACGTACCGGCTGCCATCTGGAGCGGCCTGTTCCTCATTATCCTCTTCGTCCTCAACTACTTGTCGACCCGGTCCTACGGCGAAAGCGAATTCATTTTTGCCGGCATCAAGGTCCTGACGGTCCTGGTCTTCCTCTTTGCCGGGACATTGCTCATCCTGGGCCTCGGGCCGGAACCGTCGCCGGGTTTCACCAACTGGACTATCGGCGATGCGCCCTTCGTCGGCGGCTTCACGGCCATGCTGGGCATCTTCATGGTCGCCGGCTTCTCCTTCCAGGGGACGGAAATGATCGGCATCGCCGCCGGTGAAAGTGAAGATCCGGAAAAGAACGTGCCCCGCGCCGTCCACTCCATCTTCTGGCGTATCCTCATCTTCTATTTAGGCGCCTTTACGGTCATCGGCTTCCTCATCCCCTACACGGACCCGAACCTGCTCAACACGAACATCGAAAACATTTCCATCAGCCCGTTCACGCTGGTTTTTGAACGCTTCGGCCTGGCCGCAGCCGCTTCCATCATGAACGCCGTCATTTTGACCGCCGTCCTGTCGGCAGGCAACTCGGGCCTCTATGTCTCGACGCGTATGCTCTACGCCATGGCCGAAACGGGGCAGGCACCGAAATGCTTCCTCAAGCTGAACAAGCGCGGCGTCCCGTCGTATGCCCTGTTCGCAACGGTCGTCTTCGGCCTGGCTGCCTTCCTGACGTCCCTTATCGGCGAAGGCAAAGCTTATGACTGGCTGGTCAACATCAGCGGCATGGCCGGTTTCATCACCTGGATTGGCATCGCCATCTGCCACTTCCGCTTCCGCCGGGCCTATATCGCCCAGGGCAAAGACCTGAAAGACCTGCCCTATAAGGCTACGTGGTTCCCCTTCGGCCCCCTCCTGGCCCTGATCATGTGCATCATCGTTACGGCAGGCCAGAACTACTCGGCCTTCACAGGCGCAGAAATCGACTGGTACGGTGCCAGTGTCGCCTACATCGGCATCCCCGTCTTCCTGGCCGTCTTCTTCTATCACAAACTCAAACATAAGACCCACCTCATTCCCTTGAAAGAGGTCGACCTTTCCCGCGATAAGTAGGAAAAAGGCGCTGTCCTATGAAGGCAGCGCCTTTTTCGTGGTTCGTGGCTCGTGGTTCGTGGCTCGTGGTTCGTAGGGGCTATCACACAAAGGTTTCAACCAACATGCGCGACCCTTTTCTCTTTAATGTTTGAAGCAAAAGCGGCTATCGCATTATACGTTTTTTGCTTAATGCGACAGCGCCTTTTCTGTAGGGGCGCCACGCGGGGCAATGTCAGTAAGTTAGCGTCTATCAAAAATATGAAGAGAGGCTGTTGCACG
>OGZF01001591.1_pt1 | contig 13223 bp, 12 predicted proteins | sample 1576771 | NCBI WGS metagenome assembly OGZF01 (sample SAMEA3541536, study PRJEB24748) | human gut metagenome | biome: human gut; feature: human-associated habitat; material: faeces | place: China | collected 2012
TGGTACACTTCTCCTTATCCACCACGGCAGCGCCGTTGGGACCGATGTGGAGCGCATCGAACTTGCAGGCGGCCACGCAGGAGCCGAAGCCCAGACAGCCGTACTTGCAGGCCAGAGCGTCGCCGCCGCAGACCTTGGTGGCGGCCAGACAGTCATGCACGCCCCGGTACTCGAAGTTCTTCACGGCATTGGTGCCGCCGTTGCAGAGCACGTGAGCCACCATCTTCTCGCCGGAGGGAGCCTCCATGCCCATGATGGCAGCGATTTTGGCAGCGCCCTCGGCGCCTGCGGGAGCGCAGGCGGTGACGGGAGCCTTGCCGGCCAGAATGGCCTCGGCGCAGCCGGCGCAGCCGGGAAAGCCGCAGCCGCCGCAGTTAGCGCCGGCCAGACAGGCCTGGATCTCCGGCAGGCGGGGGTCTACCTCCACCTCAAAGACCTTGGCGGCGACAGCCAGGATCAGGCCAAACACGATGGCCAGAGCGCCCAGAACCACGACCGCCCAGATGATCGTTGTAAAATCCATGATTTTCTACCTCCTTACCAGACCTGCAGGCCGCTGAAGCCCATGAAGGCCAGCGCCATCAGACCGGCGGTGACCAGTGCGATGGGGAAGCCCTCGAAGGCCTTGGGGCACTCGCTGGAGACATCCAGCTGCTCACGGACAGCCGCAAACAGGAAGATAGCCAGCAGGAAGCCCAGACCGCCGGTGATGCCATAGATCACGGAAGCGACGAAGTTGTAGCTGTTCTGAGTGTTCAGCAGAGCCACGCCCAGAACGGCGCAGTTGGTAGTGATCAGGGGCAGGTACACGCCCAGAGCGGCGTACAGGGTGGGGATGTTCTTCTTCAGGAACATCTCCACGAACTGCACCAGACCGGCGATGACCAGAATGAAGGCCACGGTCTGCATGAAGCCAAGCCCCAGATTGTCCAGCAGCTTATTGACGGGGTAGCACAGGGCGGAGGCCAGACCCATCACGAAGGTCACGGCTGCGCCCATACCGACAGCGGTGTCGATCTTCTTGGACACGCCCATAAAGGGGCAGATGCCCAAAAACTGGGAGAAAATAAAGTTATTGGTCAGGATAGCGCCAAGGGCGATGGCCAACAGTTCAGTCACTTTCATAGCTTACTTGGCCTCCTTTTCCTTTTTTGCGTTGCTCTTGGCCATGGCCCACTGCATCAGAGCAATGAGGGCGCCCAGCGTCAGGAAGCCGCCGACGGGCAGCGTCAGCACCTTGATGCCGAACTGCTCGGGGATGATGGTGATGCCGGGGGCGCTGCCCAGTCCGCCGCCGCCCAGCAGGCCGCCGCCGAACTTACCGCTGCCCAGCAGCTCACGCACCACGCACATACAGATCAGTACCAGCGTGTAGCCGATACCCTGACAGATGCCGTCCACGGCGGAGGCACCTACGGGGTTCCTGGAGGCAAACGCCTCGGCACGGCCCAGGATGATGCAGTTCACCACGATCAGGGGGATGAACACACCCAGAGAGGAGGACAGCGCCGGCACAAAGGCCTTCAGCAGCAGATCCACGCAGGTCACGAAGCCGGCGATGACCACGATAAAGCAGGCGATACGCACCTCATTGGGGATGATCTTGCGCAGCATGGAAATAAAGACATTGGACAGCGTCAGGATGATGAGCACCGACACGCCCATACCCAGACCGTTGAAGAACGAGGTGGTGATGGCCATGGTGGAGCACATACCCAGCAGCTGTACCAGAACGGGGTTCTGAGTGATCAGACCCTCTTTGAATTGCTTACCGAAATTCATATCTCAGCTCCTCCTCTCTTAACCCAGAGCGGCCACAGCGGCCAGCGCTGCGTTGGCGCCCTTGGTCACGCCCTTGGTGGAAACGGTGGCGCCGGAGATGGCGGTGACGGTTTTGCCCACCTTCAGAGTGCCTGCGCCGCTCATGCCAACGAACTGGTCCAGAACGGGTACACCGTCGTCATTGGGCTTATTGCCGCACACCTTGGTGCCGATACCGGAGGTCTCGGAGTGATTCACCACGGAGATACCGGTGATCTTCTGCTCGGCATCCACGCCGATGACCATCTCGATGAGGCCCTGAGAGCCGCTGGCCGTCAGCTTCACAGCGTAGCCGGCAGGCTGGCCGTCGAAGGTGACCGTGTACATCTCCTCCAGCGTACCGCCCATTTCCTTGGCGGCGTCCATGACCTCCTGAGGAATGGAGGTGATCTCGTCGTATGTACTGCCGGCCTCGGTGACGGCCTCCAGAGCCGTCTGAGTAGCGGCGGCGTTCATGGCGGCGATCTTGTCGGCGGTGACGCCGTTGACCAGACCCAGCAGCAGAGCCACCACCAGAGAGATGATGGTCAGCGTACCGGCGACCTTCAGAATAAACTTACCGGAGATCTTCATTTTGCAGCCGCCTCCTTCTTCTCTTTCTTGGGCGCACCGTAGATGGTGGGACGGACATACTTATCCAGCAGCCACGTGGTGCAGTTCATGATCAGGATGGAGTAGCACACGCCCTCGGGATAGGAGCCGAAGTAGCGGATGAACACCGTGATGAGACCGCAGCCGATGCCGAAGATCAGCTGGCCCTTCTTCGTGACGGGGGAGGTGACATAGTCAGTGGCCATGAAGAACGCGCCGAGGAACAGGCCGCCGCCGAGCACGTTGTAGAGCATCCAGCTCATCGCATCGTTGCCCTGGGGGAAGAGGAACGTGAGGACTGCCACCGTGCCGATGTAGGCAACGGGGATCTGCCAGGAGATGACCTTGCGGAAAATTAAGTACAATCCGCCGATGAGCAGCATCATCGCGGAGATCTCACCGAGAGAGCCGCCGATGTTGCCGATGAACATATCGGAAAGGCTGTACTGTGCCGTCACCTCGGCAAACTCGCCGCCCTTCATCATCGCAAGCGGAGTGGCCGCGGTCACGACGTCAGCGCCGCCGAAGAGCGGTGCCTTGCCGGAGGCCGGGTCTATCCAGGAGGTCATCTGGCTCGTGTAGCACGCGACGAGCGCGGCACGGCCGGCCAGCGCGGGGTTCAGGAAGTTCTTGCCAAGGCCGCCGTAGAGCTGCTTGACAAGGAAGATCGCGAAGAAGTTGCCGACGATCAGCATCCAGTAGGGAAGCGTCACGGGGCAGACGAACGCGAGCAGGACACCGGTGACGGCGGCGGACAGGTCGCCGAGCGTCTGCGTCTTGTGCATCAGCTTACGGTAGAGCCACTCGAAAAACATCGCGGAAACCACGCTCACGAGCACGGAGATCAGCGCGCGGAAGCCGAAACGGATGACGCTCATGATGAGCGCGGGGCACAGCGCGATGATCACGTCGAGCATGATCGAGCGCGTGTCTTCATTGTTGCGGATATGGGGGTTGGAGGAAGCGATGAGCTTCAGACCCTTATAATCATTCAGCATCTCTTAAGCCTCCTTCTTTGCTTCTTCAGCAGCCTTGGCAGCCTCAGCCGCGGCCTTGGCCTTGGCGGCGGCTTCCTTGACCTTCTGCTTGCCGACCTTGAACGAATGCGTCAGGTGCAGGCGGCCCGGGCAGATGTAAGAGCACGCGCCGCACTCGATGCAGTCCATGACGTGGGCCGCCTCGAGATCCTCGATGCGGTTCTTCTGCACATATAAATAGAGGTACAGGGGCTCGAGGTGCATGGGGCACGCCTCAACGCAGCGGCCGCAGCGGATGCAGGTCGGATCCTCGGAGACCTTGTTCTCATTCGCGGCGAACGCCAGCACCGCGCCCGTGCCCTTGGCCACGGGGAAGTCGGCAGAGGCCTGCGCCATACCCATCATCGGGCCGCCGGCGATGAGCTTGAACGTCTCGTCCTTCAGGCCGCCGCAGGCGTCGAACAGGAGCGAGACCGGCGTGCCGATCGGGCACTCGAGGTTCTTCGGCTCCACAACGCCGCTGCCGGACACGGTGACGACCTTGCGCACCACGGGCATGCCGTCCTTGATGGCATGGTAGATGGCGATGGTGGTGTTGATGTTGAACACGGCGCAGCCGATGTTCGCGGGCAGACCGCCCGGGGGCACCTGCTTGCCGGTAATGGCCTGGCAGAGCTGCTTTTCACCGCCCTGGGGGTAGCGGCAGCGCAGCGATTCGACCACGACAGGAGCCTTCTGCTCGGCGATGACCTTGTTGAGGGCCTCGATGCCGTTTTTCTTGTTGTCCTCCACGCCGATGACGACCTTGCTCACGCCGAACATCTTGGCGAGGTAGCAGCAGCCGCCGATGATCTCAGCGGGGCGCTCAAGCATCGCGCGATGGTCGCCGGTGATGTAGGGCTCGCACTCCGCGCCGTTGATGATGACGGTATCGACCTTGCCGATGCCGCTGGAGATCTTCGTGTGCGTGGGGAACGTTGCGCCGCCCATACCGACGATACCGGCCTGCTTGACCATTTCGACCATTTCCTCCACGCTCAGCGCGTCGGGGTCGGCCGGAGCATGGACTTCCTCGCTCAAGTCGTCCTTGAAGTCATTGTCGATGACAACGGACATGACCTTGCCGCCCATGGAATAGGGACGGGGCTCCACCGCAGCGACCGTACCGGATACGCTTGCGTGAATGGGAGCGCCGAGACCTTTGAATTCGCCGATCTTCTGTCCAAGCTTGACATAGTCGCCCTTGGAGACCGTCGGGGTGCAGGGTGCGCCGAAGTGCATCGACATGGGGATCACCACCTGAGCAGGGGCTTGTAACTGCTCGATGGCCTTTTCATTGGTAGCAGCCTTCATATCATTGGGATGAACGCCGCCAAAGAAAGCTTGTGCCATAGTCTTCACCTCATCTTTATACTGCCAGAGCAGCGGAAACACTGCTCCATAATCGGATAGATTATATCCCCTTTCTTTTCTCTTGTCCAGAAAATATTCTTCATGACCATCATTTTCCTACATAATTTATCAGATTTCGGCGTCATTTTTTCGCAAAAACAGCATTTTGACAAACAATTTTCCTTTCGGCGGCCCGCGGAGGGAATCACCCATTTTTCCGCTTCTTGACGTGTCCCGGACGCGATGCTATAATTATGTATTACTATTTTTATGAATTTCGTGCATTTTCCGCACTTTGCCGTCCGTTTTTCCCCGTTCCGGCAAGAAAGGAGCTTTTTTATGCCCATGCAGCTCGATACCGGCGCGATCAAGGCAGAATCGCGCTCACTGCTGCGCACCGGTGAGGTCAATCCCTTCCGGATGACGCTTTTCTATCTTCTCATCACCCTTGTGCTCGATATGATCAACTCGGGCGTGAGCTATATGATCGACTCTGCCGGCGGCTTCACAGTGCTCTCGTTCAGCTTTGTGAGCATCCTCGTCGGTCTCGTCGCGCTCGTTCTGAACGCAGGGTATTACTGCTACTGCTTTGGCATCCTGCGCCGTGAGGAAATGCCGTATGAGAGCCTTTTTGACGCGTTCCCCTTTGCCGGGAAGGTCATCCTGCTTTCCATCGTCGAGGGCGTTTTCATCTTCCTGTGGTCGATGCTTTTCGTCATCCCCGGCATCATCGCGGCCTACCGCTACTCGTTCGCCATGCTGAACCTGTGCGAAAATCCCGAGCTCGGCGTGATGGAGGCATTGAACCTGAGCAAGCGGCAGACAAATGGCTATAAGATGCAGCTTTTCCTGCTCCAGCTCAGCTTCATCGGCTATCAGATCGCCGCGGTGCTTATCGCGCTGCTCTACGAATACGTCATCATCAGCTACCTGCCCGACTCGCTCTCCGGTGCGGTGCTCGGTGCTCTGATCTACGGCGTGCTCTCGGCGGTCGTGGGCGTCTACCTGACGCCGTATCTGAACCTTTCGACCTGCCGCTTCTACCAGCTCGCCACCGCGCCGCAGGTAAACGAGCCGCCGCACTTCGACTCCTGGAACGACAACTTCTGAACGCAGCAAAAAAGAGGGATATCTCGCATGAGATATCCCTCTGTCATTTTTTGATTTACTTCAGCACGTAGACGTTCTTGATGCCGAGGAGCTTGCAAAGCTCGGTCTTTTCAGCGATGTCCGCCTCGCTCTCGTACCAGGCGACGATCGTGGAGCCGTCCTTTTCCTTACAGAGAAGGTACGAGCTGTCGAAGCGGTTCGAGCGCGATTTCTGCACGGCGCTGTCGTTCAAATACGCGCTCAGCTCGTCCTGCGTCAGCTCGCGCAGCGCGTCCACCTTGCCGCCTTTCACGCTCTGCGCCGCGGGGACGGCGTTGATGACCACGCTGCCGCCCTTGCCTGCCTTGACCGCCGCGTCGTAGACCTGCTCTACCGCCGCGCGCGGGGACAGCGGCACCGCACCGCTCGTGCCCGTCAGGCTCTCCGCCGGCACCGCGCCGGAGGGCGCCGCGCTCACGCTCGTCACGCTGACTTTGGCCTTGAGGCCGTTGTAGGCGCGCAGCAGCACCGCCGCGGCCTGCTCGCGCGTCGTGTCGTTTTTCGGCGCGAACGTCGTTAAGTTCATACCCACCACAAGGCCCATGCGCCAGGCGAGCGTGATATAGCCGGGATTCGTCGAAACATCGGTAAACGGGCACTCATCCTGCACCGTGCCGGAAAGCGTGCTGTACCCCAGTGCGCGGACGGTCATCGCGGCCATCTCCTCACGTGTGATAGGGTCGTTCGGTCGGCAGGTCGTGCTGTGGCCGGAGAACACGTCGTGCGCGCTCGCGGTCTCAATGGCGCTATAATACCACTTTTTCGCATCCTGATTGTCGGTATAGCTGCCCTTTTCGGGCGTTACGGTCTTCCAGCCCATCAGGCGGCAGAGCGCCGCGGCATAGGCTGCGCGCGTCATCTTCTGTCCGAGGCCGAACTTGCCGTTTCCGATGCCCTGCAATAAGTTGTACTGCTTGCACTGCGCGATGCTTTGGCTCGCCCAGTTCTTGTCCGGCACGTCGGAATAGCCGGATTTGTTGGCGGCAAGCGCGAGCGTCGTGGTCATCACGAGCGCAAGAAGAAGCGCCGTCAGGCGCGTTGCGATCTGTTTCATTGGTATTTTCCCCCTTTTGGGTGGTCTTTCTGCCGTATTGTAGCACAAAGTCGCGTGGATAGTCAAATTTTCTCTTTACCTTTGCGGTGGTCTTTGTTAAAATAATAGATTGTATTAGTATGATGAGGCAGTATTGCCTGAGATAGTATGTCCAAAAGTTCTCAAAAGAAAGAAGGTGAGCCGAAACATGAAGTACGAGCACTGGCAGATCCCCGCCGCGCCGGAGGATGCCATCAAGACGCTGATGGACGCGGGATACCCCTATCTTGTCTCGTCGGTGCTGGCCGCGCGCGGCGTCACCACGAGCGAGCAGGCCGCCGAAGCGCTCGAGCGCGAGAAGACGCTCGCTCACTCCCCGTTTTTGATGAAGGACATGGACAAGGCCGTCGCGCGCATCTCGAAGGCGCTTGAAAACGGCGAAAAGCTGGCGGTCTTCGGCGACTACGACGTGGACGGTATCACCTCGACCTGCCTTCTGACCGATTATCTCCGCTCGCGCGGGGCGGATGTGACGATGCACATCCCCCGCCGCATCGAGGAGGGCTACGGCCTCGGCTGTGACGCCATCCGCGCACTCTCCGAGTCCGGCGTGACGCTGATCGTCACGGTCGACTGCGGCATCACGGGCGTGGACGAGACGGCCTACGCCGCGACGCTCGGCGTCGATCTTGTCATCACCGACCACCACGAGTGCAAGGAGCAGCTCCCCGCCGCCGTGGCCGTCGTTGACCCCCACCGGCCCGACTGCCCGTATCCCTTCAAGCACTTGGCGGGTGTGGGCGTCGCGCTCAAGCTCGTTTTGGCCCTTGGCGAGGGGCGCGAGGATGCGCTGTTTGCGCGCTACTGCACGCTTGCCGCCATCGGCACGATCGCCGACGTCATGCGCATGGAGGGCGAGAACCGCACCATCGTGCAGTGCGGGCTTGAGAGCATCGACCGCAGCGACTTTACGGGGCTGCACGCGCTGCTGCGCGAGGCGGGGCTCACGTCGCGCCCCATCTCGTCGATCCAGATCGGCTTTGTGCTCGCCCCGCGCATCAACGCCGCGGGCCGCATGGGCCGCGCCGAGCTGGCCGCGGAATTGTTGCTCACCGACGATCCCGTCCGCGCGGAAAAGCTCGCGCGCGAGCTGTGCGAGCTCAACCGCGAGCGCCAGAGCGTGGAGCAGGACATTTTCCGCCGCGCCATCGAGCAGATGGAGGACCTCCCCGAGAGCGAGCGCAGTGCGCTCGTGTTGTCCAGCGAGGACTGGCATCAAGGCGTCGTGGGCATTGTGGCGTCGAGACTTTCCGAAAAATTCTCCTGCCCGAGCTTTATGATCCACCTCTCCGGCGGGTCGGGTAAGGGCTCGTGCCGCAGCTACGGCGGCTTTAACCTCTTCAATGCGCTCGAAGCGTGCTCCGACCTTCTTGTGAGCTTCGGCGGACACGAGCTCGCCGCGGGCTTTACGATCGAAGAGCGCAACATCCCCGCGTTCCGCACGCGGATGAACCAGTATGTGCGCGCCCACACGGGCGAGCATCCGCCGGTGTCGATGCTCGACGTCGACGTCGACTTGCAGCACCCCTCGCTCATCACGCTTGAGGAGGTCGAGGCGCTTTCGCTCCTCGAGCCCTACGGCGCGGGCAACAACCGCCCCGTCTTCTGCCTGCGCGGCGCAACGCTCGAGAGCGTGCAGGGCGTGGGCCAGAACCGGCACTTAAAGCTGAAACTACAGAAAAGCCGCGTGAATTTCGACGGCATTTTCTTCTCCGTCACCGCCGACGAGTGCGGCGTGTGCGCGGGTATGCGTGTGGACGCGGCGTTCTATCTGCAGGTGAACGAGTTCCGCTCCCAGCGCTCCATCCAGCTCCAGCTCATCGACCTGCGCCCCTCGCTCGACCCCAGCGGGCGCGAGAATGAGGCGCTTTCCCTCTGCCGCGAGCTGATTAGCGGCGGCACGCTCTCCCCGCGCGACGCGGCGCGGGCGCTCCCCTCGCGCGACCAGTTCGTGCGCGCGTGGCGCGTTCTGGAGCGCGAGGTCGGGCCTGACGGCGTCAGCGAGCCCATGCTGCCGCTGCTGCGGCATTTGAGCTCGGAAATGGTCGGCGCGGAGACGTTTCTGCGCACGGCGATGTGTTTGCAGGTCTTCGCCGAGCGCGGGCTTCTTTCGATCGAGCGCAAGGACACGACCCTCACGCTCCGCCTGACGGCGGACGGAAAAAAGGTTGAGCTTAACAAGAGCCCCTACCTTTCCGCCCTGCACGGCTTTCTTTCGTAATTAAAGGAGACGATTCGGATATGACAGCACAGGATAAAGCATTAAAAGAGAATACCGCTTCGGCTCCCCTCCAGATCGTCGCGCCCGGCACCTGCGTGGAGACCGGCGAGCAGGCGGCGCTCGTGCTCGGTATGTACGACCACCTTGTCGAGATGATCCACCAGTACAACCCGAGCGCAGACTTTGCCCAGATCGACAAGGCCTTCCGCTATGCCGACACGCACCACAACGGTCAGCTCAGAAAGGACGGCTCGCCGTTTATCACGCCCCCGCTCGCCGTCGCGCAGATCATCGCCGAGGAGCTGCGGCTCGACTCAGAGTCCATTGAGGCCGCCCTCATGCACGACTGCATTGAGGACACCACCGCCACGTATGCCGAGATCGCCAAGGAGTTCTCCCCCGCGGTCGCGGATCTGGTCGAGGGCGTCTCCAAGCTGACGCGCGTGCAGTACGCCAGCAAGGAAGAAGAGCAGATGGAGAACCTGCGCAAGATGCTCATGGCGATGGCCAAGGACATCCGCGTCATTCTCATCAAATTGGCCGACCGGACGCACAACATGCGCACCATGGAGTACCAGACGGCGGAAAAGCAGCGGCAGAAGTCGCTTGAAACGATGGAAATTTACGCGCCCATCGCCCACCGCCTCGGTATGCAGCGCATCAAGTGGGAGCTTGAGGATTTGTCCCTCAAGTATTTGGATCCCGTCGGCTACGACGAGATCACCCGCTCTCTCGCGGCCAAGGAGGCCGAGCACGAGGCCTTTATGGACCGCGTGCAGGCGCAGATCGAAGAGCGCCTGAAGGAGCAGCACGTCCCGTATCTCAAGGTCTACGGCCGCATGAAGCATCCCTACAGCATCTACCGCAAGATGTACGCGCAGAATAAGACGATGGACGAGGTGCTCGACCTCTTCGCGTTCCGCGTCATCGTCGACACCGTGGCCGACTGCTACAACGTGCTCGGCATCATCCACGACCTTTACCGTCCTATTCTGGGCCGTTTCAAGGACTATATCGGCACGCCCAAGCCGAACATGTACCAGTCGCTCCACACCACCGTCATCGGTGCGGACGGCATCCCGTTCGAGGTCCAAATTCGCACCGAAGAGATGCACGAGATCGCCGAATACGGCGTCGCCGCGCACTGGAAGTACAAACAGGGCATCTCCGGCAACGCAGGCGAGCACAACTACGAATGGGTGCGCCGTTTGCTTGAAAATCAGGAGAACACCGACGCCGAGGAATTCGTCCACACGCTCAAGGTCGACATGTTCGCCGACGAGGTCTTCGTCTTCTCTCCGCGCGGCGACGTGACGAACCTCCCCGCCGGCGCGACGCCCATCGACTTTGCCTACTCCATCCACTCGGCCATCGGCAACCGCATGACGGGCGCGAAGGTCAACGGGCGCATCGCCCCGCTCGACTATCAGCTCAAAAACGGCGACATCGTCGAAATTCTGACTTCGAAAAACGCGCACGGCCCCAGCCGCGACTGGCTCAAGATCGCCAAATCGAGCGAGGCTCGCAGCAAAATTCGCCAGTGGTTCAAAAAGGAGCGCCGCGAGGAAAACATCATCAACGGCCGCATCTCGTTTGAAGCAGAGCTCAAGCACCTCGGCATCCCGATGAGCGACGTGCTCGGCACCGACATTGAGGCCGCGCTTCTCAAGAAGACGTCGTTCGGCTCGATGGATGAGATGTACGCCGCCATCGGCTACGGCGGATTTTCCGCGCAGAAGGCCGTCAACCGCATCCACGACGAGATCGTCAAGCTCGAAAAGCAGCGCAAGGAGGAGCGCGCCGCCACCGTGCCGGTGGACAACTCCGGCGCGACGCGTCCCGCCGTCCCCAAGCGCACGAAGAGCGAGCAGGGCATCGTGGTCGAGGGGCTGTCGAACTGCCTTGTCAAATTCTCCAAGTGCTGCACGCCTGTCCCCGGCGACGAGATCGTCGGCTTCATCACGCGCGGCTACGGTGTGTCCGTCCACCGCTGCGACTGCCCCAACGCCGCCATTGAGCGCAGAAAGCCCGAGGAGCGCGGCCGCTGGATCAAAGTGAGCTGGGGCACGGACGTCAAGGAGTCGTATCAGACCGCGCTCGACATTTACGCCAAGGACCGCCTCGACCTCGTGCTCGACGTCTCCGCCGCGCTCTCGTCCTCGCAGACGCGCGTGGCGTCCATCAACGCGACGACGACCGCCGATGGCTTTGCGGTCATTCACCTCAGTATTTTTATTTCCGACGCGCAGCATCTCGCGGCGGTCATGCGCCGGCTGCACCAGATCAGCGGAGTGATGAAGGTGGACCGCCCAGCGGGCTAAATTCCGCGCATCGCGCGGAGAGAAATGCCGCCTGCGGGCGGCAGGACCACACCCCCCGTTTTCTTTCCCGAGAAAGAAAACAGGCGGTGTGACCGTCCAAAAGAAAGGCGTTTGATTGGCAGCCCCAAGCTCGAACAACCTTTATGCCTCCGGAATGCAACTGCCTGCGTGCTGCGGAGCCGCGTCAGCTTTGCAAGACGATTTGCCTCTGCTTCTACTACCCGCTGTTGCGCAGCCGTTGGCGGCTCTGCCGCCTTACGGATGCCGCGTACCCCTTGCGGGTAAAACTCTGCGAGGCTTTTTTGACAAGCCATCGAACAGAATGCTCTTTCCAACAGTGAGAAAGGACAACATTTACTATGAAAAAGTTACTGGTCAAAAACATCGGCCTGCTGGCGACGCCGGAGGGCAAATCCGCCCATCGCGGCGAGGAGCAGGGCAAGATCAAATTCTTAAAGGATGCGTGGGTGCTCATCGAGGACGGCATCATCGCCTCCGTCGGTACCGGCGCGGTTCCCGCCGTCGAGGGCGCGGAAGTCGTCGACGCGGAGGGCCACCTCGTCACCCCCGGCCTTGTCGACGCCCACACCCACCTCATCTTCGGCGGCTGGCGCCAGAACGAGCTGGGTCTCAAGCTCCACGGCGCAAGCTATCTCGACATTCAGAACGCGGGCGGCGGCATCCAGTCCACGACGAACGCCACCCGTCAGGCCAGCGAGCAGGAGCTCGCCGCCAAGGCCTCCAAGGCGCTCGACGAGATGATGGGCTTCGGCACCACCACGGTCGAGGCCAAGAGCGGCTATGGCCTTGCCACCGAGCATGAGCTCAAGGCGCTCGAGGTCATCAAGGACCTCAACGATCACCACCGCATGGACCTCGTCGCGACCTTCATGGGCGCGCACCTTGTCCCCGCGGAATATAAGTCCAACCGCGAAGAGTACGTCCGCCTTGTGTGCGAGGAGATGATGCCCAAGGTTAAGGAGCAGGGCATCGCCAAGTTCTGCGACGTCTTCTGCGAGGCCGACACCTTCACCGTCGAAGAGTCCCGTCAGGTGCTCGAAGCGGGTCTCAAGTATGGCCTGCGTCCCAAGATCCACGCCGACGAGCCAGCTCGCCGGTGAGATCGGCGCGATCTCGGCTGAGCACCTGATCGTCTGCCCGCCGGAGGGCATTGCCTCCATGGCCAAGGGCGGCGTCATCGCATGCCTGCTGCCCGCGACGAGTTTCAACCTCGGCGCGGTGTTCGCGCCCGCGCGCGACATGGTCAAAGCTGGCGTGCCCGTTGCAATGGCGACGGACTTCAACCCCGGCTCCTGCCCGTGCCTGAACATGCAGTTTGTCATCAACCTCGGCTGCCTCAAGTACAAGCTGACGCCGGAGGAGGTCCTCACGGCTGTCACGCTCAACGGCGCCGCGGCGATCGACCTTGCCGACAAGGTCGGCTCTGTCGAAGAGGGCAAGCTGGGCGACCTTGTCATCTGGGACGCGCCCGACCTCGACTACATCTGCTACCGCGTTGGCAGCAATCTTGCAAAAACCGTCATCAAGCGCGGCGAGATCGTGTGAGAGAACGGTAGAGGGAGAACATGATGGATCGGACTGACTACCAAATCCTCAACCTCCTCCAGGACGACAGCCGTTGCACGCTGCGCCGCATG
>OGZF01001595.1_pt1 | contig 13214 bp, 9 predicted proteins | sample 1576771 | NCBI WGS metagenome assembly OGZF01 (sample SAMEA3541536, study PRJEB24748) | human gut metagenome | biome: human gut; feature: human-associated habitat; material: faeces | place: China | collected 2012
TTCTGAGAAGTTCACAGCCAGTGAGCTATACAGATGCCCAAACCTAAGCTACAATTGAGATGTGCAGAGAGAACGCTGCCCTGCTATTGATGCTTCTAAGAGCAAAAGCACAGTTGCTATTCGCAGGCCGGGTGGAGTAATTGTTGCACGTCCATTTGATATATCTCATTTTAACCATGATTTTGAGAAACTGGTCTCCATACTGAAAACGACAGGAGGAGATATCTGCGTTGTAATGGAACACACAAGCAACTATTGGAAGCCGATTGCATTAACGCTGAAGGAAGCCGGCTTTTACGTGTCTGTTGTAAATGCCATGTTGATTCACGATTTCAGCGACAATTCCATCCGAAAATTGAAAACAGATCGTGCGGACTCCTTGAAAATCGCCAACTATGCACTGACGTTTTGGAATGAACTCCCGCCATTCAATGACGAAGATGAAACCAGAATTGTGTTGAGAGAGCAGTCACGAATGTATGAAAGATTGGCTTCGATAGCAACATCCCTTCGCAATGGCCTGATCGCACTGGCGGATCAGACGTTTGCGTAAGAAGTGTAGCTTTTTTGTGCGTTTGGCGTACTTCAGACGACATTGATTATTGTGATGAGATAAATTGACTTTGTGTGAGTTTTGACATACAATGTATTTTGAGGAGTTCTATATAGCCCAATTGACAGAGGAGATTAGAGTATGGCGGAGAAAATTCAATCTATTCCAGAGGCAAGATTGCTGCTGGCTTCCCTGCGTTCCGTAGGCTATAATGAGGAAACTGCAATTGCAGATATTATAGATAATTGCATTTCAGCTCAGGCTCATGAAATCAAAATCCAGTTTGACTGGGAAAAGAAACGAATTGTGATTTTGGATGACGGCATTGGTATGAGCGAAAAGAACTTAATTGAGAACATGCGTATAGGTTCTTCTGATCCAAGCAAAATCCGGGATGAAGGAGATTTGGGACGCTTTGGAATGGGGATGAAGACTGCTGCGTTCTCGCTTGGAAAAAAGCTGACGGTCATTACAAAATTTGGTGCGAAGGTAAGCAATGCCTCGTGGGATTTGGATCAAATTCCAACGATTGGCTGGAACTTAATTATTCGAGATGAAAATGAAATTGCAGAGTTTTCATCACAGATAGGCGAGCAAGGGACGATTGTTGTTATTGAAAATCTAGATCGTGTAATCGATATCGACGACGAAAAGAAGGCTAAAAACAAGTTTTATAGGATTGCAGCTAAAACTGAAAAACATTTGGCGCTTACATTTCATCGCTTTATTGAAGAAGATGGACTGGTTCTGAAACTCAACAACAACCCAATTAAGGCATGGAACCCATTTGTCCTAGAAAATGGTGCAACTCAAGAACTGCCGGAAGAATCTGTATTTTCAGATGACGGTTGCGTGAAAATGGTTATTCAGCCTTATGTTCTGCCGCATAAAACAAAGTTTGCATCAGATGATGAGTATAAGGCGGCTGGTGGTCCCAAAGACTGGAATTACCATCAGGGGATCTATGTATATAGAAATAGGCGATTGATTATTTGCGGAACATGGTTTGATTATATTAAGAAGGAACCTGCATATAATTTGGCTCGCATTAAGATTGATATTACATCAGCCAGTGATGAGGAATGGAAAATTGACATCAAAAAATCCGCGGCCTCTCTGCCGAGTGATGTCAAGGAATTGGTTGAGAGAGAGATTGACCTTTGTACGGAAACGTCAGCACGTGTGTACAATTCCCGAGGCAACTATTCAAAATCCAATGTCAGTGCTCCTAATTTGGATTATGTATGGGAACAGCGAAAGAAGAATGGCAGGTACTCTTTTCATATCAATCGAAAGCATGCACTTCTGAACAATATTAAGAAGCAGTTGGGTGATCGGGGAAAAGAAACACTATCAGCATATCTCTCTTTGGTTGAAAACTTTGCACCATTTATGCAGTCTGGAGTTGCGGATTCTATGCAGAGGGGAAAAGCTGTTTCGGAACCTGATAAATCATCGTTGGAATATCAGCTGCAAATCAGAGAATTGACTGATATGATTCAAATTTTCTTATCGCAGGGCTTTGAAAAAGAAGAAATAAAGTCAACGCTACTGGGTATGGCTAATTATAGACATCTCCGTGAGGACATCATCAGACTGGTGGAGGAAGCGCAATGATTAATATTCCAAAAGACCTGAGTGATATTGAAGTGGGTCTATACAAGAGCGGATACGAGTATTGTGAGAAACTTGTAAAAGAAGAAAACATTGCGATTGCGGAAGCAGTTGAAAATACGGCAGATAGATTCAGTGGTCTGAAGATGATCGCTGATATCAAGTGCTTCAAAAAGTTTTTATTCAGTGAAGTGACTGCCTATACAGAGCCGTCTATTGGGGTACGTGACCCAAACCTTGAAGACAAGACTTGGTGGGATGAGCTTAAAAAGAAGCCTAAATTCAAGTCGGAATATTGGAGCCGTTACTATGATTATCTGCTGAAGAAACCTTCTTGGAGTATTACAGCAGTAAAAAATATTGATTCATCTACGGATGAGATTATGAATGCGTTGACTAATCCCAGAAAGGGCACAGCTGGTGAACGAATGGGGATGGTGTTCGGTTATGTCCAATCTGGCAAGACGGCGCATTATATCGGCATGATCAATAAGGCTTACGATGCAGGATACCGCATTGTGATTGTTTTATCTGGCATTCACAACAGCCTTCGCAGTCAAACACAGTCTCGTATCGATGAAGAAGTTCTTGGATATGAAACAAGTCTCGAATACATCGGAGATATGACACGGGAACGCAATGTGATAGGTGTTGGTATAGGTTCTCATAATCAGGTTGAAACTGTTGTTCAGTCTATTACAACGCGGGATGAAAAAGGTGATGTCAATAAAAAAACGGAAGGCGTATCCATGATGCCGCCACTTATGGTGGTTACCAAAAAGAATGCATCTGTTCTGCGTAAAATTTTGAGGTTTTTCCGTAAAAATCATTGCGCAGAGATTATAAACGGAAAAAAGAAAGTTCCAGCAAAATATCCGGCACTTATTATTGATGATGAGGCGGATCAGGCATCCATCAACACAAGGGAAAGCTACGATGACCAGGGAAAAGTTTTGGACGACTATAATCCGACGACAATCAATGGACTGATTCGGGAGTTGCTGGGCGTGTTTGAGTGCCGGTCTTATATCGGATACACTGCCACACCTTTTGCCAATATCTTTATTCCACCCCATATTGATGACGAGAAATATGGGATGGATTTGTTCCCGAGAGATTTTATTTACAGAGCGCCAAGGGCAGACCAGTATATTGGAGCAAGAGAGTTCTTTGGATTGGGAAACAATGAAGACATCCCTACGATGCCGCTTTATCGCAAAATTGTAGATGGAGCAAATTATCTCGGAAAGGGTACAAAATCTACCGATGCAGTCGGAGAGCTACCCAAAGAACTTAAGCTGGCTGTAAAATATTTTATTCTTTCTACTGCGTTTAGAAATTGCAGGGGACAAAGAAGCAAGCCCAATACGATGTTGGTTCACATGGTTCGGTTTGTTGGACAACAGAATAAAATTAAACAAAAAATTCTGAAGTATTATAATGAAGAGATAGAAAACTATATTCGCTTTGGTGACGCTTCAATTGAAAACGAATTTAGATCCATTTGGGAAGAAGATTATGTCCCAACTACGGACAAGATGAGAGTACAGTTCAGCAAATATATGTCTGGATGCAATGATGTTAGTTGGGATAATATCTGGGCTGAAACGAGAAGGCTGATTGAGGATAAAGAAATCAGCGTGTACAGTGTTAACGGAAAGAGTGAAGATGTCCTTCTATATAAAAGTCATGAAGGAAAACCATTTAATGTCATTGTAATTGGCGGTGATAAGCTCTCCAGAGGATTGACATTGGAAGGACTGACTGTGAGCTATTTTACTCGCAGTTCTAATACATATGATGCTTTAATGCAGATGGGACGGTGGTTTGGGTTTCGTCCTGGATATCTGGATGCCTGTAGACTGTTTACAACCCCTATGCTTTATGCAAGTTTTTCTCATATTTCTATGGCGACAGAAGATCTTGCGGCACAATTTGATTTTATGAATAGTGTGGTTCAGACACCAAAGGATTTTGGGCTGCGGGTTGCATCTCACCCTACTTTGGAAATTACTGCTCGCAATAAACTAAGAACAGGTCAAGAATTTAAACGTGACTTTAGCTGTAAGCTAAGCCAGACTCGTGTGTTTGATATTGATGGGGAGCAGTATGACAGAAACTTTGAAGCAGTCGAAGACTTTTTGACTGCAATCAAGAGCTGCAGAGTCACTCAAGAACAGTATCAGAAAACTCACGGCGGCCGCAAAGCTCCGGGTAAACACTTCTTCTACCAAGATGTATCGGCTCATGATATTGCAAACTTCTTTGAGAGCTATGAGACTTCTAAAACCGCAACTAGAGCAAACAGTAAGTATATGGCAGACTATATCCGTACGATGAATGCGGATGGAATTGGCGGTGTTAAGACGTGGACGGTCTGTTTGATCAATGTCAGCGGTCATGGAAAGGCTTTTGACATTGCAGGGCTCAGAGTGGATGGAGGTATTTACAGAAAAGAAGGCTTTGGAGTGGATTCCTATGATACTACTTGTTCTATTCACACCATGACATCTGCTGACCATGAGTACTTAGATTATGACAATGTTGCTTATGAAGAAGTCCGGGAACTAAAGGAAAAATATAAAAATGACTGTTCTAAAACAAAAGTTAATGAAATTATTCGAAGCGAAACAAGACCGTTTTCAAAGGGACTTTTAATTTTGTATCCAATTGGGGATGCAGGAGAACTGACTAAGACACAGGAAAATCATAAAGTGCCGTTTGGTTTTGCTGCGGTATTTCCTGACCGAAAGGGCAGGGGTGATCTTAAGTCCTATAGAATGAACGAGATTGCATTGGAGAAAGATATCGATGAGCTTTACGGCTGATATTTACAAAGAAATATTATCTGATGTAACTGCAGAAACAAAGCGCACTTTTCCATTCGCGATGCGTATGGTAAAATTCAATAATGGAATTATGGTTGTGTTTGCGGTTAATATTGCCACAAGAATGCGGTCGGCATTTTTATCTGTTGCATCAGAAGCGTCGAAAAATAGATTTCCCCGTTGGAAAGGTGTCGAAATTAATACGGCTGCTCTGCCGGCCTATGGGATTGATACACCTTTTGTTGTGCTCTCTCAGCTTCCCAATAGCGCTAGTGATATTTTTGAAATTGTGGTTGAGGATCTACGGAACCAGCTGAAAGCAGCAAAAAATAATGAGGAATCTTTAACTGTCATTATTAAAGTTTTAGCAAAGTGGAAGGAGTTTTTTACTGCTGATAAAGAGCTGATAATGTCGGAAATCCGCCAGCAGGGTCTTTATGGTGAACTGTTGTTTTTGAATGAATGCATGAATTTTCACGGGGCAGAGGCAGTGCTGCATTGGGCTGGCAGTGAGGATGAAACGCATGACTTCTATTTTGGTCCAAATGCAGTTGAAGTAAAAACGACATCTGTGCAGGCTCCTTATTTTGCAAGCATCAGCAGCGAATACCAGCTGGATAATGGAGATGTTCCAGGAAAACTTTTTCTGCGGTTCTATGCGTTTCGCAAGAGTCATAGCGGGGGAGAAAAATTGCCGGAATTAATCGCAGAAATTCGAGGAAGACTGGGCGAAAACTTGTCTATGATGCAGAAGTTTAATGAAAAACTGAAAAAATACGGGTACTTTGATGAAGCGGAGGACAGTTATACGGTTGGCTATTATCAGCGAGATAATTATTGCTTTGCTGTAAAAGACAGCTTCCCAAGAATTACAAAGGACGCTGTACCGCTGGGGGTTGCTGATCTTACATACCGAGTTAGCATAATGTCTTGCATGCCGTATGCTCAAGACACACAATTAGTGCTTGAGTTATTGAAAGGGGGAAGTTAATATGGTGAATGACAAAATACTTGAATTCCACAAGGAATTTCAAGACGAAGTTCTTACTTATGTGAAAGAAAACAGCCCGATTTCTACAAATACGGCTTTTAAGACCTTGTTTTTGTCCTACCTGACAGAAGCTGGAGAAACGCTCGTTTCAGACTGTATGCTGGTGGATTTTAAAAAGGATAGTGAAAATATGAAGCTGGACGGGTATGCGTTCAGTGAATATTTCCGCTCACTTACATTACTAGTGAGCAAATATCAGGCTAAGCCGATTCCAGAAAAGATCAAAAAGACTGAAATTGATAAACTTCTGAAAAAAGTTTTGAAGTTTTATAAAACTTGTGGAACAAACGACTTTGAGGCCTTGGAAGAATCTAGTGATGGCTATCAGGCGTATAAGTTTATCAAAGGTCATAAGGCGGATATCGAGACGGTTAACATCATTTTGCTGACGAATGATGAGACAATTCGGTATATTCCGGACGATGTACATTACGGGAAAATAACGGTTCGGTTTGATGTCTGGGACATCGAGCGGTTATATCAAAGTGTACTTGGCGGAACCGCTGTGGAACGCCAGCTTGTTGTAAAGCTGAAGAAGAAGTATGGAGAATCTTTGCCGTTAATCAAGGTAAAAGGCGACAATGAGATATATGACTGCTATATTGGTGTCATTTCTGGGGAGCTTTTGGCACGGATATACGAAACTGAGGGCCAAGATCTGATTCAGAAAAATGTTCGTTCCTTTTTGCAGGCAATTGGAAAGGTTAACAAAGGAATTAAGGTATCATTAGCAAATGAACCTCAAATGTTTATGGCCTACAATAATGGAATTTCAACTATTGCAGAAAGCATTGCTGTTGATGAAGGCCGGAGCAGCGGGGATATCGTAAATATAACGGAGATTACAGGCTGGCAAATTGTAAATGGAGGTCAGACCACAGCGTCAATTTACAATGCTTATAAAGCGAAATTACCGCTGGAACAGGTAAATGTACAAATTAAGTTGTCCGTTATCAAGCAAAAAGATCGGGCAGAAGAGATTATACACAACATCTCTAAGTATGCAAACAGTCAGAATAAGATTAATATGTCTGACTTTAATGCTAATGATGCATATCATGTGAAGATGGAGCGCTTGTCCAGAGCAACACCGATTCCTGTTGCAAAAGGAAAATCGACGGATTATTGGTTCTATGAGAGGGCTCGGGGTCAGTACTTAGTCGAATTGAACAGGCAGCCTACAGCGGCGGCTAAAAAAGAATTTAAGAGCCGTTGCCCGAAAAACCGCTGTATTTCAAAAACTGTAGCGGCAAAGTGTGTAATGACCTATCGTGGATATCCAGATATTGTGAGTAAGGGTTTGGAAACCAGCTTTATTTATTTTTCGGATATGGTCTCCAAGGGTGAAGTTCCGGAACCGTCTGAGCAGAGCTATATCGAAATGATTGCTAAGGTGATATTGTTCAATAGTTGCGATGAAATCATTAAAAATTTGAAATTTGGTGGTTTTAAAGCGCAACAGGATTATTATACGGTAGCTTTGTTCGGAAAATACTACTCGGATTTGTTTGATCCTCTGGAAATTTGGAATAGACAGTCAATTAATGCGGAAACGGCAAAAACCATAGAAGAATTAGCCTACTTTGTGTGGAATCATTTCCAAAACCCCACAGTTCCAGGAGTGAACATAGGTCAGTGGTGCAAAAAAGAAGAATGCTGGGAATTGTTACAAGCAAGATATGAAAATGAATATAAACAGGGGTAAGGTCCATGTACAAGGTTGTTGACTTGTTTGCAGGAGCCGGCGGCCTAAGCTTGGGCTTTATGCAGACGAAAAAATATGATATAAAAGTTGCTTTTGAGAATAATCCTAATATGCAGGCAACATACAAGAAAAATCATGCGAGTGTTGACGTGAGAGGTGATGTGTGTTCGGCAAATTATGATGAAATTCGAGAAAAATATGGAAAAATAGATGTTGTTATAGGCGGACCGCCGTGTCAGGGCTTTTCAAATGCTAATCGTCAGAAAAACCATGCCATAAGTCAGAATAATATGCTGGTGAAGCAGTATATTAGAGCAATTCGTGAACTGCAGCCAGAAGCTTTTGTTATGGAAAATGTCAGTATGCTGCGCTCAGATGTGCATCGCTTTTATTTGGACGAAGCAGATAATGAACTGTTCAGCCAAGGAAAATATGATATTCACATGCAGAAAACAAAGATTGTGCTTTTGGATGGAGAATACAAATTTGATGGCGCGAAAATGATTGCAGAGTCTTTGTCGGCGATTACGGCAAATATTTGGCCAGAAGATTGCTACCTTGCATTAAATGTGGTTTATAAGGCGGCAAAGAATTCGAAAAAAATGCTCAAAGCATTGAAAAAGCATAAGAAAAAGTTGCTGGAATATGCTGATGTATATTCAGAAAAAGATACGGATAATGATATAACTTGTCAGACATACAGGGCTTTTGATGCTGTAAAACAGTTTTTTGAAGGAAAAATAGAAACAGGTGCGCTGAAAAACGAAATTGAGCCAGCGATTATGATTCAGAGAATGCTCAGCAAATCGAAAGAAATATTTGATAATCACCTTGTGGTTGACAAGTGTGATTATACAGAGGATGGAGATTTGGTCGCGCATATTAAGTCATACGCGGTATACGACTACATAAAGGCTATTCTCGGAAATGAAAAAGATGGTTATGAAATAAATCAGGATGTTCTCTGCGCGGTTGATTTCGGCGCACCGCAAAAGAGAAACCGGTTTATCGCAATTGGAATAAAAAAGGCTTTGACAAATACGGTGGAAATACCGAAAGGAAAGTTCTCTGAAGAGAACTATCGAACGGTTCGGGATGCAATCGGTGACTTGCAGAAAGTCCAAACTGTAACTGAAGTAAAAGACGATATCGGAACTCCCTTGGAAAGTGTAGATGATATAAGTGAGCTTGGACGTTCTCTTCGTGACACAGACAAGCTGTATAACCACATTATTACTAATACAAGAGAAACCGCTATGGAGCGATTTAAGGCAATTAAGCAGGGAGAAAACTTCCACTCACTTGACGAAGCTTTGAAGGTTAATACTTATACAGATGCAAAACGTACACAGAATACAATATACTTGAGGCTTGCCTATGATCAGCCGAGCGGCACAGTGGTTAATGTTCGTAAGTCCATGTGGATTCATCCGGAGCTGAACCGAGCGGTAAGCGTAAGAGAAGCCGCGCGTCTGCAGACGTTTCCCGACAGCTTTGTTTTCTGTGGGACAAAGGATAAGCAGTATCAGCAGGTTGGGAATGCTGTGCCGCCAATCATGGCTAAAGCAATCGCAGAAAGTCTTGCAAAGCAGCTTGAACAGATCGAAGATCGGCTGGGGTCGATAAAAAATGGCTGATAATCATTCGAGTGATGTTCGCGGTAAAAATATGTTTCACGTCCGAAGCAGAAATACAAAAGAAGAAATAGTAAAAAAATATTTTTTCTCTAAAAGTTTTCGTTACAGAAAAAATGTTCGAACAGCGCCTGGGTGTTCGGATATAGTCCTTTCGAAATATAGGACAGTAATATTTGTGAATGGTTGCTTCTGGCACAAACATGATTGCCCTAGATTTGTACGGCCTTCATCTAATGAGGTTTATTGGATTCCTAAAATCCAACGAATGTGGAACGAGATGAGTTAAATGAACAACAGCTGATATCCATGGGATGGAATGTATTTGTAGTATAGGAATGCCAGTTAAAGAAAAAATTGAATCAACGATGAGAAAGTTGATTTTCAGCATTATGAAAGGAACGGAGAGCCATGAATAGATATACTTTTTCAACACAGACGGGAAAGGCATATTATTGCAACTCTATTCCTGGATTTATAGCAGATCGATCAACGGATATTGTTGGACGGTTGATTAGACATGCTTTTGATATTAATAAAGAGCAAGCCAATGCATGGGAAAATCAAATTGCAGAGCTCCAGCGGAGACTGGAAGAGTGTGGAATGAAAGGCGATATTATATTTGAATATGATATTGTTCGTCTTGGGAAACGCATAGATGTTATTCTGCTTATTCGTCATATGGTCTTTTCACTTGAATTCAAGAATGGTAAAGACATATTCACTGCACAAGATGCTCAGCAGGCTGAGGATTACGCAATCGATATAAAGAATTTTCATAAAGAGTCGGAAGATTTGTATGTGTGCCCGATCTTGATAGCTACTGATGCAGCGAAGTACGCAAAGGCGCAGTCAAAGGGCTGTTACCCAGATAAGCAAGTTCATCTCCAGCGCGAAAATATCGAAACTCTTATTCCTAAAATTACAGAAATCTCTTTATTATATGGAGATGATGGAGAAATCGATTTTGAGAAATGGTTTAATTCTCCGTATTATCCGACGCCAACTATTATTTCGGCTGCAGTGGAAGCATACAGTTCTCATAATTTGAGCCAAATTGCTCAATCTGAAGCTGGGCAAGAAAACATAAATCTATGTGAATCAAAAATTTATGATATTATCGAATATGCTAAGGAAAATAAGAAGAAGTGCATTTGCTTTGTTACGGGTGTGCCGGGGGCAGGAAAAACTTTAGTAGGCCTAGATGTGGTTGCAAAAAGTTTAGATAATGACACCGACAGCCTAAGTGTTTATTTGTCAGGAAACGGTCCTCTTGTGGAGGTGTTACGAGAAGCTCTGAAAAAAAGCGTTGAAGCCAAGGATAAAGAACGTGAAGATTTATGGAGACGGGCGAGAAAATCTGCGGGAAAGACATCTAATGTCCCAAAGCCAGAAAAGCTTTTCAATAAGCATACTCAAGCAGCAATCAATGCTTTGATCCAAAGTAGCTATGCATTCAAGAAAGATAACGCATCGCATAATAATCCAACGCCTGAAAACATTCTGATTTTTGATGAGGCACAGCGTGTATGGAATCAGGAGAAAATGGCACGCAAACACGATGATCCATTGATGGCGGTTAGCGAACCTGAGCTCTTGTTCAGTATTATGGATCGCCATGATGATTGGGCGGTAATGATTTGCCTTGTGGGGCTGGGACAAGATATTTATGACGGTGAGGTTGGGATCAATGAATGGTTCCGATGTGGAATTGAAGAATTTAAAGAGTGGGAACTGTTTTATTCGCCTTCCATATTCAGTCAAGTTGAAGATAAGAATATTGATCAAAAAATGATCCTTGCTAGCACAAGGTGTCATCAGGTGCCAGAGTTACATTTAAAAACATCCATTCGTTCATTTAGGGCTGATAAACAATGCCAATTTGTTGACGCTCTCCTTGATAATCCCCCTAAGCTAGCCGCAGAGGTGTACCGACAGATTGCCGAGAAGTATCCTGTGTATATTACAAGAAATTACGACACGGCAAAAAAATGGGTTCGCACTCAAGTTCGAGGCTCTCAACGATCCGGTGTATTAGCATGCAGCAGTGCTCAAAGATTAAAACCTGAAGGCATTTATGTTTCAACTGAAATCGATGTCAAAAACTGGTTTCTTGCGCAAAGTGATGATCTTCGTTCTTCTAATATGTTAGAGATAGTTGCAAGCGAGTTTAAGGTGCAAGGCCTTGAAATAGATTGGGCGATTGTTTGTTGGGATGCAGATCTAAGACGAAGTCGTAATGGTGCTGAATGGGATCACTATACATTCAGAGGATCGCGATGGAATAAAAGACACAAGCCGGAGCAAAAGCGTTATCTTGTAAATTCTTATCGTGTTCTCCTCACAAGAGCTCGTCAGGGTATGGTTTTATTCGTTCCTAAAGGTGTTGAACCAGAGGAGGATCCCACGAGAGATTGTTTGTTTTATGATAATATCTATGACTATTTGTTATCATGTGGTATTAAAGAGTTGCCGTAATTAATGCGAAAAAGAGATGTGTTGGGTGTTTTCGGGTACTTGTAAGGAAGCTGTGATTAATAATGTAAAAAATGAGACATTGCAGACCGCTAGGGGGCTCTGACTATCGCAAGGAAAAAGTTAGTATAACATAAAACAGCATATTTGCAATATGCAATTCAAAACTGTTGCTGTTGCAATAAGAAGCTGAATTGCCATAATAATGGATACTAAATTATAGGAGGCCACCATGGAGCCAATGAAAGCAACCAATGTTAACAGCCGTGCGGAAGAACTGTTTGTTCAGTTGTTCTGTGAGGCGTTTGGCCCGGAAAAGACGGAAAATCTACAAGTGCAATATCCTTCGGCACCGTTATATCGATTTTGCGCTGGAATCTCCTGAATCCAAAATTGCGATTGAGATTGACGGCGAGACCTACCACAACTCCAGCAAGGTGTCCGAAAACAAATACGCCGATGATCTCCTGAAGCAGAACAGCCTGGTCTATGACAACGGGAAAGTCTACCGTTGGATTTACAGCCAGCTTGAAAAACAGCCGGAAAAGTTAAAGATGAGCTGATTACTTTTTTGGGCAGCAGTCCTATGTTCAAGGCTTTTGAAGCAGATCTTCCAGTTCAGATGGGGCAGACGATAGAGCTGCGGGATTACCAGCAGGAAGCCATCGACAACCTGAAGAAGATGCGCGAGGATGGAAAAACCATCGCACTGCTGTACCACGCAACTGGTGTTGGAAAAACGATTACAGCTATCACGGATGCAAAAGCTGTGGGCGGACGAACGCTCTTTTTAGTCAACGCCCTGAAGCTGGCTTCACAGGCTAAGGACACTTTTGCAAAAGTGTGGCCAGAGGCTACACTGGGGGAATATACCGGAAGTCAGAAAGATGTTTCGCAGACTGTTATTTTTGCCACGGTGCAGAGCATCTCCAAGGATTTGGAAAAATTCTCCCCGACAGATTTTGATTATTTGATCGTGGATGAATGCCACCATGCAGCGGCTAATACTTATCAAAAAAATCTTTACCTACTTCCATCCGAAGTTTATTCTGGGCTTGACTGCAACACCGGAGCACAGTGATGGCGAGGATATGCTGGAGTTGTTCCAGAATGTTGCCCACAAAATGGACCTGAAGACTGCAGTGGAGCGCGGTGTACTGGTGCCGATTCGCTGCATCCGGGTCAAGACCAACATCGACCTGACTGATGTGCGGATCAACGGCATCAAATACAATTCGCAGGATCTGGAAAGTAAGCTGTTCATCCCGGGACGCAATCAGTTGATCGTCGACACCTATCTAAAGTACGTCAACGGCAAAAAGACAGTAATCTTCTGTGCCAGCGTAGACCATGC
>OGZF01001612.1_pt1 | contig 13088 bp, 9 predicted proteins | sample 1576771 | NCBI WGS metagenome assembly OGZF01 (sample SAMEA3541536, study PRJEB24748) | human gut metagenome | biome: human gut; feature: human-associated habitat; material: faeces | place: China | collected 2012
AGACGGAATCCACCGTTTTCAGACCAGATGTTATTATCCGTTCTGGAAATCTGGTAATGGAGATCTCCAATACTGCTTCAGAGGAACTGATACGAAAGATCCGGGGACTGTTTCATGTTTAATGATGCCGTTGGTTTTAAAAAGATATTTCTAAAAGTAGGGTATAATCCATGATAATCTCTCCATTTGGTCCGATTGGAGCCAGCTGCTTGATTCCGCCTCCAAAACGACTTCCAATACCTGCCGCCATGATTACTAATGTTGCTTTGCTCATTTGTCTTCTTCCTCCTACTTCCTTTATGATTTTTAATTGAACAAGCTAATCATTCTCCCAAACCTGCCTGCACAATTGCTATCATTTCATCTAATGCTTTTTCTTCATCTTCTCCATCACAAACAATTGTAATTTCATCTCCACTTTTAATACAGGCTCCTAATATGCTCAATACACTTTTTGCATTTGCTGTCAGTTCACCAGTTCTAGTCGCTTTTTCAATTGTAATCTTTGCGCCAAATTGCATGGCTGTTTTGCAAAATAAACCAGCGGGGCGTAAATGCAATCCTGTTGGATTTTTAATTATCACTTTTCCGCTTACCATTTTTTGCCTCCCTATTTTTTCCTCTTTTGTATTGTTATCAATCTTTTTTCGAACTATCTGTCGTCTTATTATCTATACCGCTTGATTTTTCTGCTCCATTTTTCTCCAATACATCCGTCTTTTCTTTTAACATAATTCTTACACTTGGTTGCTCTGTCAAAGTTACTCCCGCAGCGGTTTCTATTGTCACCGGGATATCGTACTCTCCTTCAGCTGTATAATTTTTCAAATCAATTGACGCTGCATTTTTTATATTTAATGTTGCAAGTTCCTGCTCTAAACCAGTAAATGTAAGTACAAGATCTTTCTCTGCTTCGAAAGAAACCTTAAATTTATCAGATAAATTTTTAACTTGTATTGATTCTACCGGTAATTCTATGGTTTTTGTTCCTTCTTGTTCAATTAGAATTGTTACAACTACATTATTAGCTGTTTCATCAACTAAAGATACTTCTTTTGGAAGAAACGGAGTAATGTCAATCGTATATTCCTTTTTTCCATGTTCATTTGTTATATCTATCTGATCTGCCGGAATATTAATACTATCTATCGCAGCCAAAACATCTTCTGTTCCACAAATCTGTACACTCTCTGGTTCTACCGTCATTCCAGTATAAATATAACCTGCTTTCGGTTCCCCAGATACTGCAAAGTTCAATCCGACATTTTTGGTATTCAGCATCTGAACATTTACACTGATACCTTTATCTCCAAGATTATTACTTAGTTTTGTCTGATCTACAGCATTTCCATTTGAATCATAACATATCAATTCTGCATCTACAACACCGCTGTCTGACATCCCTGATATATCTATCTTGGCAACTACTTTTTCAATACTATCAATTAAAGTTTCAGATCCTCGCAAGGTTACCTCTTTCGGATTTGTTGTCATTTCTCCAACTACATATCCATCCCTAGGTGTTCCATTTGTACTAACAGATATAGGGAATTTTTTTCCGGTAACATCTTGAATGTTAACTTCTATATTTCTCGGATTCGTATCTACAGATTGTATATTTGCTTCATACCCTTTTACTGTTGCAGTTATCGGAACCATATAAGTATTTACATCCATCTGACTTAAATCAGCAGTCGCTGAAATCGATTCTCCACTAATTTTTGAAATCAAAGAACGTTTTGCATATACTGTTACATTTACTTTTTGAACATCATCTACAATTTGATATACTTTTCCTTTATTTGTAACAACATCATCATTTATTACAGTAATTGGAATATCTCTGTATACAGCACTCACAACCGGGTCATCTACATTGACAACGATAACCCACAACAAGACTGCAAATAAAAACGCCATAATTTTCAAGCCTATATTTTTGGTCATATTATGCATCTTCATCTTTACGCCGTCCTTTCCGCAGAGAGAACTTTTTAGAATCACCATTTCTGTACTGAATCTGACACAATCGAGTACCTAAGTAATCCGGAGTGACTCCACGTACTAATTGTCCTCCCATTGCAACTGATACCTGTCCTGTTTCTTCTGAAACTACAATCACAAGAGCATCACACACTTCACTCATACCGAGTGCAGCTCGATGTCTTGTTCCAAAATCTTTACTTATTTGCATATTATCAGAAAGTGGCAAATAACATGTTGCTGATGTAATGCGATTTCCTCTGATAATCACTGCCCCATCATGAAGCGGTGTATTATGTTCAAAAATATTAATTAAAACTTGCGGTGAAACCTTACAATCTAACTCTATTCCTGTTTTTTCATATTCTGTCAAATGAATTGCCTGCTCTACTACGATTAATGCACCTGTTTTAACGCGTCCCATATCAAAACAAGCTTTTACAATACCATTCACGGTTTCATCAGAAAAACGTTGATTTTCTTTATTCTTATCAAATAAATTAATATTACTTAGAAGATTTTTCTCACCAAGCTTTTCCAACGCTCTTCTTAACTCTGGTTGAAACACTACTACAGCTGCAATAGCAAGTACATTGATTGACTCTTTTGCCAGGAATAGAATTGTATGCATCTGAAAAATAGCTGCGAACAGAATAAAAAATCCTAACATAAGCATTCCACGTAACAGCATCCATGCCTTTGTATTTTTTATCCACAGCATAATCTCGTAAACAACAACTGCTATAATTAAAATTTCCACAATATCTGTGATGCCAACGGAAGGGAAATAAGATTCATGTATATATTTGTCAAAAAAAAGGGTTACCCAACGCTGCACAACATCACCTCCCAGAATTATCTTGACTAGCTACTACTTTTTGGCAGTATCGTCAATTCCCAATTCTTTGTTTAAACTTCTTGTTAAAAGCAAATCCTCTGCTCGTTCATTTCTACCATAATTATTTGTTGTTTCCTGTTTATCATTCTGCTCTATGGACTTCATCTCATCATTTTTTGCATCATTTGTCTGTCCTGTAATTTGTTTTACGTTTTTTTCTGGTGCGGTAACTGCTACTTTTGGAACTGCTTTTACATAATAATGATACTCATCATCCTCAAATTCCAAATATTCTGTTCTGCTATAATCCACGGACAAAAATAGAACTTCAAACAACAACCCTACTATTATTGCAAGTATCCCATCAATCAGCATAGATGGGTATGCGATATGGATATTAAACACGACATTTCCAATTACACTGAGTGCTACTGCTGTAAGTACTCCTGCTACAGTTGCGATTTTCCATGCATGATCAATCGAACGAGTTCTCAGCCCATATACAAGGAGTCCACAGACTATAACTATTACCATCATTAATATCATTTCTTTGTTAGAAAAAAACTGTTTAACAAATTTCATCACCATTACTAACAGATTATGTGCCGCTTCCCCTTTAAAAGAAGTTGAACTAATCTTAACAATATGAACCATGTAAAATGTAAAAGTTCCACATACTGCTGAAATTAAATACAATGGTGTCCCTAACAATCCAATCCCGATTACTATTGCAAATGGAATTTTACATGCAAATCCAACTGCAGTTAACAAAATTAACCAAGCCTGGTCTGGCACAAACCGCAAATAAAATATGTACATCAAAAGAAAAAACACACCTGTTATTAACATGAGTCCTAATGACAAAGTATACATATGTGCTAAAATAAGTATTGTAGCTATCAGAGTCATCACTCCCAATGGCAAAAATGCACATATAAGTGCCAACCCAATTGTACAAATTGAAGTAGAAGCTATTTTCAAGAACCCTATATTTGAATTAATCATCCCAAATACTGCTATTCCCAAAGCGAATTGTAATATTCTGATAATATAAAAAGAATATTTTGCATATAATTTTTGAAATTGTTCTCTCCATACCAAAACTGTACTCATGACCTACGCTCCTTTTTTCCATAGTTTTCTAATTTGGACATATCTCTGTAATATCTTTTCACTCGTTGTTTTGCACGATTATGTTTCGATTTATAATAACTACTTGCACATACGCCATAAATCACAAGAACTATGATATATCCCACAATAACAAGACCGACTAAAATAAGCATTCTGACAATAGTAAGATTTTCAAAAAGAATATCCATTCCACATACAGCAGCCAAACCAACAATAATTGCATATCCTATCGTTATCCACAAAATCGTAATCAATGTATTTAAACTGATATAGTCTTTTTTATAATAACTGCTGATTTTCTGATCTTGTTTCGCATTTGTCTTTTCATACGAAGCCATACGAACCATTAATCGTATTCTTTTCTTATCCAGCATTTTACACCCTCCGATATAAACTATTCCAAAACATCATTTTAAGTATAGCATATACTCAGAGTCCTTGTCCAATGCTTATCGTTAAAAAGTAAACTTTTTGAGTTCCGGCCTTTTTCAATACCTTTGCAACCCTATCCATCGTACTTCCGGTTGTATATATATCGTCAATTAATAGTACTTTATTTTTTACTTCCCATGTTTTTTTAACCCCAAATGCACCTTTGAGATTTCTACTTCGCTCCATTGGATTTAATATTTTTTGCGGTTTTGTATTGCGAATGCGAAATACAGCATTTTCATTTACTGGAATTCCTGATAAAATGCTGAGTTCTTTTGCAATCAATAAGGCTTGGTTAAATCCTCTTTTTCTTTGTTTTGCTTTATATAGTGGAATTGGGATTATTTCTTCAATTTCATTTCTATATATCCATTCCCCGTATCTTTTCATCATCTCTTCTGCAAAGACACTTGCATAATATCTCTTATTATGAAATTTAAATTGATAAATTCCTCTTGAAACAGGTTGTTTCTGAATCCACAATCCTCTTCCCTGGTCAAATATATGCTTTTGTTTTGCACAATCTTGACAATATTCTTGCTCCATTGTTTCAACAGGCTTGCCACATTTCATGCATCTTGGTTCTTTAATATAGTGGATTTTCATTTTACAAAGATCACAAATTTTTTGATTGGTAATATTACCACAGAAAGGACATCTAGGCGGATAGACGATATCCAGAAATTTTAAAATTCCTGGATATGCTCTGCCAGACTTGTATAGCGATTCTGCTCGCTTTTGTTTTGTATCATATATTGAAATACGTCTTCACTCCCAACAATCGTCAAACATTTTTTTGCTCTGGTTACTGCAGTGTATAATAGATTTCGATTATATAGCAATTTTGGTCCTTGCAATAATGGGATAATTACTGCCGGATATTCACTTCCTTGTGATTTATGAACTGTGATTGCATATGCAAGTTCTAATTCTTCTGTTAACTCAAATGGATAATTTATCCTTCGATGTTCATCATATTCAACTTCCACTGTTCTGTTAAAAGTGTTGATTTCTGTTACAATTCCCATATCTCCATTAAATACGCCTTGCCCTTTATCAACTGCAATTCCATATTTTGTTCGTACTTCCCATTCTAGTTGGTAATTGTTCTTTATCTGCATCACCTTGTCTCCCACACGGAAAATACGTCCATTAATCTCTTCTTCTGCTTTCCCCGGCTCAGATGGATTTAAATATTTCTGCAAAATAATATTCAATCTTTCAACCCCAAGAAGTCCTTTTCTGGTTGGTGTCATTACCTGTATATCATTTTGTGATGCATTCACATATTTGGGTAATTTTTTCTGAATCAATGTCAAGATTACACGGATTATCGTATCTGCGTCCTGGCGTTTCAAAAAGAAGAAATCGCGACTTTTATTATCAAGAACAACTGGCTGTCCTGCGTTTATTTTATGTGCATTAACTACAATATCACTTTCTCCGGCCTGGCGGAAAATTTTAGTCAATGTAACTACACGAAAGCGTTCAGATAAAATAATATCTTTTAGCACACTTCCTGCTCCAACCGATGGCAACTGATTCACATCTCCCACTAATACCAAACGCGTTCCCACAACAATTGCTGATAGCAACGCATTCATCAATGGTAAATCTACCATTGACATCTCATCAATGATAATCACATCCGCCTCTAAAGGATTCTCACGATTTCTCATAAAGCCATTAATATTACCTTCTTCTTCTGGATTTCCACTCACTTCTAATAAGCGATGAATCGTTTGTGCTTCATATCCGGTTGCTTCCGTCATACGTTTTGCCGCACGACCTGTTGGAGCCGCAAGCAAAATCTGCATACCTTCACTTTCAAAAAACTGTATCATGGTATTGATTGTAGTTGTCTTTCCAGTTCCAGGACCACCTGTTAATACAATCAGACCATGCTTGATTGATTCAATCACTGCTTGATGCTGCATTGTATCTAATACAAGATTCTCTCGTTCTTCCACCTTCTTAAGTCTTTTTTCTATCATGCTTTCCGGCATAGGACAGTCAATTGCTAACTCATTGAGCATCCTTGCAACATTTAATTCCAAATAGTAATAATGTGCCGGATATACTCTGATTTCTCCATTTTTTTCTTTCATGACAGTCTTATGTTCTATACATAAATCCATAATGTATTTCTCAATACTGTCGATTTCAATTCCGAGAATTTGAATTGCTTTTCTTGTCAATACTTCTTTCGGCAGATAAATATGTCCTTCGGCTGTTGCTTGCTGCAAAACATAATAAAGACCGCTTCTTATACGAAAATCTGAATTTGCCGAAATACCTACTCTTGTTGCGATTTCGTCTGCAGTTTTAAATCCTACTCCTTCAATATTGTCTGCTAATTGATATGGGTTTTCTTCCAAAACCTGGTAGAGTTTTGTCCCATAAAATTTAAATATCTTCACCGCAAGCGTAGTAGAAATCCCATATTTTTGCAAATATATCATTGCTTTTCGCATATCTTTCTTTTCTTCTACTTGTATTGCAATTTCTCGTGCTTTACGCTCACTGATTCCTTTGATTTCGGCCAATCGCTCCGGTTCTTCCTCTATAATCCGAAATGTATCCTCTTTAAATTTTCGAACAATCCTGCCAGCCAGTGCAACCCCCAGACCTTTTATTGCTCCTGATCCAAGATATCTTTCGATTGACATCAAATCCTCTGGTTCTTTTACTTTATAACTGCTGACCTTCAATTGTGTGCCATACACATTATGCGTCACAAACTCACCCTTAATTTCCAGCAGCTCGCCTTCATTAATAAAGTTAAAAGTACCAACGCATGTCACTTCTCCATCTGTTCCTTCTAAATTAAATACCGTATATCCATTTTCATTATTGCGAAATACAATATGCTCCACATACCCGGTTACTATTTCCATTTCTTTCGTTACTCTCTTCTTATAATTCTCTGCTTCCACCAATATATTCAGCATACTGACCCGTTCCTACCGCAACTACCTTCAACGGATCTTCAGCTGTTATTGTATGAATCCCTGTTTTTTCTTCAATCAACTCTTCCAATCCTCTTAACATAGAGCCACCTCCGGTAAGAAGTATCCCTCTGTCCAGAACATCTGCGGATAGTTCCGGTGGCGTCTGTTCCAATACAGAAATAACAGCTTCTACAATCTGACCGCTTATCTCTTTTAAGGCTTCTTCTGTTTCTGAAGATGTTACTAAAACTGTTTTTGGCAATCCCGTCACTAAATTTCTTCCTTTTACTTCCAATTTTTCAATTTCTGCCAGAGGATACGTTGTACCAATTTTGATTTTTATTTCTTCTGCTGTACGATCTCCTATCAGTAAATTATGTTTTTTCCTCATATAACGCACAATAGCTTCATCAAAATCATCCCCTGCAATTTTTATAGAAGTATTAACTACAGTTCCACCTAAAGAAATAACAGCAATATCCGATGTTCCGCCTCCGACATCTACAATCATATTTCCACACGCCTTGGAAATATCAATCCCTGCTCCAATCGCTGCTGCGACCGGCTCTTCTATCAAATGAACCTCTCTTGCTCCGGCTGCAAATGTAGCTTCTTCCACTGCTTTCTTCTCTACTTCAGTAACTCCACTTGGAACACATATACAAATTCGTGGCTTTTTAAAAGTTCTTCGTCCCAGTGCTTTTAATATAAAATATTTAATCATCTTTTCTGTTATTGTATAATCAGAAATCACACCATGCCGAAGCGGACGAACAGCTATAATATTCCCCGGTGTACGACCAAGCATCAATCTTGCTTCTTCTCCAATTGCTTTTACTTCATTTGTCTCTCTGTCATAGGCTACAACAGAAGGCTCTTTTAATACAACCCCTTTTCCTTTTACATAAACCAGAACACTTGCTGTTCCTAAATCAATTCCAATATCTACAGCCATGCAATAACTCCCTTTCGAACATTTAATATTTATATTCTTTCGTATCTTTCTATAATAACGTAATTAGCTGTAGAAGAACAGCTCTTTCTTATTTATTTTTCTTAAGTATTGCATCTATATATTTTCCTGTGTATGATTTCTCATTCAATGCTATTTCTTCCGGAGTTCCACAGGCAACTACTGTACCACCTTTATCTCCACCTTCCGGTCCGATATCAATAATATAATCTGCTGTTTTAATCACATCTAAATTATGTTCTATAACAATAACTGTATTCCCTTCCGCAGTCAATCTCTGTAATATTTCTGTTAATTTATGAACATCTGCAAAATGAAGCCCTGTCGTTGGTTCATCCAAAATGTATACTGTCTTTCCAGTACTTCTCTTACTTAGTTCCGTTGCAAGCTTAATTCTCTGTGCTTCTCCTCCGGATAATTCCGTAGAAGGCTGTCCTAATCTGATATAAGACAGACCAACATCGTTCAAAGTTTCCATTTTCCTACGGATACTAGGAATATTTTCAAAAAATGTTACTGCTTCTTCTACTGTCATATTCAACACATCATAAATATTTTTTCCTTTATATTTCACATCCAACGTTTCTCTATTGTAACGCTTTCCTCCGCATACTTCACATGGAACATATACATCCGGCAGAAAATGCATTTCAATCTTTAAGATTCCATCTCCGGAACAAGCTTCACATCGACCTCCTTTTACATTGAAACTAAATCGACCTTTTTTATATCCTCTTGCTTTTGCATCCGAGGTAGCCGCAAACAAATCCCGGATCAAATCAAATACTCCGGTATAAGTTGCAGGATTAGAACGCGGCGTTCTTCCAATTGGAGACTGATCAATGTTAATTACTTTATCAACCTGCTCCAATCCTTCAATTCTTTTGTGTTTTCCTGGAATTGTTCTCGCACGATTGAGTTCTTTTGCAAGTTTTTTATACAAAATTTCATTTACAAGAGAACTTTTACCCGATCCAGATACTCCGGTTACACATGTCATAACTCCTAATGGAAATTTGACATCAATATTTTTTAAATTATTTTCCTGTGCACCAATAACCTTCAAATATCCTGTTGGCTTTCTTCTTTCTGTTGGAACAGGGATTCTCTTTCTCCCACTCAGATAATCTCCCGTGATAGAATTTTTACATTTCATTAATTCTTTCGCCGTCCCTATTGCAACAACCTGACCGCCATGTTCCCCTGCTCCTGGTCCGATATCCACAATACAATCTGCTGCAAGCATTGTATCCTCATCATGTTCTACAACAATAAGAGAATTACCCAGATCACGCAATCGTTTTAACGTTGCCAGCAATTTATCATTATCTCTTTGATGCAGACCGATACTTGGTTCATCCAAAATATATGCAACTCCTACAAGGCCCGAGCCAATTTGAGTTGCAAGACGGATTCTCTGCGCCTCACCTCCTGAAAGTGTTCCTGTTGCTCTTGACAATGTTAAATACTCTAATCCGACATCCATTAAAAATTGTATGCGAGCTTTGATTTCTTTTAATATTTGATCCCCGATTATATGTTGTGTCTTGCTTAAGACTAAATTATTCAAAAATTCCTGCAGACAATCAATAGATAACGATGTTACTTCTGCAATATTTTTATTGCCTACAGTTACTGCCAATGCACTTTTTTTCAAACGTTGCCCTTTACATTCTGAACACGGAGTAATATTCATAAATGTTTCATATTCTGCTTTACTGTTTTCAGAATGTGTTTCACGGTATCTTCTCTCAACACTCTTTATTAAACCTTCAAATGCAACATCATAAATTCCCTCTCCTCGCTGACCTTTATAGTATACTTTTATAGTTTTTCCATTGGTGCCGTAGATTAGAATATCATGAATCTTCTTTGGATATTTGTCGAATGGTGTATCTAAATCAAAATCATATTCTTTACATAATGCGACAAGAATTGCATTCGTAAAACTATTCTTATCTGCGCATGACTGCCATCCCATTACTGTAATCGCCCCTTCATTAATACTAAGTGAAGGGTCAGGAATCATCAATTCTTCCGAAAACTCCATCTTATATCCAAGTCCAAAGCAAGCCGGACATGCCCCAAATGGATTATTAAAAGAAAAACTTCTTGGCTCGATTTCTTCTATACTTATCCCACAATCCGGACACGAAAAACTCTGACTAAAATTCATTGTTTCACCGTCAATGATATCTACAACCAATAAACCTTCTGCCAAGTTTAACACATTTTCAATCGAATCTGTCAGCCGCTTTTCAATACCCGGTTTTACAACAAGACGGTCTACTATAATTTCAATATTGTGTTTTATATTTTTATCTAAGACTATATCTTCTGATAATTCATACATATTACCATCAACACGGACACGGACATATCCGCTTTTTTTTGCACGTTCAAATAATTTTGTATGTGTCCCTTTACGTCCTCTTACAACCGGTGCCAATAACTGAATTTTCGTTTTCTCTGGCAACGCCATAATCTGATCTGCCATCTCGTCTACTGACTGCTTTTTTATTTCCTTCCCACATTTTGGACAATGTGGAATCCCGATTCTTGCATACAAAAGTCGAAAATAATCATAAATTTCTGTCACTGTTCCAACTGTAGAACGTGGATTATGGTTTGTAGATTTCTGATCAATTGAAATAGCAGGGGATAAGCCTTCTATACTTTCTACATCCGGTTTTTCCATCTGTCCTAAGAACTGACGTGCGTAAGATGACAAAGACTCCATGTATCTACGTTGTCCCTCTGCATAAATCGTATCAAATGCAAGAGAAGATTTACCCGATCCACTCAAACCAGTCAATACAACAAGCTCATTTCTCGGAATATCTACATCAATATTTTTTAAATTATTCTCATTTGCGCCTCGAATTTTAATATACTGTCTGGCGTCCATCTTTTTACCCATATTCTGTCTCCTACCATCATTAATCATCTATCTCATTGAATGCTTTTTTTAACTCTATAAGTTTATCTCGCAACTCTGCTGCAAGTTCAAAATTCAATTCTGCTGCTGCTTTTTTCATCTTCTTTGTAATACTTCCGATTAATTTCTCCAGTTCCTCTTTACTCATAGATTCTGGATCTTTCTCCATCTGCAATTCCGAAGTATCCACTTTCTTAGAAATGCTGATCAAATCTCGAACTGCTTTTTTAATTGTCTGAGGTGTGATTCCATTTTCCTCATTATATTTCATCTGAATTTCTCGACGTCTTTTTGTTTCTTCTATTGCCATTCTCATAGAATCGGTCACCGTATCAGCATACATAATAACATGACCTTCTGCATTTCTCGCCGCACGTCCTATCGTCTGTATCAACGAAGTCTCTGATCTCAAAAAGCCTTCCTTATCTGCATCTAAAATTGCAACAAGTGTAATCTCCGGAATATCTAATCCTTCTCTCAGCAAATTAATCCCGACCAATACGTCAAAAACATCCATACGCATATCACGTATAATCTCTGTTCGTTCTAATGTATCAATATCGGAATGTAAATATTTTACACGTACACCGACTTCTCTTAAATAGTCTGTTAAGTCTTCTGCCATTCTTTTCGTCAATGTTGTGATTAATATTTTGTTCTTTTTCGCAACTTCTTTGTTAATCTCACCTAGCAAATCATCTATCTGTCCCTCAACCGGCCGCACTTCAACCTCAGGATCAAGAAGACCTGTTGGACGGATCACCTGCTGAGCACGCAATAATTCATGTTCTTCCTCATACACGCCAGGCGTAGCTGAGACAAACAACACTTGATTCACCTTGCTTTCAAACTCCTCAAAATTGAGTGGTCTGTTATCTTTAGCAGAAGGCAGACGGAATCCATAATCAACCAAAGTTGTCTTTCTTGACTGATCTCCATGATACATCCCAGCTATTTGCGGAACCGTCTTATGTGATTCATCAATCATCATAATAAAATCATCTGGGAAATAATCAATCAATGTGTATGGAGGTTGTCCTGGTTGCAATCCGGATAAATGTCTGGAATAATTTTCAATACCGGAACAAAAACCTGTTTCTTTTAACATTTCAACATCAAAATTTGTACGCTCTGCTATACGCTGTGCCTCCAATAATTTATCTTGGCGTTTGAATTCCTTCACACGTTCTTCCAATTCATCTTCAATCGCACCTACAGCACGTTTTATGTTTTCCTTATCAACAACATAATGTGAAGCCGGGAAAATTGCAGCATGTTTTAATTCGCCCTTAATTTCACCGGTTAAAACATCAACTTCAACAATTCTATCAATTTCATCTCCAAAAAATTCCACTCTGATAGCAGTGCTTTCAGCATTAGCCGGTATCACTTCCACAACATCTCCTCTGACACGAAATGTACCTCTATGAAAATCCATATCATTACGATTGTACTGAATTTCTATTAATTTTGAAATCAATTCATCTCTGTCCTTCTCCATGCCCGGACGCAATGAAATAACCATATTCTGATAATCTAATGGACTACCAAGACCATAAATACAAGAAACGCTGGCTACTATAATAACATCTCTTCGTTCTGTCAGTGCCATTGTTGCGGATAAACGCAATTTATCTATCTCATCATTAATTGCTGAATCTTTAGCAATATAAGTATCTGAAGACGGAACATAAGCTTCTGGTTGATAGTAGTCATAATAGGAGACAAAATACTCCACTGCGTTCTCAGGGAACATCTCCTTGAACTCTCCGTATAACTGAGCTGCTAACGTCTTATTATGAGCGATGACAAGTGTCGGCTTCTGTAATTGCTGAATCA